>Ga0247727_10002177_pt1 | contig 45173 bp, 41 predicted proteins | sample WisWelCaveWW1625_FD_202498 | JGI IMG/M metagenome (GOLD analysis project Ga0247727, IMG submission 202498) | Biofilm microbial communities from Wishing Well Cave, Virginia, United States - WW16-25 | ecosystem: Environmental > Aquatic > Deep subsurface > Groundwater > Cave microbial mat | place...
ATAAAGATTTTTGGCTAAATTTTTTCTTTTCTGATGCACTTCGGAAACCAAATCCGCTCCGTCATCCATCGTCAGGTTCGGTTCGGCATCCAAAACGGCATTGAGATGCCGATAATACGTATTGCGGTCTTCACCTTTAATGGCAAAAGTCGGGATCCCGTAATCCTTCACCAATGACGCGGCCACATCATCCTGCGTGGATAATGGATTCGACGCGCACAAATAAACCTTAGCGCCGCCTGTATCCAGTACCCGCATCAGATTAGCGGTTTCCGTGGTGACGTGCAGACAGCAGCCGACGATTAATCCCTTAAGCGGCTTTTCTTTCGAAAATTTTTCTTCAATCAAACGCAGCACGGGCATATCCTTTCTAGCCCATTCGATGCGCAGTTTTCCCTTAGCAGATAGTGATAAATTCTTAACGTCGTATTTCATAGTGATCCTTTTGTTCTCCTGTTGTCTGATAGCGATTATCGATTAGCGAACCGCAGCCATACCGCTTTGTGTCTCGGCGGCTTTTTTGAGAATCTTGGCCTTGGATGTTTTCTCCCATTCAAATTCACTGCGCCCAAAATGACCATAGGCCGCGGTTTTACGGTAAATGGGATTAAGCAATTTAAATTCCTGAATAATTCCGCGTGGAGTCAAATCAAAATGCTCGCGGATCAGGGCGACCAATCTTTGATTGGATACCTTGCCGGTGCCATAGGTATCAATCATGATACTTAACGGTTCCGCTTTGCCAATCACATAGCCAAGCTGTATCCAGCATTTTCTGGCGAGTCCTGAGGCAACGATATTCTTGGCGACATAACGCGCCATGTAGGTCGCGGAACGATCGACCTTGGTGGGATCCTTTCCCGAAAAGGCGCCGCCGCCGTGGGAAACCACGCCGCCGTAAGTGTCCACGACAATCTTTCGTCCCGTGACACCCGTGTCCGATTGCGGACCACCAACGACAAATTTTCCAGTTTGATTCACGTAATATTTCGTATTCTTATCAACCAGATTCCCAACAATGGGTTTGGCGATTGTCTCAATAATTTCCTGCCGGGATTTGTCCGTGATTTTCTTTCCGGTTTTATCCAAAATGTCTTCCGTATGCTGACAGGCCAAAACAACCGTATCCACCCGCATCGGTTTTCCATTATCATACTCGACCGTGACCTGGCTTTTACAATCCGGTCCCAAATAATCCAATTCTTTGGAGATGCGAATATCTTCAACGCGCTTGACTAATTTATGCGCCAGCATAATCGGCAAAGGCATTAATTCAGGAGTCTCATCACAGGCATATCCGATCATAATACCCTGGTCTCCTGCTCCGCCGGAATCAACCCCTTGGGCAATGTCCGGAGACTGACTGTTAATAGCACTTAAAATCGCGCAGGTATTGGCATCAAAACCATACTTGGGATGCGTATAACCAATTTCCATGAGGACACGCCGGACCAATCGCTGGACATCCACAAACGTTGTCGTGGTGATTTCTCCACCGACAACGACCAAGCCCATACTGATAAATGTTTCGCAGGCCACCCGGCCCTTAGGATCGTCGGTCAAGACTTCATCTAAGACCGCGTCTGAGATCTGGTCGCAGACCTTATCCGGATGACCATTACCGACTGATTCCGAGGTGATAAAATATTTTCCTTCCACGTCACTCCCCCTTTTTGTTGTGATTTAAGTTTGAAATTCATTCTGAGCCTCTTGATACGCTTCAATGCTGCCGATATCATACCATTTTCCGTCAAATTTAAAACCAAAAACCGTTTCTTGTGGATACAGCCAGCGGATATAATCTCCGGAGGTATCCGCTGATTTAGAAACTTGCAAATACCTGCCGACACAATTCAGAGACGGTGCCGGCAAATAATACAAACACATGCCGATGAGACTGGATTTTGGATTGGCCGGTTTCTCGTCAAAAGAAACCACCTGATTTTTACTGTCCAGTTGAACAACACCAAATTTTCTCGCCTCATTTTTATCGCGGATATCATAAAGACCAATCGTTACCTTCGGGCTATCCGCCATGGCCTTAGCCACAAAATCTTCCAGGGGTTGGTCAAATAAATTATCGCCGCCTAAAACCAGTAAATCTTCTTCAATATGTTTTTGCTGCATGACAAAATGGATGTCCCCCATGGAACCCAGCCGGTCGTCATTGGACTTGGTGCCGTCGTTCACCACGCTCATAGGACTAGAAAATTTTTTCGCCTTGGCCCAATGTTCAAAAGGCACACTAAATTTATCATTGGTCACGACGATCACTTCACTTAAATTCGAAAAGGGCTGTAACTTATCCAAAAGATAATCGATAATGGGTTTCTGATTTATTTCGAGAAGCGGTTTGGGCTTATCTTTTGTCAGGGGATAAAGTCGTGTGCCGTAACCAGCGGCTAAGATTAAAGCTTTCATAAATTAATTATTTCGACTGCCCGCTTTCCGCGCTCATAATATGCGGGACTAATTTTTTAAGTTTCATCCGGCTGTATTCTTCGACTTCCGCTCCCGTTGATAAAGCCGAGGCCTTGACCGCTAACTTTTGCGCGTCTTTAAAGGTGACGTTTCTAACTAATTCCTTGATTTGCAAAATGGAAGACGGCGGCATACTGAATTCATCTAGACCAAACCCTAATAAAAGCAATGCCAAAGCCGGTTCCCCGGACATCTCTCCGCACAAACTCACGGGAATTTTATTCTTATGCCCGGCATCAATAACAGATTTGATTAATTTTAAAATCGCCGGATGTCCCGGTTCATAAAGATGCGCGGTCTGTTCATTGGTCCGGTCAACCGCCAGTGTGTATTGGATCAAATCATTGGTGCCGATACTAAAAAAATGAACCTCCTTCGCCAACAAATCCGCGATCAAAGCCGCCGAGGGAACCTCGATCATCATCCCCACCTGGATATTTTTATCAAATGGAATCTCTTCGTGGCGCAGGCTCTCCTTCACTTCCCCTAAAACGCCATTGGCCTGTTTTAATTCATCCAGGCCGGAAATCATCGGGTACATCAGTTTTAATTTACCGTGAACTGAGGCCCGCAAAATCGCCCGCAATTGTGTTTTAAAAATATCCGGCCGCGCCAGACAAAAACGGATCGCCCTCCATCCTAAAAACGGATGCATGTCCTGGGGGATCTGAATACTGGAAATAAATTTATCACCGCCTAAATCCAAGGTTCGAATGGTCACTGGGTCGGGACTAACCGCTTCCGCCACATGCTTATACGCCTGATACTGTTCTTCCTCAGACGGCAGATCAATCCGATTCATGTAAAAATATTCCGTGCGGTAAAGCCCAATCCCATCCGACCCCTGTTTGAGGACCATGGGAACTTCTTCGGGTAATTCCAGGTTAGCCATAATGCGCACCCGACGGCCGTCTTTCGTCTCCGCGGGAAGATCTTTGATGTCATCAAATCTATCTCTTAGGGCCCGGATGCGGGTTTGTTCCCGCAAATAATTCTCCTTGGTCTCTGCCGTGGGATTAATAATCAGCAGTCCCATACGGCCGTCGACAATGACCTCATCTTGATTATTGATCCGTAAGGTGGCCTCTTTAAGCCCGACCACAGCAGGTAATCCCAAAGATTTCGCCATAATGGCCGTGTGCGATGTCTGTCCACCGATATCCGTGGCAAAGGCGATGATATTTTTCTTGTGCATGCTGGCGGTATCCGATGGCGACAGATCATGGGCAATCACAATGATATCTTCCGTTAAATTCTCAAATTCGTGCCACTTCGTCTCCCCGATCAGATTCTTTAAAACCCGCCGGCCCACATCATTGACATCGCTGCTCCGCTCCCGCAAATATTCATCTTTAATATGAGAAAAAACCTTGACGTATTTTTTTAAAACCTGTGAAAAAACATATTCCACTGAAAACTTATCTTTCTTAAGACTTTTAATAACCTCTTCAATCAACATCCGGTCTTCTAAAACCAACAGATGGGCGTCAAAAATCTGCGCGTGTTGGCTTCCCATCTCCGTAGCAATCTTCTGTTGAATCTGACTGATCTCTTCTCGCGTTTTGATGAGGGCCTCTTCGAAACGGGCGATCTCGATGGGAATCTCCGTATCGGAAATAGACCGCGGCGGGACAATAAATTCCTGTTTATCCAGGATAAAAGCCGAACCGCTGGCAATACCCGCCGAGGCGGGAATCCCCTTTAAAACAACCTCTCTGTTTCCTGCTTTCTCGTTCATAACCTTGCCTGCTAACGCCTGACGTTATTCCTGATTTAAAAATTTCTCTAATTCGTCCAGCGCCTTTTCCGCATCCACACCCTCAACCTGAATGATAATCTTGCTCTGGTGCTGGGCCGCCAGCATTAAAATACCCATGATCGACTTGCCATTGACTTCTTCATTTCCTTTTTTAACGGTAATATTGGAATCAAATTTTGCGGCGATCTGGACAAAGAGCGCTGCCGGACGGGCGTGTAAACCCTGCTGATGTTTAATCATGACTTCTTTTTCTAATTTCGGCATAAACAATATCCCGTTATACCGCTACTTTAAAACCCACCGACCAGTCCTGTCCTTTATCGATTTTCACCGGCCACAACAAAATACAACACAATTCCTGAAACGTCTTTTCAAATCCTGTCTCAGAATCCGAGATTGTTTCTACTGGATAATAAATAATGTCCGCCTCTTTATCGAAATCAAAGGTGATGACAAAGTCCAGCCAGCTATCATCGATCCGGAAACTTTTTTGCTTTAAAATCTTGCCGCCTTTGCTCAATGCGGGATCATAGACGGAGAAATTAAACTCTATCCCCAGGGTTGTCTCCAGGGGCGAATCCTGCAAATTTTGCATTTCATAACGAACGGCCAATCCCTTGTCAAAAGCCCCGACTCTTTTAATCAACTTGGCTGATTTTCCCTGAACCGAACCCAAGGCGCTAAATTCCAGCTCGTATTTACTGCTCCGTTTATTCGCCGCGACTTCATAAGCGGCCTGGGTAAATGTCCCGTGCTCTCCATAACGGCTCGCGATAAAATCCGCGGCATCAACATCACTATTCAAAAAATGATCAAAAAGACAGTACCGAGGGTTCTTATCATAAAAGAGGAAATTGCTTAATCCCTCTTGTTTCTCAATAACACGGTCGTGGATACTTTTGATCCCTTCAGCGGACTCACTGCCGGGTAGACTCTTTTGGCGAATCTTTTGATGATACGCCTCTTCTTTCCGGCTGACGGTATTGATCAAATTCCAGGATTTTTCTTTGTCATCCCAGCCCAACAAACTTCCGCCCAAATTAGGTTTAAAATAAAAATGACATTTATCGGTCCTAACGATAACTTCCTCAGCGCCATCACAGTCAATGTCCAGATGTTCTATGCGCTTTGGTTTTCGTAAAGACGCGTGGCCATTAGGCCCAGCCTCATCAGCGATTGTTTCAGACTTAATCAGGTTCTGATAAACGGCACTGCGCAGGTGATTCAGATAAAGCCCGCCAAAAACCCCATGCCAGTAGGCGTCATTTGCCTGGCCCATGAAAAGATATTTCTGAGCGGCCTTGGCCGACTCCTCTTTCGTTTTATCCATCAAGCCGATTTTCTGACTGACATAAAGCATCCGTTTATGCATCAGATTAATTTCCGGATACTTGACCATGAAATTTCGATAAAATCCGCCGGACCACTCCAGCATCTCCCGGTAACTGGCACAAGGCAAATAGACCTGATTCGTCGCCGAATGCGCGCTCTTGTACTCTTTAAAGGTCATGGTCTTAATCCACGCCACGTTTTCTTCAAGCGCGCTAAAAAAACGGTGCAGCCAATTTTTATTGTAAACCCATTCATAGGTTTCCGGCCAAAGTCCGAATTTCTCTCCGTCATCCCCGTACGTTAAAGTCAGATTATTATTTTCCTGATGACGCCGGGCGATATATTCGATCGTCTTTTCCGGCTGACCGAAAGGAATGTCGTAACGCAGCTGTTCACAGCAGGGAAAAAGGCTAAAACGTCGTCCTTCCTCTTCGGTTTCATAAAAACCGCTGAGCGTTTCAGGCTTATACCCAACGAGCCCGAAATGTGAATCATCCACAATCCCGTATTCAAAACCGGCCTTGACCAAAACCGCGGGCATTTTCGGCTCCCAAACCCGTTCAGCGATCCAGCTCCCTTTCGCGTCATACGAAAAAAGTTTATTGATTTTTTCTTTTAGGCCAATGCCCTGTTCAACCGCGTCACGCTCCGGGATAAGCGTTAAGATGGGCTCATAATATCCTCCGGCAAAAATCTCGACACGGCCATCCGCAACTAATTTCCGGATACGGGCAATAAAATCAGGCTGATGTTCCTCCAGCCAATCCAAAAGGCTTCCGGTGTAATGAAGGGAAAGCCGGATCTGCGGATGCTGTTCGAGGACATCAATAAACGGCCGGTAGGATTTTTCATAGGCCATCTGAAAAATATTATCAAAATTACCGACGGGTTGATGATTATGGATAGCGAGTAATAGATGGACCATAACAAAATTCTGTAGCGGCGTACAGGATACGCCCCTACATCACCTTTTAATAATCCGATGCCGCTCAATTAAACTAATCAGGGCCTTGGTTAATTTGGCAGAATCATGCCGGACATAATCGGTAATACTCAACAGATCTTCGCCTACCACTCGGTAGCCCAAGTCTTTGATCTTATCGACATCGGCCTTCACGGGAAATGAATTCTCACTCTGATAACGGCTGAGCATATGATGCGGGGCAATGGCATTGTTGACGATACACGCGTCGATGACCTTCGGATTGGTATGCTCCACAATAGCCCTGACATGATCACTGGCCGAATATTTTTCTGTTTCGCCCTCCTGGGTCATGACGTTACAGACATAAATCCTAAAGGCGGAAGATGTCGCGATGGCCTCGGCCACTCCTTTGATAATTAAATTCGGAATGACGCTGGTGTATAAACTTCCCGGGCCCAGGATAATGATCTCCGAACTGGCGATAGCGTCTAAGGCTTCCTGAGTTGGCGCGCAATCTTCGGGGGTTAAAAAAAGCCTTTTGATCTGCACGCCGGCTTTCGGGATCTTCGCCTCCCCGTGCGTTTGAGTGCCATCAAGATACTCCGCGATCAAATGGACATTATGCACCGTAGACGGAATAACTTTTCCCCGAATGGCCAAAATCTTACTGGATTCTTTAACCGCCTTTTCAAAATCACCGCCGGTCAACTGCACCATCGCGGTCAAAAATAAATTACCGAAATTATGTCCCTGGAGTTGTGAATTCGTGGAAAAACGAAACTGAAAAAGATCCCCCATCAAAGCAGAAGAATCCGCCAAGGCGACTAAACAGTTCCGGATATCTCCCGGAGCGACAATGTTGAATTCCTCGCGCAATCTCCCGGAAGAACCCCCACTGTCGGCCACCGTAACAATCGCGGTTATATTGGAGGTATATTCTTTTAACCCTAAAAGCAAATTGGAAAGCCCGTGCCCGCCGCCAATGGCCACAATCTTCGGGCCACGTTCCAGATAACGCTTTTGATACAGAATATTGACTAACTCCCGCTCACGCTCGGGAAGAAATAACGTAATGAGAGAGACAATAATTTTCCCAATCCCTAAGACAACAAAAACAATCCCACAGATAATTATTACAATTCCGAAAATGCTGACTAAGGGATATGGCTCGGCGGCAAAAACAGCGCCTAAACCCACGACCATCACCCCCAAAAGAGACGTGGATATCCACCGCTTGACTTTAATGCCGGGATAAAGCCATTTAAAAAGATTCTTCGACATGTTCCTAAGGGGTCCTTCTGTCTTCCAGAGAAATTAACTTAAGAATCGTTTTATCGTCTTTTGCGGTCTTTAGATTTTCTCGGAAATACTTATCTTTGAGAAGACGGGCAATTCTGGCCAGGGCCTTTAAATGCGGGCCGGCAGAATCAATGGGTGCGACGAGAAGAAAAAAAATATGGGCAGGTTCTCCATCCAGAGAATCAAAATCTATTCCAGTCTTACTGATGCCTAATCCACCAACAAGTTTAGAGACACAATCTGTTTTACCGTGCGGGATCGCCACGCCCTGTCCGATCGCGGTGGAACCGAGCGCTTCGCGGGCCATGAGCACTTCAGTGATTTTGGCTCTGTGTTTTTTCTGTATCGCGCCATCTTTAATCAGCAAATCAATTAATTCTTCAATAACTCCTTTTTTATCCGTCGCCTTTAAATCGGCATTAATGGCTTCCGTACACAGAAAGTCAGAAATTTTCATAAATCAACTCCTTCAATAAAGTCACAATTTACGAAACGATAATAAGAGTACGATCAGACAAAATTGGAGCGGCGGATGGGGCTCGAACCCATGACATCCACCTTGGCAAGGTGGCATTCTACCAACTGAATTACCGCCGCGTCGGGTATTTCTTTTCGCGCGGCAGTCCCAAATTACCGAAGGTAGCGAGGGGCCGCCGCAGACCTACAACAATTTCATATTTAGATAAGGTCAAGGCAGTCCCAACTACCATAATTCTTTCACGAAAAGTTGGGGCCGCGGCAACGTCTTCATTGTTAAAGTGGGCGGAAGAGGATTTGAACCTCCATCCCTTGCGGGACATGCTCCTAAGGCATGCGCGTATACCAATTCCGCCATCCGCCCTTAACTTATCATAAAAATCAAAAGAGGACAGACAGCAGAGGGCAGAACGCAGTGGACCAAAAACTATAATTCAGATTGATTGGAATTTTCTGCACATCTGTCAGCTGGCCTCTGCATTCTTTTCCACTCAATTAAAATGACCCACCCGCGACTCGAACGCGGCACACCAGCCTTAAAAGGGCTGTGCTCTACCAGATGAGCTAGTGGGTCCCAAACATATCGCTTAATGTTGAACTTCTGTTAATTCTTTTTGCTTCGCGTCTAAAATCGTATCAACCTCTTTTATATATTTGTCGGTTGTCTTTTGAATTTGATCCTGGGCCCTAAAGCTTTCATCTTCCGATATCAATTTATCGGACTGCATTTTTTTAATTTTATCGTTGGCGTCGCGGCGAATGGTCCGCAAAGAAACCCGACCGTTTTCGGCCATGTCTTTGATCACCTTCGCCAGCTCTTCCCGGCGTTCTTTCGAAAGTGGTGGGATGGAAATCCGGATGATCTTACCGTCATTACTTGGCGTTAATCCCAAATTAGAAAGGGAAATGGCTTTTTCAATTTCCGGAATGGCGGTCACATCCCAGGGTTGGATAACGATCGTTTTCGCGTCCGGCACGGAAATAGACGCCATCTGTTTGACCATAGTCGGAGTCCCGTAATAATCCGCATGCAGTCCCTCAATTAATCCCGGATGGGCGCGGCCGGTACGAACCTCGGAAAATTCGCGGCTGACGGATTCTAACGCTTTTTTCATCTTGGCTTCGTTTTGAATAATCACATCTTTTACGGACATAACTTTACCCTCGCTTATCTAACCACGGTTCCTATTTTTTCCCCTAATACAACCCGTTTAATATTGCCCGGCTCGATCATATTAAAAACAACAATGGGCATATCATTATCCATACACAGGCTGATCGCAGTGGCATCCATGACCTTTAATTTTTTATTTAACACATCAATGTATCTTAGTTCGGCAAATTTTTTAGCGGTTTTAACTTTCTTTGGGTCAGCCGTATAAACACCGTCCACTTTGGTGGCCTTCAAAATGATTTCCGCTTCGATCTCTTTGGCGCGCAAGGCCGCGGCCGTATCCGTCGTAAAATACGGATTCCCGGTGCCAGCGACAAAAATCACCACGCGCCCTTTTTCTAAATGGCGCAATGCCCTTCGACGAATATACGGTTCGGCTACGGCGTGAACTTGAATGGCGGTTAAAACACGGGTGGGAACATTTACTTTTTCTAAGGCATTTTGCAGGGCCAGACCGTTTAGGACGGTGGCCAGCATACCCATGTAATCAGCGACGGAACGGTCGAGACCGAATTTCTTGGATTCAAATTCACCGCGGAAAATATTCCCGCCGCCAACAACCATCGCGACCCGGACACCCATCGCCCAGATTTCTTTGACCTGCGCGGCTATGGAGGCGCACATCTCAGCTTCAATTCCATGGGCCTGGCGGCCCTGCATCGCTTCGCCGCTCAGCTTAAGGAGGATACGCTTATAAATGGGTTTTTTACTCAAGGCGCTGTGGTCACAAAATGTTGCAGGGAATGGACATTGTCCTTCCCTGCGTTATTTCTGCTTACGCTTCCCCGATTTTATAACGGATGAACCGGTTGATAAAAATATTTTCGCCGATCTTAGCTACCAAAGTATTCAAATAATCTTGGATGGTTATTCCCACGTCACGGACAAAGGGTTGTTCCATCAGACAGGTCTCTTTGATGAATATCTGGGCATCAGGCTGTTGACTGAGGATCTCGGCCGGGACATCATCCTTTTTAACATATTTCGGCGCACAGGCTGCGATGTGCATGGCAATATCCTTGGCAAACCGCAGGAACTCTTCGGAATTAGCGGCGAAATCGGTTTCACAGTTCACCTCCACCAAGACCCCGATTTTCGCACCCAGATGAATATACGCTTCTATCCGTCCCTGATTTGCCGCTCGCGCGCTTTTCTTAGCGGCAATCTCTAATCCTCTTTGCCGCAAAATATCTTTGGCTTTATTAAAATCCCCACCGGCTTCCTCCAGGGCTTTTTTACATTCAATGATCCCACACGAGGTCGCATCGCGCAGTTCTCTTATCTCATCAACGGAAATTCCCATGATCAATCCTCTCTATTTTCGTTCTTTATCTTTTTTAAGTCGGACTTTAGTGGGCCCGCGTTTTTCATCGGTCACCATTTCTTTGGCATTTTCTAAAGTCTCAATTTCTTCTTTTAAGGCCGCGATGGTTTCTTCGACAATCACTTCTTCACCCGGGGCCAGTTCTTTTTCAACAATCTCTTGGGCCTTTTCGCCTACTTTGAATTCCTTGCTGCCTTCAATGACACTGTCCACCACTAAAGAAAGAATCAAACGGACGGACTTAAGGGCATCATCATTACCAGGAATTGGAAAATCGATCACATCGGGATCGCAATTGGTATCCACAATTCCCAGAACCGGGATCTTCAGCCGATGAGCCTCTTTGACTGCGATCTCTTCTTTTTTTGTATCAATCACAAAAATAGCCTGGGGGAGATTATTCATATTGCGTATCCCATCTAAATCACGGGCTAATTTATCACGTTCTTTGGTCAGCAGAGCTCTTTCTTTTTTCGTTAGATTCTCGAAAATACCGTTTTTTGACATGTCTTCAATAAATCGCAACCGCTCAACGGACTTTTTTACCGTCTGAAAGTTCGTCAACAAACCACCCAGCCAGCGACTCTTCACATAAGACATGCTGGCCCTTTTGGCTTCGCTTTCGGTCACATCCTGCGCCTGTCTTTTGGTCCCGACAAACAATATATGTCCCCCGCGCCTGGTCAGATCATGGGCAAAATCACGCGCCGCATTAAGGCTGGTAACTGTTTTCTCTAAGTCAATAATATAAATCCCGTTTCTCTGTCCAAAAATGAAACGCTTCATCTTGGGATTCCAACGCTTTGTCTGATGGCCAAAATGCACCCCGGCCTCAAGCAATTGCTTGATTAATTCATCTGTCATTTCTCCTCCATAGACTTCATTTTTATTAATTATGCTGTCAAAAGCTGTGATTTTCTCATTTAAATAAACCCTTGTTTATCAAGAGATTTCACTTTTTAAAGAATTTTTGTTGTTGTAGTATACCCAATAATTATTTTTTTTTCAACCTTTTATTTCCCCACCGCCTTTTAAAAATATATAAAACTTTATTACATTTGAAACTGTGTCTCGTAAAGCTTGCGGTAGAGCGGACAGTTTCTCAAAAGATTATCATGCGCGTCCAGCCCCACGATACGGCCGGACTCCAGAACGACAATCTTCTTAGCCTTCTTAATCGTTGATAAACGGTGCGCGATACAAATAACGGTTTTCCCCTCCATCAATTTATCTAAAGCTTCCTGAACATATTTTTCGGATTGAGAGTCCAACTGAGAGGTGGCTTCATCCAAAATCAGGATCGGCGGATTTCTTAAAATAGCCCGGGCAATGGTGATGCGTTGTTTTTCCCCACCCGAAAGTCGAAAGCCCCTATCGCCAAGAATCGTCTCATAGCCCTGCGGCATATCTTTAATAAAATCATGCGCAAAGGCCTTGCGCGTCGCAGCCTCAACTTCCTGCTGAGTTGAAGAGTCGGTTCCATAAGCGATATTCGCCTTCACGGTATCATTAAAAAGAATCGTTTCCTGAGCGACAATCCCAATTTGTCTCCGTAATGATTTAAAGGTTATCTCGATGAGATTAACGCCGTCGATTTTAACTTCGCCTTTATTGGGATCATAAAACCTCGGGATGAGACTGGCCAAGGTTGATTTCCCTGAACCCGTTGGCCCAACAATCGCGACCAATTCTCCAACCTGAATATTAAAATTAATATCATGTAAGACCGGGCCGGACTCTTGGTCATATTGAAACGTCACATGTTTGATCTCAATACCCTTGCGCATGACCGGGATCTCAACAGCGTTGTTTTTTTCAACAACCGTGGGCTTGGTTTCCAAGACTTCATAAATCCGGTCATTGGCGGCCAGGGCCTGCTGGGTCATGGCGTTGACATTGCCCAATTTTTTGATGGGACTGATGATGGACATAATCGAACCGAAAAATAAAACAAACACGCCGAAGGAAAGTTCACCCCGCATCAACTGCCGGCCTAGCCAGAGAATAATGGACAAACCGCACAGGGCTCCGATAATCTCCGTGATCGGACTGACCAGCAGCATCCGTTTGATAGACTTCATTTTGATTTTATAATAATCGTGGTTCTGCTTTTTAAACCGCTGGGTCTCGTATTCTTCCGTGCAAAAGGCCTTGACCACTTTCACGCCCGTAATCGTTTCCAAAAGTAAAGAATTGATATCCGCCATTTTTTCCTGGGTACTGCGCGAAAGCTTTCGCAATTTTCGACCTATTTGCCCCACCGGCAAAGCAATGAACGGAAATAAAAGCAAAACAATCAAGGCGACCTTCAAATAAATACTTAAGGCAATGATGATAAACATCACAATGGTAAAACTCTGACGAAAAAGATCCGTCACCCCATAGGAGATGGCGTTTTCAATCACCTGGACATCATTGGTAATGCGGGAAATCAATTCACCGCTGCGTTTTTTGCTGAAATAATCTAAGGAGAGATGTTGAATGGTGTGATACAGCTTATTGCGGATATCCCGCATCACCCGCTGGGAGACATCATTCATCAAAAATCCATACCAGAAGGAGACAAAATTTTTAACCAAGAGCAGAAGAAAAAATGCCAGCAACAATTCAAAGAGCAGTCTTTCCGGCGGGGTATTATTCAACTGTTCGATGAAATGGGCGACAAAGTCAGGGACCTTGTTGGGGATAACAATCTTTTTCTGAGTGAAAATAATGTCGGTCAGGGGGACCAGCATGGACAGCTGTACCCCTTCAAAAACCGCCGTGAAAAGCATAAAAACCGTGGCGAGAATAAAGATCCGGACATGCCCGCGCAAAAAGCGTAAAAGTTTAAAATAATTCTTCATCCCAATTTTCCTTTTAAGCCCCAATTTATAATACAGATAAAATTGGAATAGTACCTACCGACAGGCAGGTTTGTTTCCTCTATAAGTAATATTTATTATTTTATAAAAAGCAAGTGCATAATGGGAACGGATATTAGCATGTGGGTTGACTTTTGTCGAGGGATTTGTTATAGTCCATGCCATGCGAAAAATAAATGTCGGCATTATCGGCATCGGTCACTTGGGCGCTCGGCATCTTAAGGTCTACCATGCGTTTAAAGAAAAAGTGAACTTGGTTGGGATCAGTGATATTAAGGTCGAACGGACCAAAAAACTCAGCCAACATTACAAGGTCCCCTTCTTTAAGGATTACCGCGAATTATTAGACAAAGTCGAAGCCGTTAATATCTGCGTGCCCACCACCTTACACTTCCCCATTGCCCAGGATTTTCTAAAGCAACGGATCCATACCTTCATCGAAAAACCGATTACGACAACCGTCGCCGAAGCGCAAAAACTGATCACCCTCGCTGAAAAAAACAGAGTCAAACTCCAAGTCGGACATGTGGAACGTTTTAATTCCGCCTTTGTGGCCATCAAACGTTTCGCCCGAAATCCGCTGTTTGTGGAATGTCACCGGTTAAACCATTTCCCCAACCGCTCGCTGGACATCGGTGTCGTTATGGATTTGATGATTCATGACATTGATATCATTTTAGGATTAGTCGATTCCAAGATAAAAGATATCCAGGCCGTCGGAGTTAATGTCTTAACCCCTTTAGAAGATATTGCCAACTGCCGGGTCACGTTTGAAAATGGCTGTGTCTGCAACTTAACGGCCAGCCGCGTTTCCGATGATGTGATGCGAAAGATAAGAATTTTCCTTAAGAACACTTACATCTCCTTAGACTACGTCAAGCAAGAAGCATTCGTCTATAAAAAACACGGTCACCTCATCTCCAAACACGCGCTACCCATTCAAAAAGAAGAACCGCTCAAAGAAGAGCTTGAATCGTTTATCGATTGTGTCCGTGACGATCAACAACCCATCGTCTCCGGCCGGGAAGGCAAAGAAGCTTTAACCGTGGCTTTACAAATCGCGAAAAAACTATGGAACAATCCCCGAAACATTTGATGTTTGTCGCTGGTGAACCTTCCGGAGATATGCACGCGGCGCATTTAATTAAAGAAATAAAAAAAATAGTCCCATCCCTTATATTTTCTGGTGTCGGCGGACCACAGATGCAAGCGGCCGGTGTTACGCTTTTTGAGGACATGACCCAATACGCGTCCATCGGGTTTTGGGAATTCTTAGAAAATATCGATAAGCTTAAAAAGGCCTTTCGGCTGATTATCACGAACGCCAATGAAACAAAACCCACCGCCATTATTTTGGTTGATTACCCCGGGTTTAATCTTCGTTTGGCCAAAGAATTAAAAAAACACGGCCACCGCGTCCTCTACTATATTTCTCCTCAAGTCTGGGCCTCACGCGAAGGACGAGTGGAAACCATCCGCAAATACGTTGATAAACTCCTGGTCCTTTTTGAATTTGAAAAAGAATTTTACGCTAAACGGAATGTGGATGTCGTTTTTGTCGGCCATCCTTTGCTGGACATGATCAAGCCGCAGCATTCAAAGGATGATTTTTTGCGGATACTGGGATTAAATCATCAAAAAATAACGATTGGACTTATGCCCGGGTCACGCATCAAAGAAGTCGAAACCCATTTGCCGCTCCTGCTGGAAACAAGCCGAATTCTTTGGGAAGAACATAAAAAAATGCAATTTATTCTTTTACTAGCGAAAAATCTGGATATGCTGACAGTTGAAAAATATCTGCGGCCCTACCATATCCCCGTCAAAGTCATCCATGACCAAACGTATGATGGTATCAATGCCTCGGATCTGTGTTTGGTCGCCTCAGGGACCGCGACTTTGGAAGTCGCCATTTTACAAAAACCCATGGTCGTTATTTATAAAACATCCTTTTTAACCTGGTTTTTGGCGAGTCTGCTCATAAAAATTCCTTACATTGGTCTAGTCAATGTGGTGGCGGGGAAGAAAATCGTCCCTGAATGCATCCAGTCCGATGCCAACCCCAAAAAAATCGCCTCCGAATTAGAAGCGATTTTCGGTAATGAGATCCGGATTGCTGAGATTAGATCCGAATTGGCTAAAGTGAAATCTTCTTTAGGCGAACCGGGCGCCATCCACCGGGCGGCGGAAGCAGTACTAAAATCCCTCTAAATAACTTTTAAATCCGTTCAAGCATTGCCCGCGTCACCCAGCCGATTTTACCATCCGGGCGTTTGACCTTAACGTAATCAATCTCTTTATCGAGGATGATGACTTTTTGGCCTTCCGCTACGGGAAAATGCGTGGTGGCTTTTAAGGTGGGTTCAAACTTAGCTTCGGTATTTTGAGTAATAATGGAGAAGTTGCGTTGACTTTGAATTTTCAAATTGAATAAAATGGCCTGGGCCATAAAGACAACTCCCAAGATCAAAAGTATCGAAGATAAAAATTTCTTTGTTGAAGGGACATAAAGTCTCACAAGAAAAATTATTCCTCCGAAAAGATAAATCAGTAAAAGGCTTAAGGCCATTTCGCTTTTGGTAAAAAAATCATTGTAGCGGCCTATAAAATTGGGCAAAAAAGACTTCTCCACCTCAATATTATTTTTGATCTGGGAAACGGCAAATTCATGATTGGATTTCAGATCGCCATCTCTGGGGACTAAACGACGGGCGCGCTCGTAATTTAAAATCGCCTTTCCCAATTGCCCGTCTTTGAAATAACTGTTTCCCAGATTGTAATAAAGGGCGCCATTTTCAAATCCTTTTTCCCGAATGGATTCGTAACTTTTAATGGCTTCTTTGTAACTGCCGTCTTTGTATTGAAGATTCCCGCGATAAAATACGGCCGATGGGCTGACATCATTTTGAGCAAACACTGCAGAGACATTAAAAGAACAAAATGTTAGGAATATAATAAAGATATAGCTCATTGTTTAAACCCTTTCCACAAAATCAATGATCTCCTGGGTTCTGGCAAAAATCTCTTTCATCTTGGCACTATCCTGTGACACAGCGGCATAGCGGACCATTTCACATTCACTAAAAACTGTTCTTAACCGTTCCAAAACAAAGTCCCGGTTGTTTCCTTTTAAGATTCCGGCGATCGCCTCAACTGTGATTGAGCCCACCGGCAGATGTAATTTATGGCTAAAATAATCCTGCAAAGTTTTAAAAACCGTGTCATAAAATTCTTTCTGTTTCCCTTTCTCCATCAACTGTCGGGCCTGCTCTAAACCCTGCCGCGCTCTCTTCGGCGCTCGCATTTTTCGGGCATAAGCCACATCCGTTTTTAAACGATGCGTCTGCTGATGCGTGATAAAAAATCCGATAAAAATAATTAAAGAGATTATCGCTAAGCCCACGAATGCTGGTGTCTTGTAAACGTGATAGCCCACCGCTCGAAAATTCCCCGGCTTTTCTTTAATAAAAATTATGCCGCGGCCCAAACTTTCTTCGACTGGGGTCGGCGCCACATCGCTTTTGGACTGTTCCACGACCTTAAACGCTTCTTCCCGGCTGGGCTTAGTGACCTCAACAGTAAATGGTCCCTGGACAATAGTTTGATAAGAATGGTTTTGGGTATCAAAATAATTAAAACGAACAGCTGGTATCTGGGTGACTCTTTCAGACCTTGGGATCAGTACCTGTTCTAAAATCTTTCTGCCGCCGTCTTCTTTAGTCTGTGGATCGTAGACTTTAAAATCATCGCTTTGACTAAAAGCGGGCAAGGCAATTGCCTTAAGATTTCCATCTCCTTCCACCGTCATTTTTAAAGTGATCGGGTCTCCGGAGCTGACCCGCAAAGGGCTTGCCTGCACCTTAAAATCAAATTTGCCGACGGCTCCGGAAAAATCTTCAGGTTTGCCTTCGTCCGGTAAAGGTAAAACATCCAGATTCAGATCCGCCGACTGTACCATCACCGGGCGTCTTTCTATTCCTCCGAACAATCCGCCAAAATCATGATCAAAAATATCATTGTCAAAAAGACCACTGAAATCATCCAGGGGAGAACGTTTTTGAAAAGACCGATAAAGGATGTTACAGCCCAGCTTTACCGGATCAACAATCAGCTGTCCGGTACGCGTTGGAGAAATAAACGTGGTGAACTCAATCACATCGTACGCGATCCCACCGACAGTTTGATTGTATTGATTTGGCCGGGAAAATTCTTCAACAGTAAAACCAGCCGGCTTAAACTCAGGGTATTGAACATCACGGACCGAAAGCTCGTTGATAAATAATTTTATCGTCACCGGAATTTTTTCATTAAGATAAACCTGTGTTTTAGGAATTTCTATGGTAAGAAAAATCTTATCTTTAATGCTCGTTGGTGCCGGCTGATCTTCTTTGCCCGGTTGATATGTTGATGAAACCGGTGTGTCTACGACCTGGACATCAATCGGATCGGACGTATACGACTTTCCGGATATCTCCACGCGAATGGAAGGGATTTGAAATTTTCCGACTCTCTGAGGAAAAAGATTATAGTTGTGCGTCACCAAACTGGAATATTGACCATTGACAATGGAGACTTGAGTAGACGGGCCTAAATACCGCGCCTCAAAACCATCAATGGGGGGAAGTTCCGGCGCTGGGACATTCTGGGCGCCTTTAAAGGTCAATCTCAACTGCAAAACCGCTTGTAAGAAAACCTTGTTGGTATGAACACTGGCTTCAAAAAAAATATCCTGCGCCTGGACACAATTGGCAATCAATAGTAAAACGAACGTGACACCTGTTATAAATAATTTCTTCATAACTACCAATCCTTCTCAACTTCTCTTTCCTGGCCGCGTTGAAGACGTAAATTCAACATCCCCTTGGGCTCTTCGTTTTGTTGGTATTCTCTTAAAAGCATTTGAGCTTCTTGTTCGGTCAACTCCCGAGCTGATTGACCTGAAATATTTTGAGATGAGCCTTCATCTTGTTTTTGTGAATCTTCTTTCTGGCCCTGACTGCCTTCTTTTTCTTGTACTGACTGTTCTTGTTTATTTTCTTCGTTTTCCGAAGGCGATGGCTGATTTTGCTCTTGGCTTTCTTTGGACTCTGCCTCTTCCTGTTGCGCTTTTTGCTGCTGTGAATCTTGTTGCTGGGATTCTGGCTGTTGAGATTCTTGAGATTGCTGATCCTGCTGTTGTTCTTTGTTCTCTGGTGATTGTTGTTCGGACTTTTGCGACTGATCTTTTTGGTCTTGCTGTGACTGCTGATTTTTTTGTTCTTCTTGCTGTTGCTTTAATTTTTCTTTTAATCGTTCTAATTCTTTCTTAACAAAATCGTAATTAAATTTTGCGTCTTTGTCCTTGTCATCAGCAGCCATGGCCTTTTCATAATGGTCTAAAGACTGCTCTAAAGACTGTACCGCCGTGTTTAGATCGGAATTTTCTTTGGCTACGCCCGCTTTATAAAGGCTGTTGCCAAGATTGTAATGGGCCTTGGTCTGAATCGCTTTGTCATCGCTTAAAAGGGATTTTTGAAAATGCTCGACCGCCTTTGGGTAATCTTCCTTTTTATAAAAAGCCGCCCCTAAATTGAAATTAATTATATCAGAATCGGCATCTTTTTTTAAGGCATCATTGAATTTGTCCGCGGCGGCCTCATATTTTCCTTGCTGGTACAATTTATTCCCCTGCTTGATATCGCCCTGTTTTGAGGCGAAACAAAGTGTAGAAAAAAACAGAATGCACACCAATGCCGAAAGACACCTCATGACTTTTTCCTTGTCGTTATCAGAGCTTCGCAGATTAACAAAATCAGCGCGATTGATAAAGGGTACTGGAACCGTTCGTGATATTTTTTCTCCATCGTGCTTTTGATCTCGCGCTTTTCCATTCCCGCCAGGCGTTCATAGATCACGTAAAAGCCGAACTCCGCGCCGCTGGCGCGCACGTAAATGCCGTCGGTGGCTAAAGCGACCTTTTGCAACAGGTCTTCATTGAGCCGGGATTTGACGAAGTTGCCGTCTTTGTCCTTTAAGAATTCAAATTGTCCTTGCTCGTTTGGGATCCGGATCAATTCCCCTTCCTTGGTGCCGATGCCGACACAAAAAATCTTTATCCCCTTGGCTTTCGCCTCTTTGGCCGCGGCCAAGGGCTCGCCTTCTAAATTTTCGCCATCAGTGATGATGATCACGGCGCGGTATTTCCCGGGAACATTCTCATAACCTTTGATGGCCGTCTGAATGGCTGCCCCGACATTGGTTCCACCAAGTGGAATGATATTCGTATTTAAATCTTCCAGGCTCATCACAAATCCACCGTAATCAACCGTTAAAGGACACACCATAAAACCGCTGCCGGCAAAGGCGACCAGACCGATCCGATCGCCGGAAAGTTTCTTCAACAAATCCCGCACCGCCAGTTTGGAACGTTCCAGGCGGCTGGGCTTGATGTCATCAGCCAGCATGCTTTTGGAGGTGTCAATGGCGACAATAATATCCAATCCCTGGCGTTTGACCTCCTGCCACTCAAATCCCCATTGCGGCCGCATGAGTGCCAAAATGCCGAAAATGACAATTAAGACCCAAAAAAAATATTTAATGATCTCCCGGCGCGGGTTATAGCTGGCGGCCAATTCATCGCGTAGTCCCCGCTCACAAAAACGTTCAAAAATTTTTTGTTTGTGCTTAAACGCCCAGAACAAAAATATCCCGAGTAAAATAACCGCCCAAAGCCCGTGGACCATTTGAGATTCGGCGAATTGCATATTTAAGGAATCCTTAACAATATTGTATTAAATAAAATTAATTCCAATAACAACAATCCCAGCGCCGCCCCGAAAAACCACGGGAATAATTCTCTGTACTCTTTATAACCCGTCTGCTCGATTTTTGTTTTTTCCATGGAATCAATCTGTTGGTACACTTCCCTTAAAGATTCCGTGTCGGTGGCTCGGAAATATTCCCCATTAGTCAGCCGCGCGATCTCTTTTAAAGTGTCTTCGTCTAGGTCAATGCGCACCTTTTGATAAACCGTTCGGCCCCACAAATCCCGCATCGGAAATGGGACAAACCCTTTACTGCCGGCACCAATGGTATAAATTTTAATCCCCATGGCCTGGGCGGCTTTGGCGGCGCCCAACGGGTCCACTTTACCGGCATTGTTCACACCGTCGGTTAAAAGTATGATCACCTTGGATTTCGATTTACTGTCTTTCAGTCTCCCCACGGATGCGACGATCCCCGAACCGATAGCGGTGCCGTCTTCAACCAATCCTAATTCCACCCGATTGAGATTTTCAATCAACCAATCATAATCCGTCGTTAACGGACAAACTGTGTAGGCTAAAGCCCCGAAGGCGACCATGCCTATTCTGTCCGCTTTGCGATTTTTTATAAAATCTTTGATAACATCTTTAATGACCGCCAGACGATTCAGACGCTGCCCATTGATTGTGAAATCCTCGGCGGCCATACTGCCTGAGGCATCCACCGCCAAAACAATATCAATGCCTTCGGAAGTGATCTTGGTTTCCTCTAAAACTTTTCGCGGACCAGCCAAAGCGATCAGCATCAGCACCACAATCAAGATGCGCAGCCAAATCCGCCGGCGATGAAAAATTCCTTTCCAATTCTCTTTAAAACCAGCAAAAAATTCCGTTGAAGAAAACCGCAACGCCGGCTGCGGTTTTTTGCGATTTAAAAAAATGATTAACGCCGCCGCCAAGGGAATCACAATGAGAACCCAAATATCTTTAAATATCATCTTTCAAAATCTCCACTGGCCTGGTCTCATCAACAAATTTCTTCGCCGAAATAAACCCATTGTCAATTTCCTCCACCGATGGCCCATATTGGGCGAATTTGACCATGTCCGAGCAATTCAAAAATTCCTTTAATAAATTTTTATGGACATTCGAAAGCTGGTCGGACTGACGCAATGACCCCAAGAACTCTTCCGTTGTCATTTCCGGGGCATCAATAGAAAACCGTCCTTCCACGTAACGCCGGACAATATCCGAAAGCTCAATAAAATATTCTTTAACGTGTCCTTGGGCGGGAAGATTGCGCTGACGCAATCGTTCAAGACGTTCGTAGGCGATTTTGTGAGGGAGTTTGACAATCTGATTCGCGGCTGCTAAATTTTTTCGCCTTAAAAAATATTGCCAGACAAAATAAATAGCGGCGGCCAGGGCAATCACCACCAGCAACAACAAGAGCCAGAAAAGGTCCGAACGGGGTTCAACCGGCGGTTTGATATCGCGCAGTTCTTCGGCAAAGGCTATCGCGGGAAAATGAAACATTTCATCTCCGTAAAGAGATTTTTTTGCGTCGTTTAAGAAAAAACTTTATCAATTCCTGCACAAATGGAGTATTGGTTGACAAATCCACATGGTCCATGCCTACGGAAGAAAATAACGCTTCTCTTTTGTTGATCCTCTCTGATGCCCGGCGCCGGTATTGTTCCAGAAAATTATTATCGGATGAATCAATCAGAATTTTCTGGCCGGTCTCAGCGTCTTCTAATTCCATCAGGCCGCAATTGGGCAAATTCATTTCGGCTGGGTCATTTAATGTAACGGCGATCATATCGTGACGACGGTTGGTCATGTTGAGAGTTTTCTTTAAATTATTGTTTGTGTGATCTTCCGTTTTGGAAGCAAAAAAATCCGAAACAATAAACCCGACAGACTTGCGGGTCGTGACTTTGTTAAAATATTCCAACGCATGAATGATATCCGTGGAACGCCCTTTGGCCTCGAAATACAAAACTTCTCTAATAACCCTTAAGACATGGCCCAAACCTTTGCGCGGTGGAATAAATTTCTCTACCTTATCAGTAAAAATGATCAAACCGACCTTGTCATTATTTTTGACCGCGGAAAAAGCAAGCGTTGCCGCCACTTCCGCGGCCAGTCTGCTTTTTAATTGTTTGACCGTGGCGAACCGGCAGGAAGCCGACGCGTCAACTAACAGCATCACCGTTAATTCGCGCTCCTCGACATATTTTTTAATATGCGGCCGTCCCGTGCGGGCGGTGACATTCCAGTCAATGGTCCGGATATCATCGCCGATTTGATATTCCCGCACCTCATCAAACTCCATCCCCTGGCCTTTAAAGACGCTGTGATATTGACCGGCAAAGACATCGGTCACGAGTCTTTTGGTGGAGATCTCAATGCGGCGGACGTTTTGGAATAATTCTTTGGGGATCATGGAACTTCAACTTCTTCAAATATTCTCTTCACTATATCCTCCGACGTCTTCTCTTCAGCCTCGGCTTCATAACTGACTATAACCCGATGGCGCAAGACATCCAGACCGATGGATTTGATGTCCTGCGGCGTCACGTAACCGCGGCCTTGCAAAAACGCGTAGGCCTTTGCCGCCAGCGCGAGATAAATAGTCGCGCGCGGCGAAGCGCCGTATAAAATAAGACCTTGGAGATCTTTGAGATTATAATTGCCCGGCCTGCGAGTGGCTTCCACGATATCCACGATGTAACGTTCGATCTTTTCGTCCATGTAAATTTCATCGACCACCCGGCGCACGCGGATAATATCCGCTGGGGTAACGATTTGCTGAACGATAAATTTTTTATCGGTCACGGACATCCGCTTTAAAATCTTCAACTCTTCTTCTTTGGTTGGATAAGTGATCTTTAATTTCAACATGAATCTATCCACCTGCGCCTCGGGCAAAGGATAGGTCCCTTCCTGCTCGATGGGGTTTTGCGTGGCTAAGACCAAAAACGGGTTATCCAGCAGAAGCGTTTCTTGACCAATAGTTACCTGTCGCTCCTGCATAGCCTCAAGTAAGGCGCTTTGGACCTTGGCCGGCGCGCGGTTGATTTCATCAGCTAAAATAATGTTGGCAAAGATCGGCCCCTTCTTGATTTTAAAATCCCCGGTCTTTTGATCATAAATAAGCGTTCCAGTCAAATCCGCCGGCAGCATATCTGGGGTGAATTGCAGGCGCTGGAATTTTGTTTGGATCGCCGAAGACAATGTCTTGACCGCGGTTGTCTTGGCTAAACCCGGGACACCTTCAATTAAAATATGTCCGTTGGTCAAAAGTCCGACCAGCATCCGCTCCAGCATGTACCGCTGGCCGACGATGACTTTTTCCATTTCCATGAATAAAGCTTCCACAAAACTGCTTTCTTTATGCACCTTTTCATTGATGATGGAAATACCCGTGTCGGACATAGTCACTCCTCCATTTAATGATGTTATAAAACCTCCCCGACCGCGTAGGTCAGGTGGGTTATTTCAAAACGATGTCTATGCGTTCAACCTTACCACTGCGAACATCCTGCGCCTGGGGAGAAAAAATTATCTCTGAAGAGATTGTGACGGGTGGTTTATGCTGGGCATACTGAAGAATAATCTTATCAATCGTCGCTTTCGTTTTACCAAAGGTGTCCAGACGTTTCGGATTATGGTAAACCACCAACGTCGCCCCCATGAAATTAAAAGCAAAGATATTTTTAGGCAAAACCAAACTCTGTCCTTTTCCATGAGCGCCCGGGAAAAAGACTTTGGTTTCTTTTTGGGTAAACAACCATCCCGGCAGAACAGGTTCAAATTTTAGATTTAATCTCCCTGCTTCCTCCCATCGAAATGGTTTCTCACCGGCAGACATCAACAGCCACATATGAACAAACTCAGCGGTGGTCCCGCTTAACCGCGCCACGAAACCCCGGCCGTGTAGATCTGCCTCTGGATGCGCGCTGCTGACAATAAACGAAGAATTTTCTAGAACACTTCGGCCATAAATTTCTGGTGATAAAAATGGAACCAACGCGGTCTTAAAATTCTCAAAATACTCGGAATAAAGCCCGCGGCGCAAAAGTTCCAAAAGAAATTTATACTCCATATGGAGCCACACCGATTGATTCTCCAGCCAGCCCGCCGGGAAAATCCTGGCCCGGCCGATCTCTTCCGTTTCCGCCGACAGATCCGTATTAACACGATACATTTTTAATTTACGATCAAACAAAGGACTCCTTTTTACCGACGCATAAATTTCTCGGGCTTTTTCTTGATCATCGGCCACGCGCAGCGCGTGAACAAACCCTTCTAAAAATAATGGCAGGGCCCTTCTCTTGAATTTTAACGGCCATACATACGAACAACCTTCTATATTGTGTTTATCCAATTTCTCGTATTCAACAATTTCATGGATAAAATAAGTGGCTAATCCCTGTTTGTCATTGGCCAGCTCAACGGACTTCTGTGTTTTCTTGATAATTAGTTCCAGAAATTTCTTAATGTCCGCCACACTTAATTTTCTCTCAACGCCATCAATGCCATTTCGGATACGATTTCGATAATGTTCTTTGATCTCATTGGACCTCATCCAGTAAGACAGGGCATCCGAACCATTCGCCAGCAATTCGGTCAGGCTTAGAATAAAAGTGTGCAACTCTTCGAAAACCCTGATGTCACCGTTTTTATTTTCTGATTCTTCCGGCAACAGATCTAACAAAAACACGCTTAACCTTTTTAATTCGAAAGTCTCAGAAATCGATGAACCCAAAAGTCCGGGCAAACCATTTAAGGCATCATACCAATTCGGTTTATCCGCCTCCATTTCAATACCGATCCCGCTGGGATCTAAGGTAGCCACCTTGTTCGCGGCAACGCACAGCAACTTTGTTAACAGCGTCGTGTAATAAATGGGGCCCTGACCATGATGAATTCTTAATTTATGGTCATGCTCGATTTTAGATTCCTTCATAGCCTTGCCAACGGAATGATACTGGCGGCAGCTATGGGGGGTTAAAATATATCTCTGGTCTCGCGGTAAGACATAATGGGTATTCTGATAAAAGCTAAACTCTTCTCTGTCGAAGAACAATCTCTGTTTTTCCTCCGGGTAAATCGCCAAAAAACTTTCAATCAAATCCAGATTATAGGTCCAATGGTCGGTCCAAAATCCTTCTCCGTGCTTAGCCGATTCATTTTTATGACAATGGCATAAAAGCATAACTAAAAATTCTTGGGGAGATACGTTCAACGTGATCTCTTTATCAAGAATAGATTTTAAAAGTTCGCCGGGTTGAAACCACCCCGTTAAAAACGCTTTGACCTTGTCTCCGTCCTTTTCCGCAAAACATCGTTTCAAAACTTCATCCACTTCTTCCTTATCGTCCACGGAAAAGGACATCCCTTCGATAATGAGCGGATTATAACCATCGGCCTGAACCAGACTTAAAAAATTCACAACGCCGCTGTCTTTCACATCCCGGTTAAACCAAACATCATTGCGGCGGTTCTGATTAACGTCGCGGAAATTACCGTTGCCTTGGGAGAGAAAGGTCGGGGAAAGCAAAAAATAATTATAGTCGCGTTCCGGGTCGCCGTGTTTTCGCGTGAAAACATTAAAGGCCACTTTGCCTTCTTTCGTTTCCAGGGAAATCGGTAAACCGCCCCGGAGAACATTATCTAAAAAAGTTTGGCCGCTGTACAAATTAAAAGCTGTGGAGGAACTGACTGTCAACGCGGTATTTTTAATGCGTTCGATATTATTTTTATTTTCCTCGGATTTCTGCCGGATAAAAGCGCCCGACATCCGGGAGACAATTAAACTGTTTAACTCTTTAATGCTGTGGATATGCCCGAAAAGCGAAATAATACTCTTCTCACCACCTGCCGGCAGATTCATTTTGGCAAAACTCATGGCACAGGGAGTTTTATTTTCGATCCTTTGTTTTGTTGGAATTTTAAAACTTGCATTGGCCTTGAACACTTCGGGCGTGATGAAATCAAAACTCTGTCCAAAAATAAATTCAGGATCAATAATAACATCCAGCAATCCCGCCTTCTGTCCATGTCCCCAAAAGCTCACATAAAAATTCCCCTGGGTGATGTGTTCAACCTGGGGTTTATCGGCGATCGCCACTTTCAAATTAAAATAGGGGGCTTTTTTATCGAAATTCGAAACCTGCACCCAAGCCTCAGCGGTCCGGGACATATGTTTTAAAGTCCAATCATTGAACCCAAACGGGACCATGACCGGCAGGCCGTCTAATATTTCCAAGGAACGTGCTTTGCGGGAAATATTTTTAATCGTCACCTGGCGGACAAGAGCGGCAAATGGTTCATCGGCAACGGTAAAATAATTGACCCGGATGAGTAAACCCAATTGCGGATTGATTTCTTCAAGGGTCAGGTCATGGGATGTGATCGCCATGGATTGCTTGACCTTTTCAAGCCCATTTTGAAAAGGCTCATAATGGAAACTTTTTTGTTTGTCTTTAATCTTCAGGAAGGTACGAAAACCCTGCAGCGACGTCAGCCGGTAGGCTTGATTGGCCGGGTGGAATTCCATGATGGCCTTGTCTTTGCTTTCAACGCCAAAACTCGTGATACATTGCCCGCGGTTGACGTAAAATACCCACATCGGGATTCCCCACAGACCGGCGATCCCGGGGAAAAAATTGGTAAAGGTCTTGGCGTGATTGTACTGTTCGATGACAAAGCGCCCGTTATCGTCTAAGAAATACTGTGGCATTGAATTTTTTTTCATATTATCCCAAAAAATTTTATACTGTCAATATGGGGATTTCGCCTGTTTAAAAATATTATAAAAACCTGAAAGTTTAACAAACAGAATCATGTCCAAATTATCTTCATCACCAAATCGAATCCGCTTCAACTCATACACATCTTTATTCAGACGGTTATAACCCCTATTCGTCGTACAGGCAGCCTTGTAACCAGCCTTTCTGACGATTTCCTTAATCTTTTCACTAAAGCCGCCGGTGGGATAAGCAAAAAAATTCACTCGATGTCTTAATCTTTTTTCCAGGACCTGTTTACTGGCTTCAATTTGTTCGACTTGTTCTGCTTGCCCAATTTGAGGAAGATAGGCGTGGGTCTGGGTGTGACTGCCGATGGTGATCCCATTCTTCTCCATTTCTCTTAATTGGGGCCAAGTCAAATAATTCTCTTTACCGATTTCACCGGTGACCACAAAAATTGTCGCGGGAAAACCGTATTGCTTTAAAGTCTTAAAGGCATACGTATAATTATCGCGGTAACCATCATCAAAGGTAATCACCACACTTTTATTCGGAAGGGATTTATTACCTTGAATAGCCTCCAGCAAATCAGACAGACTGACCACATGATAATGATTCTTCTTTAAAAATTCCATATGGCGCACAAAATTGGGAGGATGGACCGTATTAACTTCAGGATTTATTTGCTGATTCACGCTATGGTACATCATGATGGGAACAACCCGCCGATCCGATAGCCAATAACCCAAAATACCTAGGAACACCAGGGAACACCACAAAACAATCACAATAATCTTGAAAGGACGTTTCATCGCTTAAGGAATTTATTTCAGGTAGGTTTATAGAATCGAAAGCTTCTCTTTAACGCAATCGCTGACCACTTTGCCATCCACTCGACCGCCCACTTTCGTGAGGACTTCTTTCATCACCTTACCCATGTCTTTTATCCCCGAAGCCCCCGTATCGGAAATCACCTGGGCCACAATTACTTTTACCTCTTCGGTGGACATGTCCACCGGTAAATACGCTTTTAAAACAGTAATTTCGGCTTTTTCCTTATCAACTAAATCCTGCCGCCCGCCTTTCTCAAATTGGTCAATGGACTCCTGGCGTTGCTTAATCTGCTTTTTGATAACCGCGATCACGTCCAAATCTTCGGGTTTTTCAACTTTCTTTTCAATAGTTACGTACTTGATCTGCGACCTTAAAAAACTTAATGTTGAAACCTTGACGGCATCTTTACTCTTCATCGCTTGTTTGTAATCTTCTGTAATCCTGTCGGCTAACATACCACCCCCTCCACTTTTATGCCAATTTTTCCCTTAATTGTCCCCTATGATAACTATTTTATTTCGTGATTTCAATCCTTTTATTACCTCAATCGCCGATTTTGATACGTCAAAATGTTCCGCCAAAAATGCCACTAAAGCCTGATTGGCTTTACCATCCACCGCGGGGGCGGTCAGGTAAATTTTATGCAAAGTGCCTTCGATCTTGAGTAAATTTTGTTTCGCCCTGGGAATGACTTTGACTTCGATTTTTATCATCTTACTCGAAATTCATCTTATACGTATTATCTTTTAACCATCGTTTCCTGACCTTATAGTCCGGCAAGACCTTCTCAACTTCCCGCCAGAATCGTAAAGAATGATTGGGGACCTTCAGATGGCTTAACTCATGAACAACAACATAATCAATAACCGCCATGGGCGCCATAATAATCTTCCAATTAAGATGAATGCTCTTCCGTTGATGATGGCAGCTGCCCCAAAGGGTCTTCTGCGTCTTAACGGTGATCTTCAAAGGCTCTAATCCCATCAGCCGACTGTAATTAAAGACTCGGCCGCCTAAGATTTCCATCGCCTGCTGCCGATACCATTGAATCATTGCTTCCTTGATCCCTTTATACCTTTTTTCGGCAGCAAGCAAAGTGGGAACAACGGCATGCCATTGGGCTCCGTCAAATAAAAGTTTTATCTCCCCACAACCATTCATATCGATACGTAGCGGATAATTCTTCCCCAAAAACAAAAATTCTTCCCCCGCTGTGAATTCATGCCTGACGCTCAGAATTCTTTTCCGCCTCATTTTATGGATCGTACGCCACACCCAGCCAGTCTTTTCACTAATAAAGGCTGTAATTTTATCTTCATCGACAAAACGCGGGGCCAAAACCCTTACTTGGGCCTGCTGGTCAATATGAATGGCAACAGTTCTTCTTTTTTGGGAACGGATGAGATGGTAGGAAATGATACCCTGGTTGGTTTTCAGATTCCGCAGATCACGTTCATCGTGCCTTGTCATAGATAAAAAATATCCCCGGGGCGTCGTACCATAGATTAATTAGACACTTCGGGGATGGAAATCGGTATTAATCGACCAGTTCAACGTCAATATGGATCTTTTTAGACGGAATTGGTTCGTCTGGGCCAGGAAAATCTGGTTGAAAAGGCTTACCTTCTTTAATAACTAATCCTTGATTACCGATACTTAAAAGAATTCTGTCTCTTTCTTTTTGAGCTTCTATCTTGGCAAGATGCGCTTCATGCTTTAAATGTCTTAAACTGGATTTTATCGAGCGCAACCCTTCACGATTCATGACAAGCGCCAATTTGGCTCGATCCATAGAACTGACTCTTCCTTCATAAAGGTCCAGTCGCCCTTTGATTTCCCTCAATTCTTGAACTAATTTTTGATTATCTTTCCTTAATTTGTTTTTAACAGCTTTCATTTCCTGGGTCAAGTTGCCATTTTCGGATTGGAGCTGGGCCAGAATAAGTTTAGTCTCATCTAATTCCTTGCGGACTTGAGCATATTCGGATTTAAGGTTGAGGAATTGGACTTGGATTTCCTGATATAAAGCCGCCTGCTGGGCAGAACTTGCCAATAACATATTAGAGGCGCTGACCATATTATTATAATTCAAGGTTTGAACGACCAAAATCCCGGCCGCCATAATGGTCATAATGGCCAAAAGTATCCAGCCGACCACATTTAAAATCTTCTGAGTTCCGATTAAGCTTTCAATTTTTTGTTTGATACGGGTATGCAACTGATCAACAACCTCGGGCTGAGGGTTGACAAATTCCACTCCCCAGAGAGTACGGCGGGGAAAGAAGCCCTTCGCCTTCGACCAAACTAAACGGCCGGCGGCAGGTAAAATGTTGTTCTGTCCTTGAAGCAAAGATTGAAACTCTAGGACACAATCTCGATCCGGGAGGACATCCGTTTTGGCTTCCAGCATCATCCCTGAGGTACTGATATTACAAACACGACCTGTACCGCTGAGACCTTTATCTTTAAGAGACCAATTGATAGGCAGGCGATCCCCGATCCGAACATCATGTCGGGCTTCCTGTTTGGCGAATTGTTTTCTATCGGAGTAAATGGCTTGAATCATAATAGTGAACGTAAGTATACAATGAAGCTCCAAACATGACAAGTTTTTTATTTAAGGGTTCTACCAGGCTTTCTACCAGCCAAAACCCCCATGATTCTGCCTGGCTGCCTCTCTTTCTTGGCGTTCTTTTTCATAAGCTTTTTCCTGCAATTCATAATCCCGGTCGGTCCAACGGACACAACCACTGGTTAGGGCCATAACATACAAAAATAAAACAAAATAAATTCTACGCATGCGAAAATTTACAGCCAACGCAAAAAGGTCAAAGCGCAGATAGTCTTGGCATCCAGGATTTTACCTGTTTTAAACAAATTTCTAACCTGAGATTTAAGCATAGAATGTGTCTCCAGAATTTCATCTTCATCCTTTTGTAAAACCGCGAATTTTTGGAGCTCTTCAGCTTTAAAAATCCTTATTTCTTCAGTGGAATAACCTGGCACCGGATAGATCCTTCCGATTTGACTGAATTTGTTTGCCTTAAACGCGGTTTCTTCCATGATTTCACGTTTGGCACACTGAAGAAAAGATTCATTTTTCTCTTTTGTCCCAGCTGGAAGTTCATAAAGATATCTGCCCAAAACCGGTCGAAATTGCCGAAGGAGGATAAGCCGGTCGTTTTTCAACAAAGGAATGATCACTACCGCGCCAGGATGCCGAATAACTTCAATCGTGGCCACATACCCATTGGGCAAACGGCACTTTTGGGTCATCAATTGAAATACTTTGCCTTTAAACCGCAATATCACTTAAATATCCCATTCAAAATCCCCTCAATGAGTTGCTTTTCGGGCGATGGGTTCTCAGGTTCTTGAGCTGGTTGGTTCGCATCTACAGGCTGGCCATCAACAGGGGCTGTCTCTGGCTTTTCTTCAATACCCAAGGCCTTGTTGATAACTTTCTCAAGCTGCTGCGTCCCTTGATTAACGAAGATTTTTTTACCCAAATATTCCAAATCCGGTAAAAAGGTCAAGGCCGGAATTTTCCCCTGGACCGTGACGGGGATAAAAATCCGCCCCGATTCATCTAAAAGATACTTTAAACCTTCTTGTGAGGCCGCCATACTTTCAGATAAATCCTGTGGAATGAAAATCGAGGCATTTAAAGAAAGGTCATAATCCATGGTTATCTGTCCCTGCCCGCTCATTAAAAAAGCGTCGGTCTCTACGTCAATATTGTCCACAACGAAAACGCCATCGCGCATGTTTGAATTTAAAATGACCTTATTGAGGGCGGTATCGTTGACTTTTAACTTTTCCTTGTATTTATCCGGCAATTTTGTTTTGACCGATTCAGAAAGATTCGGGATCATGGATATTTTATCTAAAACAACTTTTAAAATATTAATATTCGTCAATTTGCCGTCTTTGATTTCCATTTTGCCATCGGCCTTAATAGAATCTAAAAGTTCCGGGTATTTAAATCCAGCACCGGCAACTTGATATTCAGCGGAAATCTTCCCCAAAATCTGATTAGCCTGATCTTTTTGGGCAAAAACTTCTCCTAATTGAACATCCTCAACAATCTTATTGAATTCAAATTTCTGGCTTTGGAGATAATCCGTAACTTTCCCATTGACAATGACCTTGCCGGAACCGATCAAGAGTGTCGTCTTTGGGATATCGATATCGCTTTCCCTTATATTAAATGAAATTTGATTGGATTCAATCGCGGTCGACAGTCCCTCGATCTCCACTTTGGCGTTAGCCAGCGTTCCTTCGAGAAGCAAATCAACAATGCCTTTGGAACCGACTTCGGCTTGTTTGATTTCCGTTTTAAATTCACCCTGCAGGCTCTTGATTAATTTTAAAGCTTCAAACGCGGCTAAGGAATTTCTCAATTGTTCCAAAGAAATTTTGGATAAATCACTTTCCAAAACAACATTGCTTAATTTGGCATCCCCTTTGGCCATATCCAAGGCCACGTTTCCGGACAAACTTATATTTTCTGAGTTGTTCCACAACGCCGTTTTAGCAGAAAAGCTAAAAGGTTTATCTAAAGAAAAATCATCTACCCGCAACGAAAAGGATTTCGTTTCAATGACGATGGCCGGACTAAAAGATTGGTCGACAATTTTAACCTGACCGTCTTTAAGCGTCAGCTGCTTCACCAGAAGTTCCGGCATCGCCAATGGGGTTTTTTCGTCTGTCGAAGCTGTTGGCGGGTTATCGGAAGAATGATCAGCTGAAGTCCCAGACGAATCACCAGCTGATTCTGCCGACGCCTGCTGGTTGGCTAAACTTAAAACATTTAATTTACCGTCTTTGTCGCGAATGATGGTTAAAGTCGGCGATTGCAATTCGATACTAGAAACCAAAATTTGTCGTTTAGCGAGAAATTGACTGACGTCAATCCCTAAATCAATCCGTTTCGTTTCCAAAAAATTTTCTTTGGCAAATTGAGGGTCATCGGCAATGGTCAAATCCTTGACGGCCAAAGTTATCTTCTGGCCGAGGGAAAGATTTAAGGCAATGTCTCCCACACTGACTTCCCGGCCTAAGGCCTTGGCGATCTCCTGGGTGATTTGGGGTTTATATTTATTAGCATCAAAGGTCTTAATAAACACAATCAACCCGATAATAATTAAGGTCACGCTTATCAAGACAAGAATAAATAACCATTTTAAAAAGTTCATTCTGCACCCCTTTTCTGCAACTTATCTTCAGACTTGATCTCTTTACGGAACAATTAAGGTCTCTTCTTTAAATCCAGCCTCGCTGCAGACAGCTTTCACGCGGACAACATCTCCGGGGACTAAATCCACCGAGATTTCCTTCGTCAAACCCGTTGCGGCAGGCTGACTGACAAAAGAAAAATGATTTGGCTCTTCCGTATTTTTATAAACAGAAATCTTTCGGATGTAATGTTCGGTAAGATCCCGGGTGTTATGCTTAATCTCAACCGTGAGAACTTTTTTGCTTTTATCGTAGGTTAATTTTATTTCTTTGGGAGGATTGGCAGCGGCAGAACCAATAAAAACGAATAAAATAAAAATAATCAGGCAAGTTAATCTCTTCATAACCAATGGGGAGTCAATTCCATTAGCTCATCTTATCGATGAGCGTATTAATCCTTTTTAAAAGCTCCTGGACCAAGTCATCGCCTTTACGGACGGTTAAATGCTTTTTCTCTCGTTTGGCTATAACTTCATCTAATTCTTTTAAGATACGCTCCATAGAGCCAACCAGTTTATTTGAAATCCGCAGTGAAAAATAAATAATCACCAGATAGCTTAACGGCAGAAGCATAAGGACGAACGTTACGGCTAGTTTCGTGGTCGGGATTTCCTTGGTGGAATGGATAATCATGTTGGCAATATCGTAAGACAAAAATGAGACGCAGATAGCTAAAATCAGGATGGTGACAAACGTGGCGGCAATGGTCAGATACAAAATTGGTCTTTGAAAGCGGTTGATATTTAAATAAAGTTTTCTTTTCATCGCATTAATCATCCCTCCCCCTTTCCAGAATAGACAACTCAACCGTTAATCTTCTAACCGTGTGCAGTATATCACAGTCTCTTCTTTGATTTAAAGCTTTTATTTACCTATCATTTTAGGGCATCAACGAAAACAGGCATTATCCCGGCAAACTTTAGCCCGATGAAAAAGATACCGATTCCTAGCTACCCAACGATACACCCAAGGGCCAACAAGACTTGCGCCAGGAAAATAAAAGAAAAGAACAAAAAGATAGAGCATCGGGACCTTAAAACAGATCCGGCGAAAAATAAAGAACCCGCCGCTTAAAGCGCCGTCAGGCTCAATTAAATACAATTGGCTGTGACAAAGTTCTTTGGTTAAATTCGGATGAAGTGTTTTGACATCTTCCACAGAATGATAATCAACCGGTCTCAGGGATCCAAACAAATCCATCGTCTGAAGAATATGGATACTCGCCAGGCAAAAATGACAATGACCGTCATAAATGATCTGGGCCTGACCTTGAGATTGATATCGCGCTCGTTTCACTTCAATCCAGCGGATAATTTCATTTGGGTTTATAAATAACATTAACTGCGGCGGAAAAAGAAAAAAGAAAATTGTCGGCACGTGAAAGGTCGACACCAAAACCACATGAAAAAAAATCCCCAATCCGATCGCCGCCAGCCGTGTTTTAGGAATGAACAATAAAAACGGCAGCAGGATCTCACAAACCACAATGGTCAATCCGATGACATAACAAAGCTCAGGTCTTGTCGCGAAGAATTCCCGAAAGACAAAATGTTTGACGACCCCTTCCGGCGGATAATTCATCAGATAATACATCGGGTTATCCGTCAGCCAATTACCACTGCCGGTGATTTTATGTAACGCAGTGAAAAAATAGGTTGCCGCGATTTGGATTTGTAATAAACGTTGAAGAAAAAACGGCCGCTGGCGTTTATAGCTGTCTGTCCCTCCCTTTCGCAGGCCATCAACCGAAAAATAATCGCCATGATAAGGCGTCACGCACATCAAAAATAACGTCACCAATAAAATGTCCCAGGAAAGTGTTCCGATATGAAAGGCATTCAAGGCATAAAAATAATAACAGCAAGCGGTCAAAAGGATGCAGCTTAGCTGCGAGAAAAGGCCAATCAAAAACAAAAACCACGTTACACAAAAGAATCCCACAAAGAAATATACAACGCCATCAGGGCTTTTTTGAACGAACTCGATGACTCCAGGCGTAAAAAAACTCAGATTGATTATCTTAAAAGCGATGCTTAGATAATTATCATCAAGATAAAAAAAAGACAGAATCACATGCAGTCCGATCGTCAGGGCGACAAAAATCCTGAAGAAAGAAAGACCAATGGATGGCCTTAATTCCCAAAAAATTCTATCCCACCACTTAAGCGTCATTGCCATGACTCCTGTTTTACTCGCATACATACACCGTCCGATACAATTTTTCTTTGGGATTTTCAGCGACATTAGGATAATACACGGCGACCACGGCGAATTGCTCATACTCCGGAAATTTCCGTCTTAAAAACCGACAAAAGGCCGGACCATGGTAAAAAGACAATACTTCACTTAAAACGTTGCGATGAATATTATCATAACCAACCGCCTTAGTTTCCAAAATATCGTGGGGGTCTAATAAATCCTTTTGACCGCCTTTGACGCCGTAAACTTCCGCCCCGCCGTACCCTGCATCCACATTAAAAAACATGATCCAGCCGGCGGGAGGAAATAGAAATTTAGTTTTGGGAAGTTCCGTTCTGCAAAGGGGATTTAAAAAGAAATGGCGGGTGGACTCGTAAAAGAAAATCAGCAGACAGACAAAGACAAACAAAGAGATAAACCGTCTTCGCATGCAATTAATCATATCCAGTCAATGACTATTTAGAACTGAATTCTTTCTCTGAAAAAACATCGGCCGTAAAAATTTCAATAATGGTCTTAGAATCTTTCCAGGCATCTGGCGGCAAACCGGCCTTGTGCGCACACAGGGTGGATAAAAGTTTTTCCCGGGTCCAGCCGTATTCGGTCGCGACCTGCGGCAAAAACACTCCTTGATTGGCACCACGCCTCACGATCACCCCATGAACCCCTGGTTGGATTTCATTCACATCGGTAGTCCGCCGGGGAACCGTCAAAACAGAGATCTCGATTTCAAGCTCTCCTATTTCTTTACTGCTGACTTTCGGAAATCGAGGATCTGCCGTGGCAGAGGCGATGGCCATATCCCGCACCATCTGGGCCAGCGGCACGTCGGCCGTGATATGACCAATACATCCGCGCAATTCCCCTTTTTTGTGAAGTGTCACAAACGCGCCTTCCTTGATTAAAAATCGCGGATCATCTTTCGGAAAATCTTTTGTCTTGTTCTCATTGATATAGGTCGTTATAGTTTCTCTGGCCAAAGTTAACAATTCTTTTTTTTGCTGACTGCTTAACGCGGACGCGCCTGCGGACATTGTTTCTCCTCCCTTATTCTCTTCTGGCGTCGAAAATGAAATCGCCGAGTACCCCACCACGCTGGACAGGTCTCCCGTCACGTCTCCGGAGTGAGCGTACTTTAAAACCTTAATATTTTTAAATCCTTTTAACTGGGCGTACAAAAGTCCGGTCACAACTCCCGGAAAGCCGCACATTTCTTTTTCTCGATTTAAATTGGAATTCCATAACTCACGATACTCAAACCGCGAAATACTGGCAAGCGTGTCCGCGTCCATTGTTTTGGCGGTCTGGCTATCGAAATAATGCGACATGTCGGTACTGATAACGACTAAAACATCGTCTCGAGTTCCCACTGCCTCATTCAAAGCCGCGGCCAAGGCTTGGGCATCTTCAGATCTTCGGGCGCTTGTGAGAATAGGAACGATTTTAAAATCCTTGAATGTTTTCTGCAAAAAAGGCAATTGAACTTCCACGGAATGCTCGCGGTCAAAAGCCTTGGGTTCAAAATAAAACCGTTCATTGGCCGATAATAATTTTTCGGCAAAATCACGATCAACTTCCAACCGTCCTAAAGGCGTTTCAAAAAAACCTTCTTTCCAGATTGAGACGCCATCCATGTTATAAAAGTGGCTGGGGCCAATCACGACGATCGTTTTATATTCCCCCAGACTGGCCGCTTTGTATCCGTGCGCGGCCACGCCGCCAGAATAAACATAACCGGCATGGGGAACAATCAGCATCGAAATTTTTTGTTGGGATGGTTCGACGCTTGCGGACTTTAAGAAAGCGTCGATATCTTTTGAAAGGGTATCGGGATTGGCGCTATAAAACTTGCCGCTGACATTCGGAGTTTTAATAAGTTCCTCGCTAAAGGTGAGAGGTGAAATGAATAGCAGAAAACATAATAATAACGGCCATTTTTTCATTTCATCCCCCAGCCGCCCACACGATGTCGTTGTAGAGGCACAGGATTCTGTCCCCTACAATCTCTTTCGTAAGGTTAAATTTTTCTCTTTAAATAATAATTATCGAGGCTCACGTAGGAAGTTTTCTGGATATAGACAATCAAAATAGCCAATGCCAGCAACATGAGCATATCAAGAACAACAATCCCTCGCGGCGGGATAGAAATGAGCTGTCCAAAACAGCCGCATTCCTCTAAGGGTAAGTCCCGGACAAGGGCTTGGGCAACGATCGTGATAAAAGCCAAGGTTAGGCCCCACGTCAATCGTAACGCCAACGGCAGCCACAAACCCAAAACTAAAAAAGCGCCAAGAAATACTTCCACCCAAGGCACGACCATCGCGCTCAACCGCTCCAGAGCAGGATTCCCCAAATCATATCCCTGGACAACGTAGAGAAAATTCTGATAGGAGCTTAACAATTTTTCAAAACCAGAGATGATGAAAAGCCCGCCGATCAACACCCTTAAAATTAAAAAGACTTTAATGGCTCGTCCCTCCTGGCGCGTTAGTTGATACGCCCAGATGTTTATCCAGCTCTTCTTGCAATGATTTTGCTCCAACGACCATTGTTCCATTCACATAGTAGGTTGGGGTTGATTTGATTCCCATCGATTTTCCAAAATCTCTCTCTTTAAAAACTGCTTCTTCGACACTCTTATCCGCCAAACAACTGTTGAGCTGTTCTAAATTAATATGGACGCTGTGGGCAATCTCACGGAACATCGGCTCCGCGCTGGTCAACGGCGACCACAAATCCTGCTTGGCCAAAAGAACATCCGTAAACTCCCAAAATTTATTCTGCCGGGCCGCGCATTCGGCGTATAAAGCGGAAATCACGGCAAACTGGTGCATTTGCTCTAATGGAAAATATTTCAGTTCCAAATAGATATCGCCGGGGTAACGATCAAAAGTCTCTTTTAGAATTTTCGCGCCCCGGGCGCAGGCTGGACATTGCAGATCAATATATTCGGTGATTCTTAATTCGGCTTTTGGATTTCCTTTAGAGCGGGCCAGAACTGATTTTGCGGCGGGAGTATTGTTTAAAAATCCAAGGACAAATTTCGTTAAATGGACCGCGGCCACACACGTGAAAACAACCAGGATTGCGGCGACTGGTTTGGAAATATTTAATCGTACACTTTTGTTCTTCTTGTCTTTCTTTGCCATACTAAGATTACCAATCGACAAACCCCTGGGGTGTGGCTGGTCGGAAACGACCGGTTCACCTCGGGGGTGCATTTCAAGTTGGCTGTGGTCCGCCCGCCAGCAATTCTTTTCCCTTCGGCGTATCGATAAATTTTTTAAAATTATCAGTAAACATCTGGCCCAATTTTTTCAAAGCCGCGTCATATTCCTCTTTATTAGCCCAGGTGTTACGTGGATTCAAAATATTGGCATCGACACCTTGGACAGCTTTGGGGATTTGAAAATTGAAGACAGGTATCACATCAAATTCCCCTTTGTCCAATGAACCGTCAAGGATCGCATCAATGATCGCGCGGGTCGCCGGCAAAGACATGCGCTGACCCACACCATACTTGCCGCCAACCCAGCCGGTATTGACCAAATAGGCGCTGGAATGATGCTGGGCCATTTTCTTCCCCAATATATCGGCATATTTTGTCGGATGCAGCATCAAAAAGGCCTTGCCGAAGCACGCGGAAAATGTCGCCTTAGGTTCCGTGACGCCAAGCTCGGTCCCGGCGACTTTGGCCGTATATCCGCTTAAATAATGGTACATCGCCTGGGTCTGATTGAGTTTAGCCACCGGCGGTAACACACCAAAGGCATCGCAGGCCAGGAAAATAATTTTATCCGGATGCCGGCCCTTGGAAACCGGTTTAACAATATTATCGATGTGATGAATCGGATAGGAAACGCGCGTGTTCTCGGTTTTCTTTTTGGAATTGAAATTAATTTTACCGGAACTATCCAGGTCTAAATTTTCCAGCAAGGCATCGCGGCGGATGGCCCGGTAGATATCCGGCTCTTTGTCTTCGGATAAACTAATGCATTTGGCATAACATCCCCCCTCAAAATTAAAAACCCCTTCATTGTCCCAGCCGTGTTCATCATCGCCGATGAGTCTGCGCTTGGGGTCTGCCGACAACGTTGTCTTGCCCGTTCCGGAAAGACCGAAAAACAAAGCCGTGTCGCCATTCTTTCCCATATTCGCCGAACAATGAAAAGAGCCGATGCCTTTAAGCGGCAAAAAATAATTCATGATGGAAAAAATCCCTTTTTTAATCTCGCCGCCATACCAAGTGCCGCCGATCACGGTCATCCGATCCTTAATATGGAAGGCCACAAAAACTTCAGAGCGCATATTGTATTTCTGGAATTCCGGGCAGATGGCTTTACAGGCGTTGAGAATAGTCCAATCCGGAATAAAATTTTCCAATTCCGCTTCGGTCGGACGGATAAACATATTCTTAAAAAAATGCGCCATCCAGACAACTTCGGTCACCAGCCGCACACAGATACGGGTATCTTTATTCGTTCCGCAAAAACCATCCATCACATAAAGTTTTTTGCCGCTTAACTGACGTGTGGCAATGGACTTTAAATGATCCCAGGCCTCCGGCGAAAGTCTTTTATTGTCCGGGCCTGAACCGGTGCCGTCGGCCCACCACACCGTTTCCTGGGAACTGGGTTCTTCCACAATATATTTATCCTGAGGTGAACGGCCGGTGTATTTTCCGGTGTCCACATTGACCGCGCCTAAATTGGTCACCGCACCCCGCTCATATCCTTGCAGACTAAAATCAGTTTCTAATTTAAATAATTCTTCGTAAGAAGGGTTGCGGACAATCGCAGTCCATTGGCTTATACCGACTTTTTCCAAGGACAACGAGTCCTTGGTTGCTTTTTTATTATTAAGCCCAAAAATCATAGCGTATTCCCTTCATTAAAGATTGTTTGATTTTTTATTTGACCACGGGCATTGTAAAGAAACGCCGGCTTAAATCAAGTGTTATTTTGAGGCTGCTTTTTTCTTCTCTCTGTACAAAAGTTTCCAGGGATTAATCTTTAAATCTTCGCTTAATTCCGATAAATTCTTGCTGGTCATGTTTAAATTTGAGACGGTATCGTCAATCGCCAAGCGGTTGACCGCCAGACGCTCATCCACATTTTCACTGATGGACGCGATGTGTTTGGTGGATTTATTGAGATTAACAATGATCTCATCGATGGCCTGGCTGTTAACCTTTAAACGTTCATTAATGTTGGCGGAGATTTCTTTTAAGTTCGTGCCGATCTCATCGCCTTTGGCCAAGAGTTTTTCAAAGTCCACCGGTTCTTCCCCGGTCAAAATGGCCCCCGCTCCAAGAAACGGCGCGCCTTTTTCTCCATCGGTTATCCCGATATATTTCTCACCAAGTAATCCCATATTCTTCACATGAACTTTGGCGCCCTGGCGCAGCCGCGCGCTTTCCTTCAGCCACAAGGTCAATTCCATCAAAGTCTCTTCCCCATAAAGGATGCGGATGTCCTTGACCTGCCCCATCTCCAGACCATTAAAACGGACCGGGGCATTGAGCTCAACCCCATCGATCTGACGCAGATGCACCTTAAGAGTATATCCCTTCTCAACGAAATGAAAATCCCCGGCCTTAAATGTCAGGGTCAACAATAAAATAATGACGCCCACCACCAGAATCCCAATCTTTGTCTCATTATTGATTTTCATCGTAAACTCCCATTTTGTAGAATCACTTATCCTGTCTTGGGTTTAGGATGTGTCCCGTGCTCAAACTCTCTTCAAATAAATCATTCAATGATTTATGCAAAATCACTCCGTCACCTCGGTCATCGAATGTTCTTCTTTCTCAATTACACTCATCGGCCCCTCGATTTCACCTTTAATAAACTGCTGGACGATTTTATTTTTGGAATTTTTGATCTCATCTGGTGTGCCAACTTCCAGCACCTTGCCCAAATGCAGCATCGCCACCCGGTCAGCAATCCGAAAAACACTGTTCATGTCATGCGTGACCACGACCGAGGTGATGAGAAGTTTTTTACTTAAATCCAAAATAAGATGGTCAATCACGGCGGACATGACCGGGTCCAGACCGGCAGTGGGCTCATCATAAAAAACAATTTCCGGGTCCATGGCGATCGCCCGCGCCAGCCCAACGCGTTTTCTCATCCCACCGGAGAGCATACTGGTCATCAAATGTTCCACACCGCGCAGCCCCACCAGCGCCAATTTCATTTTAACGATGATCGAAATAATATTCGGATCCAAATGAGTGTGTTCCCTTAAAGGCAGGCTGACATTGTCCTCTACGCTTAACGAATCCAGCAAGGCCGACGATTGAAAAGACATACCGAATTTCTTTCGAATTTGATCCAACTGGGTCTCGGAAAGCTTGGAGAGATCTTTATCACCAAAAAAAACCTGGCCAGAATCTGGTTTCAACGCGCCGATCAAATGCCGCAGCAGCGTACTCTTCCCACAACCCGACGGTCCCATAATGACAAAGGTTTCGCCCGCATAAATATCCAAATTGATCCCATCAAGGATTTTTCTGTCCCCGAAGGATTTATGCAAATTTCTAATCGAAATCGCTGTCTGTTTCTCTATCATAAAATTTAAAACCAACCGCACACCGGGAGTGCGGTTACGGTTTACATATTAGAAAAATAATAAAAGCCGGTCAAAACGCAATCGGCGACAATGATCAAAATAAAACTCACGACCACGCTGCGCGTGGTGGCCTGTCCCACGCCCACGGCGCCGCCTTTGGTCTTAATCCCTTGATAGCATCCGACCAAGGCAATGATCGCGGCAAAGACAAATGATTTCGATAACCCGGTATAAATATCCTTCAAATCCAAAAACTTCAAAGATGTTTGAATGTACAGCGTAGAATTGATATCCAGATTAAAAACCCCCACCAGATAGCCGCCCATCATGCCCGAATAATCACCAATGATCGTCAGACACGGCAGCATAATCAAAAGAGATAATAACTTTGGAACCATCAGATAGCGGACAGGATTGATCGCCATGGTCTCTAAGGCCTCGATCTGCTCGGTAACCTTCATGGATCCAATTTCGGCGGTGATGGCCGCGCCGATCCTGCCGGCGATCACTAAAGCGGTTAAAACTGGCCCCAATTCCCGGCACAGAGAAATGCTGACTAAACTCGCCACATAAATCGTGGCCCCGAATTGCGAAAGCTGATACGCGCTTTGCATGGCCAGCACGACGCCGGTAAAAAACGTGACAAAAAACACAATTCCGATGGATTTAGCGCCCATGAAAACCATTTGTTCAAAAACATGGGCGTGGTTAACCGGCCGGCCTCTAAAGAAACCGGCGATGACCCAATAGATGATCTCCGATGACAGTCGGATAAACTCCACCAGGACAATAGTATAATTTTTTGTCCAGGTACCAACATTCTCAAATAAGTGTAATATCTGTTTCAAAGACTTTTAAATGAAGGGTTGTTGATATTGCCCATTGTACTGGTGTCATTCTACATAAAATTATTGGTATTTTCAATCGCCCATTGAGGAATATTTTGGGAATATTTTTACAATTCCCTCTCGAATCATTTTATGGTATAAAGGGGAACCATGGAAGACACTACACCTATGCTCCGGCAATATCAAACCATCAAGGCCCAGCACCAGGACTGCATCCTCTTTTTTCGACTTGGTGACTTTTACGAAATGTTTTATGAAGACGCCCGCAAGGCCTCGGGGATCCTCGATGTGGTTTTGACCTCCCGCGGTCAAAACAGTTCAGGAAAAATCCCCATGTGCGGCATTCCCTATCACGCGGCAGATCCCTACATTACTAAATTGATCAAGGCCGGACTGAAGATCGCCATCTGCGAGCAAACCGAAGACCCCGCTCAAGCTAAAGGCATTGTCCGCCGCGAGGTCATCCGTGTCATCACCGCTGGAACATTCATTGATGAACATACCGCGCACAACCGCTATATTCTCAGCCTCAATCAAAGCAAAAATTCCTTCGGTCTGGCGTTCACTGATATGACGAATGGAACCATTGAATCTAATCAATATACCGACCCGATAAAAATTATCGAAATCATCTCCCGGCTTCCGGTTTACGAATGCATTTTCCCTTCTCATGAAGCTGAGGCTATCAAAGAAATTTTTAAACATCCTTCGCTTAAATCAAAAACTATTACTCTCAGTCCCCATGAAGACTGGTGTTTTAACCCCGATATCGCCCGTAAATCCTTATGCGAACATTTTCACACCCAATCCTTAAAAGGTTTCGGGATTGATGAATTACCTCTGGCCGTTGCCAGCGCCGGCGCTTTGTTGGAATATTTAAAATTGATGAACCGCCAGCCGCTGCGTCATATCGACAAAGTTCGGTTGTACGCGGATTCCGACTTTGTTTTTATCTCACCGGCCGCGCATTATGGACTGGAATTAGAAAGTCTCATTAAAACTTTGGATAATACCGTAACCGCCTTAGGCAAGCGGCAACTGCGCTTTTGGGTGCATCACCCGCTGAAAAATCCCAGCCTCATTGACCGCCGGCAGCATGCCGCGGCCATTCTTAAAAAGAATCGGGACATTCAACAAGAATTAAATCGCCTCCTCGGCTTTATCCCGGACATTGAGAAAAGTCTGTCCCGGCTTAGTTGCGGATACACCTCCGCTCGTGATCTTTTAGCTTTGCGTAATTCGCTCGAACGCCTCCCGGAAATCCAGAAGGCCATTGAACCTTTAAGCAATCACAACCCATTTTTTATTATCGATGATATCCCCGGCTTACGAGAATTATTGCTCCGGGCCATTAGTCCCGAAATTCCTCTCTCCAATCCCGAAGGAAAAATCATTCACGAAGGTTATCATCCAGAGCTGGATTCCTTGCGTGAAGTTCAGGAAAACGGGCGCCAGTGGTTAAGAAATTTGCAGGAGCAGGAAATCAAACGCACCAAAATTAATTCGCTCAAGATCGGATACAATCAAGTCTTCGGTTATTACATTGAGATCACCAAAGTAAACTTAAATCAAGTCCCGGCGGACTATATCCGCAAACAAACTTTGGTCAATGCCGAGCGATTTATCACGCCGCAATTAAAAGAATTCGAGGAAAAAATTCTCACCGCGGAGGACAAGATATTAAAGCTCGAACAACAAATCCTTCAGGATATTCAAAAGGATATCCTTGATCATTCGGCCCAATTACATACCTTCAGTTCACAGATTGCCACATTGGATGTTCTGTATTCATTTAGCCTCTTGGCTAATCGACCGGGGTATATCGCCCCGGAAATTACTGAAGAAACTACCATCGACATCAAAGACGGCCGGCATCCGGTCGTGGAACAGGCTTTAAACGAACCGTTTGTTCCCAACGACACATTTTTAGATTGTGAAGAGAATCATTTGATCATCTTAACCGGCCCCAACATGGCCGGCAAATCCACCTATATCCGTCAAATCGCCATTCTGACGATTATGGCTCAGATAGGAAGTTTTATTCCGGCCAAATCCGCGCGTATTGGTATCGTGGATAAAATCTTTACCCGTATTGGCGCGCATGATCAGATCACCAAAGGCCAAAGCACTTTTATGGTGGAAATGAGCGAGACCGCCGACATCCTTAATAATCTAACCCCTCGTTCCCTGGTCATCCTTGATGAAATCGGCCGGGGAACAAGCACCTTTGACGGATTAAGTCTGGCCTGGGCCTTGGCCGAATATCTGCATAAACACAAAGCCCGAACGCTCTTCGCGACGCATTTTCATGAACTCACGGCTTTAGCGGACGAATATCC
>Ga0247727_10002178_pt1 | contig 45172 bp, 37 predicted proteins | sample WisWelCaveWW1625_FD_202498 | JGI IMG/M metagenome (GOLD analysis project Ga0247727, IMG submission 202498) | Biofilm microbial communities from Wishing Well Cave, Virginia, United States - WW16-25 | ecosystem: Environmental > Aquatic > Deep subsurface > Groundwater > Cave microbial mat | place...
CCAACGAAATCGGTCGCCTGGTCATTTAACCCGCTGAATCCCGGAAAGAGATCGCCGTTGTCGCCGCGATTGCCATTGTAGAGGAACTGGTGGTTGGGCGGCGTCCGCACTAGATCGAGTTGTTCGAGGTGATCCGTTTCGGTAAAAAATGGGCTCGCTTCTTCAACATCGATCCTTCTTCTGCTATCAAAGCTTTGGCGGCCCAGGTTGTCAACGTGATAAATAATCAATCCGGCGGGATCGGAAAGATCGAAATTTTTCTGCCTGCGGGTTAAGCCGGTGTCGAAGCCCAACGGCTGCCGGTTTTCAATCAAAAAATACTCCGGGCCGACCTCGCCGTTTCGCCAAAGTCGATACGCTACCGGGTGCGTTTCCACCGGCGGAATTTCCAACCCTGTGAGATTTTCGGTGACGTTGATAGGCTGCAGCCAACCTAATTGCGCCTTGCTCCACGCGGAAAAATGCGCTGGCGAAGTCCCGAGCTGGTCGCCTTCTTTGAAACACCAACCGCCGCTGCTCATCAAACACCACTCGCCGATGCCCTCGGAAGAATTGTCGGTATCGTACAAATCCGGCAGCCCCAGCTCATGGCCAAATTCATGACAGAACACGCCGATCGTGCCGTTCTCCGGCTCGAGCGTGTATCCGCGCACCTGAACGCCATCCACCAATCGCGCCGGGATAGAAGATTTGTGCGACCAAAGATAATTGAAATGTTCGTTAAAATTCTTAGTATAAATTTCTTCCGCGCCGGGCCCGGCATGAACAACGAATAACGCATCAACGATGCCATCGCCGTTGTTATCATAGTCAGAAAAATCAACGTCGGTCGCCGCCAAATCAACGGCTTCCTCCACGAGTCGGACAGCATTTTTTGGGTACGAACCAAAGCCATAGTCGTCGCGATTGCCGTTAATGCTGTCGTTGTTGGAGTAATATCGCCACGAGTGTTCGGCGGTGTACCAAACAGTGGTCGTGCCGGTCACCTCAAACTGGCCGTAGGAATTTTCGAGATAAAAATCGCGCATACTGCCGGTATAGACGCTCTGGCTTTGGGGATCTTTGTAGGCTCCGAGACTGAAGAGCATGTCGTTGTAATGTTGGGTTGTGTAAAGCGCATCCTGATTTCGGAAATTCGGATCGGCTTGCTGATTCCAGCGGTAATCCGGAAAATCGATCAAGATGATGAGCGCCTGCCACGTACCTTCAGCCTGTCCCTGCAACACAAGACGGCTCGGCTCACTAATCTCGCCTCGAAACGAATAAGATTGCAGAAGCTGTTTGTTGGCTTCATTGACAAAACCCGGCGGACCGGCCGGCGGCATGAGACATTCTTGCGAAAAAAGAGTGAGCGGTAAAATTGTTATGAAGAGAAAACCGAATATAAATGTTCTGATTTTCAAATTTCCTCCTGGAAGGTTTCACTGATTGTAACTACGAACAGTGCAAATTGCCAAAAAATTCCTTCGTGGATTTTGGTCTAGGCATCAAATCAAACTTTCCGCCAATACCTCCACCGGATGCTTCGCTCGTCTGCCCGTGCCGTGCTCTATCTGCTGCCGACACGAGACCCCCGGCGCAACGATTTCCCAGTCATCGTCTTTTGATTCCACCGCTTCAAACAAGCTGCGTCGTCCCATGGCCATTGAAATTTGATAATGCTCTTTTTCGAACCCAAACGAGCCGGCCATGCCGCAGCAACCGGAATCCACAACATGAACCTCGGCGCCGGGAATACGCTTGAGAAAATTGACCGTCGGTGCGGTCCCGACCAGCGCCTTCAAATGGCAATGTCCGTGCAGCAAGAATTTTCTCTTTGCCGGTGAGAAAGAAAGAGCGGGTGTCGTTTCCTTTGCAAAAAATTCTTCCATCAAGAAAGTGTTTTCAGCTACGGCTTGCACACGCGGATCGTTGAGCAGATCCGGATATTCATCGCGAAAGGTCATCATGCAACTCGGCTCGCAGCCAACGATGGCAATTCCCTGCTCGACGAGCGGATACAGTTTTTCGACATTGTATTTTGCGCACGCACGGGCTTCCTCTAACATGCCCTTGGAAAGAAACGGCCGACCGCAGCATTTTCTTTCCGGCAGAATTAGTTCATAACCGGCAGCCTCCAAGATTTTAACGGCAGCCACGCCAATTTCCGGATAGTTGTAATTCATAAAGGTATCGTTGAATAACGCCACTTTCTTCATGGTTCGTCGGAGTTTATCCTGAGCATGGTCGAAGGGCTCACCATGAAGACCGCCTGCATCATCCTGAGCGAAGTCGAAGGATGAAAGCCCAGCCAATTCTCCTTCATGATTTTCAAACCATCGCTGAAGCGTCTGCGTCGCAAAAGACGGCGGCTTCCGAAACCGGGAAATCCCTCCGAACAATTCAAACAGCCAGCGGGCCGGCAAAGTACTAATCGCCCAATTTGAAAATGGAGCCGTCGCGCTGCCGATGCGGTTGATCGTCGCGATGTGACCGAACAGCCGATCGCGCAGCGGAAGTCCATGCACTTTGTGATAGTGATAAAGAAACTCGTACTTCAGCTTCGCCATGTCCACGTTGGTGGGACACTCGCCCTTGCAGCCTTTGCACGCAATGCACAACTCCAGCACCTCGTACATGCGTTGGCTGGTGAATTCGCTTTTGTCGAGTTTGCCGGTGAGCACTGCACGCAGGGCATTGGCGCGGCCGCGAGTGGAATGTTCCTCTTCCATCGTCACCATGTACGAGGGACACATCGTGCCCTCAGTTTTTTTCCGGCACACACCGTTGCCGTTGCACAACTCGATGGCGTTGTGAAATCCGCCCTCGCGGGAGTAATCGAAGAACGGCGTGATAGGGTGAATTTCCGGCTTCGGTTGCTTGCGCAAATTCTCGGTCAGAAATTGGGCATCGACAATTTTGCCGGGATTAAGAATATTTTTCGGATCGAAAGTTTTTTTGATCTCACGAAACGCTGAGTACAATTGTGGCCCGAACATCTTCTCATTCCAGCAACTGTGAGAAAGGCCATCGCCGTGCTCGCCGCTGACGGTACCGCCGAACTCCAACGCGAGATTACTGACGTCGTCGGCAATCTTCGTCATAATTTTGACATCCTGCGGATCTTTCAAATTCAGCTTGGGACGAACGTGCAAACAGCCAACGCTGGCGTGGGCGTAATAAGCAGCGTTGGTGCCGTACGAGCGCACGATCTCATCGAAACGTTTGATATACTCCGGCAGCTTCTCCGGCGCCACCGCTGTGTCTTCAACAAATCCGATGGGCTTGCGGGCATCCCCCGTTCCCATCAACAGTCCGAGGCCGGCTTTACGAATGTACCACACGTTAGCCTGCTCTGCCGGATCGACCAGCTTAACGCATCCGTAGCCAATTTTATTTTGGTTGAGGTGTTGAGAAAGCTTGTCCAATTTGCCCAGCAATTCTGGTTTCGATTCACCGTGAAATTCCACCAGCAGCAGCGCCGCCGGAAAGCCCTCCACAAAAGTGAGACGACGAGAATATTCCTGAGTGCTGCGGGTCAAGTCGAGAATATTGTTGTCGAGCAGCTCGAGGGCATACGGTTTAAAATCGAGAATGCCGCTCACCGCTTGCAAGGCGTCGAACAGATCGGTGAAATGAACCACGGCCAGCACGCGAAATTTCGGCAGCGGCACTAAATTGACTCTCGCCTCTATCATCACCGCCAATGTGCCTTCGGAGCCGACGATCAGTTTGGACAGATTATTATGAGACTGGCGCACGAACTCGTCGAGATTATAGCCGGCGACGCGGCGGAGAATTTTGGGAAAACGGCGATCAATTTCGTTGCGATGATCGCGCACCAATTGATCGACTTTGGAATAAAGTGAATTCAAAAATCCATCTTTGGCCAGCTTGCTTTTCCACTCTGATGGAGTCATTGGAGTAAAAGTGGTCAGCTCTCCGTTGGAAAGCAACACCTCCAATTCAAGCACATGATCGATGGTTTTGCCGTACACCAGCGAGTGTGCACCGGACGAGTTGTTGCCCATCATTCCACCAAGCGTGGCGCGGCTGCTGGTGGCAACGTCCGGACCGAATAGCAGATTGAGCGGCTTGACGTGCTGATTAATTTGATCCAGCACCACCCCAGGTTGAATGCGTGCCCATCTCTCCTCTTTATTGACTTCGATAATTTTGTTCAGATATTTCGAGCAATCGATGACAATGCCCGGACCAATGGCGTTGCCGACGATACTGGTGCCGGCGCCGCGTGGGATGATGGGAATTGAGTGCTTGGCTGCAAGCTCGACTGTCACTTGAATGTCATCGGCGTGGCGTGGAATCACTACACCCGTCGGCTCGATTTCGTAGATACTCGCATCGGTGCTATAGAGAATGCGCGAGTAAGGATCGAAACGAACTTCGCCCGTTATTCGTTGACGCAACTCGTGAACGACGTCTTCCATATAGTTCGCCGGCTAACGTGAGTAGGACTTGTCATGCCCGAAGGCTTTAATCGGGCAGCCACCATTCCTTCAAATGGATTCCCGCCAAAACATGCGGGAATGGCACCTTAAGTACTAAAAATAAAAGGCAAGCAGTTTGACTACTTGCCTTTCGTTGAAATCAAAGATCTTGGAAACTAAATCAGTTGAAAATCGCCTCGACCTCAACACCACGCAGCGACAGCAATTTCTCGATAGCCTCGCCTATTTTATTATTGGGAGTGGATGCCCCGGCGGTCAGCCCAATTTTCACCGCGCCTTCCGGAAGCCAATAGCGCGTCGTGACGATTTGAGAGTCGCCAACCTGCTTGTGGCGAATTTCATCCTGGCCGATCATACAAGATGGATCATCGATGTGAAAGGTCGGGCAATGCTGTGCGGCCATCACCGCCAGGTGGTTGGTGTTGCTGCTGTTGTAGCCGCCGATGACCAGCATCAAATCAAGGCGGTTTTTGCAGACCATGTCAAGCACGGCGTCCTGGCGTTCCTGGGTGGCGCTACAAATGGTGTCAAAATTTTGAAAATGAGTGTCGAGGTTTTCGGCGCCAAATTTTTTGATCATCACTTTCCTGAATTCTTCGGCGATGGCAAGCGACTCGCTGCTAAGCATGGTGGTCTGGTTGGCGACACCGATTTTTTCGAGATCACGATCCGGATCGAAATTCGGTGCAGCAGCATTCGCAAATTGGCTCATCAATTTTTCTTTATCGCTGCCATTCAAAATGTAATCGCAAACGATCAGCGCTTCGTCCATGTTGCGGACGATGAGAAACTTGCCGCCGGGATATTTCAGCGCTTGCGAGCTGGTGGCAATGCTCTCTTCATGAAAATACTTGCCATGGATGATTGAGGTGTAACCGTTCTGCGCATAAAATTCCACCCGCTTCCAAACGTTGAGCACGGAGCCGCAAGTAGTATCCACCAAAACACAACCGCAATTTTTCAAATCTTGAAATTGATTCACCGACACGCCGAATGCCGGCAAAATCACCACATCCTCAGGTTTCAGATCGTCCATGGAAACGCCGTTGCTGTATTGGCCGCTCAAAAACTGAATGCCCATTTGAACGAGCCGCTGGTTGACATGGGGATTGTGAATGATTTCGCCAGTGAGGAAAATGCGGCGGCCGGAAAATCTCTCGCGCGTTTGATACGCGTAATCCACCGCGCGCTCAACTCCATAGCAGAAGCCAAAATCCTTTGCGAGATAAATGTCGAGATTGTCGAACTGCAAATGAAAATCGTGGGCGCGCATTTCTTCAACAAGGCGGCTGTGGTAGTCGCGCTTGAGAACGCCCGCAACTTCCTTCTTGAGCCCCAATCCTTTTTGATAAAATTGGGAAGCGCTGCTATTTTTTTCTTCCAAAATTTCAACCATATCAAAGTTGATTGCTTACAGACAAATATAGAGAGATGCAAACTTTAAATCAAAGGATAATTTCCCAATCCACATTTACTAAACCTTCAAGGTTTAGTAAATGTTCATGGGGTCACTTGTGATACTTCTCATTTCGCAAAATGGAAAACGCTCGATAAATCTGTTCCAGCAGAATCACTTTCGAAAGCTCATGCGGCAGCGTCATCTTTGATAAAGATAAAACCATACCAGCTTTTTTCAAAACCTGCAGAGAAAGCCCCAGCGGCCCGCCGATCACAAACGCAAACTTGCTGATTCCTCGAACCGTGCGCGTTTGAAAAAAATCGGCGATTTGCTCAGAAGATAATTGCTGTCCGCGGCTGTCCAACGCGACCGTGTATTCATCGGCTGAAATTTTCGCGAGTAAATTTTTTCCTTCGACTTCTTTGGCCAAATCCGGATTGCTCATAGCTTCGCGCGTCGCATCTTTGACGGTTGCTTGCTGAAGGTCTGAGTATTTTTGAATCCGCTGGATGTACTCCGCTTCGGCCAATTGCCAGTGGCGGGCTTTGGTTTTGCCAACGTTGATGATTCTGATTAGCACCCGCCACTCACCTCTTCCAGTTTGGATGCGGTCCGAATTTCAAAATTCCATGTTTGATGCAGATTAACATCTTCGATTTGATAACCCAAGGATTGATATCCTCGGAATCGTCTTTCGAACATTCGGGAAAGCATTGGGACATGTACATCAACGTAATCGTACACCTGAACCAGGTTCTTATTCGTATGTCTTCTGTGTAAACGACCTACGTATTGCTGCAGCGTGCCTTTCCATGAAATGGGCATCACCAAAAAAAGAGTATCCAAGCGGCTGTCATCGAACCCTTCGCCAATGTAACGCCCAGTGGCTAAAATTATTCTCTCCTCATCATCAGGGACGGATGCGATTTGCTGCAACAGGCTTCTAACTGTTTCGGCGCGCATTCCACCTTTTAGCACTATTATGTTCTTGGCAAACCCCTTGAGACGGTTGGCAAAATACTCTAAATGAGCTTTTCTTTCTGTGAGAAGAAGTGGTGAGCGTTTATTTTCAAGGGCGAGCAAAACATCATTGAAGATTAAATCGTTCCTCTCTTCATCCTTTATTAAGGCCGCGTAAATGGTTTGCAAAGGGGTGGGGTCTTTAGTTTCATCAAATTTAAAAGAAGTCTTTCTAATAACAACTTGGCGTCCGAAATGACTCAATGGGGCGCTTGGCTTTTTAACGTCATATCTTATCGGCCCGCATTGCATGATAATTATCGGATGATGCCCATCCTTTCTGATGGGGGTTGCAGTCAAGCCGAGAACGTATTTTGCCTTAGTCTGTTTTAGCAGAGACTCAAAACTGAAAGCTGGCACGTGATGACACTCATCGACAATGACGTGACCGTATTCAGCGACAATGTCATTTATTTTGCCCTTTCGGTTCAAACTCTGCATCAGCCCGATATCAACTATCTTGGTTGGGCTTTTTTTCCCCGCCCCTATATGGCCAATGCCGTCGAAGTGCAGGTCAAGGAAAATCGCAAGCTTTGCAGACCATTGCTCTAATAGCTGTCTGCGATGAACCAATACCAGCGTATTCGATTTGCGTTTGGCTATCAACCATGACGCAATCACAGTCTTTCCAAATGCAGTGGGCAAGGAAAGGACGCCTATGTCATGTTTTAGTATTTCTTTGCCGGCCTGCCATTGTTCAGGTCTTAACTCACCCTGAAGGCTTACATCAATTGAGTTGCCACAATTTGTCTCGTCAACAATTTCAAAGTCTATTCCATGTTCCGAGAATAATGCCAACAAAGGCTCCAAGATGCCGCGCGGCAATCCGATATGATGCTCAAATTCCTCACTGCAGGAAATAACCCTGGGCTTACCATAAGTTGACAACCGCATGGCTTGTGCTTTGTAGAATTCGGGATTCTGAAATGCAGCAAGACGCATCATGCGATTGATCAAGGCTGGCGGCAACCCTTCTTTCTCGACATAAATGAGATTTCCAAAAACAATTTTAACTTTCTTAGGAAGAACCAAGCCACTCAAGTTTTCGAGTTTTGGCCCCGACGGCGGAAGGGTCCAGGGCTCATCAGAATTTGTCATTGGTATATCAATAATATCGAATCTGCTTTTCTTTAGCGATCGTATGGTATTGTTTATTTCGACCAAAGATAACTTTTTTAGCCCAAATAAAAATGACCACGGATCGACATGAGATTCAAAATCGTCGTTCAAGAACACCGTATTCCCTTCTTTTCTGGCATTGCCCTGTAACGGCAGAGCAATCAAATTGCCGAACCCGCCTTTGGGCAAAGTATCTTGATTGGGGAACAGTCTGTCATACGAATCGAATCCAATTTCATGTCGTTTTCCCATGCATGTGGTCAAAATCCCGGTACCAAGTTTGCGAGCTGTTGACGCCGGTACTGGCTCTGAGAAGAAGAACCACACATGACAGCCAGTGCCAGAACGAGACCTTTCCAAAGCGTAAGGCAAATCGAATTCGCGACACGTCGAGATAAATGTTTGAACATCGTCTCTCCACGTAGATTTGTCAAAATCGACAGCCAAAAACCAACAGGTTTCATCTTTCAGAAGCGGATATACTCCAATGACCTGTTTCCCGACAAGTGCTTTCTGACGATGTTATCATCTAAAGGAATATACTTGCAGTTATCGCATTTACCATGTGGCTTTTTGCAGATTGCTGGATCCCATTCATAATAGCAAGCTGGCGAATAGCCAGACCTGCCAGAACGATTTGTCCATCTCACCGCGAAGATATCCTCTCTTGCTTTAAAAAGGCTGCGAAACAACCTGATTTTGTCTTCGTTGCTGCTTGAACGATCAATTGAAACTGAGCCAGCCACATCCTCTGAGGATTCTTTTACTCCAAAAGAGGGCTTCTCAATTTGCAGTTTTAGCTTTTCATTTTCTTTTTTGAGACGCTCAATCTCAGCAAGCGCTTTATCCAATTCTTTTTTCAGATCTTTTGAGGACATTACGATGAGTAAAAAGTTCTTTTGAACAACAGCAAATTGAAAATTTCAAGATTCCAAATTACAAATAAATCTCAAATTCAAAATCCCAATATTTTCACCATTAATGATGAGGTGCAACGGCGGTTCGTTTTACCAAAATGAACATTTGCAGTCACAGTGCCTGCCATTTCGATCACAGATAGAAATCTAAGATACCACCATGCCTGCCGTTGCCAGATTTCTCACTCCGACAATCGGCAGAGCCGATCCGCTTTTGCGGAAAAACGTCGGGGTTCGAAATGACATTATCATAGAAATTGCCCACCAATCTCGACTTTGAATTTGAGAATTGGAATTTATTTGGGATTTGATTTTTGTCATTTAAATTTTTCCATCTCCGCTGCCCGGGCTTTGCGCGCAAATTGCTGTTCGAATAATTTTCGCACCCGAGTCATCGTGTCCGCGTGCGCCGGCGTTTTGTCTTCGCGAATCCGTTTGATGCGGGCAAAGCGCAGAGCAAATTTGGAATTGTACTGGGGACTGCGTTGAATTTCGTTGAAGGCCACTTCCACCACCAGTTCCGGCTTTACGTAAACGGTGTAGTGATCGGCGCGGGTTTTGAGACTTTGCAGCCTGGCCGTCATCCATTTGAATTGCTCGTCAGTCAACCCCTTGAAGGTTTTGCCCAACATCATGAACTCGCCGCTCGATTCATCGCGGGCCGCGAGATGATAATTCGAGAGCCAGCCGACCCTGCGGCCGCTGCCCCATTCCGCGGCGATGATAACCAAATCCAGTGTCTCCACCGGTTTGATTTTGAACCAGCGCTTGCCGCGCGAACCGGGCGTGTATTCGCTGTCCAATTTTTTCGCCATCAGCCCTTCGTGTCCCTGCGCGATGGCCATTTGCAAAAATTGTGCGGCTTCCTTCGCGTCCCCGGTGATCAATCGATTCACCAGTAGTTGCGGATTGCTTATGTCGCGCAAAATGGACCAGCGACGTTCATACGATGAGTCCACGTGCGGAACCCCTGCATGAAACAACAAATCGAAAAGGAAAAGTTTGACGGGCACTTCTTTTTGAATCGCGGCAATGTCATGAACCCGTCGGAAGCGCCGCATTAGTTCTTGAAATGGGAGAGGTTTGTCGTCGCGGCCAACTGCCACCACTTCGCCTTCGACGATCGCGCTCTCGGCGCGCAAGCCGGTGCGAACGCTCTCAATAATATCGGGCAGGCTCGCGGTCACGTCGCTCAAGTGACGACTATAAATTCGAACCTGATCCCCGAGTTTGTGAATCTGCACGCGGGCGCCATCGAATTTGAATTCAAGCGACGTGCGATCGCCGTGCTCTCTTAAAACTTTTAAAAAGTCTTGAGCCAGCTCCGCCAGCATGGGTTGCAGCGGACGAAACAACTCTAAATTAATTTTGCTCAAACCCTCACCGCGCTGCCGTAATGCAACAAAGGCAACTTCACCGGGATCGCCTAAGTACATGTTGGCGCGTCGCACCAATTCGATCGCAACTCCCGCAGCGCGGGCGATGCCTTCAAGCAAGACGCCATCGGCCACACCGATGCGCATTTCGCCAAAGATGATTTTGACGAGACACTTTCTATCTGAATCATCGACGTGGGAAAGCATTGCGTGAAGCAGTTCATCAATTTTCTTGCGCGATCCCTTGCCGGACAACTGCGAGATCTGTGAAAAAGTATCAGCGACGTCCAACAATGAAAGTCGAGAAGCGGGAACGTTGGTGCGCAAATTCTCCGTAACACGCTGCAGGGTTCGCCAGCTGACATCGAGCGTGCGCGCGTCATGATCCGGAAAAGCTTTCCCCAAAACAAATAGCGGTACAACTCGCAATTCGGGATCATCAAGAGTTGAGAGGAACCTCGCTAAAATAGCTGCCTTTTCCAGTTTACTCTTGGTGTCGGCAAGCTGGTTGCACAACTCAGCAAATTCGGAAAAAGATTTCATACAATCCGAAAATGAACAAGTCAAAGTCCATTAAAAGAAAAACCCTCCATAAATGATAGAGGGTTCGTTGTTTTCAAATTTTACAAATCAAGAGAAAATTTTAAGCCAACTTCATGCGATTCCTGAACTGGCCCCTCAGGATCCTCAATGCATTTCTATGAAACAGTCTGTTCGTAACCGCTGGTCTATCATCCTCGACAAGCTCGACGGCATGATCGTTCGCCAGCCCCATGACCCCACAGCCGCTTTCGGTATCGACCACGATAACCTCGATGGAATTATCGGTGGCGCAATAAATCTCCGCGATGTCCGAAACTTCCTTCAGACTCTTCATCACGTTGACTGGAATAGCATTTTCAGTGAGAAGAACAAAAAGATGATCTGCGCCAATGTTGGCCGCGTTTCTCGTTGCTAGCTCCACCAGTAATTTATCGGTTCCGGAGAATTTCACCTCTGGTTCTGCGCCTTCGTTCAGCGCCACGCCGAAACGAATGCCGGGGATTGTATCAACCAGAACGTCATGAATCTCATCCACGGTACGGATAACGCGCGACTGGCCCATGATGATATTCAGTCCGTCCGGCTTTTCAACTTTCACCGTTCTAAGTTGCATACCAACCCCTCCAATAAGTTGGGTGGAGAAGTAATTCATGGATTGGAATGAAGGAGTTCGAAAAACAATTGGACGAACATACAAATTCTTGGCGGGAATGTCAAGCACTCTTTTTGGCGTTTGCCATGTCAAATAAAAAAGACCGCTCTGAAAACCCGGGACTATCTTTTTGAAGAATGAATGTTCGGGCGCAAATTATTTTTTCTCAGTGATGCGGGCGGCTTTACCGGTCAACTCGCGCAGGTAGTACAGCTTGGCGCGACGTACTCGGCCGGACTTGAGCTTGATAATTTTTTCGATGTTGGGAGAGTGCAGCGGGAAAATGCGCTCGACGCCGACGCCATTCGAAATTTTGCGGACGGTGAATGTCGAGTTGATGCCCTCGCCTCTTCTTTTAATCACCACGCCTTCGAAAATTTGCACGCGCTCTTTGTCGCCTTCCACAACTTTTGAGTGCACGGCAATGGTATCGCCGGGAGCAAAATCAGGGAGTTCGGTTTTCAACTCCCCAGCCAGAAACGCATCAATTTTATGCATGAAACTTACCTCCGCTCTTTCCAGGTTAGCTTAATCTTTGTTTATATGAAAAAGATCACTTCGACGTTCGCGAGTCCGCTGAAGTGATTGCTCTTTTCGCCATTTTTCAATTTCTGCATGGTGGCCGGAAAGCAGAACTTCCGGCACTCTCATGCCCAGCAACTCTTCGGGTCGCGTGTACTGCGGGCAATCGAGCAAACCCTCTTCAAAGGAATCCGTCAGGGCGGAATCAAGATCGCCAATGGCGCCCGGCAGCAGCCGCACCACAGAGTCCACAATTACCATAGCGGCAAGTTCCCCGCCAGAAAGCACATAGTCGCCAATGGAAATCTCGTCGGTAGCGAGATGCTCGTGCACACGCTCATCGACTCCTTTGTAATGCCCGCACAGCAGGATCATCTCAGCCTTGTTGGCCAATGTTTTCGCCATTTGTTGACTATAGGTTTTGCCCTGCGGAGTCATCAGAATAATTTCGGAATTGTGTAAATTTTCTAAATTTTTAATATGCGCAACGGCTTTAAAAAAGGGTTCTGCTTTTAGAATCATTCCCGGGCCGCCGCCGTAGGGATAGTCGTCAATTTGGCGATGCTTGTCGGTAGTGAAATCCCGCAGGTCGTGGCATTTGATCTCAACAATATTTTTCTCCTGCGCGCGCTTGATAATGCTTTCAGACAACGGACCGACAAAAAAGTCCGGGAAAGCTGTTACAATTTGAATTTTCATTTGCGTTCAATCGAGCAAGCCATCGATTACTTCAATCGTTATTTGCGCTGCAGAGCGATCTATTTTTTTCAACACATCCTTTATCACCGGAATCAAATACTCCCGCTCCGGATTTTTCACCAGCAACACATCATTGGCGGGAAAAGACATAACCTCTTCCACCAAACCCAATTTTTGTCCAGCAGTAGTTCTAATTTCGAAACCAACTACTTCGAAGTGATAAAACTCATCCGCCGCCAGCGGCATGGCTTGTTGACGAGGAATCTTCAAGCGGCCGCCCTGCAGCGTCTGGGCCTGTTCACGGCTCTCAATTCCTTCCAAAACAAGATATACAAATTTTCCTCTGAGGACGACAGTACTGACTTCGAACTCCTTGCCAGAGCCGCTCGAATATTCAACAAATATGGTTTTTAATTGCTTAAACCGCGAGGGAAAATCTGTTATAGGCTTAACTTTAATCTCCCCCCTAACCCCGTAGGCACGCTCGACAACACCAATAACAATATATTCTGGAAGTTCTTTGACCACGTATTAAACGATCACTCAAGAATCTCAAGAATTGCACGCTTGCCCTGTTTTGCGGAGGCAGCAGCCAACAGCGTGCGAATGGCCCAAGCCGTTTGCCCCTTGCGACCAATCACTTTCCCCATGTCGCCTTCGCCGACTCTTAACTCAAAAACTACGGTGCGCTCGCCGTCAATTGAGTTGACATGGATTTTATCTGGGTGATCCACCAAGTGCTTCACAATGAACTCGATGAAATCTTTCATGTCATCACCTCCATTTGAATTGCTATCCACACCCGAAAACTCTACCAGCGAAAATGCCGACTTGTATAATTGCAGAGCTGCGAGTCAAAAGTCAGCTCTTCTGACCATCTCCTTCGGTCGTCGGTTCGGCTGCTGTCTCCTGAGCAGCCTCGCTTGCACTTGGCTGCGAAGCCACGGCTTCGCCCTTGCCTTCACCTTCTGGCGCGGCCTTCGCTTGTGCCGCCTTTTTCTTCTTGGATTCGCGTTTCTTCTGTTCCTTCAAAGCTTCTTGTTGCTTAGCTTTCTCAAGTTGCTGAAGCTGCCATTTTTTGAATTCTTCCTCGATGACAGCGCTGTCCGCGCCTTGCTTCATCAAATGCAGCTTGAATAAGACCCCCTTCTTTCTGAGAAAGCTCTTGACCGTATCCGATGGAATCGCGCCATTGTTCAGCCAGTAAATTGCCCGATCTTCGATCAAGTCGATTCGCGCGGGGTTGATGAGAGGGTCGTAGGTGCCGAGACTATCCAGATAGCGCCCATCGCGCGCCGACCGGGAATCAATGGCGACGATACGATAGTACGGACGATTTCGGCGCCCCATCCGACGTAAACGTAACTTAACCGACAAATTGAACCTCCTTATGTGATGTGATGTAAATAAAATCTTCTTCAAAATTTAGTTACACGACAGCTTGAACTCGAATGTCGAAATCCGAAACACGAAACAAATCCGAAATTCAAATTATCAAATAGCGAAACTTCCCGTCTGTGTTTCTCACTCTTTTGAATCTGTTTTTTTGTGTTTGTCTCGAATTTCGAGCTTCGGATTTCGTATTTGGCAATAAGCATCTCTCACGAAAATCCGAATGGCATTCCTCTTGCGCCCAATTTGCTCATGCGTTTGACCATTTTTTGCATGGTTTGGAATTGATTCAAAAGTTTGTTGACTTCCTGTACGCTGGTGCCGCTGCCACTGGCGATGCGTTTGCGTCTGCTGCCGTTAATGATGTTCGGTTTTCTGCGCTCATCCGGGGTCATTGAATTAATAATTGCCTCGGTATAAATCAGAGCTCGATCATCAAGCTTTAATCCCTTCATCGCCTTGCCGCCCATACCGGGTATCATTTTCATCAACTCATCGAGCGGCCCCATGTTCTTAATCTGCTGAAGTTGATCGTAAAAATCTTCCAGCGTGAATTCCTGACGACGCAGCTTCTTCTCTAATTTTTCGGCCTTCTCGACATCGACAACCTGCTGGGCTTTTTCCACCAGTGAAACCACGTCCCCCATCCCTAAAATACGCGAGGCCATGCGATCGGGATGGAATTTCTCCAGAGCATCCAACTTCTCGCCAACGCTGATAAATTTGATGGGCTTGCCCGTCACTGCACGGATTGAAAGCGCCGCGCCGCCGCGAGTATCGCCGTCAAGTTTCGTTAAAACAACCCCGGTGATGTCCAGCCGCCGAGTGAACTCCTGCGCTGTATTCACTGCATCCTGACCAGTCATGCCATCAGCAACGAAGAGGATTTCATGCGGGCTGGTTCTTTCTTTAATTTGGGAAAGTTCGGCCATCAATTCGTCATCGATGTGCAGCCGGCCGGCGGTGTCCAAAATCACCGTATCGAAGCCCTCTTTGCGGGCATAATTGACGGCATCGGAACAAACCTGAACCGGCGTACTATCTTTCTGCGCAAAAACATTCGCATCGACTTGCTTGCCTACGATCTGCAACTGCTCCACTGCCGCCGGCCGCTGAAGATCTGCGGCAACCAGCAACGGGTTTCGTCCTTTATTCCTCAGAAATTTTGCCAATTTGCCGGCCAGTGTGGTTTTGCCTGACCCCTGCAATCCAACCAGCATAATGGTGAGAGGCGGTAAACTCGCCGAATGCAAACCGACATCGATAGAACCCATGAGCTTGGCGAGTTCATCATGAATGATCTTTATGACCTGTTGGGCAGGCGTGATACTTTTGGTTACTTCATGGCCAAGGGCTTTTTCATGAACTCGTGCAATAAAGTCTTTCGCTACTTTGAAATTGACATCAGCCTCCAGCAGTACCCGGCGCACCTCACGCATGGTTTCTGAGATGTTTATCTCCGATAGCTTGCCGTGACCGCGGAGCTTTTTGAAGACGTCTTCAAACTTTTCAGTGAGTTCTTGAAACATACGCGCAGCTTATAAAAGAAATTCACAGATGCGATCTGTGAATTAGTCATAGAAATTAACGTACCGAAGCAAATTTGGCAGAGGCCAATATAAAGAAATGTGGCGGCATTTGCAAGTTATTTTTGGAATTAGGAAAACAATTTTGGTGACGAAAAAGAGACAAATTTTATGAAAAATAATTCCACTAACAGGGATATTTCCGCCTACTTTTGCTGCCGTTCCCGCAAGAATTGTACAAGCAATCGTACCCCTACGCCGGTGCCGCCTTTTGCAAGATAGCCCTTTTCCTTATCCGCCCAGGCGGTGCCGGCAATGTCGAGATGCGCCCACGGGTATCCCTCAGTGAATTTGCCCAGAAAAGCCGCCGCTGTGATGGCTCCACCGGCACGTCCGGCGGAGTTTTTGATGTCGGCGTAATCGCCTTTAATGTCTTCGTCGTAGTCTTCCCAAAGCGGCAGTTGCCAGAGCCGTTCACCGCATTTCTCGCCGGCGTTTTTTAGGGCGTCGGCCAGACTTTGATCGCGACTGAATATGCCGGAGGCATAGTGTCCCAACGCCACCACACATGCGCCGGTCAGAGTCGCCAGATCGATCACTGCGGCCGGTTTATAGCGCTTGGCATAATTCAGCGCGTCGGCTAAAATTAACCGGCCCTCGGCGTCGGTGTTGATGACCTCAATGGTAGCGCCAGAGCTGGCACGCAGAATATCTCCGGGCTTCATTGAAGTACCGCTGGGGAGATTTTCGCAGGAAGGGATTAGTCCCACAACGTGAACTGGCAAACTCAGTTGCGCGACCGCTTTCATAGTACCAATAACCGCAGCGCCGCCGGACATATCGAATTTCATTTCCTCCATGCGGTCGCTGGACTTGATGGAAATGCCGCCGCTGTCAAATGTGATCCCTTTACCCACCAAAACCACCGGTGGCGAACTGGTTTTCGGCGGTTTATGCTCCATTATGATGAATTTTGGAGGTTCTTGACTGCCTCTCGCAACGCCAAGCAACGCGCCCATTTTGAGTTTTTCTATCTGTGCTTTTTCTAAAACTTTGCATCGCAGACCGATTTCTGCCGCCACTGCTTTTGCGGACTCTGCTAATCGCGTCGGGGTAATTTCGTTGCCCGGCTGGTTCTGCAAATCGCGCGTAAAATTAGCAGCCTCAGTCACGATTTTCCCCCACCGTACGCCCAACTCCACAGATTTTTGAACATCGGCTTCAAACAAAAGCGTCGCTTCATCAACGAACATTTTTTCATCAGGCTTGACATCTTTGAAGACAGTGAATTGATAGGTCGCCAGAATCATCCCTTCCACCGCCGACTGGCAGACATCGGAAATTTCAAGCTGCGAGTTTAGAAGGGGTTCAACCCCCACCGCCAACCGCCGGACGCCAAGCCGCATGAGGGTTTTGGCGGCAGCGCCGCAGGCCAGCCGAATGCGCTCCAAGTCGTATCGGTCCCTGTCGCCAAGGCCGACCAAAGCAACTCGTTGTGCGGCTACTTTATCCGGATGATACAAAATAGCGACTTCGCCAATATTGCCTTTGAAATCGTTGGCGGCGAGAAATTGGTCGCATACCCGTTTCAGGCGCGGGTTTTCTGCGAGGCTCAGGCTTTTGGTATTTTTCCAAACGCCCAAAACCAGCGCATCACAAGGCTCACTTTCTAACTTTGTTTGTTTAACCTTGATCTTCATTGGCTTGCTTTACTTCAACATTTCCAAAAGTCGGGGATGAAAAACCTGTGCGCGAATTTTTCCGCTCATTTCTTCCGGGGTCAAAACCCCTTCCTCCGTAACAATGCCGGTGAACAGATCCAACGGCACCTCATCGAAGTAGTAATTTTCAACAGAGGTCTCGGGCGGAGGATTCGACCACACTTCTTTCGGATCGCGCAGCGGTTCTTTTTTGGGGCTGAGCTTTTGCGGCGTAAATTTGCTCGATCCGCTGCCCGCATAACAGGGTACCAACGCCTCGCGCGCCAACAGGCAGATGGCTTTTGAGCCAATCTTGTTGACAAGAGCCGTCTCCGAAAGACTGTCCGCGCCAAGCAGCACGACATCGGCGCGCTCCACGCCCATGCCGATAGCAGCATCGATCAAATACAGCGTTCGAATACCCATTTTTGAAAGCTCGCGCGCGCGTTCCTTGCCCTCGCTTGCCGGCCGCGATTCCGAGATGATAACCTGAAAGGTCTTGCCGCTTTCATGAGCTTTTTTGATAATTGCAAGGATGGTGCTACTGTTGCTGTGGGTGAGCACGGTGTCATCGGAAGAAATTAGCTGCGTCGCCCCAAATTCCGCAACTTTGGCCACGGCTTTCTTGGCGTTCTCTTCGAAACGCTTAGCCTCGCCAGAGATCATGCGCGCCAGAGCCAGCGAGTCCCCGGTGGTCTCGGAGTCAAGGGTGAAAAAAATAGTGTTAAACAGATTTGTGAGCTGCGCCATGTTGGGTTGGGCTTTCAAAATCTCAGTGGCCACGCGCTCAATTTCCGCCTTCAGATCCGGAACCCCGACACCCGATTTTTCCTTGGCCAGTGCCTCGAGGCAACTGATCGCTTTTTTTGCAACTATTGACGCACCGGAGATGTGGTCGCTCTTGACGTCTTCCAAAATAACTTGATAGGGATGTTTCATTTTATGATTCACTAAACATAAAGAGGCCGTCCAAAAAGTCCTGCAACTTCATGATCGAGAAACCGATCATTCTCCCGCTATTGACTTCATGCGGCATAAGGAATTAAGACTTCTTGGACAGCCTCGTATTCAATTTCAAAATAATCAGAATAAATTACGACTGAGCTAAAGCATCTTGCTGACGACTGCCTGCAATTGCTCAATCAATTGCGATGGGAATAAACCCAAAGCGAGCGTGCCACTAAATGCCAAAATCAGGCTAAGGGAGACCGCGGGAACGGAACGTTGTGCGGCAAGAGGCTGCTGTGCGTCTTTCATAAACATCACGACCACCACCCCTAAATAAAAATAAACGGAGATCATCGAATTTATCACACCGAGAATGACCAGAGGAATGTGCCCCGCTTTTACCGCCGCCGAAAACAGATAAAACTTACCGACGAAGCCGGCGGTTGGCGGAAGCCCCGCCAACGAAAACATGAACATCGCCATGCACACGGCAATCATCGGGCGCTGAAAGCCGAGACCCCGGAAATCTGCCAGCGACACATACTCTTTGTCTTTGCTGCTCAGCATTGAAATCACGCCAAAGGCGCCGATGTTCATGAACGTGTAAGAGAGCAGATAGAAGATGACGCTCGACGCCCCGGCTTGATTCCAGGCGACGATGCCAACGAGGATGTAGCCCGCGTGCGCAATCGATGAGTACGCCAGCATCCGCTTGAGGTTCGATTGCACGATGGCCGCGATGTTGCCGACGAACATCGACAGCACTGAAAGAACCCACAAAACTGTCTCCCAATCCGAGGCCGTGCCGTTGGTGGAAGACAGCAGCACGCGCAGCATGGCAGCGAAGCCAGCCGCTTTAGAACCAGTGGACATGAACGCGGTGATGGGCGTGGGCGCGCCTTCATAAACATCCGGCGCCCACATGTGAAACGGCACCATCGCCACTTTAAATCCGAGGCCGACCACCACCAGCAAGCCGCCGAGCACCATCAGCGGATTCTCGGTCAACCCGCGATGAGAGACGTAACTTGAAATTTGCGTCAGATCGAGACTGCCGGCCGCGCCGTAAATGAAGGCGATGCCGTAGAGTAGAAATCCGCTGGCAAACGCCCCCAATAGAAAATATTTGAACGCAGCTTCGAGCGAACGGATTTCGTTCTTTTTGAATCCCGCCAAAATATAAAGCGAAATGGAAAGGGTTTCGAGGCCGATAAACAGGGTGATTAAATTCGTCGCACCGGCCATGAGAATCATGCCCACCGCAGCGAACATCACTATCGCAAAAAATTCTGGATACAAAAGATAACCGCCCTCGTGCGCGTTCAGCGACAGCAGAATGCTCAGAGTTGCGCCGATCAAAAAAATGCCGTTGAAAACCAGGGCAAAATTATCCGCCGCCATCAGCCCGGCAAACGCGAGTTGATTTTGATCCCAAAGATTGAAAGTGAGCAAGCTGGCAGCCACAATACCCAGCCCGGCAACGGTCAAAGAAACTTCGCGACGGACCTGTTGCGCAAACACGGCAATCAATACGATGGCAAAAGCGGCGATGGTCAAAACAATCGCCGGTGCGACCACCGACAAATTCATGCCTGCAAGAGAGAGCTCGTTCATAAATCAGTCTGTGCTTTTTCGCGCTAAAAATAATTTCTCAAATTGAGCTTCAGCCTGTTTGGATTGCACCGTTTCAATCAGGTGTTTAACGGTTGGCTCCATCTTCCTCAGAAATGCGTTCGGGTAGACGCCAATCAACACCACGAAAATAACGATGGGAACGAGCACCGCGATTTCGCGCTTCGTCAAATCAGTCAAGCTCTGATTCTCGGGATTATCCAATTTGCCAAACATGACGCGCTGGAACATCCACAGCATGTAAACCGCCGCGAGAATGACGCCGCTGGCGGCCAGCACACCGAAGACCTTGCTTTTCAGAAACGTTCCCAACAAAATCAAAAACTCTCCGACGAAACCGTTGAGCCCCGGCAGGCCGATGGATGACAGGGTGACGATCATGAAGAAGGCGGTGAAAATCGGAATCTGTTTCGCCAGTCCCCCGAAATCGGCAATCAGCCGGGTGTGGCGGCGCTCATAAATCATGCCGACGATCAAAAACAAAGCGCCGGTCGAAAGTCCGTGATTGATCATCTGCATCAGCCCACCTTGAATGCCTTGCATGTTCAACGCAAAGATTCCGAGCATCACAAATCCAAGGTGGCTGACGCTGGAATAAGCCACAAGTTTTTTGATATCCGGTTGCACCATCGCCACCAGCGCGCCATAGATTACGCCAATGACGCCGAGCGTAAAAATCAACGACGTGAATTCTTGGACCGCGTGCGGGAAAAATGGCAGGCAGAATCTCAGAAAACCATACGTTCCCATTTTCAACAGCACGCCGGCCAGAATCACGCTGCCGCCGGTGGGCGCTTCAACGTGCGCATCCGGCAGCCAGGTGTGAAACGGAAACATCGGCACTTTGATGGCGAAGCTCAAACCGAACGCCAAAAACAGCCAAGTTTGATAACCCAGCGGGATGTTGACCTGCTGCAAAGCCAAAATGTCGAAAGTGTAGTGGTCGGTGAATCCGCCGTGATAAAAATAGATGACGAGAATCGCCACCAGCATCAGCAAGCTGCCGACCATTGTGTAAATGAAAAACTTGATGGCGGCGTAGATGCGATTTTTCCCGCCCCAAATTCCGATGATGAGATACATCGGGATGAGCATCGCTTCCCAGAAAACATAAAACAAGAAAAGGTCAAGTGCGACGAACACGCCGATCATGCCGGTTTCGAGCACCAGCATCGAGATGAGATAACCTTTGAGATTTTTTTCGATGCCATTCCACGAGGCGAGAATGACTATGGGTGTCAAAAAGGTGGTGAGCAGAACCATGAACAAGCTGATGCCATCGATGCCGAGATGGTAGCCTACACCGAACGCCGGGATCCACTCCGCACGTTCTTCGAATTGTATGCCGGCCTGCTCCTTAAATTGAAAATAGAGCGGCAGCGATATCACAAAAATAATCAACGAAATTGCGAAGGCCGTCCGTTTGATTTGTTCACGCTGCTCCCCGTTCATGAAAATGAGCGCGACGACGCCAACCAGGGGCAGAAATGTGAGCAGGGATAAAAATGGCAAATTCATGTTCATCTTAACGTTAAATGTCAATTAAGTGCGTGGCACTTTTGAAGTGCCACGCACTTCTTTCACTTAAACAAGAAATAACCGATCAACAACACCACGCCAATCACCAGCGACAACGCATAATTCTGAACGATGCCCGATTGCGCGCGCCGCGAAACCTCGCTTATCCGCTGAACGCCAAGGGCCACCGAGTTGATGAAGCCATCGATCATTTTAATATCGATCCAGCGCCACAAAAACACATCGGATAGAAACGCAATCGGGCGCACGATCAGAAAATTGTAAAGCTCATCGACGAACCACTTATTGTAAAGAAATTTGTAAGAACGTTTTAATTTTAACGACAAGTTCATCGGAATGGACGGCTTGGCCACATAGAAAAGATACGCCAGCAAAATCCCTACGAGTGCAACAAACACAGAAGCGCCGATGGCGTATAGCTCGAAAGTCAGCGGCCCTTCGGGATGTTCGGATACGACATACTGATTGAACACCGGCGCGAGAAAATGATCGAATTGATTGAAGTAGTGTGGAATGCCAATCCAGCCGCCCACGATTGAAAGAATCGCCAGCACCACCAGAGGCCCGGTCATTATATTAGGAGATTCGTGAATGTGATGGACCTTCTCTTTGGGAACACGTGAGTACCCGTGGAACGTCATGAAGATGAGTCGGAACGAATAAAAGGCCGTCATGCAAGCCACGACAATTCCCACCAACCACAATTCGAAGCCGTGAAAATCAATGTTGTTGACCGCCTTCCAAAGAATTTCATCTTTCGAGAAAAAGCCGGAGAGCAGCGGCACGCCGGACAAAGCCATCGCGCCAATCAAAAAGACGCGGTAAGTCACCGGCAGATGGTGCTTCAAGCCTCCCATTTTAGTCATGTCAGTTTCGTTTTGCAGGGCGTGCATCACACTGCCGGCGCTCAGAAATAGCAGCGCTTTGAAATAGGCGTGGGTGCTGACGTGGAAAATTCCCGCGCCAAACGCGCCAACGCCACACGCCAGAAACATATATCCCAACTGGCTGATGGTGGAGTAGGCCAGCACGCGCTTGATGTCGGTGTTCACCAGCGCAATGGTGGCGGCGAGAAACGCCGTCGCCAGCCCGATGATCGCCACCACATGCATCGCCACTGGCGCTTGCAAAAACAATACGTGGCAGCGCGCCACCATGTACACGCCGGCGGTGACCATCGTCGCCGCGTGAATGAGCGCGGAGACCGGCGTCGGGCCGGCCATGGCATCCGGCAGCCAGACAAACAGCGGAATTTGCGCCGACTTGCCGGTGGCGCCGACGAACAGCAACAGGGCGATGGCCGTCGCCAGCCCGCTGCTCAATTGCGCGGTGGCCGCCTGCCCGAAAACGATGTTGAAGTGCAACGATCCAAAATTGGCGAAGATCAGAAACACGCCCAGCAGGAATCCAAAATCACCGATGCGGTTGACGACGAAGGCTTTTTTGCCGGCGTTGGCGTTATTGGTGTCTTCGTACCAAAAACCGATTAGCAGGTACGAGCACAAACCGACGCCCTCCCAGCCGACGAACAGCAACAAAAAATTATCGGCCAGCACCAAAATCAACATAGCGAAGGTGAACAGGTTTAGGAAGGAAAAGTAACGTGCGAAGCCGCGGTCGCCGTGCATGTAACCGATTGAATAGATATGAATCAGCGTACCCACGCCCGTGATCACGAGCACCATCACCATCGACAGCGGATCGAACAAAAAGCTGATGGAGGCTTCGAAGTTGCCGGTTTGAATCCAGCTGTAAATTGTTTGAGTGACGACCCGTTGGGGTGCGGGCAGGCTCAATATTTTCAAAAACAACGCCACGGCCGCCATAAACGACAAGCCGATGGCGCCGGCAGCGACTCGGCCAATCTGCCGCTCAGTCAGACTCGAGCCGAACAACCCATTGATGAGAAATCCCAGCAGTGGAAAGGCAGGGATTAGCCAGATATAGTCGATCATTTAGTTTCGTGAATTGAATTTGACTCTAAAGTTAAGCGAAAATAGAAGATTGATGATGGAAGATGGAAAACTTCCGCGCATCTCACCCTCTATCTTCAATCATCTGCAAAACCTACCACTTCATAACATTGATCTCATCTACATACACCGAGTCGCGCAGCCGAAAAATGGCGACGATCAACGCCAGCCCGACGGCCACTTCCGCGGCGGCGACCACCATCACAAAGAAAACGAAAATCTGTCCGTCCAGCGAGTTGAGATGCTTTGAAAATGCGATGAACGTGAGATTGACGGCGTTCAACATCAGCTCGATGGACATAAAAATGACGATGGCATTGCGGCGGGTCAACACGCCGATCACGCCGATGGCAAAAAGAATTCCGCTTAGCAATAAATAATATGAAATCGGAATGTCCATGCTATTCAACCCTCCGCTTCGCCAGAATCACCGAGCCAATAATGGCTGAAAGCAGAAGCACCGAGGCAGCTTCAAACGGGAAGAGATACTTTGTAAAAAGCAGCTTGCCGATGGTGTGGGTGTCTCCCACTTTTGCTGGCGTTCCCGGCGCCAGACTTTCGTCGAGGAAATTCGCATCGCTTGATTGCAGAATGAACCCAAGTTGCACGAATAGTATCACCGCCAGCAGAATCCCCAAAAATTGCGGCCAGCGGCCTGATCTTTCTTTGGACATATCGCTCTTTAAATTCAGAAGCATAATGATGAACAAAAACAAAACCATGATCGCGCCGGCATAAACGATGATGTGCACTGCGGCAATGAACGGCGCATTCAACAATACGAACAGACCTGCGAGCGCAAAGAGCGCGATAATCAGAAACAGGACGCAATATATCGGGTTGCGATGGACAATCATCATCACCGCAGATGCGACAGCGATGATAGCAAACAGAAAAAAGAGCGCGAGTATCATATCGCTTGTTCAGCCCTTAAAAGAAAATAAACGTGGTTAGCACAAACAATGGTACCAAAACCAGAACCGAATAAAGCATGTAACCAAAAAAACTTGGCATTCTGATGTTATTCTCTTCGGCAATAGACTTTACCATAAAATTGGGCGCGTTGCCGATGTAGGTGTTGGCGCCGAAGAAAACTGCACCGGCAGAGATCGCCAGCAAGAAAGGCGCAAAGGTCTCCATTTTTTGAATAAGCGCTTCGGCAAAACCGTGTTGCACCAACATTGCGTGAGAATAGCGCAAGGCTTCGGCGACCTGCGCCTCTGTCAATTCAAGACTGCCAAGCGCAGTATTGAAAAAGGTCAGGTAGGTGGGGGCGTTATCGAGAAAACTTGAAAGCGCGCCGGTGATCCAGAAATATTGCCAGGGCTCTTTCACCGCTTCAATGATAAACGCCAGGTGACCGTGCGCTCCCGCCTGCAGCATTTTCAGCGCAGGAATGATAGTCATAAAAATTCCCGCGAACAAAATCGCCACTTCCTGAATCGGAAACCAGCTAAACTCGTTGCCCTTTCTGCTTTCTTTGGCGGTGAAGCGCAGCGAGAGCAATCCCATCAAAACCAAAAAAGCGTCGCGAATCGCAAATTCCGTTGGAACGTGCACGCCCAGAATATTCAACGTGCCAATTTTGATGTAACCGCTGAACAATACCCCGGCAATGATACCGAGCAGAAAGACTATATTAATAATTCCTTCCACGCTCAATTTCTGTTTTCTGATAGCCGGCTGAAATCCGGGTGCAGGGTTGCCGTCCACAAGCACTTCCTCTTCCACCTCAACTCTGCCACTTCGGCGATCATCCACGTGCACGTCAATGTCTTGAACACCTCGAACTTTCTGAGGCCAACCTTCACGGCGGTACATGAGGGTGTCAAAGATAAAAAACAGAACTAGCAGAGATGCAGAAACGAACAACATGTGTGGAACGAGATGAAAGGTCCAGAAAAATGGCACGCCGTGCAAAAATCCCAAGAATAACGGCGGGTCGCCGAGCGGTGTGAGTGCGCCGCCAATGTTGCTAACCAGGAATATGAAAAAAATGACGACGTGAACCTTGCTTTTGCGAGCTTTGTTCATTCGCAGCATCGGACGAATCAGCAGCATCGAAGCGCCGGTGGTACCCACCCAGGAGGCGATCACCGTGCCAATGAGCAGCATAATGGTATTAGAGAGGGGCGAACCCCACAGCGATCCTTTCACATAAATGCCGCCGGCGACCGTAAACAACGCCCACAGTAAAATGATGAACGGAATATAGTCGGCTATGTAAATGTGCAAAATGGCGTGCAGAGCTTCGCGACCATAAGCAAACAAGAAAGGGCCCGCCAAAACCACCGACCAGAAAGCGGATATCTTTCCAAAATGATGATGCCAGAATTTCGGCGCTAGCAGCGGCAATAATGCAATGGAGAGCAGAATACCGATAAATGGTATGACGCTCCAGGCCGGCAAACTCGCGCCCAGGTCTACTCCCTCGTGTTCCGACTCGAGGGCTGCAACCGGTTCCAAGGCAAGAGCAACAGCAGCACAAATCAATACGATGACTATTACGCCAAACAATGCTTTTGGCATCGATTTCCTTTCTGCAGTCACAGCACGTTTTGGCCGGTCGCACCCCTTTTGGTCATAAAGTGAAGGATTTGAAATCTAAGAGGTTATTAATCGCGAGGTAGAGCCAAAAATGTCGAATCTAAATAAACAATATTCGACTAAAAGTCAAGCAAAATTTGGGGATAAAAATTGAAGGAAAGTTGAGGCTGATACCAAGTAGCCCGCATTCAATGCGGGGGATTAGATACAGAGCCATTCCCGCGTAAAACGCGGGCTACCCTTCAAGCCGGCTATTTCATTAGGGTCAGTTTACTAGAAGCTTGCCAGTCCGGAGTCTGAATTCGACACATATAAATTCCGGAGGCCACGGGCAAACCGTGATCGTTGGCGCCGTCCCAGTGGATGCGATACTGGCCGGGCGCGCGATCTTCATCAATGAGGGTGCGAACCAACTCACTCTTGATGTTGAAAATTTTCAGCGCCACACGAGTGCGCTGCGGCAGATTGAATTTGATTTCGGTGCCGGCGTTGAAAGGATTCGGATAATTTTGAAAGAGAGCGAATTCCGTTGGCAGCGTTTCGCCCGCAGCGGATTCATCCTCGTTCGATGACACTCTTGAAGTTACAAACATCGCGCGACTGATCGTCACATCCTCCGCGTCAAACCCTACTTTTTGAATTTCTGCTGAAAGCGTGGCAAGAACATCGTTAACAGAAACTGAGTGTCCGGCCTTCTCAAATAACCCAAGACCGACACTGAATTTTCTACATTCGAACGAATCAAAAAGTTGTGGTCATTGCCAATTTCAATTGGCGATGAAAAACTAATCTTGTACGGATCAAAGTCAAGTTGCACGAAGAACCCGCGTAGTTCAACCGGTCTCGCAACCCGGATATCCAGCCCAGTACCGTCGTCGGTATCAACCCCTTTTGATTACAAACGCCGCTGAAGCCTCGACGCCACTCAATTCTCGTTTAGAAAAGTGACGTTCATTTTGTGAACCGGAGTCGCCGTCCATCAACTGAAGTAGGTCCACTAGATCGACTTGTCCATCGCCATCAAGATCGCTGCACGGATCGACTGACAACTGCCCCAAAATTACCTGCTCGATCTCCGCCAGGCTTGGCGCCGAGTCCGTTTGTTTGAACGTGAGGATGGGATTGGTTACTACGAAATTACTGGCGCTAACACCCGTACCCACGGCAGTGGTCACACTGATTTTGCCGGTGGCCGTTCCCGCCGGCACAACCGCGCGAATCCGGGTCTCAGAATCCACAGCGAACTTCGTGGCGTTGACGCCGTTGAACGCCACCGTGAGATTCGGGATAACCCCCAAAGCGTCGAGAATGGCATCGCGCCAGACGCCCGCCATCGCGCCGTAACCGGCATCGTTGGGATGAACACCATCCGCGAGGTATTGGGTCTGCCAACTGAATTTGGCGATAAACGTTTCGTTGTTGGGCGCATAGAATACTTTGTGTCCGGAATTGTTCTTCATAGGTTGGACGCTATTGTAATACTGAGATATTTGAGCCTTGATGAGAATAACGCGATGCTGGTCGCTATCGACTCAAATGATATTTGAAAATAGTGAACAAAATCTTATAGCCGGCTTTGATGGTACCGGAAATTGTGCCAGTTACTTTTGAAACGCCGACACGTTTGCGATAGCTCACCGGGACTTCCGTGATCCGCAAACCGGCGCGAACGGCCTTAACTTGCATTTCAACCGTCCAGCCGAAGGTGTGGTCTTGCATGTTCAGTGCGATCAGCGCATCCCATTTGATGGCGCGAAATGGGCCGAGATCGGAGTAGCGGTGATCGAACAGCCGTTTGATTAAGTAAACCGCCAACCGGTTGCCCCAGCGGGCCTGCGGCAGCAGCGCTCCGGGCTCGGCATTGCCGAGTGTGCGAGATCCGATGACCAGATCGAATCCCTCAGTCAGCTTTTGCAGTAGCAACGGAATCTCTTCCGGGTGATCGCTGAAGTCAGCGTCTAAAAACACGATCGCTTCCGGATTCCAGCGCTTCGCGAATTCAATACCGGCGAGACAAGCCCGGCCGTAACCTTTGCGAGGTTCGCTGACTACTTCCGCACCCGCTTGCTTAGCGATTTCCGCCGTTCGATCTTGTGAGCCGTTATCGGCAACGATTACCTTTTCGACTAAATTTTTGGGAATGGCGCGCAAAACCAACCCAATGGAGGATTCCTCGTTGAATGCCGGGATAATCGCAATAACTTTCATGGCACTTTGCCTAACAGAATTTCACGGCTGCGCTCACCCTCGTTGAAAAGCAGGTCGACGATGGACATACCGGGTATGAAATCGCCGAATTGTTGATAGTAGCTGACAGCCGGCATCTCGACAAAATTAAGATGCAGCCCGCGCTCTGCGAATACTTTTTTTGAGAGGTATTTTGAAAAAGTTGCATTGGCCAAATAAGTGTCGGCGCCCATCGTCTCAGCGATTTCAAAAATCCAGTCGGCGCCCGTGGAGCAAACATTGAGTGCCGAGCTTCGAACAACTGTCGCATTGAGATTGAGCGCAATCCGGAGATAATCAATCAACACAAGGTTGAGTTCGATCAGGGTTATTGGCGACTCTTTGGAATGAAACATTTCCTCGAAGAAATCAGCGTAGAGATCGAAGTACGCGGCGTAAGCATAGGTCGTCCGCAAGGTTTTCCAGTGTTTGTCCCGCCAGTTCTGCAGGTTATCAATTTCAACTTGATGAATGAACTGCCCGCCTCTACGCTTGGTGAAAACGGGGACGGTCAACCAACACTCTCCTTGTGCGGTTTTTATTTTCGCTCGGTTAATATCTGCATTGGTTGTAAACCGGACATCATCAGCCAACACGAAAACATCCGACAGCGACATCTTGTAAAAAAAATCAGTGGCGGGCAAATAACAAGGTTGCTGGGCCGCGAGAATCATTTTTGTGCGAGCTGCGGTGTCGAGTGTTTAAAAAGAAAATTTTTGATGTGGCCGGTGGGGTCATCTTTCACGGCTCGCCGCAACGATTCGATTTCATCCACATCGTACCATTTTGAAAGCAAGGAATAAGTAAGTCTCAGTTCGCTGGCTCGTTCCAAAGTTTTCTCCAAAACGCTTGTTGAACTCCACTCGATGTTTTCAAAAAGTTGCGGATGCGCCGTTTTCGATCCAATCAGGTAATAACCGCCATCCACCGCCGGACCGATTACAATGTCACTATATTGCAGGCTATCAAAAGCGGAACCTATAAACTGCGGCGGCAGCGTTGGGCTGTCGCTGCCGATGATCACCACCCGGCTGGCTCCCTGCGAGAAAGTCCATTGAAATGCATTAAGCAACCGTTTCCCTAAATCAATTCCATCTTGTGGAAAAGTCGCCACTCCGACGGGAAGAATTTTTTGAAATTCACTCGCGTGTTCTTTCGGTTCGTAGGCGATAAAAATTCGGTCAGCTGAACAGGCGGCGGCCAATGCAATGGTCTGTTCGATAAATATTCGGTATAAATCGGCTGCAAGAGTATGACCGATTTGGGCGCCGAGGCGGGTCTTTACTTTATGCGGCTCAGGATATTTGGCAAAAATGATGATGGCTTTCATCGGACTAACGCCGGGCAACTTTGTGGGGTGACGATTTTCAGGCTGCGCGGCAGAACCGAAATGTTGACGACGGCGCTCTCCGGCACCGCCTCACCGTCGAGGTTGATTACGTTTGCGCGCTCTCTTTCCAAACACACTGTCTCGGTTTTATGAAATTCGATGCCAGAAAATTCCCGAACGCGGCCGCTGAACAATTTTGGCGCCATCGAAAACAGATCGAAAAATGAAAGATGATGAACGATACAGACATCGAGCAGGCCGTCATTCAGAATGGCATGAGGCGCGATCAGAGCGTTGTTGCCGAACTGCTGGGCATTGGCAATGGTGATCAAAAATGGAGCGAGGTCAATAACGTTATCTTGAAAACTCATTTTGACTTTGGAGGGCCGGTACGAAAAAAATTTCTTTGCGCCGAGATAAAAATATGGCAGCGGACCGCGCGCAGAATGGGCATTAAACTCTTCTCCGATGGCCGCATCGAAACCAATACCCATCAGCATAAAAAAATATCGGTCATTCGCTTTGCCAACATCGATGGCCGAAATGACTCCTTCGTTAATCAGTCCGGTCGCGGCCGCGACATCTGAAGGAATTCTGAGTGTGCGGGCGAGGCCATTACCCGATCCTTGCGGCACGATGGCCATCGGTACGTCTGTTTTCACTAATGCAGAACCGGCTTCGTTGATCGTGCCATCGCCGCCAACCACCACCACGAGATCCGCATTTTCAGCAACTGCTGCTTGGGAAAGCTGCGTAGCGTCGCCGCGTTTTTCGGTGTAGCGAACGCTGATGTTACGCCCCTCACGCGAAAGAAGATTCGTCAGGCGCTCAATCAATTGCCTTTTATTTTTCTTTCCACCAGCTATTGGATTAACTATTACAGTGATATGCTTGAACATTTCGATTCGTAAATCGATGAGAATAATGGCCGGAAGATAAAAATTATTTAAAATTTAGTCAAGAATCTGCGCGGCTGTAAGAGGGAGGGCTGAGACCGACTATAGCCGGAAGCAAGAAAATTCTAAATGAGTTCAGGTTGCCTGTGCTATAAAAGCCGATAGTTTTTGACGTGGATATAGCGCGCGCTATGATATGCAACACCGCTTATAACAACGTTCTTTTCCAAATACTTTTGATCGTGCAAAAATTCTTGTTGATCGCTAGTGTCCAAAAAAGACCAGATTTGGTTGGCGTTGCATTTGATTCCCGTGCGATGAGCAGCGGTGTGTGGCGTGAGATTGTGAGCATCATTCTGCTGCAGTTGGCAATCCAAGCAGATGACCTGACCCTGTAACTCAATCTGTTCACCATTCTGCTCGAGAGTGGCCGCGCGACGAGGAGTGGAGCTGCTACTGATGGAGAACATATATGTTGGAAGGGTTACGATTAAAACCAAAGCAACGACAGCAAAGGAAGCAGCAACCGGTCGATAGAAAAAAACCTCTTGCAACAATTCCCAAAAACTCGGCTTCGGCTTATCTGAAAATAACTGACGGTGGATACGTTGGAAAAGGTGCTCCGGAGCCTTTAACACCGTCATCCGAGCACTCACTACATGTTTAATCCGCATTTCGTGCAGATAGTTTTGATTGCAATGCCTGCACACTTTTAGGTGGCTTTCTATCTCGCTTTTCTGCGCGCCCTCCAACTCCTGATCAACAAATGCGGTAATCAAACTCGAGAAATAAAGACACTCTTTTTTCATCAACAACGGCCTCCAAAAATTTACAAAATATTGTTAAACCGATTGGGAGATTGACACGACAAGCCAACTCACAATTCAAAAAGAGTGAACATAGACATTAAAAACTTTATTCCGATAACTTACAGATCCGATTCATCCTTCCAACCAACGATACGCCACTTGTTATCAAGCTCGCTTTGCTTGAAGGTGAGAATGGCTGTGCCGGTAATGATGAAATTGAATTCGGCTCCAAAAAGATTCAAACTGAAGCGCTGGAAATACTGCACTGATTTGTTGGGAGTGGTCGTGGAGTCAATTAGGGTAAGCCAGTTTAACTCGATGACATCAAAACTGCGAAAAAGCCGCCCGGTGGTTTTTAAGTCAATGTCTCTCCCCCACGTGCGGAAACCGCCGGATGGCGCCAGGTTAGGGTCGAAATATTCAAACACAAAAGATTCTTCGAGTATATCACTGTATAACAGGGAATCCTTAAAAGTGTAGGCATATTTGAAATTCTGCAAAACTTCATCGGGGTTTCGCTGCTCCGTAATTATGTTGGAAAAGTCCGGTGTCTCGTCCAAACTTGGGGCAAAGGGATTGAAACATGCGAGGTCGTGCAGAATCAAAAAAACTAAAAAATGAATCAGCACGATATTAGTGATCGGCTTTACACTCATACCTCAAAGCTATCAGTTTGTCAGCCTTCGAGTTTTAAGCCGGCAATTTTGGCGGCGCGTTCGAATAATTTGCGCGACTCCGCAACCTGTTGGTCGCCGAGCGCTTCAATCTGATAGTACTCGCGAGAGCTCCAAACATTGCGGGCAATCTGGCTTTTGATCCGCCGTTTAATGAATTCGCTGTCCTGTATAACCTGATCATCAACCACCTCCACCCCGCGGCTGCGCGCAAGCCCAATCAGATCGCTCACCATTTTCTCATCAACCTGAAATTGATCGCGGAACATCGCAAAGTCACCCGCAAGGTCACGATGCTGAGTTACATACTTTGAGCCGAATTCAAAAAAAAGCTGGCTCTGGATCAATTTCAACGAAGTGAGCGTGATGGTTTCCGACTTCACCATGATGTCCGGCGATATCCCGCCCCCACCAAACACCTTTCTGCCGCCGCTGGTCATGAACACCGGGCGGGCAGACGAACTATCGTTATCGGCGTTGGGGTCAACATCGTCGAGTCCTTCCGAGATGTACTCCTCAACGCCGTGTTCGTAGGGGCGTTGAATGAGCCGGCCGCTCGGGGTATAATAGCGCGCGATAGTCACTCTCAGCGCCGACCCGTCTTTCAAAGGGATTTGCTGCTGAACCAGTCCTTTGCCGAAACTGGTCATGCCAACTATCAAGCCGCGATCCCAGTCCTGAATCGCACCGGCGACAATTTCCGAGGCGCTCGCCGAGCCATGATCGATTAAAACCACCAACGGCGTTTGCTCATAATCACCTGCAGCGGTAGCAAAGTAATCTTCACTGGCATTGGCGATGCGGCCGCGCGTGTAAACGATGCGCTTGCCGTCGCCTAAAAAGTGATCCACCATCTCCACAGCTTGATCGAGATAGCCGCCGGTGTTGCCGCGCAAATCCAGAATCAACCGCTTCATACCCTGCGAATGCAAATCGGCCAGCGCTTTCAGAAATTCCTCGTTGGTGGTCCGTGCGAAGCGGCCAACTTTAATTAAACCCGTGCCCCGATCAATCATGAACGCCGCGGCGATGCTGTATACTGGAATTTTGTCCCGAGTGATAGTCACTGCAAACGGCTCATCAAAGCCAGGGCGGAGAATTTCGATTGTAACTTTGGTGCCTTTCTGTCCCAATAATTTCTCTCTTACCTGATCCTCCGAAAACCCGTAAGTCGAAACGCCTTCAATCCTGGTTATGCGATCGCCCGGCCGCAGGCCTAATTTTTCCGAAGGCGAATCTGCAATGGGAGATACAATCGTCGGGAATTTGTTGTTGATAATGAACTCTACTCCAATGCCCTCGAATTCGCCCTCGAACTGCTCGTTGATTTCCTGTAGGCTCTTCTTGGGAATATAAACAGAGTGGGGGTCCAATTCGTCCAGCATGCCGCGAATGGCGCCATCTACCATCTTGCTGGCGTCCACGTCCTCCACGTACAACTTTTTAACCGTCTGCATGACTTCCATGAAGCGCTGAATTTGCTCATAAATATTTTCGCCGGTGGCGCGAACATCGAATTTCCACACCAGAATCAAAAGCAATAACGCTGTCGATGAAAGGATCACAAGGTTTCTGCGATAGGCTTTCATTTTAAAATTACCCCTTTATCTTCGATAGTGATTTCGAGTTTATTGGTCCAGATGGCGCCGGGTTCTAAGTGAAATTTCCAGTTGGGAAAAACTACCGAGCTTTGATAGACCCGCTCAAAACCGGCTTCAGATTGAGAAATGGTTTCTATGGGAAAACGCCAGATGCTGCCGGATGGCTCAAATGTGATACCAATGCGCAAACCCAGCCATTCGTCAACTAAAAACATTTCGTTACCGTCATTCACTTCACCTGTGCTGCGCAAGCGGGCGTCGCTCAATTCGTGTCCGGGAAAAACAAAGTAGCGATCGTGGGCGTCGCCAGCCAGTAGGGCAAAATCCAATTCGCTGCCAAACCAGAACGACCGCCCCTGAGAATCCTCGTTTCTTATTTTGTAAACAACCGTAATCTTCGAATCTGAATTGCGAAGGATGATTTTTTTCTCCAGCCACACCGGCGCGGAATCCTGTGAAAACCGAACGCGGCCCGTCCGGGAAAAACGAATGGCGCGGCCGTTTTTCAGCTCACTGCTGGACCAATCATAGGGCGCGGTCAGGAAATCTCCGCTCTCTTTGTATTTCGATTGCGCGAACATATCCAGCGTGGTGCTCTCATGCAGAAAATGATCGAGCAGGGCGGTGCGGCGATAAAAATCATAATGCAATAACTTCTGCAGGCCTTCCTCCTTCATCACCACGAGGTCGTGAATGCTGGCAATTTCCCCTTCCTGACGATGCTGTCCATTTCCCTCATCTTTCTCCAGCAGTTTTTTATGATAACTCTCCTCGCGCCGGGTCATGGTATCGAGTAGGTTGATGGCCTTGGGTTTGTAATCTAATTCGAACAGTGTTCCGCCACGTTCCGGCGCAAAGTAGAGATTCATCACTTTGTTGGTCACGATAATTTCGTCGCGGCCGTCGCTGTCATAATCATAAGTTTCAAAATCGAGCCAGCCATTTTTAAATTTACGCCCGCTCTTTTCCAGGCGATCCAAAATCCGCTCGGCCTCGATGAACTGGCGGTAAGTGGCAAAGCGCAGGTGATTGAGATACAGCCCGCCAAAAACGCCGTGCCAATAAGGACAATTACACTGGCCGGCCCACAGATGATTCTGCGCCTCCAGAAACGCTTTCGACTTTCGGTGTTTCAAATCCAATTGCGCGAGCCGATCGCTGAGATGGAGCATCTTTTTGTGCATATTGTTGGCTTCCGAATACTTGGCCATGAAATTGCGCCAGAAGCCGCCGCGCACAAAAACTTTGTATTGATCATGAAGCTGATTATTCTTGAGGATGCTTTCAAAATTCTCATAGTCATGAATGGCGCGGGTGGGCATGGCCCATTCCATCATCTCACGATATGACGCAGTCGGCAAATAAATTCGACCCAAAGGCTTATTCTTTTTCAGCGCCTCGGAAAAGTGCAAAATGTTGATCCACTCCCGATTGTCCTCGAGCTGCTGAAAAAACTGCTCCAACCACCCGTCTTCATAACAATGCTTGTTCGTCCCCGGCCAAACGCCAAATTTCTCGCCGTCGTCGGCAAACACCACCAGCGTCTGGCCATCCTCGGTGGCGATGGATTTCAGATACTCGATGGTCTTTTCCGGCCTCTGAAACGGAATGGTATAACGCAGCGCCTCGCTGATGGGGAAGAGATAAACCGACGCGCCTTCCTCCTCGGTGATGTAGTAGCCGAGCAACTGTTCATTTTGCAGTCCGGCGCTTTTGAAATGAGAATCATCCAAAACTAAGTAACGCACGCCGGCTTCATTGACTGGTTTGGGAAGCTGCGGCTCCCAGATGCGCTCCGCTAGCCACATGCCTTTCGGATCGTAGCCGGTATTGTCTTTGATAAACTGGGTGAGTTTTTTGATCTGGCCAATTTTATCGCGATAGGGAATGACCGAAAGAATCGGCTCGTAAAAGCCGCCGGTCATCATTTCGATCTGCCCGGACTTCACGAGGTTCTTGAGTCGCGGCATGAACTCCGGTTTGTGATCTTTAATCCACTGAAACAGAATGCCCGTGTAATGTTGCGCCATGCGAATTTTGGGATGCTTTTCGAGGACTTCGAGAAACGGCAGATAAGCGTCGTTGTAGGCGCCCTCAAAGACAAAATCAAAATTTCCGACCGGCTGGTGATTATGAATTCCAAACGCGATGTTAATCGTCTTCAAACTGGTTCCTCCTCATAAGGTCTTGGCAACAAACATCAAAAAAATACGGCCAAAAATACAACAATTTTTAGCCGCAGTCAAGAGCATTCTTGGTTGCCTAAGTGCTCTATTTCATACAATAACGAGTTTCGAAATCAATCAACTTGAAATTCGAATGTCGAAACCCGAAATGCGAAACAAATCCGAAATTAAAATATCAAATGACGAAACTTTCCCTTTGCCGAAGCAGCAGATTTGCCTCTTCGCCAGTTTTCTTGCGATGAAGTTTAAGCAGGTTTCGATTTGAGTCTTTTGAATTTTGTTTCGAATTTCGAGCTTCGGATTTCGAGTTTTTGTTATAAATCCAGCCCGAAGGAAAAGCGGTGGGTATCGCCTAAATTTGAGCTGAACGGCGTGTATCCATAATCGAGGTGGTAGCGCTGAAAACTCAACCCAAATCCGCCGCCAATGCTTTTATCATCGTAGCCCGTCTGATATCCAACCCTCAGCGCCAGCAGACTTTTCACTTGTAGTTCTGCGCCGAAATGGCCGCGCAGATCGTTTTCAACCAGTTTGACGCCTTCCGCTGCCACCACCACCGCACCGTCGAGCGATTCCAGCGGCAAAGAATAGGACGCGCCGACCCGCAGCGTTTTTGGCAGGTCGATGGATTGAGATTGCAGCTCGTTCATTGAGCCGAGGTTCTGCGCCGCGAGACCGAGATTCAGCCCGTTTGCAAATGGCTGAAAATTGAAGCCAACATCAAGTGCATAGCCCGAGGCGCTTTCCAAATAAATTTTCTCGTACAAATACTTGGCAGTCACTCCGACACTGAGGCTTTGGCTAATCGCGCGGCCATACGAAAGTCCCAAAGCCACATCATTCGCTTCGATGCTGCCGAGGCTTTCGCCGGGATTGACGCGCCGCTCGATGCCACCAATGTTGTTCACATAAATGCTAACGCCTGTGACGCCGCCAAACGATGGAAACGCGAACGCGAGAAACTCGTTGGAGACGTCTTGAATCCACTCGCTGTGAGTGAAGGTGAGATGCGCATGATCGAGGCGCGTCAACGCCGCCGGGTTCCAAAAAGTCGCGGTGGCATCATTGGCGACGGCAACGTACGCCTCGCCCATGCCATTGGCGCGCGCGCCGACGCCAAGTTTCAGAAACGCGAGGCCGGTAGCGCCGGCGCTGCCGGTTTGTGCTAAACTGGTGCTGACAAAGCCTAAGAACAAAGACCAAAAAACGACTCGAAAAATTCTCACGTCCTACTCCTTTGCTGCATATTTCGATATTCGATATTCAGCCATGAGATCGATGCCATCGCTGCGAACGATGGCATCGTTAAATTTAAAACTGAAATACCCAACTGAAAACGTGCTCGACTTCCGGGCGGTCACCGGCCGTGGCGAAGCCATAATTGATTTGCGACATCTTCCCAAACATGCCGAAGGCATAGCCGGCGCCGGCGGTCAACGAACCGTCGTCATATCCGCTGCGGACAAACAGGTTTTGCAGGAACGCACCCTCCACGCCAAAATGAATCCGGTTGTCCAGCTCTTTGCTATCTTCAAAATCAACCGCAAAAGTGACATTCGGAATCTGCGGCGCACGAAACGCCGCGCCAACCCGCAAAATTTTTGGGAACCTGTTCGTCACCTCGGAACCGTCATCGTCGCCGTACAAGTCCTGTGAGTTCCACGTGTATTTGGAATTGATGTCGCGGACAGAGATACCCAGAGTCACCCACGGCGCTGGCGTCAGCAGCGCGCCAAAATCGAACCCCACGCCGGTGGCGGAGATGGTCTGACCTTCGATGCCGACGTCGGGAAATCGATTCCATAAAATTTTCACGGAAAGACCAACCGAAAGTTTTTCAACCGGGTTGAGAGCAAACGAAAAGACAAAGGCGTCTTCAGAGTTTGAGATATCGCCAGACGATTGGCCGTCAGTGTCGCGGCCATCGATATTGTCCACGCCGGCGTGAACCCACGACAGCGCGAAACCGCCATCGAACGCGCCGCGGCCGCTGCTGTCGGCTTTCGGGTTGATGGGAAATCCCACGCCGATGTAGGTCAATTGTCTATCGAGTGTCAGCAGCCAGTACGATGCTGTCGCTTCTCTTTTCTCAAGAAATGGCAATCCGGCTGGATTGTAGTAGCTCGCATCCACTCCGCGGGCCATCGCCGTGTAAGCGTCGCCCATGGCTTTGGCGCGCGCGCTGATGCCGAGCCTGAGAAACGCGCCGGCTTTACCGGCTTGTGCCCATGCAGAATTCGACAACCCAATTAAAAGCAGAGAAAAAATTGAACACCGAATAACACGGAACGGCACAGAAAAACCAAGAAAAGTATTTCCCACAATTTCCTCGTTAGATCGATTTGGTGATTTTGTAGAGACGTAAAATTTTACGTCTCTACTAATTTAGAACAACCAGCTTTCCCCAAAACGCGCCATCGCCCGACAACTCTAACCGATAAAAATAGACGCCGTTGTCTACTTGGCGGCCGCCCTCATCGGTGCCGTCCCAGGTTTCGTAAATGTCGCTGTTGCCCGGCCGCGGTTGCGAGCTAACCACCGTTCGCACCAATCTCATCGTGAAGTCATAAATCTTCAAAGTGACGTTTGTATCACTCAACGTGTTGTATTGAAACCGCACGAGACCGGTATCGCCCAAACGGTTATGAACACTCGGCGAAAAGGGATTGGGAAAGGCATACGTGCGCGGCGCGCCATCGCGTCCAGTGGGCTCAAAAATTTGAAAGACCTGCCAGGTCACTGCGTTATCGTTGGTCATTGCCAGGCCATTGCGGGTACCGACCCACAGGGTGTGTCCTGCGCTAATCCCCGCGGAAAAAACTTCGCGGGCCAAAATTCGCCGAGTGCCGGTAGGATTTTGAATCTCCGGAAAGCGCGCCCAGTTTTCCCCGCCGTCGATGGATTTGAACAGCCCATTGTCCGAAGCGGCATACACCACGGAATCGTCGAAGGCAAAGTTGTGAACGGTTTCATCGTTCAACGCCGTGCGCCAGGTGAAGCCCTGATCCTCGCTCCACGAGACGCCGCGAAATTCGGTTACGTCGCCGGACTCGATGGTGGTCTCGCGCGTGGCCGCCCAAATGATATCTTTATCGGCATAACGCTGCCGCCCAATGGCCACGACGAAATTTCCAGAAATTGGATTGGGTTGATTTTGATGGCTGAACTTCGTCCAAGTGGCGCCGCCGTCGCTGGAGCGGTTAATTCCGCCGGCGGTTCCAACCCAGAGAATGCTATCCACAACCGTGACCGAAAATACGCGATGGTTGAGATTCGCGGCTGGATCGAAAATGAACGAGTCGGGAGAAACGATTTCCCACGATTGCCCGAAATCAATGGACCTGCGCAGGCCGCCGGCAAAACTGGCGATCCAAACCTCCTCGCCGCGCAATGCAATATCAAAAGTGATATTGTTGATGGGAGTGGGTCCGGGCTGAGGGACGTGTGTCCAATTTAAGCCGTCATCCTGTGAATAAGCGAGGCCGCCGCCGGTTTGCAGCCGCCCGAAATCCGTTGTTGAATCGAAGCCAGTGGCCACCCAAATGACGTTGTCGCCAATCGCTAACCCAGAAACGCCGCCGCGGCCAATGCCCTGCGCGGGCCGATAAGACTCGAAGGATAGCCCGTCATCTTTTGTGCGGCTCAGGCCATCGCCGGTGCCGAACCAGACTGTGTTGCCCAAAATTTTGATGTCGGTGATAGTGTTGCTGGCGAGTCCGGGTTCGGGCGGTTCATCGAGGCGAAAGGCATTTTTATGGAGTATTTGCGAGTAGGCGTTTGATAAAGTCAATAACAGCGCCATCACACTAATGGCGATAAATAGTGATGGTTTGGGCAAAAACACCTTTGTTCTATGGAGACTGCTTCGGCAAGAAGCGCCTCGCAGTGACAGAGTCCACGGACTGTCATTGCGTGACTCGCGTTGTTCAGCGAGTCGAAGCAATCTAATTATTATGATGCAAGCTCTACTAAAAAAATATTTCACTGAGTCACCGTCAAAATATGTTCGATTTGATTGCTGAATAAATTAGATCGATCTTTCGCCTCAAACACGAAACGATAGTTCCCGGTATTGGTGCCCGGCGGCAGATTAATAATTATGCTGTACGTGCCATCGCCGGCAACCAGATCGCCATTGCTCAGTCGATTGCCGTCGTCGGCCATTTCGAAAGGACTGTCGGTGGCTTCGTTGCCATTGGGCAGGAAGCTGCGGAAGCGCACAAAATCAATATCGGACAAACCCTGCGGATCTGAAGCATCGATGGTCATCAAAATTTGTGTCACTTGATCGGGATCAACACGCACGCTGTCGCGCGCCACCAAATTGGAAATCACCGGCGCGCGCGGACTCAGAAACACTCCGCGAATTGCCGCTATCGCTGCGACGCTGACGCCGCCAGCTTGATCCTCGGCGACGATGCGCAGCGAGTAATCGGCCGCTTCCCGAAATTCGATCGAACTAAACGTGGTAGTGTACACGCCATCGCCGGCTTCGGTATCACCATCCAGTCCATCGTCATTGAGGGTATCCACTTTCGTGGGAGTCGGATGGGCAGGCGGGAAAAATTCCGAACGAACGCGGGTAACATCTTCCAAACCATTGGGATCGGTTATTTCCACTTGCACAATAAAACTCGACGGAATATCCAAAGCCACTATAGCGGGAGCGGACACGCTCTTAATCTCTGGCGGAAAATTCTCGACGCCAGCCGCCACCGTTATCGTAGCCTCAAGAGTATTGCTGCCGTTGTTGCTTAAATCCCGCGCTGACACCGATACACGAAATTCACCGACATCATTGCCGGCAAAGCTGCCAACAATTTGCGTAGCGAAGACGCCATCATTCGGAATGATGTCTCCTTGGGTGCCGTCGTCAATCAGCAACCCTTGAAGGGCCGGCGACGAAGAGCCAACTTTGGTGATGGAAAAAGTCACCTGCGAAATATCCGCCACGCCCTGCGGGTCATCTACTTTGACGGAAACGACGTGCTTCCGAGCGGATTGGTTGTACACCAGCGCTGGGGCAATGAGATTGGATGCCTCCGGTGTGACGACAAGCTCGACTTGGACTGGGTTCTGGGTGCAAGAGAAAAACAGCAATAAAACAAAAATGGAGGGTATAAAAAAACGTCGAACAAATTTTTTAAGTGGCACGTTGACTTCTTTAGATTAGTTCAAAATAAATGAAAAACTCTAGCAGATTGCAAAATCAATTTCTCATTTTGCACTTTACATTTTGCTATTTGTGTTGATTTCGTCCCAATTCTTTTCCAATTCCGCCAAATCTCGTGCATAGAAATCCGCGCCAATCAAATGACGACGCGACAACGTTGTGGCGATGGCCGCCACCTTCATCCCCGCGAATTTCGCGGCTTGAATACCAAACGGCGCGTTCTCAATTACCAGGCATTCACCCGGCGGCACATCCAGCGCGCGGGCAGCCTTCAAATACCCTTCCGGATCGGGTTTGCCATTGCGCACTTCATCGCCGGAAACGATAACATCGATTTGCGCCCGAACCCCGGGCGGCAATAGTTTTTCAATATCGAAACGCGCGCCGCCGCTCACCACTCCAATGCGCATTGCACTTTTTTTTATTTTCAGAATGAACTTTCCAGCGTCCTCCAAAAATCTGGCGCCGGTGATTTCGTGATAGGTCCGCTGCTTCTTATTTACAAACTCGACCAATTTATCTTCCGAGATACTAAAGGTATGTTTAGACAAAATCTCGCGCGCCAACTCGATGGAACGAGCACCTTCGGTGAGCAACACATCTTCGGGGCGAATATCGATATTGAAATCTTTGAACACGATCTGCCATGCCTGAACATGATAACTCATGCTGTTCACAAGCACGCCGTCGTAATCAAAGAGCACGGCTTTGAGCAAACGAATTTGTACTCCGCGGTTGAATGGGTCAGAACCCTGGAGTTGTCCAAAAAGGGCAGAAACTGTCACTGCGAGGAGCGAAAGCGACGAAGCAGTCCCATGATTTGAGCACAAAATCGTGAGATTGCTTCGCTTCGCTCGCAATGACAACTACCTTTTTGGACAGTCCCAGAGCTGGATTCACTCTCAAAATAAAACGCTCCAATATAGGACATTAAAGGTGGATTTTCAAGGCTTATTTATGGTTTAATCTACTAAAAACCAGTTGTCTCGGGTGAGCCGACATTCTCTACAAAGATTGGCTTGCCTTTTACTTGTCCGCGTACGCTGAATTTCCGATTTTTAAGAAATCTCCAAGAACAATTCTTATTTGCGAGAATCTTCATTCACAACTCTTCTTAGCTTGTTTTCTGTCAATTGTTTTATTTTCAACCTATTATCATACCTTTCTGTCTTTGGCATATTTCTTGAAGTGCGCGTGGATGTGATGGTCGAAGAGACTTTGAGCTGATTGACGCGCAGGAGATGACCATCGCAGTGTCCTTGAGTGGCTATCAGTAGTAATCGCGAATGGTGCTCCCGCCTCATGTACTTGCCCTGATGGCCAATAGAATAATTGGATGGCCATAACGCTCTCCGACATGGAAATATACTGAAAGCGCTAAACGCTGGATAGATTAGCGCAGACAGTGTAGTCGTGTGGTTTTCACGCCGGGCGTTCTAGCCCAAACTTCCAGTTCGCTTCCAGACTGGAAGCCTGCACTACAAATGAAGTCGAAGAAAGCTTAAGCAGAAAAGAAGCCGGGGTCTGACAATAGCGATGATCCTCCGGCGATTGTCCCCTCAGTAACCAACAGAATTTTGGCAGAAGCCGGCCGCCTCGGTCCAGGCTTTGGGAATGGGGGAAAACTTACTATCTGATGGCAACATCATAAGTTGTGGGCTATATAAATTTATCAATGGTGGCATAGCCATTCAACCAAATTATTGAGGATTCAACATTAAGGAGACGCATCATGAAAAAACAGAATTGGCTTTACCGGATCTACGACAAGTCCGCAACTTGCAAGATTCGGCGTGTGTTGGCAGTAACTATGATGATCGCCCTGGTAAGCATTGCCACATCTTTGGCAAACGCCCAGACACAACAAACTTTAGGGCAGGTGACCTTCACTGGGCCCACCGAGTTCGAAGTTGGACGGGTGGCACTCAATCAAGCCACAGGTGATCTCAACGGTGATCTGCACCTGGACCTCGCTGTCGCGAATCGTGAAGATAATGACATCTCTATACTCTTTGGAGACGGAATTGGTGGCTTTGGTTCACGATTGGATCTCTCAGCCTATCCCGCGGGCCCCATAGATGTGCTGATCGCTTATTTAAACAAAGATACCAATCTAGATCTTGCGGTACTGGGTAGTGCATTCGTTTCAATCTTTCTCGGCAACGGCACCGGTGGGTTCGGCGCCCGCAAGGACTTCTTTCCAGAGCGATGGATGACGTCGATTGCAACCGATGACTTGAATGGCGATACTAATCTGGATCTTGTCATCGGTACTGAAAATTCGACCAAGGTTATCCTTCTATTTGGTAATGGGACAGGAGGATTCTCGGGGAAAACCACCTTGACTGCGGGAATTTACCCCAGGTCAGTTGACATAGCCGACATCAATAAAGATGGAAATATGGATGTAGTCACCTCAAATCAAGTTTCGGATGACCTCACGGTCTTTTTTGGAAACGGATCAGGTGGCTTTCCAACGACACAATCAATCGGTGTGAGCCAAAGTCCGCTGCACCTGGCCGTTGCCGACCTTAACAATGATAGCAATCCAGATATTCTGGTCACTAACACAGTCGAGATAGAGGTCTTACTGGGTGTCGGGAATGGGACTTTCTTGCCCCCTTTGATAACAAGCTTTGGAACTTCTACCGAAAAGCCCTTCACAGTCGACGATTTCAATGAGGACGGCAACCTGGATATCCTACTTGCCGATACCGGTTTTCAGCGTTTTCTTCTCTGCCTCGGTGCAGGAGATGGAAGTCTGACGCTGGAAAATTTTATTTCGACTTTAGCAAACCCTTTTGACCCAATTGCAGGCGACTTCAACGAGGATGGATTACCGGATGTGGCTCTCACCTTTATTACCAACTCTCACACCTCAACAGTCGCCGTATACCTCACACGCCTACAATTCGTCGATGCCGGCGGGCCTTACAGCGTGAACGAAGGTGGCTCGGTCCTTGTTACAGCATCTGGGAACGACCCGGGGCCGCTCACCTACGCCTGGGATCTCGACAACAACGGCAGCTTCGAAACTCCGGGCCAAAGTGTGGACTTCTCTGCGGCCAATCTTGACGGACCAAGCAGCTACACCATCAAAGTGCAAGTCACCGACAATAGCGGTCTTACGGCAATCGCTCAAGCGACCGTCAACGTACTCAACGTTGCGCCAACGGCCACTTTGACCAGTACGCCAAACAGCATCATCGTGGGACAATCAGCAACGTTGGCCTTCAGCAATCAATTCGATCCGAGCGCGGCGGACGTAACGGCGGGATTCACTTACTCATACGATTGCACGAATGACGGCACGTTCGAAATCAGTGACGTTACCGCAACGGCATCTTATTCTTGTCCCTATTCCGTGAGTGGCACTTTTACTGCCAATGGCCGCATCAAAGATAAGGACGGCGGCTTCATCGACTACACAGTTCAAGTTGTTGTGCAGACGCCACAGGAGGCGGCGGTTCAAAACCTCATCGATCAAGTGATAGCACTAAACAAACCTCAGGGCAATGGCTTGATTGGCAAGCTGGAAGTAGTCATCAAGAGGTTGGACAACAATGAAATCGACAAAGCGATCGAGATGCTGCAACAATTCATCAAAGAGGTGAACAAGTTCATCGACAACGGAATCTTTACCTCCGGGGAGGGTCAGCCATTGATAGACGCGGCGAATAGAATCATTGCCGCACTCCAAACGGGCTTGCCAAAACTGGTAATGCCCGCGCAGCCAACGGAGTATCTGCTAGGGCAGAACTATCCCAACCCATTCAACCCATCAACCACGATTAGTTTTGCACTTCCAAGAGGCGGCGAGATTATGCTCGCCATTTACAACCTGCGGGGTCAATTGGTGAAAACGCTGGTTTCGGGGGCGTTGCCAGCCGGCCACCATGAAGTGATGTGGGACGGCACAGATTCGAAGGGGACGAGCATCGCGACGGGAGTCTATCTCTCTCGACTTGAAGCCAAAGATTTTGTAGCCACCAGAAAACTTTTGTTGACAAAATGATTTTTTGGCGCGCAGTTGAATACGCAAAGCCTGGTGTGCAGGTAGACTTCGGAGGTAGAGAGAAGAATTGGGGGTGAATACAAACTCATTCAGTGTTCATAATTTTTCTAAGGAGGAAAAATCATGAAATCACTTTCTTGCATCTTGCTCAATTCGTTCATCGTGCTGTCGCTCTTCGTGGGACACACTCCGGTCGCAGCCCAGGCAATCCGCTCACCAAGTGCGGTGGATGATGCCTTTACCACAGATCCGGGCACTCTTGTCGCCATGCCCGTTCTTGCCAATGACACCGACCCGCAAGGTCTTCCGC
>Ga0247727_10002179_pt1 | contig 45168 bp, 28 predicted proteins | sample WisWelCaveWW1625_FD_202498 | JGI IMG/M metagenome (GOLD analysis project Ga0247727, IMG submission 202498) | Biofilm microbial communities from Wishing Well Cave, Virginia, United States - WW16-25 | ecosystem: Environmental > Aquatic > Deep subsurface > Groundwater > Cave microbial mat | place...
ATCTCGGCGGACGGTCGATTCGTGGCGTTCCAAAGCTTCGCCTCGAACCTCGTCGCCGGCGACCGGAACCGGTCCTATGACATCTTCGTCCACGACCGCTCCACCGGGCTTACCGAACGCGTCAGCGTGGGCTCGTCGGGCGCGGAGGGGAACAACCACAGCAGGTCTCCGGCGATCTCGGCGGACGGGCAGGTCGTGGCGTTTTACAGCGGTGCCTCGAACCTCGTCTCCGGCGACAGGAACAAGGCCGCGGACGTGTTCATTCGGGAACGCTTGACCGGCATCACCCAACGCGTCAGCGTGGACTCGTCGGGTGCGGAGGGGAACAGGCACAGCTACACCCCGTCGATCTCTGCGGACGGGCAGATCGTGGCGTTCAGTAGCGATGCCCGATATCTCGTCTCCGGCGACACGAACTGGACCTGGGATGTGTTCGTCCACGACCGCTCCACTGGGCTTACCGAACGGGTCAGCGTGCACTCGTCGGGCGCGGAGGGGAATAGCATGAGCGGGTGGTATTCATCGATCTCTGCGGACGGGCAGATCGTGGCGTTCGAGAGCTGGGCCTCGAATCTCGTCTTCGGCGACACCAACGGGACCGTGGATGTGTTCGTCCATCACCGCTCCACCGGCGTCACCGAACGCGTCAGTGTGGACTCGTCGGGCGCGGAAGGGAACGGCTGGAGCATGGATCCGTCGATCTCTGCGGACGGGCAGATCGTGGCGTTCGAGAGCGACTCCTCGGACCTTGTCGCGGGCGACACGAACGCGGCCCTTGACGTCTTCGTCCACGAGCCGCGCTGCAAGGTCGATGCGAGCTGGTCGAACTATGGCGCCGGGTTTCCAGGTTCGTCCGGGGTGCCGGCGTTCACCTCGAGAGGCAACCCGGTCCTCGGGTCGACGCTCACCCTGGATCTTGCGAACAGTTACGGGAACGACACTCCTGGGCTGTTCCTGGTGGGCTATCAGGAGGCGGTGATCCCGACCAACAGGGGCGGCGATCTGCTCTTGATCCCCGCGGAGATCACCCTGCTCAACGTGCGCTGGCTCGGGATCACGATCGAGGGTGACGTTCCCGATCAGGACGAGCTCTGCGGGATCGAAGTCTTCCTGCAGGTGCTCGAGATCGATCCCGGAGCCATTAGGGGAGTCTCGTTCACGGCGGGGCTCAAGCTCGTGCTCGGGGACTGATTGGCGGAAATGCCAGGCAACCTCGACGGGACGTGCCGCCGGCAGTACCTCCGGCGCAAGCCTGGCAAGCGGAGTCGGTCAAGAGGCCCGGCTGAATTCCGACCAACGGAAGAATGATGAGCAGGCTTCTACTCGCGATGAGCGGTGCAACGCTCCTTGGGTGGAACGCGCTTGCTGCTCCGCAGCAGGCAGCATTCGATCCCGCGAAGATCGAGCAACCGCGATCAGCCGTGGCGGCGCGCGGTCCTTGGAGCGCAGCTCAATCGCCGAGGTGGAGTTGAAGGCCCTGGGTGAACGAGAAGCCGTGGGACGCTCCCGCGTCGGATTCGAGAGCCTGCAGGAAGACATCCACTCCGCACAGACGAGGATCGTCCGGGATCATTCCCTGGAGATCGAGTCCGGCCGGGGGAATCAACAGGATGAACACGGAGCTCGGAACCAGGAGGAGAGTTCCGCCCAGGAAAGTCGGGACCGAGCCGGCGGAGAATCCCAGCAGGAGGAATCCGGTCGTTGGCGGTCCGGCGGAATTCCCGACCTGGACGATCAGGTTCCCGCCGAGCACGGGCGGTGTGAGATTCAAGATCGTGGGGACGCCGGAAGAGCCGGGCCATCCGCTCCCATAAAGCGTTCCTTCGGCGGCGGCCATCGATACCAAGGTCGCGCCTCCGCGGGCGAATCCCAGCTCGTGATCGTCCGGAGATCCGACCAGGACATGCTCCCCTCCCGCGGCGACGGAGAATCCGAAATACTCCTGCGACTCTGGAGTGGTATCGATGAGTCTTGCCACGTGGCTCCATTGGCCGGCCTGCCGCCGGAACACGTGGGCTGAGCCTGCCTGGGACAAAGTTCCACCATGCCGGTCACCGAATGCGCCCGCGATCGCGAGGTCCCCGTCGATCGCCACGGAGAAACCCAGGATGTGATTCTGTCCCGGCTCCGTCGCCAGGAGCTTTGCCTCTTCCGTCCAGGAAGTGCCGGAGCGCCGGTACACGAATGCTGCCCCGGCATCCTGCGCCTGCTCGTCGTTGCCGTACGCGCCGACGAGGAGAATCTCGCCGCTCAAGGAGATGGCGTGGCCAAATCCCGCGTGCTCGGAGAGATTGCCGGGCGTGATCTTGGTTTCCTTAATCCACGAGCCCTGCTCGCGGCGGAACACGTACACCGCACCGGTGTTCGAGCCGAACGTGTCGTCGCCGGGCGCCGCGACCGCCAGAAGGTCTCCATCGACCGCGACGCTCGCGCCGAACACGTCCCCCGTCTTTGCGTCGTCGGCTTTGAGCTTCAGGACCTGCGTCCACACTCCGTCGACGCGCTGAAAGACGTAGGCCGATCCGGCAAAGGCCCCGTCTTCGTCGTCGTAGGCCGCGCCGAGCAGAGCAGTGTCGCCGGACAGGGCAACCGTCTGTCCGAATTCATCGTCGGCAGATCCGTCGAGTGCGGTGAGTGGCGCCTCCAGAGTCCAGCTTCCGCCCACTCGCGCAAACAGGAAGGCGGCACCGGCGTCGGTGCCGCGAGTGTCGTCGTAGCGCGCACCGAACAGTGCTCGGTCTTGGTCCAGCGCGACGGCCTGCCCGAACCCGTCGAATCCCGTTCCCGGAGAAACCAGCTTCGCGGTTTCCATCCATGCGCCGCCGATGCGTTCGAAGAAGTAACCTCCTCCGGCGATCGTGTCCGCGCTCCGGCCGAAGGCGCCGACCAGGACAGTCGCTCCATCCACGGCGACGGACCACGAGAACTCCTGCCCATCTCCGCCATCTCCAGGGATCAGCTTGAGACGATCACACTGGGCGGCAAGAGAACCGGGAAGACCGAGCGCCAAGAACCCTGAAGCAACAAGTCCGGTCGCGCTTTTCATCGCTCCTACCTCCGTAGCCGCCGTACGAATCCCATCCAGGCACCTGCACTCTACAGTCGCGAAACAGGATCCTCGTGAGAGTGTCCTCGGCTCAAAAAATCTTGAAATCGAGCCTGCCGACGGCTCGCGTCTGCTTCCGGGTCGCCGCTCGAGAAAGGCGCAACGCCCCGATCTTTCTCGTCCCGGGTTCCCGGCACGGGGCGGTAACGCCGCTTCCCGCTTCCTCGGCAACGCCCCGAGGCAAGCGACCGCAGAAGAGCGCTCGAAGAGGGTCGTGGGGGGCGGACAGCCTTCGCACAGCCCTGTTCGTGCGTTGGCAAGCGGTGTGCGTTGTAATGGCCGGCGAGCGCCCGGGGAGAGCCCTGCCAAGGAGGAATCGGAGATGCGTGCCGCAGGATCGCTGTTGCTGGGCCTTCTCGTCACCCGGACCGGTCTTTGTCTGGTGTCCTCGGTCTCATCCTGCAGGGCTTCCGATGCCTCGGTCACGCCTCCACCGAGGATGTCACCGCCGTCCATCGCGCGGAGCGCGTCTCCCGTCCAGGGTGTGACGAGGAGCGGCTTGAAACGGCGGGCATTGCTGGCCGCCGTCGGCGCCTATCCGGCAGCTTCCGGATGGCCCGAGCTCAAAGGACCCGTCCCGGACGCCCAGGCGATCGGAGATCTTCTGATCGGCGCGTTTCAGTTCGAACGCGAGAACGTTTGCATCCTCACCGAGCAGGACGTGACCCATGACGGGCTCCTCCGTGCCATCGACGAGTTCCTGGTCGAGCCCGCCGACGAGAATACGGTGTGCCTGTTCTTCTTCGCGGGCCACGGGTCGCAGGTGTCCGATCAGGACGGCGACGAGGCGGACGGGTTCGACGAGACGTTGGTACCGGTCGACGGACTGGGAGAGAGTGAAGCCCGCAACGATGTTCTCGACGACGAGCTGGCGACTCGATTCGAGGCTCTCGAGCGCAAGTGCCGCAGCTTCGTCGGCATCTTCGACTGCTGCCACAGCGGGACGCTGCAGCGTTCCGCCGACGGTGCGTACCGTGCCCGCTGGGTTGAGCGTGGCAGTACTCAGGAATCCGGCTCCGCGTCGAGCGAGGATTCCCTCGCCGGCAGCGACAGTTCTCGCTCCCCTAGGGACTCCTCGAAGTATCCCCAACTGATCGACTTGACCGAGCGATCGGGCCGGGGCGTGTACCTGTTCGCCTGTCAGGACTACCAGCCGGCGCACGAGCTCGACGACCTTGACCGCGGGGTCCTGTCACTGTGCCTGCAACAGGCGCTCTCCTCCCTCGGCAGGGGAGAGACCTGGAGCGATCTGTTCCACCGCGTGCAGTGCGAGATGCGGCGGCTCGTCTCGACTCAGGAGCCGATGCTGATCGGAGGCTGGGACGAGGTCGTGTTCGCCGGTGAGTTTGCTCCGCTTCTCAAGAGATTCCCAGTGGTCCGGGGAGAACAGCCGGGTGAGATCGCAGTCCTGGCGGGCTCGGCTCACGGAGTCAGCGCCGGCAGCCGGTTCTTGATCGAGACCGACGTGCTGCACCCGGAATGGAAGGAGCTGCATTCGGTGGTCACTTTAGTAACGGGGGCCGGACGTTGCCTCGCCAGGATCGAAGGTGCGGGAGAACACGATCTCGAGTCGATCGAAGATCGACGCGCCCGACTGCTCTCCGGCGATCTCCCGGATTTCAGTCTCCGGCTGGCGATCCCGGAGGCGATTGAAGGCCTGCCAGCCTCGGACCTTGCCGAGTTCCGTGATCGGCTGCAGTCCAGCAGCTATGTCCAGCCTGCCGGGAGCGGCACCAAAAGCGCATACCGTCTCGACTGGACCGAGCAGCAAGGGTTTCGAGTTCTCGACCCGATCGACCAGGTTCTGGTGCCGCATTCGAGCGCGGGTCACATCGATCGTCCCGACATCGTGGTGGCCCATCTCGATCGGTACGTGCACTGGCGCGCGCTGCGGGCTCTCGACAATCCCGAGGACGAACTCGCCAGGTCAGTCACCGTGCGCATCGTTCCTGGGGTCATCCCGAATTCGAGCAATCCAGAAGATCGCAAGCTCCAGCCCCTTGAGAAGCTTTCGCTCGCGCGCAGCGGAGCGGTGATCGTCTCAGAGCAGGACGGCCGCAGAGCGGCCGTTCGCATCAACGTCAAGAACGACGGCGATCGCACGGTTTATCTGTGGATTCTCGACCTGATGCCTAACTGGGGTGTGGAGGTGGTCTGTCCCAATCAGAGCGTGAGCAAGGACATCGAACACCTGGGCCGTGGATACCGGATCCTCAAACAGGAATCTTTCGAGCGCGACTTCCTCTTGTCCCGGAAAGGTCACGACGGGATTCATCCGCCGGCGGAGATGATCAAGATCTTCGTGTGCGCCGAACGCACCGACCTCGACAATCTGAGGTCGGGCGGCGCCGCATCACGCGGGATGTCGGCCACCAGCGCTCTGGAGCGGTTGCTGCACAACTCCCAAAGTGGAACTCGCGGGACCGATCGCTCGACCCTGTCCGGCTGGACCTCGAGCCAGTTCGAGTTCTGCTGGGAATGAGGCCGGGAGTCTGGGTCGGGGGGGATTTTGCGGAGGAGACGGATCTCCCGTGACGCGGACTCCCTTGCCAGGCAGTCCGAGGGCCGAAGCGTTCAGCGATTGCGCAGGTGCCGGCAGGGCTGTTCGAGCATCAGCGCGCCCAGCGCCGTGCTGAGCACCCGCCCGCCGGTCTGGCGCTCGTAGGTGCCGAGCGGCTCCCACGACCCGCGTTTGCAGCCGTTGTTTTCCTGATGGTCGACCAGCTCCGACTGCACCCGCCCGAACCATTCCTTCCAGCTCTGGCCGCCGGCCTGGTACATCGCCATGAGGCCGAAGTACCACTGCAGCATCGACAGGTTTCCGAGCTGCACCTCAATCCTGCCGCGCCCGGGAACGTCGAGCGTCTCGAACTCGAGCTTCCAGCGCGGCAGCTCGCCGCATACCAGACGCAGGTGCGCGCGATGGCGGGTCCCGGAGAGATCGACCTTGAGGCACTCGCGCAGCGCCGCCGCGCAGTGGCCGTTGTACGTCGTCGGCGTGTAGCCGTAGCTCCTGCCGTCCAGGAGGTAGGCGAGCTTGCCGTCCGAGGCCTCGAGCGAATCGAGAAAGCGGTCGATGTCGGCGGGAATGCCCTCGGGAAGATCGACTCCCGCGTCCCGCGCCGCCAGAAGCGCGACAACGACCAGGGCGGTGTACGGGACGTCGGATCCTTTTCGCATGCCGGTCGCGTAGCCAAAGCCGCCGTCTTCGCCGCCCCGCTTCAAGAGCTTCGCCACTCTTTCCGGCACCGCCTCCCGGTAGACGTCGTCGCCGGTGAGCACCGCGGCTTCCGCGATCGCCTCCGTACCGATGGCGAGGCTCCAGACGTCGTTGCAATCGAGCAGGTAGGACAGCGCGCGATGCAGGGCCGGCCCTGCTCGATCCGAGAATGCCGAGGCCTGATCCTCGCCGTTCGATGTCGGGCTCGAGTTCTGCGAGGGCAGCACGCCGTGACCGAGGAAGGCGAGAGCGGCGAAGGCGCTGATTCCCGCGTCGAAGGGGCACGGCACTTCCTCTCCGTGCTGACCCTTCCCGGGACCCGTGCAATGCTTTTCGGTGGAAGTGCAATGCTCGGAGAATCCGTCCGCGTCCCATCGGCCGTCGGGCTGCTGATGTCGCAGCAGCCAATCGAGCGCGGCCTCGACTGCGTCCTCGGTTCTGGCATTCCCGCCGAGTCGTTTCGAGGAGGTCGCACGGCCCTTCTCGCTTCGGTCCGCGATCCAGCGGTTGGCTCGCGGCTCATGCGTCGGCGGAGAGAGGGAAGTGTCGTCCTGACCCGAGCTCGATGGCGAACCGAGCAGCACGGTCGCGACCAGAGGCCAAAGTTGCCATCGACAGAGCATGTTTTCCGAGTCCGTGGCCGACGATGCGAGGTTTGAACCGAGCCCAAGTCAAGAAGATGGAGACAGTTGCGTCAACTTGGCGGGCTGGAGATTCGAACGGAATTCTAGAGCGCGTTCGGGTGGTACGTTCGCGAACCAAGGCGGTGCGGCGAACGGATGGTGTTTTTTTGCGAACCAAAGCGGCGCTGTCGCGCCGCACTCCAAAAACTGCGCGGCGAGAGCGATGGATGAGTGCTTGGCTCGCGGTTTTGGAGTGCGGTGCGGCAGCACCGCTTTCCTTGGGCGAAGATGCGGTCCTCGTCCTGTTCTGCATTCATCCATGCCAAGCAGGCATCCTCCGACGGTATTCGTTCGCCCGGTCTTCGCGGATCCTCTTGAGCGTACCGCCGGCGGATTCGGGTGCGAACCAAAGCGGCGCTGTCGCGCCGCACTCCAAAAACCGAGCGATGGATCGGTGCGCGGCTTGTGTCGCGCCGTACTCCAATAACTGCGCGGCGAGAGCGATGGATGAGTGCTTGGCTCGCGGTTTTGGAGTGCGGTGCGAAGCACCGCTTTCGTTCGCGCACGATGTGGCGGGCGGGGGATGGTCAACGGGCATGCGTTTGCGTGGTGAGCTCGCGGACCAAAGCGGTGCTCCGCACCGCACTCCAAAAGGACAGTGACGCCCACATCGACTGACACATCGCACTCCAAAAGCGGCCGCCCGTCGTCGTAAGCGTTCGAGAGTCGGAGCGTTTTGGAGTGCGGCGCGACAGCGCCGCTTTCGTTCGCGCACGATGTGGCGGGCGGGGGATGGTCAACGGGCATGCGTTTGCGTGGTGAGCTCGCGGACCAAAGCGGTGCTTCGCACCGCACTCCAAACAGGAACAGCGGCATCCGAGGATGCCGCTGTTCCATTGGAGTGTCGCCTCGGTGTCCTAAAGTTCGGTCACCGAGTGGCCGGCAGATTCGCAGCCAGGTTCGCGGGTTGCAACCGCCGACCTCTCAGCATGTCCCTGTGATAGCACTGTCATCGGAGACGTCGAGGATTCTGTCATCCGGAGTCCCCGATCAACAGCGCGCCAGTCTTTTTTCGGTGCCCCCGACCTGCGTTCTTGAGCCCGGAATTCACCGATGATCCACAGCGGCGATCGATCAGCGACGAAGACGAAATCGATTCATCGATCGTTTGACGGCGACGGTTTCAGGGGCGAGTAGAAGCCGCTTTTCGTCCTGGGTTCATGACCCGCATTCGATACAGACCGGTGCGCGCCGTGAGGTACAGCGTTCGTCCGTCCTCGTCCCCGAAAGCCATGTTGGCGGGCAGCTCCGGACCCACGATCGTTCCAAGGTGCTCGCCCTCCTTCGACAGGATCCACATTCCGCCCGGACCCGAGATGTACAGGTTTCCCGAGAGGTCGACCTTGATGCCGTCGAGGGCCTGTGGCTCGGGGGCCGAACCCATGTCGAAGAACACCTCGCCGGGGCTGAGCGAGCCGTCGGGGTTCACTGAGTAGCGGGTGACGTACTTCTTGTTCTCGTCCCAGTTCGTGGAGTACAGGAACCCCTCCTCCGGGGAGAACGCGAGGCCGTTCGGCCCCAGCAGGCTCCCGTCGACCAGCCGCAGGTTGCCGTCTTTCAGGCAGTAGATCCCGAAGTGATCGAGCTCGCGGCGCTTGTCGTCGTGGAAGCGCGGAAGGCCGAAGGGCGGGTCGGAGAAGTACAAGGCTCCGTCCGATCGCATCACCAGGTCGTTGGGGCTGTTGAGGCGCTTCCCCTCGAAGCGGTCGGCGAGAACCGTCAGGGTCCCGTTCTTCTCCAGTCGAGTGACGCGCCGATTGCCGTGCTCGCAGATCAGCAGGCGACCCTCGAGATCGAGTGCCAGGCCGTTGGATCCCGGCTGACCGTAGTCCTTGATATCCAAGCCTTTGTAGCCGCTCTTCGTGCGGTAGACCGAAAGCTCTCCGTCCGGGGTGAAGCGGTAGATCAAGTTGGCGTTGGGGTCGGAGAACAACAGGTAGCCGTCCGGCATCCAGACCGGACCTTCGATGAACTGAAAGCCGCTCGCCAGTCGTTCGAAGCACAGGTCCTTGGGGAGGACCTGGTCCAGGGCGTCCGACTTTCGAATGACCTTGACCTCGACCGGCGTCGAGACCGCGAAGCGCTCCGCAGAGTGGAAGTCGAGGGTCGCCGAGCGCACCCAGATGAAGTTCCCGGGCGGCGACGACACCGGACCGTTCATCGCGAACACCGCGAGCTCGACCTTCTGGCCGGGCTGAGCGTTGCGAGCGACCACCGTTCTCTGGGGGCAGTTCCAGCCGCGCACCAGGTGCCCGCCCGTCTGGCCGAGGACCTGGGGAAGCTTGCCGTCGATCCAGATCTCGGCGTAGTCGTCCATCACGATCTCGAACACGACCGTAGAGCCCTGGGTCGGAAACCCTCCGACCTTCTCGGGCAGGGTCAAGCTCAAGCGGTACCACGAGAAAGCCAGTCGGCCGCTCGAGCGCCGATCCTCCAGGGACTCGGGCGTGATCACGGGCCAGGAGGAGTCATCGAAGCCGGCGACTCCCGCCTTGGGCTCGATGTCATGGGTGCGGTTGGGTTCTCCCGAAGCCTTCTTGTCCGGTCCTGGTTTGCGATGGTCGACTTCGAGGATCTGCGCGTCGTGGTAGCGCCACTCCCCATGGACCAGGGCGACTCCTTCCTTGGTGGCAAGGTCGATCACGGCGTCCGGGTTGCGTAGCGGTACGTCTGCGAGCGCCGGGGCGCTTGCGAGCGCAACCCACGCCAAGAGTGTCGCCAGCCTGCGGGTGGTCATCGGGGATTCCTCGGTTCGATCCAGTGGTTTTCTTGGGACCCGTTGGTGCTGCGAGCGCGCCTTCGCGGCAGCGGCTACTTGCCGTGGCACTCGACCAGGTCGGGCCAGTTCATGTCGGCCTTCGAAAGGCTCGCCTGCGGATTCTTGTTGAACAGGTCGTACGCCTTCTGGGTGTGCTGCAGGACCAGGCGGTCATTGATGATCTGGAAGATGTTGATGTTGACCGGTGAAACCTTGTTGATCGAGGCGGCATAGCCGCAGTAGCCGCCGAACTGAGGCTCGTAGCGGGTGGGGTCGCGCTCGAAAACCTCGCGGTTCTCCTGCGAAACAAAGTGGTACATCGCGCCGTTGTAGGTCGCCATGATCTCGGGGTTGCCCTTGAGAGGCCTGCCGCCATCGAAGTATCCGACCGGGTCGTGCCCTTCGAGGGCGACCCCCGGGTCGTCGACGTTGACCAGGACCTTCTCGCCCTTGCCGTGCCTGGAGACCAGCCCGGGCCAATTCATGTCTGCCTTGACGATGTTTCCGGAGAGGTCGGCGTTCCACTTGTCGTAGGCGCGCTGGTTGTGCTGCAGCACCAGGCGTCCGTCCAGGATCTGGAAGTACTCGACGCGGATGGGAGAGAGACGGTTGATCGAGGCCGCGTAGCCGCAGTAACCGCCAAAGGCCGGCGCGTACTTCATCGGATCGATTTCGAAGTCCTTCTGGTTCTCCTCCGAGGAGAAGTAATAGATCGCTCCGTCGTACTTCCCGGTGTACCCGGAGCTGCCTTTGACCGGCATGTTCTGCTTGAAGTAGGCGACCGGGTCGTAGCCCTGCAGCGCGACGCCGTTCTTGTCCTTGTTGATGAGGACGCGCATCTTGCCGGACGCCGAGGGGCTCTCATGAGTGGATGCACACCCCACCAGGGATGGCACGGCCAGGGACAGAAGAAACTGGGTGACGAACTTCATCGGTCGGTTTCCTTTGGTGAACGGAGTTGTGAGAAGAACGAGTGGTGTCTGATTCGAGTGGGGCGGAGGGCTCCGAGGTCCGGTGAGAGGCGAACGACTCGGGCCGGGAATCGAGCGGATGCGCAAGTTCAGCGGACCGCTTGCGAGGAGACGTGCATGCCGGCGGCCTCGGCACCGACGATGGCGACCTGCTCGTCCTGCTCGGCGCTGGCGGCGCCGCTGACGCCGATGCCGCCGACATGGACTCCGTCGACCACGATCGGTACGCCGCCCTGCAGCGGCGTGAAGCCATCCGGCAGCGTCACCATCGAGGTGCGCCCGTCCCGGATCCAGTCCTCGAAGAACTTGGTGGGTTTCTTGAACAGCGCCGCGGTGCGCGCCTTGCCGATTGAGATCTGCCAGGTCGCAGGTCCCGTTCCATCGAGCCGCTGGAAGGCGACAAGGTGACCGCCCGAGTCGACGACGGCGATCGAGCCGCCGACCTTGTTCCTGTGGCATTCGGCGAGCGCGGCGTCGAGCACCATGCGCGCGCCCTCGCTGGTCAGAGCCTTGGTGTCGGCGACGCAGGAGACGTGCGTGCCCTGATTCGTCGTCGGGTGGAGAGCGGGAGTCGAGATTCGGGTCGCCGCGGCGGCGAGGACGCCGCTCAGCATCACGAAGGCAAATCGGCAGAGCATCGGGAGTCTTTCTCCGGCTGGACGAGAGATGGGAGAGCGCCCGACCGTGTCAGGCGCCGGGAAAGTTGACTTGCCGGATTGGATGTCCGGAGGACGCATCGGTTTCGGGGCGCGTGCCGCGGGGATACTCTGAGCTCGCTTGAAGTCGAGGTTGAATTCGGTTCATCGGAGTGAGCGGCTCGCATGCACCAGGCCGTGTTCGAGGCTTTCGAGAGTATCTGCAAGGAGCGCGGGGCCTGCGGCCGGGTGCTGGAGGTCGGAGCCGTGCCCACTCGCCAGAGCCTGCTCAATCTTCCAGCCCTGGGCGGAGCGAGCGAGAAGATCGGAGTCAACCTCGACCCTCCCGGGGATTTCGCCGACTATCGGATCGTCCAGGCGAACGCCAACGACCTCGGGGTCTTCGCGGACGCATGGTTCGACACCGTGATCTGCAATGCGGTCCTGGAGCACGACCGGTTCTTCTGGCGGAGTCTCGCCGAGTTCCGCCGCGTCACCCGTTCAGGCGGCTTGATCATTCTGGGAGTGCCCGGATTCCAGAAGTCGGGACTGGACCGATGCGGGCAGGTCCTGATGAAGACGCCGCTGCTGCGGCGCCTGCGCAAGCACCCGCTGTGGAACTGCCTGTTCTACTCGACCCTGACGTTCATGGTGCACGACTACCCGGGCGACTACTACCGCTTCAGCCCGCAGGCCGTCGAGGAGGTCCTGTTCGAAGGCATGAAGCACGTGCAGGTCCTGTCGATCATGACTCCGCCGAGGCTCATCGGCTCGGGCATCCGTCCCTGACGCGAAGCGGCTCCAACCGGCATAATCCGGGTTGGAAACCAGCGCCTGACGTGGGCTAGGCCGGAAACCAGAAATGACCTCGTCGCATCGAGACTGTCCGAGACTGCGATGGCTCGTCTTTGCGTCCTTGCTGTTCCTCGCCGGAGCCTCGTTGCGCGTTTATCGGATCGGTGACTGGTCCCTGCACAGCGACGAGATCTACACCGTGTGGAACGGCCAGGCGGCATTGAAGGATCCGGGCGACCTCACGGAATCGCAACGGTGGCACGAACGCTGGGCCTGGACCACTCATCCGCTGCTGCAGTGGCAGACTCGGTGGGCGTTCTCAAGATGGGGGAGCACGCCGCTTACCGCCCGCATCTTTCCATTGCTCTCGGGGTTGTGTGCCCTGGCCGTCTTCCCGTGGTGGATCGGCCGGCTCTACGGCCCCCGTGCCGGCTGGGTGACGCTCGTACTTCTCGCCTTCTGCCCGTGGCACATCGTCCACAGTCAGTACGCGCGTTACGAGAGCTCGTGTTTTCTGTTCGGCGGCCTGATGATCCTTTCGGCCTTGTCGGCGCTCCGAAGCCACCGTCGGCTCTGGTTCACGGCGGCGGTCACAGCCGGGCTTGCGGCCCTGGCCTCGCACCTCACATCGATCCTGCCCGTGCTCGTGGTTCTGATGTTTCCGGTGATCGGACGGGAATGGAAGCGCCGGCTGCTGATGATTCTTCCTGCCGCCGCTCTATGTCTTCTTGTCGTTCTCTGGATGCAGAGACACCAGATCGCGTCGGTGATCGAGACCGGCTTCTCGCGGGAGAGGGCGGGCGATCCGCTGTGGAAGATCCTGGCCTCGATTGTCTACAACATGGGGCTTGTTCCGGCGACTCTTGCCTTCGCTTTCTCCGCCCGTCTTCTGCGCGTCCGCAGTCTCGAATCGTGGCTGCTCGTCTGCGCATTCTTCGCGCCGGTGCTCGCGATCGGCATCTTGAGCCCGTGGAAAGCAACCGGAGCGCGGTTTCTATCGGCGGCCCTTCCGGCGCTCCTGTTTCTCGCCGTGATGGCAGTCGAGCACCTGGTTGCCCGTTGGCCTTCGCGCAGGCTGGCGGTCGGACTGCTGGCCGGAACGCTCCTGACCCAGGCGCCTCTGCTCGCCTCGAACTTCCTGGACGGTCAGCGCTACGACTATCGCTCGCTCAGCCTTCGACTCTCCGGCGACGCCGTTCCCTCCGACGTCATCCTGTGCGATGGAGCGGGGATTCTGGACTTCTACCTGGGTTGGGAAACGCTGGAGCTTCCCGAACAGGTGGATCTGGTCGAGAAGAAAGCGCAGGCCGCCTCTGCCCGGGTCCTGGTCGTGGTCCTGCGCCAGCGCGGCCGGCTCGTCTACCACTCGGGGCCGCAGCGACTCGAGGAATGGCTTGCGGGGCATGCGGTCTGCCGGTCCAGGATCGGCCGGCGGCGCCTGGACGATCTCCTGTATCGCTTTGAAGTGGTTCTTTACGAGGTCGTCCGCGGTTAGGTGCGATTCCCCGGCTCTCGGGCCGGAAAGGGGACTGCCCGGCCATCGCAAGATCGCGAACCGGAACGGATTCATCGGTCCCCTGGGGCAGGTGCCCCTCGGCCAAATGCCGAAAAAGATCATTGCTTTGAGCTACCCAACGGGGCCGGATTCGGGCAAAACGTCCGTCCCCGCCCGGGACTCGGTCAGTTGCAGCGTTCACAACGGGCGCTAGCTGATGGGTCCCAGAAGCCACTTCGAGCCGAACCAATCTTGACCGAGGACGCTACCCACGCCCCGATGTCGGATCATCGGGCGGCGCGCGATGTCGCTCTTGCGCCGTCCGAAATACCTTCCCCCATTCCCGCGCACCTGGGGTCACTGTCGGAAACGTGCATAGCCTCACTGGCCGATCGCTTCAAGGTCGGCGTGCTTCGGGTGCTCGTACTCATGGGTCTGGGATCGCTGCTCTGGTACTACGGTTGGTGGCTGCGCCAGCCAGGAAGGATCGTGTCTCCCTGGCTCGCGTTGCTGCTCGCCATGGCCGCGGCATACAGCCTGGCGCAACTGGTTGCCTCCTGGATTCTGTACCTTGCGGCCCGCAAGCGGCCGCCCGCTCGCGCGCCGGCAGTGCCCCAAAGTGTCGATGTGCTCGTGACCGCCTGCGGTGAGCCGCTCCCGCTGATCGCCCGTTGTGTGTCGGCGGCCTGCCGCATGCGCGGCTCTCACGAGACCTGGCTCCTCGACGACCGGAGCGACCCGCAGCTCGAACGCCTCGCACGCGGGCTTGGCGCGCACTACCTCACGCGCGCCGACCGCAAGGACGAGAAGGCCGGCAACCTGAACGCGGCGCTCGCCCGGACCGAAGGCGAGATCCTCGTCATCTTCGACATCGATCACGTGCCGCGAGAGGACTTCCTGGAACGGACGCTCGGCCATTTCGATGATTCGTCCGTGGGATTCGTGCAAGTGATGTTGACCTTCTACAACGAAGGTCACAGCTTCGTGTCGCGCGCGGCCTCGGAGAGCTCCTACGACTTCTACAACCCGACTTCGATGGGCGCCGACCGCTGGGGCACGCCGACCCTGGTCGGCAGCAACGCGCTGATCCGGCGGTCCGCGCTGAACTCGATCGGCGGCTATCGGCCGGGGCTGGCCGAGGACCTCGCGACCTCGATCGCCCTGCACTCGCAGGGCTGGCGGTCGGTGTACGTCGCCGAGCCGCTGGCACCGGGGCTCGCTCCCACCGACGTGGTCGGCTGGTTCATGCAGCAGCTCAAGTGGTCTCGCGGCGTGTTCGAGGTGCTGCTGACCGATCTGCCGAAAATGTTCGGCAAGCTGAGATGGACCCAGCGGCTCACCTACGCCTCGCGCATGACCCACTACTGGCTCGGTCCGTTCGTCGCGGTCCACCTCCTGTTCCTGGTGGCGCTCCTGTTCGGGGGAACGAAGGTCGCCCGCATCAATTTCGAGCAGTACCTATGGCATCTCCTGCCGTTTGCGCTGTGCTCGATCCTGATTCAGCGTACCGCGATCCACTTCTTCCGGCATTCTTCGGTCCCCAGCCGTCTCCTGTGGAGGCCAATGTGCCTGGTCGTCGCCACCTGGCCCGTGTACACCCTCGCCTGGGGGATGGCGGTTCTCCGACTGCCGCTGAGATTCCTGCCGACCCCCAAGGGTCCCACGGGCAGGGTGAAGATCCGCTGGGTGCTCCCTCAGATGATCACCCTGGTCCTGTTGATGGCGGCGATGATCCATTCCGCGTCGAACAACGGCGAGGCGGGAGCGCACCTGTTGCTCGTGTTCGGGGTCCTGCAGTGCATTCCGATGGGCGTACTGCTCCTTCTATGCTTCGGGTCCCGACGAGAAGGCGACGGAACGCTCCCGCTGCCGGAGTCGGTGGACGGTCACGAATAGTGGAGGATCGTCCGAAGGAATCTAAAGCCGTCGGCCACGACCGAGAGCTTCGACTCTCCCAGACGATCATGGTAGGCGGTGTCCACCCAAAGCAGCTCGTAGCCTCGCGCCATGAATCTCAAGGTCATCGCCGGCGAGAAATCCAGGCCGTCGGGAAGGTCGAGGATCTCGGGAAGCAAGGCGGCGGGGAACAAGCGCTGGCCGCTGCACAGGTCGGGGATCCTCTGGCCGACGCGGAACGACGCGAGCCTCGCGAAGATGCGATTGCCGATCCGGCGTTCCATCGGCATGCAGCTCCTTTGAGTGAATCGGTTGGCCAGGATCATGCGCCGGCCCTCCCCATCGCGGGCCTTCCACAGGTCGATCAAAGTCGCGGGAGGATAGGTGCCATCGGCGTCCAGGAAGGCGAGCCAGGTTCCGTGCGCCGCGCGGAATCCGGCCTTGAGCGCCGCGCCGTATCCCACGCCGGTCAAGGAGATCGTGCGCGCGCCGGCCTTCTGGGCGATCTCTTCGGTGCGGTCGGTGGAACCGTCGTTCACCACGACGACCTCCGTTCCGGCGGGCAGCGGCTGGCGGGCAAGATCCTCGAGCACCCGAGGCAGACCGTCTTCCTCATTGCGAGCCGGGATCACGACCGTCAGCGGCACGGAATCCGGGAGCTTCAATGCGTCGACCTCGGTTGGGGGTGGCAACGGATTCTCGCTCGCACCCGATTCAAGGCGGAAGGTCAATCGGTGCAGGGCCCGGTGGAATTAGCGCGGAAATGCTCGCCGTGCAGCAACTGGCAGTCAATCGTAAGTCCTGGGAGCTTCGCCCGGCGAGTGGGGGCTGATCCATCGAGAGGGATCGGTGGCGGGGAAGGGACCCGATGAACCCGGGCCCGCGGGTGGTGATCCTGGGAGGGGGTCTTTCCGGCATGGCGACCGCCTGGCGGCTCCTCCGGGCCGGCTTCAGGGAGGTCGTTCTGGTCGAGAAGGGCGACAAGCTCGGCGGTCTCGCCGGCAGCTTCGAGAAAGAAGGCCGCTTCTATCCCCTCGGCTACCACCACATTCTGCGTCACGACCGGACGCTTCAGTTGTTTCTCGACCAGGTCGGGGCCCTGTCGTCGGTGCGCTGGAAGAAGGTGCGCATGCTGTTCCAGCACCAGGGCCGCCTGTACGACTTCGGCGACCCGCGCTCGCTCCTCAAGTTTCCCCTGCCGTGGCCGGACAAGCTGCGCTTCCTTCGATTCATGCTGCGCGCCTTCCTCAAGCGGGACTGGTCGGAATGGAAGGGTCGCAGTGCCGACCTCTTGGTCGACCAATGGGCGAGTCCTCGAGTGCGGGAGGCGCTGTTCGAACCGCTCACTCAGCTCAAGTTTCGCCTGCCGTGCAAGGACCTGAGCGCCGCCTGGATGGGTGCGCGGCTCAGCTACCGGGAAGGATCGGCGCCCCTGGGCTACATTCCCGACAAGAACTGGACGACGGTCTTGTGTGACGGACTGACCGATCTCTTGAGCGAGCTCGGTTGCGTCATCAGGACCTCGAGCCCGGTGCAGTTGATCCATGGCAGGGAGGGAAGAATCGAGGAGACGGTGCTCGCGAGCGGTGAGCGCCTGCGTGCCGATCTCTTCGTCTGCGCTCTGCCGACGGTTGCCTATCTCGTCCTCGTTCCGGAGGACGCGACTCCGCAGCTCAACGAGATCCGCTACACGGCGCTGATCTCGCTGGTCGCCGCGACGCGCCAGAAGATCCCCGCGGACTTCTACTGGCTGAACCTCTCGTCATTGAATCACACGGCGTGCGCCATCTTTCAGTTGAGCGCGCTCAACTCCTCGATCGGCGGCGAAGGCGAGACCTGCGTCAACTTCGTCACTCATCTCAACGGTGCCAATCGCAGCCTGCTCAAGAGGTCGGACGCGGAGCTGCTGGCGGCGTACAGCGCGGACTTCGAATCGGTGTTCGGCTTTCCGTTCGAGCCGGGCTGGATGCACGTCTCCCGGATCGGGGTGTACTCGCCGATCTTCCACGTCGGCTACGAGAACCCGCCGATCCAGAGCTCGACCTTTAAAAACCTCTACTTCGCCGGAGTTCACCGGACTTTTCCGTCGGTGGCGTCAACGGGCTGCGCGCTGCAGTCGGGGCTCGACGCAGCGGAGGCGCTGCTCTCGGACCATGCGCCCCGTTGATCGACCCCCGCAGCCGGGCGGGCGCGCATCGCCGACCCCGGCAGGGGAGTTTTGAGGGAGAGGAGATGATGGGTTGACGATGGGGAAGCGCGCGTCTCTCTCGATCTTCTGGATCACCTTCGTCCTGGCGTTGCTTGCGCGCGCAGCGCTTGTCGGCCGGCAGAGCCTCTGGGCCGACGAGATCTTCTCGCTGGCGATGGCGACGGGACACAGCCTGGAGCATCCCGCCAGCGAGGCGCGTCCCGAGCTCGGGGACTACCTCGAGCTCCCAGGTCCGGCCGCGGCGGCGCACGACCGAGCACTCCTCGAGCACGGGCAGCCGCCCGGCGGTCTTTCAAGAGTGACCCGCGCTTTGCTGCTCTCGGACACCAGCCCGCCGCTCTACTACTACGCTCTCCACTTCTGGACCCGGTGGCTGGGGACGAGCGACGCTTCCGTGCACGGCTTCAGCGCTCTTTGTGCCGTCCTGTGTCTGCCGCTTCTGTGCTCGGTCGCGCGGCGCGTGGGCGGCCGGGTCGCGATCCTTCCTGTCGTCCTGCTGTTCGCTCTCTCGCCGCTTTGCATCTGCTACTCGATCGAGGGCCGGATGTACTCGACGGTGTGGCTCCTGGCCCTGGTGCTCGCACATCTCACCTTTCAGGTCCACCGGCGCGGTGATCCACTGAGCTTCTTGTTGTGGCTCGTCGCCGTCGCTCTCAATCTGCTCACGCACTACTACTCCGCGTTCCTCGTCGGCGCATGCGGGCTCTGGCTGCTCTTCTTTCCCCGGCGGCTGCGCCGTCTGTGGCTCCTGCCTGGCTGCTTGCTCGCCCTGTTTCTGATCCTGCCCTGGTACCGGCTGGTGCCGGAGAGCCTGGGGAGATGGCGAGTGACCTACGACTGGTTGCACGGTCTGCCGTCGATCGAACAGGCGCTTGCGGCTCCGTTCCATCTCCTCTGGAGCTTTTTCTCCAACGGCGGCAAGTGGGGCGGTTCGGGCCTCGCGGACAAGATGCTGTTCGCATTGATCCTCATCGCCGCGATCGGTCTTTTGATGCGCCGCGGCAGGCGCTGTCTCTCTGCGCCTCGCTGGCTGCCGATCTTCTGGCTTGCCGGCGCCTGCATCGGCCCCCTTCTGTTCGACGCATTGAGAGGCACCTGCTCGTCGCTGATCCCGCGTTACGCGCTGTCCGGAATGCCGGCGGCATTTCTCCTCCTCGGCTATGGATTGAGCCGCCTGCCGCGCGTTCCCGGCCTGCTCATCGCCGCCGCGATCGTGCTTTGCTGGGTGCCCGGTCTGTGCGCTCTGTACCGAATTCCGTCGCGGGACTCCGAACCCTATCGAGAGGCTTGTGAGCTCCTCGAGCGAGAGTCAACCGGCGAAGACCTGATCCTGGTTCACTCGATTCCATCCGGCGTGCTCGGAGTCGCACGCTACCTCGATGCCGACCTCCCAATGGCATCCTGGGTCGAGCAGCTCAAGGTCCGCCGCGTTCCCGAGGACATCGAGAGGTTGATCGCCGGTCGAAGAAAGGTCGCCTTCGTCGAAGTCCACACCGTGGGCTCGCAGATACCGGAAAAAGACTGGCTGCTCGAGCACGCAGAGATCGAGGCCGAGCACCGCCTGCAGGGCATCCTCGTCACCCTCTTCCGTCCCCGTACCGCCGAGAGGTTTTGACCGGCCGCAAGTCCGGGTCGAAGCCGGTTGCTTGCATCGGTCGAATCGACGATCTCTCAGAAGTCGGTGGTGGCGGAGATGGCGTTGGAGGCGGCGATGCCGTTGCTGGCACCGGGATCGATGAACCACACCTGCACGTAGATCGAGGTTCCGGGGGACAGGCCGTCGGGCCAGGGGAGACTGGAGATCCATTTTCCTGCGGCATCGCTGAGCACGGGCAGCACGACGTCGACGCGTGGGACCAGAGTGCCGTTTCTGAATGGAACAAACAGGTTGCCGAGTCCGGCGATCAACATCGTCGGTGTGGCGGGCAGCGCGTTCGTGAGCTTTATCGTGACGGTCTTCCCGGGTTGAAGCTCGCCTGACCCATGGAGACGCGGCTCGCCGTTCGAGCCGGGCAGCGAATGCCCGAGATCGACCCACAAGGGTCCGGGATCCGGCGCGAATCGGATCGCGGCGTAGACCTGAGTCGGATCGAGAAGCGCGGCCTCGACCGCTCCGCTGCAAGGCGCGATGTCCTGGAAGCTGAGCCCGCCGTGCACCGTGACCGCACCGCTGGTCACCGGGGCGGTGATCTTCGTGCCTCTCAATTCGCGAACCGATGCGATGAGTCGGTAGTGTCGCCCCGCCTCGAGGTGGATCTCAGCGGGAACGTAGACCCGGCGATTGCGCGACTCGCGCCTTTTCCAGAGGGAGCCTTCCTCGATGAGGAAAGGGCTCGCCGGGATGGTGACGTCCCAGAGCGCCAGCTTGAATTTGCCGCGGCCGCAGTCCGCGGACCGGCCAGTCAGGCTTCCGTCGATGATCACTTCCTCGACGATCTGCGCGGGAGCGAGCGGGTCGGTCTCGAAATCGATGCCGACGAACCAGTCGCTGGCAGGAGAGCGAAGCGGGTCGGGGAGGGGCGCGGTGTCCGTCGGAAGAGCCAGGGGTGCCGAGGTTGTCAGAGCCCTCGACGAGCCTTCGAGGGGCAGGAAGGGATGTCCATTGATCACGACCTTGCCGCTCCTGTAGACAACGATCTCGCGATCGATCAGGTCGGCGAGGTTCAGGTCGCCCAGCTCCGGATTCAACAGGCGGTCGATTCGCAACAGACCGGAATCGGCGGAACCTGGAAAGTCGACCACGACGTCGAAATGCACGTCCTCGGAATCGTCGCCGGGAGCAGGGTCGGGAGGGAGGGCGAAGTGCAGCGTGTAGTCATTCTGGTTGAGGTAGCCGCCGGCGCTGGTGACGAAGTCCCTGCGCTTCCTGATTCCTTCCTCGCCACGGACGCGAATCTCGACGATCGCGCCGTACTCGGTCTGAAGACCCTCCGGCACGGTGTCCGAGTCGGCGAGCACGCGGACGCGCAGGTCGCGACGCGGCGCGCCGGATCCGTACAGCGTGTTCTCGTAAAAGTGTCCGTCGTCGAGATAGTTTCCGAGCGCGCAATCGAGGTCGCCGTCCTTGTCCCAGTCCGCCCAGGCGGGCGTCGCCGACGTCACGTGTGCGGGCGGGATCGTGTGCGTGGCGACCGAGAAGCGGCGGGTGTCCGTCTCGAGCAGAAGGTTCCTGCGGAACACTTCCTTGGTCGTGAGATCGACGTCGCCGTCCATGTCCCAGTCGCACTTGGATAGACCCAGGCACATGCCGGCATTGGGGTCGTCGAAGATCGACCCCGCGTTGAAGAACGTCCCGTCGCCGCGGCTCTCCCAGATCACCAGGCCATGACCTCCGACGCAGTAGGCGACCGCGAGGTCGAAGTCTCCGTCGAGGTCGTAGTCGAGAAACGCGCAGCCCTCGTCGAAGTCCTGGTGGAAGTCGATGCCGGAAGCGGCCTCGGTCATCCATCGGAACTTCGGCGCCCCGTTGGTCGAGACGTTCTGGAACAGGGTCCCGCCGCTGTAGTGATCCGGGTCACCGTCGAAGTCGACGTCGACGAAGTCCGCGCCCTCGGGACGCGCGCTGTCGGGGGGCGGGTTGTCGAGACCGACCTCCGCGCTCGCCTCGTGAAAGCGGTATTCGCCGAGAGACTCACCCAGATTGTGCAGAAAGTAGTTTCCCGGCCCGAACGCCCAGAAGGGGTACACCGGAAGGAAACCGTCGAGATCACCATCGGCGTCGACGTCGACCCAGCAGAAAGTCTCCGAGTTACAACAGGGGACGAGGTCGAGGATCGCCGGATCGGTCGCGACGTCGACGAAAGTGGCGTTTCCGAGGTTTTTGAGCAGGTGGAAGTTCTGATCGAGGCCTGCATTGCGCGGTTCGACGGCGAGGTCGGGGAGGCCGTCGTTGTTGTAGTCGCCGAAGGAGCTGCCGTAGCGCAGGCCCGCGGCCGGCAGCACCGAGTCGAGGTCGGCGGCAAGCCGCCAGTCGAGACCCCTCTCGTTGTGCCAGAGCTCCGCGGAGTCCGCCACGAAGAAATCGGGCCAGCCGTCGGCGTCGTAGTCGCCCCAGGAAACTCCGTTGGTGTCGAAGAGTGTGAGACCGTTGGGCCAGCTCGCGCTGGTCCACAAGGAGAGCGGCACGTCGACAGCACGGCTGTGGGAGTCTTGATGCAGGCGGTAGTAATGAGTGATGCACTGCGAAGAGAACGGCGGAAGATCGTCCGGCATCCGGAGAATCCTGCAGATGTCCTGCGGCAGCGGCCGACTCGGCCTCATGTCCTCGGGATAGCTCCAGCATGCTCCGGACGTCGTGCGCCATTCGCGCGAGAACAGCAGGTTTCGGAGCGGGGCATCGGTCAGGTTTTCGATCTCGGTGAACACAAGCAGGTAATCGCCCGGCTCCTCGAAACGGAAGGTCGTGCGGAACTCCACTTCGACGGATCGAGTGACTGCGACCGCGCAGCCGCGGGAGGCGCCAAAGGTCAGCTTCTGCACCGGGTCGCGCCTCGCCCAGTCCCTCGATGAGCCCAGACCTACGACCTCGACCGGACCCTGCGCCCCTTCATAGGAGAGCGCGAACCATTCGGCGAATCCTGGGAGCAGCAGTCCACCCCTGCCTTCGCCCAGGTCGAGCCCTTGAGGCGGAACGGCGGTGAGACAGCCGTAGTCGTTGACTTCGACCGAGAAGCGGCCGTTCGTAATCTCAGCCCGGCCGTCCGAGCTGGAGAACACCACGACCATCAAGAGTTGCAAGGACAAGATGCTCATCGGAGGACCCCGGAAAGCCTGGTTGAAGTGAGAAACCTATCAATCGCGCCGGCGGGTTGACAAGGAGTGTCTAGCCCGAATCATTCATGATCCGGGCTAGGGCTCGGCCGAAGGTCGAGCCCGGCCGCGCAGCGGCCGTAGGTGCTTGGCACCTCCAAAAAAAACCTAGCCCGCTTCTGGGGCGAGGCGCAATGCCGTTCACTTTGCGCGCGCCCGTAGTCCATGAAGCTGGATTCCCGCTTTCGCGGGAATGACGGCTAGCTCCAAAGTGAATGGTATTGGGGCTATCCCGGATCAAGCATGATCCGGGCCAGGGCTCGTCCGAAGCCCGGAGGGAGGCCTACGATGCCCTCTGGGCTTGATCCACATTTTCGTCACGGGTCGGGCGAAGAGATGCGCCGTGATGATGGTGGTTCGAGGACAACGGCGCTTCGAAAGCGGGCGCGCTCCGCGCCCCTGGAGGAGAAGGAGAGCGATGAACCGGATCGACCTGAGCCACACGATCGAGCACGGGATGGAGACCTACCGCGGGCTGCCGGCGCCGGTGATCTGCGATTTCTGGAGTCGCGAGCACTCGCGCCAGTTCTACTCGGAGGGGACTGAGTTCCACATCGGCCGGATCGACATGGTTGCCAACACCGGCACCTACGTCGACAGCCCGTTCCATCGCTTCAGCGACGGCAAGGACGTCGCGGGGCTCGATCTCGAATCGCTCGCGGACCTGGACACGGTGGTGGTTCGACACCAGGGACAGGGAAGGTCCGTCGACCGCGGGGAATTCCAGGATCTCGACGTGCGAGACAAGGCAGTGCTGATCCATACAGGCTGGGACCGTCACTTCCGCACGGGTCGCTACTTCGAGGGTCATCCATTCCTTACGAAGCCGGCGGCCGAGTGGCTGGTCGACGAGGGCGCTCGCCTGGTCGGCATCGATTCACTCAACATCGACGACACTTCCGACAAGGATCGCCCGGTACACACGGCATTGCTCCGGGCAGGGATCCCGATCGTCGAACACCTGCGAGGCCTCGACCAGGTCCCCGACCACGGCGCCCGCTTCTTCGCAGTCCCCGTCAAGGTCAAGGGAATGGGCTCGTTCCCCGTCCGCGCGTTCGTGCTTGCGAACTAAGGGCCCCGGTCGCGGTGGTGGGTGTCATGCCTCGCGCCAAGGTGGGACCACCAACTCTGCTGTTCCTGTGCTCACGTGGGGGTCAGCGGCCGGCCGAGAGCAAGTCCTTCATCACCTCGATGTGATCTGCACCACACCGCCAACGTTCCGCCCATCGTCGCGATGGTCACCACTCTCGCACGCTCTTGTAGATCCAGGTCTTGAGCTCGGGTTCGGCGTACACCTCCCGCCACAGGGGGGAGGGCATGGGTGAGGAGCCCGAAGGGCCCAGATGGAGGAGGACCGCGGGAGCGGCGTAGCGACGGGAGACGTCGACGAAGTCGAGCGCGTCGACGATGACGTAGTCGACGGGCACGCTGCGCAGGAGATCATCGGCTTTGGAAGGATCGGGCTCGAACGGCGGAAAGATCGCACGAAGGCCGGTCTTGAGATGCACGAGGTGCGGGGAGGAAGTGGCGACCATCGCCTCCGGCCGCGCCTCCGTCTTGAGCCACTCGACGGCGCGGTCGAACGCTCGCCACTCCTTGCTGTGGTAGAAGAGCTCGGAGTGGATCTCCTCCCCGTCCTTGTCGTAGTGGTACGCGGTCGAGAGATGGGTCCGGTAGATCTCGGACGCCGAATACGCCTCGATCCACAGCGGCGTCAACCCGAGAAGAAGGGCCGCTCCCTGAGCTGCGGCACGCAGCGGCCAGAGCGGCAGCTTCGAAAGCAGGGTGAGAAGAGTCGCGATGCTGGTGCAGAAGCACAGACACAAGAGCGGCGTGACCGTCGACAGATAGCGGGCGAACTGCTGTGGCCACGGCGTGAGGCTGAGCATCGATAGCGTGGCGAAGAAGTAGACCGGCACCAAAAAGCTCCGCCGCTGCAGAAGGATCACCGAGCCGAGCATGATCAGGACCAGGAACGACTTCATCAGGACCTTGCCGATCTCTCTCGGGATCTGCACGAATCGCCGCCAGTTCCTGGGCCAGTCCGGCGTCAATTCCCAGTAGCCGGGGGCCGCCGTGATTCCTTCGGAGAGACTCTTTGGGAAGACGGTGATGTTGTCCGGGACTCGATCGAGGAGATCCCTGATCGTCGCCTTGCCCGATTCGGGCGTGAACGGATCCTTGAGAAGCATGTTCTCGGCGTAGCTGACGTTGTAATACTGGTAGGGTGCGCGCTGGAACGAGTAGGCGGGCTTGAGATACCCCTCCGAGGACCGGACCTCGGAGACGAACATCTGCCACAGAACGACGGGCAGCGCCGCGACCACGAGACGCAGCGCCGCGGCCTTCCACTGGCGCAGGAGCACAGCCTCGGCGATCCAGGACAACAGCAGAGCGACCCCGGCGGTGCGCAGCAGGAATCCCGCCCACAACAGCGGTGTCTCCGCCACGAATCGCCGCCATCCCTTGAGACGGAAGTGCAGCCACAGGCACGCGGTCGTGACGAACGCGAACGGCAGCTCCGCGAACAAGAGGTTCGAGTGAAAGAAAGTGTGCACGTGGATCGTGCACATCAGAGCGGCGAGCAGTGCAAAGCGCGCCGACAGGAAGCGGCGGCAAAGGGCGTAGCTCGCGGCCGCGTGCCCGGCGGCGATCAGGAGGTAGAGCAGCCTCAAGTACTTCCCGACCCGCAAGGGATCGCTGTCGCCGACCATGAGCTCGGTGCCGGCGACGATCAAGGGCAGGAGCGGCGGGTACTGGATCGCCTCGATGTCGCCGGGCTCGTTGAGGAGCCGGTAGCCGCGCCCCTCGGCGAGCGAAGTGCCCAGGACGTAGTAGACGCCGCCGTCGAAGCGCAGATCGATCGGGCCATTGAAGCGCTGCAGCCACAAGAGGCTGACGACCAGCCCGAGCATCAACAGGTGGCGAGTCCCAGTTCCGTCCCGGGAGCTCGTGGATGTCTCATTCTTGCGGTCGTGTGATTCGGGATTCGCCGGCATCGGGTCGACTCTTCAGTCCGCCTCTGTTGAATTTTTGATCCACCAAAGCCGCGTGTGTCGTGACCCGGGGACGGGCTCGGGCTCGTGCATGGCGTTGCTCGGGAAACGGAGCCTCAAAAAAAGAACCCAGGAGATAGCTCGGATCACTTCTCCCGCTCCTGGTCCCGGGGATTTTCGCCGTTCCCCGAGGAACGGCTACGCAAGGATCTCCCGGATGACCTCGCCGTGGACGTCCGTCAGCCGCCGGTCGATCCCGTTGTGCCGGAACGTGAGCCGTTCGTGGTCGATCCCCAGGAGGTGGAGCACGGTCGCGTGGACGTCGTAGCAGTATGTCGGCCGCTCGATCGCCCGGTACGACCATTCATCGGTTGCGCCGTAGCTTTTTCCACCCCGGATCCCACCACCCGCAAGCCACACCGTGAACCCGAACGGATTGTGATCGCGTCCCTTGCCACCCTGGCTGCACGGCATCCTTCCAAACTCCGTCGACCAGAATACGATCGTGTCCTCGAGCATGCCGCGCGCCTTGAGGTCCTTGATCAACGCCGCCGCAGGCTGATCCATCGACAGCGCCATTTCGGCGTGATCCTTGGCGAGATCTTCGTGGCTGTCCCAGTTGCGCCGCGGAAAGCCGTTGTCGGCGCCACTCCACACCTGCACGAAGCGCACTCCGTGCTCCAGCAGACGGCGCGCGATCAGACAGCGCCGGCCGAACTCGGCGGTGTGCGGCTGGTCGAGTCCGTACAGGCGCCGGACGGAAAGGGTCTCGGCCGACAGGTCGAGGGCTTGCGGCGCGCTCGCCTGCATCCGGGCCGCCATCTCGTACGACTCGATGCGGGCTTCGAGCCGCGAGTCATCCTCGCGACCCAGGCGATGACCGTCGTTGAATTCCCGCAGCAGCCGTCGCGTCGCCTGCTCGGCCCGGGTGTCGATCCAGGGGACATCGGCGGGGGCGAACAGGTCGTGGATCGGAGGCTCGCGATCGGGCCTCATCATCATTCCTTGATGAACGGCCGGCAGGAATCCTGCGGACCAGTTCTGCGGACCGTTGGGCGCGAAGCCGCGCGCGTCCGGAAGGACGACGAACGTCGGCAGGTTGTCCGTACTCCTTCCCAACCCATAAGACAGCCAGGCACCCAGGCACGGGAATCCCGGCTGGACGAACCCGGTGTTCTGCATGAAGGTCGCGGGGCCATGCACGTTCGATTTGCTGGCCATCGAATGGATGAATGCGATGTCGTCCACGCAGCTCGAAAGATGCGGCACCAGGTCGCTGATCCACTTGCCGCACTGGCCGCGCGGGCGCCACCGCCAAGGGCTCTTCATGCAGTCGCCGGGGTCGCTCTGGAACAGCTCCACTTTCTCGCCGGGGTCGAACGGCCGGCCGTCGCGATCGATCAGCAGGGGCTTGTAGTCGAAGGTGTCGCATTGACTGGCGGCGCCCGACATGAAGAGCTGCACGATTCGGCGCGCTCTGGCTCTGTGATGGGGGATGCGTGTTCGGGGGCTCGAACGGTCCGTCGGGTCGGCGGGCACGGCCGCCGGAAGCCGATCGTCGTGCAGAAGCTGGGCGAGCGCGATTCCGCCGAGGCCCCCGCCGACCCGCCACAGGAGCTCACGGCGTCCGATCCGATGAGAATCCTTCCTCGAGCTTCGATGCCATGAGTCCGGCCGGATGCTCATCGCACCTTCCCTTGCGAGTTCTGGGATCGCCGGGGTCTCTTGTTCCTTGGTCTTTCCTGGGACGAAGGTCATCACTTCAATCCACGAAGGCAAACTCGTTCAGGTTGAACACCGCCCGGCACAGATTCTCCAGGCCATGAGCTTTGACAAGCTCGAGAAGGTTTGGCAGCTCGCCCTTGGTCGGTTCACGCCCGAGCGCGCGCGCGAAGGCCTCGCACACCTGCTCCTGTGCGTCGGTCGACGAACGGTTCAGCCGCTCGGCGAACCAGGCGGAGCCCTCGAGCATGAACCGGTCGTTCAGAAGGACGAGAGCCTGCTGTGGCGTCAACGTGGTCGTTCGCAGCGGCACGAGCAGCGAGGCGTCGGCGCAGTCCATGCACTCGTAGAACGGGTCGGGAACGCTGCGGACGAGGTGGCGGTAGATCGCCCGTCGTTGAGCCATCGGACTCCCGAGGTCGAAGGAGCTGTACTGGTAGCGCGGCGAGTGGTCGTCCTCGAATCCGAACTGACGATCGGAGGGTCCGCCCATCTTGAGGTCCATGCGACCTGCGATCCACAGGACAGTGTCGTGGAGGGCCTCCGCGTCCAGACGGCGGCGGTTCATGCGCCACAAGAGCGCGTTGTCGCCGTCCACCGTCGAACATCCGGCGCGCGTGCACGAAACCTGGCGGTAGGCAGTGCTCGAGACGATCAGGCGGTGCAGCTTCTTGATCGAGCCGCCATGGTCGCGGAACCACAGCGAAAGCCAGTCGAGCAGCTCTGGATGCGACGGCAGAGCCCCCATGCGGCCAAAGTCGTTCGGCGTCTCCACCAGTCCTCGACCGAAGTGGTACTGCCAGACGCGGTTGACGATCGAGCGCCAGGTGAGAGGGTTTTCGGGATGCGTGAGCCAGCGGGCGAGGGCGGCCCTGCGGTAGCCCTCCCGGAGCGAGTCCACTCCTGTGAATGGATCGGACGGGAGCATCACGCAGGACAGGGCGCCCGGGCGCACGCTCTCGCCTTTCGACCACACGTCGCCGCGCGCGAGCACGTGGATCGGGCGCGGTCCGTTCACGGGTGCAAAGCTGCCTTCGGCCGGAAAGCTGCTCGCGGCCGCGTACACGCGAAGTGGCGGCGGAAGACGCGAGATCGCTTCATCGACCGCTCGCAGCCTCTGCTGATGATCCTCGATGTCCTTGAAGAGATCGCTGCCGAGGACGCTCACCAACCGTTGATGGCGGTCCTGGACGAGCTGTTCGACGGCACCTTGATGCTCGTAAGGGTCGCGCGATGCGCGCGGACTGGTCACTTCAATCGGCGCGCCGGAACCGGCGGGTGGCCGGCCGGAAACCTTGCTTGTCGGTGATTCGCCCGGAGCCGCGGGAACGCGCCACCTCTGCCTTGCGGCCTCACCGTCGACCAGGTCTTGCCGGCCCCATCGAGGCAGGGCCTCGATCGAGCTGCTCGAGATGACCGGGGCGCTTGCGGCGACGTTGCGTCCCTGAGAGAGGACGAGCAGCTCGCCGAGAGCGAAGATCCAGTCGTCGGTGCGTTTCCACAGCTCGGTTGCCGTCACCTTGATGAACCGCGCAGGCCTGCCGGCACCGGAGAGGACGATCGGGACGTCACCGGGGTTGGGGTAGTCGAGGCCGGTGAAACCGGCGATCACCGTCGACTCGCTGTCGCTCGCCTCGCGGACTTCCACCTTGAAGCGGTGCGGGAACCCGAAGCCGGGTCCCGGATGTCCGCCGTAGCTCTCGTGCGCCGCGATGAGGATGATCGCGTCCAGGGGCACGACCTGGCCGAGGTCCGCTTCGACCCATTCCGTCTGCAGCGGGCTCGATCGGATCTCGCTGTGGAACCCCAGCGCGGCCGGATCCGCGAAGGGCTCTCCCGTCACAGGGAGGGAGTCGAGTCGACTTCGCTGCAGCCGAGCGATTCTCTCGTCGATGGCGCGAACCGAAGAGTCGGCGCGCGCCTGCTCGATCTCTACGAGACAGCTTCGAACGGCGTTCTGGAGCATGGCGCGCTCCGAGTGGAGGCGGTGGCGCTCCTTCAGTGTCGCCGGGTCGTGGTCGTACTCGCGCTCCGCCCGGTCGACGCCCGCGAACACCGCCTGCAGCGCGTAATAGTCCTTCTGCGGGATGGGATCGAACTTGTGGTCGTGGCAGCGCGCGCAATGCACCGTCATGCTCGAAAAAGTCGACATCGCCGTGGTGACCATGTCGTCGCGGTCGAGATTGCGGGTGATCTCCTTGTCGATGGTGCCTTCGCGCAGCTCGACGTGGCCGACGTAGTCCCATGGACCCGCGGCGATGAAGCCGGTCGCTACGAATCCCACCGGCGTGTCGGGGTACAGCACGTCTCCGGCGAGCTGCTCCTCGATGAAGCGCGCATACGGCTTGTCTTCGTTGAACGACCGGATCACGTAGTCGCGGTACGGCCAGGCGTTCGGCCGCAGCTTGTCCTTGTCGTAGCCGTGCGTCTCTCCGAAGTGCACGACGTCGAGCCAGTGGCGCGCCCAGCGCTCGCCGTATCGAGGGGAGTCGAGCAGACGCTCGACCAGCCGTTCGAAGGCTCCGTCCTCGAGGTCGTCCTCGAACGCCTCGAACTCCTCAGGCGTGGGAGGCAGCCCGATCAGGTCGTAGCTGAGCCTGCGGATCAACGTTCGCCGGTCGGCCTCGGGCGACGGCGAAAGGCCTCTGTCGAGCAGTGCGGACTCGATGAATCGATCGATCTCGTTCCGCGCCCAGTGCGAATCACAGGGCGGTGCCGAAACCGGTTTCATCGGTTGCAACGACCACCAATTCTCCTCGCCGGCCACCGCAGAGTTCAGCAAGAAGATTGCGGCAAGTGTTCCGCCCTGAATCCGTTGAACAGGACCGCGCATGCTTTTTCTTCCGCCACGCTTCCTCACACCCTTGCGCCTTAGGCGAACGATCGGCTTCATCACGTTCACTACGTTGGCGGAAATGGCATTCAACAGGCGCGACGGACGTCAGCGAGCCTTCCGAACCCTTGGTTGTTGTTCCCGGCAGAGCTCGCGCAGGACGGAGGTCGCGTAGGCGCCGGCGGGGAGGTCGAACAAGACTTGGAGGAATCCGCCGTGCTGATCCTTGCCGCTGTTCACTTGCGCGCTGGACAGGACGACGCGCAGAGACCGTCGCTCACCGTCGAGCGACCTCAACGCCTCCGGACACCGCACCTCGATCTTCGCGGCGGCTCCCGACGGCTGCATCATGCGCCGGCCGAACAGGGGGCCCGTCGGTGAGATCTCCTTGTTCCTGCAGCGGATCTGTTCCTGGTCGAGCTGCTCGACGGGGAAGCACGCATTGCTCTGATGATTCCAGGCGACGTCTCCCTCGAGCAGATGGTCGATCTCCTGAATCCTGCGGGCGAGCGCTTGATTGAAGTATTCGCTCTGCACCGCGGACACGAACAGCCTGCTCAGGCTCTTGTCGAGAGTCTCGAGAGCACGGCGGTGGTTGTTCTTGGACTTGAGGAGGGCGCGTCCCAGGCGGACCTGCTCCTGGAATGAGCTGGGCCAGGTGGCGCACGCGCGGCCGATCTCGCCCTGGTCGAACAGCTCCCGGGCCTTGCGCACGGGACCATGGTCGTGCTCGTCCGGCCGGCCCAGGATCAAGGCGAGGGCGTCCGGGTAGCGCTTCTCGAGAAAAGCGAGGCCGATCAAGGCGTTGTCGCCGCGTGCGCCGAAACGTTGCGGACCGAAGTAGTTGGGGCAGCCGCGGCGGACGAGGACCTCGAGGATCGCCTCAGCCCGCGCCGCTGCGTCACGATGGACGCCGCGGATCTTCAGAACGAAGCGGTTTCCTCGCAGGTGACCGAGCTTGAGCTTGTTGGTGTGGCGCGTCGTGGAAAGCACGCGCAGGCGCGGGAGGCGCAGCCGGCGAATCCGGTCGATGTCGGTCTTGTCCAGGCTCAGCCACTGGCGAGTGATGCCGTGGGCATCCTTCAATCCGGCAAACCCGATCTCTCGCTGCTCGCGACCCATCGCACGGGCGATCGACTGGTTGGCGGCGAAGGTCGTCAGACCCTCCTTCTCCACTTCGAAGAGCACGTGCTCGCCCCGCCCCGAGAACAGGTAGAGCGGCAGCTCCTCGACGACGAAGTCGTCGTTGTGCTGCTTGAACTCGCCGCCGATTCCCGGCAGCTCCGCGGTGAAAAAGGGCAATCGAGCGTCGTCGTACCGTTGGAGGTCCATCGACATCATTTCACCGTTTCGCCGCACGAACACAAGCTTCACGGGAAAAGAACTGCCCGTTCCGCGCGCTGTGAAAGCAATCCCATCCCCCTGCGACGGGGTGCTCGCGAGATGGATCCGCCGGCGGAGGATCAGGCTCCGAGTGCCTTGGCCGCCTTGGCGATGGCTTTCTCCTTCACCCAGATGACCATGCCGTAGGAACCGCCGCCTCCGCTGACCGCATGCGCGGCGGTGATGTTGACCCGCGCCCTTGCGAGTTTTTCCATCGAGCGTGCCACGGCACCCACGCGATCCTTTCCCTTCACGAGGAATGCCGTCTTGGTGGGCGAGAGCTTCAACCCTTTCATCTGAGCGACACTCTTGAGCCTCGCCATCTTCTCCGGAACGAGCACCAGCTGCGCCTTCCGGCCCGCCGTGGGGAAACCGGCGTAGGCGATCAGATTGACTCCCGCTTTCCTGAGGGCTCCGAGCACCTTGGCTCCTTCACCCGGACGATCCGCGGCCATCACGTACGCGTAGGCGACTTTCGACACCTTGTCCGCCATGAGAGATCTCCTTCTTGAAACACTTTTCTTCCTGTGGTCACTCCCGACCTGGATCAAAGAGCCCGGCCTGAAGAGTGCCGAGTGGAGATTGAAGCGTTTTGGGGACGGATTGCAAAGAGCCCCGGGAATCCATCCCCAACAGACTTGGGGAAACAAGTTGCGACCGACAAGGTAGCCGTCATTCCCGCGCTTTTGCGGGAAGGACGTTGCGTGTGGGGCCTGGATTCCCGCTTTCGCGGGAATGACGGGTAGCCCCGGCTAGCCCCAAAGTGAATGGCATTGGGGCTAGCGGCGGTTGGGTAGCGACCCTTCCTTGCTGGCCTTGGATTCGGCGGTCACCGGCTTTGTCTCGGGTTCACCCGCTGGCGGCTTGTCGCCGGAGCCCGCGACTTCGGAGGTTGCCGGCGATCCGGTGGTCTCGCTCGATTCTTGAGGGGAGCCTGTCTTCGCGTCCGCGGGCTCCTGGTACTCGATGCCCTTCTTCGCGGCCTGGCGCTCCAGGCATTCGATCACCTTGCGGTCGAAGGCGTCGCCGTTGAGCTCCTTGATCTGGTCGCGGATGAAGTCGGCGCGCTTTGCTCCGAGCTCCTGAATCTTCTGCTGCAGCTCAGCGCGAGCCCTGGCCTTTTCCTCGACATCCTTCTCGCGCTCCACCGCGCTCATCTTCTGCATTTCTACGGGCAGCTCGGCGACCGGTATGTCGGCGAGCTTGACTCTGCCGGCGCACACGTCGTTCACCAGCTCCTGGGCGCCCGTCAGGTTGAGGAGGCCGGCGTCGCACGAGTTGTACACGGCGCGGTCGGCCTTGGCCTCCGTCGAGGCGACTTCAGAGATGCGCGCGCTGCAGTCAGCTTTCGACCACTGGGTCTCGAGCTCCTCGCCGCTGCCGTAGTGGACGAGGGTGCTCGTGAGTCGGTCTCCGAGGCTCGAGAGCTCCTCGTCGAACGGCGTCGCGACCGCCACCATGCCGCCGCCCTGATCGATTGCGAAGTACTCGCCTTCGGAACGCCGCGCGATCTCCTGCCAGATCGGCGCAGTCAAGGCGACCGAGCCGCACTGGATGGTGTTGATGATGATCCCGTGCTCGGCGGCGCGCCGGCAGGTATCGGCGTACAGCGCGTCGTGAGAGTAGTCCATGTGCGGCGGCGCGTCGCCGACGAGGTAGATGATCTTGAGAGTCTCGGCGCGGCGGTCCCAGTCGAAGGCGTCGACTGCTTCGAGAAGCGCCTGGTTCACGCTCTCGGGCTCGTCGCCTCCACCGTGCGCGACAAAGCTCATCAACTGCTCGTAGACCTTGTCGAGATCCTCGTCGAGGGCCACGACTCGCGTGACGTACTCGTCGCCCCGGTCGCGATAGCCGACGAGGCCGATGCGGATCCGCGGAGCGGGCGTTCCGGTCGCAAGGTGGCTCGCGATCGACCAGATCTTGCGCTTGGCGCCCTCGATCAGGTTCTGCATGCTGCCCGTCGTGTCGAGAGCGAACACCACTTCGATCAGTGGTCGTTTCGCGGAAACCACGGCCGGATCGATGCTGCCCAGGTCCGGACCGGCGGGTGCAATCGAGGCGGAAGGCGCGTCCTGCGCGCGAATGCCGGCGGAAAGACAAAGCACCGCCATCCAGGCACAGGTCCGACGAGCCGAGGAAAGAACTTTGTTCGGTCGCGCGGCCGACTTCGTGTCGAAGCCGGCTTGATCCGATGGGGGCTGCACGGTCTTCATGGTGATCTCCGGGTTGTCAGCGTGTCAGACGTTCTGCTCGAGTGTGCCACGCCGGGATTCTTGTTCGGGTCTCTTGGGGCTTCGTGGGTCTTGCCCGGGAAACATCCGGGCACCTTTCTGCCCGACCCAACCTACGACCGGCGGTGCCGCAGTCTCGTAACGGTCCTGTCACGTGCCACGAGCATGGACCGGGGTTTCGCGAGAGAGTTCCCACTGCCGTGGTATCGGACTCGTGTCAAAGTTTCCTGCTCGCACCATCCATTCCGATCGTCGGTGGCTCCGCACGCGAGAGGCCCGGGTGTTTCCCCGGGGGCGGAGTCGTGTCAAACTCTCGACGCTGCCACTCGTTGGCCACCCGTGCCTTGGGAGATCGTCATGGATCGCGCGGTGCGTTCATTTCAGCTCTTGGGTCTCGCTTTGAGCGTCGTCCTGTTTCCGTGCTTCGTCCAGGAAGATCCCAACGTCCTCGGCCGATGGATCGGAGCCGACGAGGACAACAACGGCGAGGAGGTCGTGATCGAGAAGGAATTCATCACGATCGCAGGCGATCGTCTGCCGCTGCGATGGCTGCGTCCGGGTGTCCTGGCCCTGCGCCTCGATGATGAGGAGATGGAGTTCGAGTATGCGGTCAAAGGGGACGAGCTGTCGGTGACCTCGGAGGGCGAGACCTCCAAGTACAAGCGTGCCGGCGTGCCGGAGAAGAAGGACAAACCGTCGAATCCTTTGGGCGGATCTTCCGCCGATCCGTTCGCGCGCAAGTTCGAAGGCGACGGATTGCGGGTCGACCTCACCGGTTCCAGAGCGGACGGTTATCGAGGAACGCTCATTCTCCGGGGCTTGGAGTACCCGGCTGAGGCGAAGTCCGCGGACGGAAGGAACCTCAGCGGCAGGTTCCAGGTGCAGGAAACGTGGTACGACTTCACCGCCACCCTCGACGGAGATTCGATGAGCCTCTCGAGCGGCGGCAAGACCTATCGCCTCAAAGGCGAGAAGCTCGCCGAGAAGAAGCTGCCCAATCCACTGGGAGAAGGGCCGGACGAGGCCCAGAACCCGCTCACCGTGGAAGGTGAGATCACGCTGCAGGAGCTCGACAACGTGTACGACGGCGAGGTCGAGCACTTCGAGCATCCGCGCGGTTGGTTCTCGTTCGAGATGCCAACGGGTTGGTCGGTGTTTCAGCAGGCGGACACGATGATGGTCCTCAATCCGGGCCTGACGGCGGCAGACACGCTGGACGCGATCATCAGCCTGTTCTGGGGCCGGCTCGAAGTCGCCGATCAGAATCAGCCGGTCGGCAAGGTGCTCGAGAAACACACTCCGAACCTGAAGCAGGCGCTCGCGCAACAGGGGATCGAGATCGGGGATCCGGAGGGCCCGGTGTTCCTGGTCCAGGGCAAGGACGTGCCGGGTGCGGTGCTCGAGTTCAGGGGCAAGACTGCCCAGGGAAAGGGGTTCAAGCTGTGGGTCGCATCTTTGGTGAAGCGTGAGTACTGGCTGTCGGTGACGGCCGTGGTCCTCGACGGCAAGGAGGAGAAATTCCTGCCGAAGACCAAACGCGTTTTCCTGACTCTCGAGCCCAGACCGCCCGAGCGCAATCCAACGCTGGAAGCGGCGCTGGTGGGACAGAGCTTCACCTCGAGCAGCTTCGGCAAGGTCACGCAGTCCGCGTTCCACGCGACGTACACGTTTGCGGCGGGAGGGTCGGTCACGCGCCGGCTGATGTCGAACGTCGCCAGCCAGCCGGGACTTCCCGGCACGAGCACCGACGCCGAGCGCACCGGCAGTTACGAGGTCGCCGGCGACATCGTCTACCTGTTCTTCGACACCGGTCAGGAGGTCGGCCAGGTCATCCAGGAAGCCGGCCAGGTCGCCGGCATCCGCATCGGCACCGCGGAGTACCGCTAGCCTCCCGCTAGCCCGGCTTCCATGCCGTGCCGAGCCCCATGGCCAAGCAGCCGTCATTCCCGCGAAAGCACACTCCCGTCATTCCCGCGAAAGCACATTCCCGTCATTCCCGCGAAAGCGGGAATCCAGGCCGTTGAGGCACCCGGTACCTCAAGGATTCCGGCAAATCCGGAATTCCAGTTTCAGGAACGTCAGGCACGCAGACTGAATCGCATTGCCGCGAGTCTAGGGATCTTGCCCCGCAGAGCGGCACCTACGACTGCCTCCCATGACGCAGGAAACTGGTCCGAGTGAAGCATGAAGAAGACTGACTCGTGCTTGTTACCCGTTGACTCCCGCGCGTTCGCGGGAATGACGTTGCGTCAGGGGCCTGGATTCCCGCTTTCGCGGGAATGACGGGTTGGTTTCGCACGGCGAACACCGCTCACGTGTCGATGCGCATCTCGAGGCCCTTGGTGAGGGCCACGCCGCACGGTGCTCCCGCATCGGCGATCGCGACCTGCAGGTAGAACGACAGTCCCGGAAAGTCGCTGACGTCGATGCCGAAAAAGTTCGAGAACCCTCCTCCCGGTCCCGCGCCGCTCATCGTGAACAATCTCATCACCGCGGGAGGGCGGGAGAGATCGACGTAGAAGTTCCCGCAGAATGCCGGGATGTCGGTCTTGGCCGCGCTGAGGAAGATCATCGCGGTGGCGCCGCCGAGGGCGTTCTGAGCTCGAACGACGTATTCGCCGATGCTCGACTCGTCGGTACCGGCCAGGGTCGGCTCGAAGCCACCACTTCCCGCCAGTCCCTCGCCGAATTCCTTGAAGGTCACTCCGCGGTGCCCGACGATGCCGGTCACCTCGAAATTGTCGATGTACCAGCCGACGTCGACGTCGCAGTCTCCGGTCTGCAGATAGAAGCTGAACTGAACGATCTGACCTGCGTATGCACTGAGATCATGCGTGGCGCGAACCCATCCGGAGCTCGTGTTGGTGAAAGTGGCGAGGATGTCGACCTTGCCGTTCGCGAAGATCTTCAACTGCCCGAGGTCGGTACCGCATCGGGTATTGGCGTTGAACCGGTACCAGTGCTTGAAGCGGAGCATGGGGGTCTCGCCGGGCTCGGGCTTGAGCTCGATGATCGGGCTCACGAGAGACGTGTAGGCCTGGTCGTAGTAATTCCCCCCGAGCACCGTTCCTGCACACCCATCTCCCGACGGCGGGTCCGTGGGACCAACGGTCGGCTGGCCGATCTCCCACATTCCGTTGGTCACGGACCACTCGCCGTGTCCATGCTCGAAGTTTTCGGGATTCCGAAAGCCAGGGACACACTTCGTGATCGAAATGTCGTCCATGTACCAGCCGAGGTCAGTGTCGCAGTCTCCCGAGGACGCGTGGAATCCGATCTTGATCTTCTTTCCGGCGTACAAACTCAGATCGACAGATCCGCGGGTCCACAAGGGACTGTAAGCCCGCATCTGAGAGCCGACGCTGACCCATGTTCCGCCACTCTCTAGAACTTGCGCGAACCCCTGGTCGGTTCCGCAGCGGTTGTTCAGGTTGACTCTTTCCCAGTACCAGAAACTCCAGAAGAGATGTTCGTCGCTTGCCAGGGACGGAAGATCGATCCACGGGCTCTCCAGACGGTTGTACATGCGGTCCGGATAGTTCCCGAGCAGGTTGGTGCCGGCACACCACAACCCGCCATGCGCGGCGGAGGGGCCGGCCTTGGGCTCACCAACGTCCCACACTCCGTTGCTCGTCCAGCCGTTCCAGCCGATCTCGAAGTCCTCGGAATACACGGGATCGTCCGCGAGCGCGTTCGGGCTCGTCAGCAACACACCTCCCAGGATCATCCAGGAGTAGAACCACCTTCTCGTTTCCATGACTCTGTCCTTCCGTCATCGCAGGCCCTGGTGATGCACCCACGCGGGCGCCGGACCTAGAAGCGACGAAAGGGGTCCCGACAGGAAACCGACCGGAGTCCCTGCGGCAGGACGCGATGGGCGGTCCTATCTTCGCGGAAGGCTCGCCATGGGAGGCAACGCTGGGGCCTGCAGCCTCCAGCCGTTGGCAAGGTTGGTCACGAACAGCCTGGCCCGCGTCTCGAAGCGTCTGGTACTCCTCAAGGACAGAGACCAGGCGAATCGTCCGTGGCGCCGTCACATCTGAGTTTCCTGTCGTCTCCGTGGCCGCCTGGTTGCCGTCGGGGACATACCCATCTCCGGGCAGACCCACCGCCCACTCTTCACCTGTCCCGACCTCTGCCAGAGAGTCCTCGGCAACGAGCTTCGTGAACAGGATTCCCTCGTCGTCCGTCAGATGGAATTGATCCGGAATCTCGAACCAGGTCTTCCCACCCAGGATCAGCTTCACCTCGATCATGGCCATGTCTCGCTCCAGTGCTTGCGTTCGATCTCCCGCGGTCACCTCGCTCCCTTTGGGAAGTCCGGCCCAAGTCATGGTCACATCCTCGATGCGAAGACTCCCGAACTTTCCGGCCTCCACCTCCTCCCGAATATCCTCAGGCCAACGGAGCCGAACCGGACGATTGAGCCCCTCGCCATTCGCACCCTTGCCCGAGGCGACGAGCAGATCGGAGGATCCACTCAGGGAATCCCACTCGAGCCAGCAGGACTGGCCATTCTCGGCCTCTTCCTGCCTGATCCAGATCTCTCGTTCCTTCTTTGCCGTGAGCCGGGATCCGCGGATGCGATTGACCACAGGACGGTTTCCCCACGCAGGGTCCGGGTCGGGATGACCGAGCAGTCGGCCGCTGGCGAGCACACAGATCGCGTACCGACCCCAGTCCTCAGGATTGACCCACGCGACGACGTCGTCCTCGTACGTATAGCGGGTCGGCCACACGAACCATCCGAAGAGCGCCAGCAGGAGAACGGCCAATCCCAGTTTCTTGAACGTCTTCATTGCATGCGGACCTAGGACCGGATTTACCGAATGTCGATCAGGCAGAGGTTGGTCAGGCGATTCCCGAGAAACGCCTGGATGGGGACGACGGTCGGTGGAACGCTGGGCGGGACGTCGATCTTGATTGTCTCCAGTCCATTGGGAGGCAAGGGTTTGAGCGGATAGAAGACGATTGCGGGTCCGAGGCACCAGTCTCCGTAGGGAGTCGACAGTGGAGGGTCGAGGACGAATCCACCGCGGATCAGGAAGTTGGGAGTGGAGAGGGGTGTGCCGATGATGCGCAGGAGAAACGATGACCTCGGAGAAGGTGTGCCGGAGACGTAGAGCCTCGGCGCCGTTTCGTCGGCGCCGATGTCAACCTCGCTCGCCCAGGGCCGCGGGTCGCCCTCGAGATCGTGGCTCTCCAGTTTGGGAGCGCTGCTCGTTCCTACATCCACGCACTGCGAAACCGGCAAGACGTGGGGGTCATCGGCCGCGGCATCGACGAGCTGCGGATCGACGCTGATGTTCCCGGTGCCTGACCACCCGCCCTGCACGCAGCTGTAGGTCACCTGAGCCGTGCCCGCGATGTCGTCGATCTGGCACGGTAGGTTGTCCCAGAAGATCGAGTTCGTCACGAGAAGCTGGTTGGCCGTGCTTGAGATTCCACTGTCCGAGTTGTTGACGAAGGTGCAGTTGGTGACGGTGAGCTTTCCGATGTCTTGCTCGATCCCGCCGCTGCGGCCCGCCTGACAGGGCAGATTGTTCAGGAATGCGCAGTTGATGACGGTCACGTCCCCGTCGACCGAGGAGATCGCACCGCCATAGTTGTCGCGGAAAATGCAGTTTCGGATCGTGCAGGTGCGGTCGCAGATCTCGAGGGAACCACAGCCCGAACCCGCGGTGACGGTGACGCCGTCGAGGACGGCGCTCCTGAGGTAGACGACCTGATAGGCGTTGTCCAGTTGGTTACCCGAGCCATCGTCGCCGTTGAGATCTCCGCTCAGGATCGTGGGCCGCGTGCACGAAAAGCGGGTCTTCGAGGATCCGCCTCCTGCAGGAAACCCGCCGTAGAGAGCCACACCGCTCTTGATGTCGAATCGGTTGGACTGGTTTCCTCCGGGCGGCGCCGGACGGTAGAGGCCGGCGGCGACCCTCACTTCGTCACCAGAGACTGCCGCGGTCAGCGCAGAGTTGAGATCCGTGTAGGCGTTGGCCCAGCTCGTGCCGTTGTCGGCACCCGTCGCTGAGCCGTCGACATAGATGATTCCGCCGGGAGCAACCGCCGCGCTGCACAGCAGGGCCAGGCTGAAAAACAAGGAGAGACGGATCGGGTTGCCTGGAGTTTCTCCGGCACCTTGGGCAACCCAGAGAAGAGGTTGTACGTGACGCATGGAAGGCTCCTCGTTGTCGAATCGGCAGATGGCCGGGACCGCACGATACCAGGGCAAACGGTGGCGCCCGGTCCGGGGTCCCCCGTCCCTTTCTTTCGTTCGCAAATCGAAGCGATGAGCTCGGCTTTCGTGCGCAATCTTCGGCACGAGATCGGACCTTGTGCGCATCTCTGATCGATTCGTCGCTCGTTCCTCCAGCGCCCGAGTGGGCGGAACGGAAAAACCTCCATTCAAGGAACAAGCCATGAGGAAGCCCGGACTTCTCCCAGGTCTCTGCCTCGCAGCCGCAGCCGCGGGGTGCACTCATCCCCTCCGAGTGATCGAAAAACCCGACACGCATGCGGGAACGGCGGTCACCCTGAGCAAACCTGTCAAGATCGGCATCGCTCCGACGCAGGATGCCCTGGTGCTGTCGGTCGTCGAAAATCTCGAACGACAGCCCGCCGTCGATTCGGTCAAGCGCGACGTGGTGGCGGGGTCCAGCACGAATGCCGCCGGAGTGGATTACGTCGTCGAGCTGTCGCGTTCTCAGAAGGCGCGCTCGTCCGGCCAGAACTTCGCGATCACGATCCCGGGGTTCCTGGTGTTCGCCCACGCCTGGCTCGGGTACAAGTACTTCGTCGACATCGACACTCAGATCAAGGTGCTGGGTCGTGACGGAGCCCTGCTGACGGAAAAGACGGTCACCACGCCGTACACGATTCGCTTCACGAGCTTTCCTCGCGGCGCGGCGACGTCGATCGTCGGTTGGCTGCTCCCGCCCTGGGGTCTTCTCGACGTCATTCCCGGAACGATGTTCTCCAGGTCCTACGATGACCGCGCGGATGCGGAGCTCGCCGACCAGCTGAAGTCGAGCTACGGAGATGTCCTCGGAAGAGAGATCGTGCAGATGATCTCGCAGTCCTCTCCCGAGAATGTCGGAGCTCTCGAAGCACCGACCGGCGCGGAGCTTTCCATGGTCGATCCCGGGAAGTAGCTGCAGGACGCTGCAGATGCTCGCGGCAGACTGCTCTCTTGCTCGCTCTGAGGCCATGAACCCTCGACCGAGTCTGCATCGGAGTCGCGCTTCTCCCCCTCCAGAGCCTCCGCCGGATCTCGAAGCGATCCGTTCAAGCTCGGATATGGGCAGGGACGGGACGGGCGATTACCATGAGACTCATGGAGAAGAAGAAGAACTCCGGGGGCGCGAACGAGTCCGAGTCGGAGAGGGAGCCGCAGGAAGAGCCCCATGTTCCGCCGGCGTTGGTCACAAGGTCGGGCGAGGTCACGCGACTGCTGAACGAGTATCGCAGGAACGGCAGCTCCGAGGCCGCTCGCGCAGTCATTGAGCTGATGTACGCGGAGCTGTACGAGCTGGCTCGAGCGCGCATGCGAGGGGAGAGACGCGCACACACCCTGACTCCCACCGCTCTGGTGAACGAGACCTACATCAAGCTGATGAAAGACCTGCAGAGAGCCGCCGAGGACGCCCCTGGAAACCGACGGGCTTTCATGAGCTTCGCCGCGAGGGCGATGCGCAATCTTCTCGTCGACTACGCCAACGTGCGCAACGCCAAGAAGAACCCGGAGAGCAAGGGCAAGGTCGATCTCAGCGTCGACCTGCCCTTCCAGGGCGCGAGCCAGGTCGATCTGGTCGCCATCAACGAGGCCTTCGAGCAGCTCGAGAAGGAACATCCCAAGGAAGCCCAGGCCTTCGAGATGTGGTACTTCGTGGCGTGGACGCAGCAGGAGATCGCGGACATCCTCGGAGTCAACCTGAAGACCGTGAACAACTGGATCCGGACGGCGAAGGCGTGGATGAAGGACTACCTCGGTTCGAACGATGATCGCCAAGAGCCACGATCCTGAGCGCGCCGCGCAGCTCTTCCTCGAGCTGTGCGACCTTTCGCCCGCCGAGCAGCAGTCGCGTCTGGCTCTCCTCGGTGAGAATGAGCAGGGCCTGCGCCAGAAAGTCGCGAAGCTGCTGAGCTCGGACCGCAGCACTCAACCCCTGTTCGATCATCCCGCCACCTTGATTGGCGATCTCGCCGTTCGCAGGCGTCTGCCGGTCGCCGATCCGAAGTTCATCCACCGCTACCCCGTGCTTGGCCGGATCGGAGAAGGCGGGATGAGCGTGGTCTACGAGGCCGAGCAGCCCGACACGCTGCGACACGTGGCGATCAAGGTCCTCGCGACCCGCCTGGGCGATGCGCGGTCGACGGAACGCTTCCGGTACGAGACCCGCGTTCTAGCATCTCTCGATCATCCCGACATCGCGCAGATCTTCGAGGCGGGAACCGAGGAGATCGACGGCGACCAGCGACCGTTCTTCGTGATGCAGCTCGTCAAGGGCAGGCCGCTTCACACCTTCGTCCATGAGGAGAAGGTCGACGTTCACGGACGCGTTCGTCTGCTCGCGCGGATCGCTCACGCCGTCCATCACGCCCACCAGAAGGGAGTCGTCCATCGCGACTTGAAGCCGGGGAACATCCTCGTCGATGCCGATGGAAACCCGAAGGTGCTGGACTTCGGCGTGGCATGTCCTGCGGTCCACGACGGGTCGAGCGACTCGATGTCCGTGTTTCCTGAAAGAGTGGGAACGCTGCAGTACATGAGCCCGGAGCAGCTCTCTCCGGCGGATGCGATCGACATCCGCTCGGACGTCTACAGCCTGGGGGTGATCGGCTACGAGCTTCTCGCGGGTCGAGCGCCCTATGAGATCGACGAGACCGACCTCGAGAAGACCGCGAGCATCATCCAGACGCAGAAACCGGCGCCGATGAGTTTCGAGGATCGCCTCCACTCGGCCGACCTCGAGGCGATCATCCAGAAGACCCTGGAGAAGTCGCCCGGCCATCGCTACGAGTCGGCGGCCGCGTTCGCGACCGACCTCGAGAGATGCCTCGGTTCCTATCCGGTGACTGCTCGTCGAGCGGGAAGAGCAGAGCAACTGCGCTTGTTCACTCGCCGCAACCGTGCGCTCTCCGTGGCCGCTCTGCTGGTGGTGCTCGCCCTCGTTTCCGGTCTGGTCGGGACTTCCTGGCAGAGATCGATTGCGATCGAGGAGGCCAGGCGCGCCGAGGAACAGGCGGATCGCGCAACCCAGGCCAACGCCCTGGCTGCATTCCGCAATGCCCGGCTGTTCGCGCAACGGGGGCGGTGGAAGGAGGCTCTGGCGGCCTTCGACGAGGCCGACCGGAGCGGCTATCCGGACAAGATCGAGCTGATCCTGGGAAGGGTGGACGCCTGGGACGGGAGCCTGGAGAACGACAAGGTTCGTCAGGAGCTCGAGACACTGTTCCAGCTTCCGGACCTCGGAAAGCATCGCGCCGAGGCGCTCCTTCTGAGGGCGCTGTTCCACTTTCGAAGTCAGTCCGGGCAGGAGTCCTCGTGGGCGAAGGGATTGCCGCTGATGCAAGAGGCGCTGGACGAATCGGCACGGGGTGCCTCCGCACTCTGTCCCAGCCATTCGGCGATGGCCAGAGCGTTTCTGGCCGACGACCTCGGGTCGATGCGAGATCTGTTGATCGAAGCGCTGACCCTGGATCCGAACAGCCGGCGCGCCCGGCTCGCATTCATTCCACTTCTGCTACTGCTCGGTGAGATCGAGGAAAGTCTGCAGCAGTCGAGGATCCTCCAGTCGCTCTTTCCCGAGGATCCGACCGGGATCCTCCTCGAGGGGATTGCGATGACGTTCATCGGAGGCGGCGAGCCTCGCCTGAACGCGTGCGCGGAGAAGCTCGAGCGGCGCGGATTCGGACCGGCCGCTGCGCTTCTTCGAACCCTGGACACCCTCACGCCGAAGCTGCGCGTCTTCGATCAGATCTGGGCGGACTCTCTTGCAGCAACAGCGGAGGAGGTTGCCCAGGACGGCTCGAGCGAGAGTTTCTGGAGAGACCTGCTGCCGGTGGCGATGACCGTGGGCTCGCTCCTTGAGTCCACTCGGTCGACCAGCTCCACGGATCGTACGATCGACGCCCAGTTCACGGTCTCCCCGGCGCCGTCGAGGATCTTCCAGAAGGCGGCGCAGATCTTCCTGTGGATGCCGGTGAAGTCGGCTCTCGCCGGCTCGGAAGGAATCCCGGCGGAAGATTTCGAAAGACAGCTCGACGAGCTCGTCGAGATTCATCCGATCGGAGTCTGGTATTTCCTGCGGGGCGTCTTTCACCTGATCGGTCAGCGCTACCTCGAGGCAGAGCTGGACTTCAAGCAGTGTCGCGAGCGAGCATCGCCCGTGCGGATGGTGAAGGCCCCGATCCTGGCGATGCTGGAAGCCCAGGCCGGGCAATTCCGCTCTGTTCGCGACACCCAGCAAAAGCTGAGGACAGGTTCGCGCCGCAGAGGCCTGAAGACGCTCGACGAGGCGATGATCCTGCAAGACCTCCGCCCGCATGAGCTTCGCTTTCTTTGTACCCAGGCGAAGGCCCTGGAGGATCTGGATCGCGCCTACTGGCTCGCTCTCCGTTGGTCTCGTGCACAGGAGTCTGCCGATTCCGTCGCCACGCTCGCCGACATCGAACTGCAGATAGATGCCCTGGGCCTTGCCCGCCGCCATGCCGAGAAGGCCCTCGACCTCGACACCTCCTGCGAGCTCGCTCACGAGGTCTTGTACAAGCTCGACAAGGCAGAGGAAGGCCGTTGACAATGCCCCTCGAGGGGTTGAAAGAGCGCAAGCGACGCGCTGGAGTCTCGCCCCAGCCTGCCGAACGTTTCCCAGAATCTGGTTGCGCAGTCGCCGGCTTTCCGTCGCTTTTGTTCTCCGGAGTTTGATCGCGAAGCGTCACGGGGGTAACTCGGATCGCAAGCGTTCGATCCCCCAATCACCCACGAAGGAGATCACATGCGCCTCTTGAGAATCCACCCTTCGACGAGCCTTGGCTTTCTAATCGTCGGAGCAATCGCGGGAAGTCGGGCCTCGGGCCAGTGCGGCGAGCTGCAGATGTTGACGGCTTCCGACGGAACAGCTTCTGATTACTACGGTGTCGACGTCGACATCGATGGAGATGTGGCGGTGGTGGGGGCTACCGGGGACGATCCCGACGGCTCTAGCTCCGGATCGGTTTACGTGTACCGCTTTGATCCGGCTGCCGGTCAGTGGATGGAAGAGCAGAAGCTGACCGCGGGGACATCGGGTGCCGCAGGTGATGACTTCGGACGAGCGGTTACTGTGTCTGGAAACGTGATCGCCATTGGTGCGCAACTTGACAATGACGACTCGAATCCGGCGATCACAGACAAGGGCTCTGTCTACGTGTATCGATACGACCCGAACTCC
>Ga0247727_10002180_pt1 | contig 45164 bp, 41 predicted proteins | sample WisWelCaveWW1625_FD_202498 | JGI IMG/M metagenome (GOLD analysis project Ga0247727, IMG submission 202498) | Biofilm microbial communities from Wishing Well Cave, Virginia, United States - WW16-25 | ecosystem: Environmental > Aquatic > Deep subsurface > Groundwater > Cave microbial mat | place...
GCCGGCGGCGACGACGGAGACGGTGGTCGTCGTCGAGGTGCCGGCCAGTTGGGCGGTGCCTCCGGCGGGCTGGCGAAAGGCGCGGAGCGACGGCGCATGATCCGGCATGGCGGCGACCGAGAGGGTCAAGGCCGCGGCGTCGAAGGTCGCCGGGCCGGGTGCGTCCGGCAGCGGTTGCGGCTCGGCGCCGCCCGGCGGACGACGCGGTGCCGCGATAAGCACTTTTGACCAATGCCGTTTCAACCATCTCGTAACACTCCCTCAACGCCCGCTGATCTTATCCGCGCTTCCCTCAATCTCAAGTGGAGCGTGACAGCAAATTCACAGTCCGCGTCACGGCCCGACCGGCACCGCATGTGTCACGTGGTTACTCTCCGGTCCGTCGCCGCGGTGGTTGTGGCCGACGACCCAAAACTCGTAGGTGGCGCCGGGGGTGAGCGGGCCGAGTTGGACGACGGAGACGGTCGTGGTGTTTGACGTGCCGGCGAGTTCCGGGTCGCCACCCAGGACCTTGCGGAAAGCTCGGATCGTGGTCGCGTTCGCGGGCAGGGCGGCGAGGGCAAGCGTCAGGGCGGCGGCATCGAAGGTCGTGGTGCCGGTCGCGCCGGGAAACGGCGTTTCCTGGGCGTCGCCCGGGTCGCGGCGCGGCGTGAAGCCGATCTTCGTCAACTCGTCCGTCTGGTCGCGAGCGTCCGATCGCGAGCAATAGTAAAAGCGAATGCGGTCGATGATCGCATCGAGCAGGTCGAGTGCCACGTCGCGTGCGGTCGTGGCGGCTTGGGATTCGCCACCCGTGGCGATCACTTTCTGTGCATCGATTGCAGTGATTTGCGCGGCGATCTTGGTGAGCAGGCTGGCGGAATACTTCCAAGCGGGGTTCGACGGCGTCACCGTGGGCGCCAGTTGAGCGAGCGTATCACGCCGCAGGTCGGTGAACACGCCGATCTCGCCCTGGTCCCAGCCATACATCGTGAAGAGGCCAAGCCGATCGGCGTCCGATATTTCGTCGCTGGGGATGCCCTTGATGAAGTTGTAGCCATCTCGCAAACGAATTTCGAGCGTGTTGTACGCGGTCCGCATCGTTCCCGACGCGGCCAGACGAGCACCTTCGGTCGTGAAAGTAAGAAAATCCTTGGCCGTCGCATCTATCAGTCGCGCGTCCAAAAGCGCTCGAAGCAACGCGTCCAACTTAAACGGGTCCCCGGCCGCGCGAGCGTTGTCCACCGCCTGGATCAGTTCCCCCTGCTCCCGCAATTCGAGACTTCGTAGATTTGGCATAGACACCCCCTCAATTGGAATTGTTTCGGGACACCGAGATTCTACGGAAGGCAATTCGGAAAACGCAAATGAAAAATCACGTCTCGCCAATTCCGGGGCAGGCTCACGGCAACTGCCGGTGCTCGTAGTAGCGGCTGAGGGCGCGGATGCGCTTGACCTGGTAGGCGACGACGGAACCAAGTCCAACCAGAACGACTATCAGGATGATGTGCCGGAACAACTCCTTCTCAAGCACGATGCCGCGCTGGTGGCAATCGATAAGTAGCCAGGCGTAAGCGCCAGTACATAGGCCGGTCATGAACCAGACCAGTCGAACACGGAACCAAAGGCCGGCCGTGGTTATCAATGCGGCATAAACGATCGCCACGGGACTCTCGGGGCCGCCGGTCAACCACAAGACGAGGGTAAACAAGACAGCGTCAGTGGCCGCCCAGACGAATCGCACCCACTCCGACCACTTCTCGCGTGCCAGGCATTGCTGAAAGATGGCGGAACTCACGGCCCAAAGACCCAAGACGATCATGACCTGCGAGTGCGTGGCCGGTACGACGGCGTGATCGGTGCCGCTCGTCTTCCAGTAATTTGTTTGCAAGATTATCGCACACAGCGCGAGCACTCCCAGCCGCGACGAAAGGGCAGGTTGGCGGCGCGACCAGCGGCGCATGCGATGCCACAAACCTGGCGGCCGGGCCTCGACCCCTTCGTTTTTAAGATACCGCTCCAAATCATCCGCCAGCGCCGCGGCCGACCGGTAGCGGGCCTCGGGTGATTTTTCCAGGCAACGCAGACAGATCATCTCCAGATCGCGCGGCACGCCCGACCTGATCTGGCGTGGCAGCGGAGGCTCGGCTTCCAGGACCTGGACCAGCGTGTCGAGCGGCGTGGCCTCGCGAAACGGTGGGCGGCCGGTGAGCAGTTCATAAAGCACGGCACCGAGGCTGTACACGTCGCTCGCCGGCCCCACGTCGGCCGCGCGGGCGGCGGCCTGCTCGGGGGCCATGTAACTCGGCGTGCCGACGATCGCACCCGTGTGAGTCATGTGGCTATCGCCGATCAGCGTTTTGGCCAGACCGAAGTCGGTGATTTTGGGGATTAGGAGCTGGGGACTAGGGGCTAGCGAAGAATTCCCGGCTCGGGCGAGTCCTTCCAGCCCCAAGTCCCCAGCCCCCAGCACCCCCTGCATCAGCACGTTGCTCGGCTTTAGGTCGCGATGCACAATTCCCTGCTCGTGCAGGTAGTGAACCGCCCGAGCGATCTTCACGACGTACTCTGCCGCCGCGTCGGACTCGATTGGTCCGGCCCCTAAGACCTCGGCGAGACTTGGTCCTTCGACGTGTTCCATGACGAAATAGTGTTGCCCGTGCCACTCGCCAACCTCGTGAATGCCGACGATGTTCGGGTGGTTCAGCTTCGCCGCCGCCCGCGCCTCGGCGACAAAGCGTTGCACCTGATCCTCGGAAGCCAGGTGGCTTGCCAGGATCATCTTGATTGCTACCAGTCGATCGAGGCTCTTCTGGCGCGCCTTGTATACGACGCCCATGCCGCCGCGACCGATCTCCATGATCAATTCGAAGTCGCCAAAATCGCGGTTAGTTCCGTCGATCGGCGAATCGCCGGGCCGGGCACTAGTCGCAGATTCGACCTGCTGGCCCAGGTTCCGCGTCGGGGCAGAATGGATTGGATCTCCGGGGCCGGCCAAGTTTTCCGTCGGAGCGAACGCAAGGTCTTCGATCGCTTCCAAACAATTCAGCGTGCCGGCCAGCTCCGGGTGTTCCGCAAGCAGCTTTGCCCGGTCCACCGGTCGCCCGGAGTGCAGATCATCCAGATACCGCTCGAGCAGCGCGAAGGCCTCCTGCTCGCCGGGGTTTTCCGTCGGCTCAGTCATTAGTCGCCAGGGCCTCTTGAAGTTTGCGAATGGCTCGCATCCAAAGCATCTGAACCGCCGGCCGCGATCGCCCCATTTGCTCGGCCACCTGATCGAACGGCAGTCGTTGCAGGTTTCGCAGGATGATGACCCGCTGATAGTCGGCGTCGAGCTGCAAGATCGCATCCGCCACCTGCAGCTCGCGCTCTTTCCGCATGATCTGAACGCTTGGCGTTTCGATCGAGTCGGCAAGCTCCAACACTCCACCGGTGGACGAATCGTCGCCACGCGAGCGAATGGACACTTCGCGGCGAGTCTGCCGCTTTTCGGTGCCGCGGAATTTTCGCACCACGTCCGCCGCGTTGTTCGTCAGGATGCCGCGCAGCCACGCCAGCCACTCCGCCGCCGTGGCCCCTTGAAATCGCGAGAAATCCCGGTGTGCCTCCAGCAGCGTGTCTTGCACAATATCGGAAGCGTCCACTTTTGCCTGCATCCAGTTTTCCATCTGGGCACGCGCCATCACACTCAGATAGCTGCGGCACGCCTCGAACAGCCGGCCCAGTTCCTGCTGGTCGCCGGCACGGGCTCGCGACAACATTTCAATGATGCTCGAATCGCCGGCTCGTGACATGCAGGTTCACCTTTCGGATTTGGCTGGACTTCCGAAGTCTACCGGACATGCGTGCGGCGTTCCACCAGATCGGTCGGTTCGAGTACGATCATTTGACTCGATTCAGCCGTGAGCTAGGGTTCAATCAGAACCGCAAATCCAGAGTCGGCGAACTGCCGAAGCCTGCATGACACGATAGAACAGCCACATCTTAGCCGAGTCCAATCTCTGGACAACCTGTCAGCGAATTCCCTTTGAAAGTTCCATGGCCCGGATGACGGTCATCCGCGGCAATTTTCTCACACTTCTGAACGAAGGGGGACACCGATGAAGAACTTCTTGAATCGCGTGCGCGCATTTCTGGCGGCTGAAGACGGCCCGACCGCCGTCGAGTATGCCGTGATGCTGGCGCTGATCATCATTGTGGCGCTGGCGGCCATTCAGACCGTCGGCACTCGCACGTCGGCGACATTCAATACGGTCGCCAACCAATTGCCGTCCTCATAGCCCGAGGGTGACGAGGAACGTCGCGGGACTCCGACCGTCGCGTTGACTCCCGCCGGTGCCGCGTTGTTTGATCTTGTTCGCGAACTGAACCGGGATAAGCTCTAGCCGTTCGCTTCCCAGAGACTAGGCCTCACACAAGGGAAGATCTGCTCCCTCTCCCCTGTACTCAGGGGAGAGGGCTGGGTGAGGGGTTCTGTTCGAGTGTACGCAGCGGACCCCTCACCCTAACCCTCTCCCCTGAGTACAGGGGAGAGGGAATACCAGCGCGTACGGGTCGCTTGTTTAAGGACTTGGGCCTATCACAATGCGGTTTGCGGACAAGGTCGTGATCGTCACCGGCGGTGCCAAGGGGATCGGCGAGGGCTGTGCTCGAGTGTTCTCGGCCGAAGGCGGATGGGTCTCCATCCTGGACCGCGACGTCGCCGCGGGCGAGTCGCTAGTCCGCGATCTTTCGGCCCGGCGAGCCGGCCGCGCGATCTTGTTGCAATGCGACGTGTCGGATCCCGCGGCACTCAAGGCCGCCATCGACGAGACCGCGAAAATCTACGGGCGGCTGGATTGCATGATCAACAATGCCGGCAGCCACCCGCCGGCCACGTCCATCGACGACACCAGCATCGAGGATTTCGAGCAACTCCTGCGGCAAAACCTCACGAGCACATTTGCCGGCTGCAAGTTTGCCCTGCGGTACTTGCGCAAGACCAAGGGCACGATCATTAACATGGCGTCGATGGTGGGGATTTTGGGGCAAGCCCAGGCTGTTGCCTATTGTGCGTCGAAGGCCGCCCAGATCGGGCTCACGAAGGCACTCGCGGTCGATCTCGGGCCCGAAGGCATTCGCGTCAATGCCGTGCTGCCCTCGAACATCGACACACCGCTGATGCGTGCCTGGGCCGCCACGCTGCCCGATCCGGCCAAGGCCCTGGAACGAGTCGCCGGCCACCAGGTATTTGGTCGCATGGGCACCATCGAAGAAATGGGCCGCCTCTGCCTGTTCCTGGCCACCGACGATTCCAGCTTCCTCACCGGCCAGGCCATCGAGGCCGAGGGCGGGGCCAGCCTGGATTATTGACTTGCACAGTTCCGCTCACGCTGCCTCGCGCAATTCCAGAGCCGGTGCCCAGGCGGCAAGTTGGGGATCGTGGCTCAGGAGCACGAGTTGCCGGTCGGTGACGAGCCGATCCCAGCAGGCACGGATTGCCGCGAGTCGTTCGGTGTCACAATTCACGAACGGGTCGTCGAGAATGAACGGCATGTCGAACCCAGCGGTTGTGGCGAGGTAGACGGCCAAATAGAGTTGGTCGCGAGCACCGTGGCTAAGTTGATCGGGTGCGTAGCGTTTGCCGTCTTCGTTTCGCACCGAGATGCACAACTCGTCGTCGAGTTCGATTCGACGGCCGGGGGTGCGGCTGAAATCGGTGAAAAACGCGGTGATGCGGCCTTCCAGCGCCGTTCGCTCGACTCGCTGCAATTCCTGCATCAGCCGATTCGCTTCTTGAAACTCGGCGGCAAGTTCGTCGCGCTGTTTTTCCAGTCCTGCCTGCTCCGTGCGCAGCGCGTCGAGTTCCGCCTGCAGAGCGGTCACGTCGCCGCTGGGGTCCGATTCCATCTGACGAATCGTCGCAGCCAACTCCGCCCGCTCGCGCTCCGCGGCATCCAATTCTGCTTGTTGTTCGGCCCGGCGGGCGACCAACTCGCGAACGCGATCGAGACCCAATTCCGAGGGCGCATCGACTGCCTGCCAGAGTTCATCCGTTCGTGCCAGTAATTCCTGGGATTCAGCCCGGATCGTGCTGACCAGCCCCTCCGCCTTGCCAGATTCGTGAGCGAGTTCCTCGAGGCTGGCGAAGCCTGAATCGGCCAAAATTTCAGCGGCCTCCCGGTCCAGGTCGCGAATTTGAGCAATCAAGCTGCTGCGCTCGTGCCATGCAGCCAGCACGACATTCGAGTCATGTCCGAATCGATCGAAGTACGGTGCCAGCACCGCAATCGCATCTTCACTCTGGGCTGTCGCCTGTTGTAATTGTTCGGCAGACGACTCGATGTTTGGCAGTTCCTCCAATTCCTGCTGGCGAGACATCCAGCTAGTCTCAAGCGAGTGGCATGCGGCCAGGCGATCGCGCAGCCAACTGACGTCAGTGCCGGCGTCAAATGGTGCGATGGCGTCGGTGAGGCGGAATTCTTGTTGTTCGAGCGATTGCAGGAGTTCTGTCGCCTCACGCACGGCCGCCGTTCTCGCTGCCGCCACGCTGGGATCGGGTGCAAGCAACTCTCCAATCCGCCGAAGTTCGCGACAGTTTTCGCCATACCGAAGCCACGTGCTCTCATCGAGCGACCGGCACCAATCGACAAACTCGCCGATTAGCGCCGCGTTCAGCGATGCAGCGGCAGCCAATTTCAAGACCGAGTCCCAACCGGGCCCGAGCATTTGAACCGGCCGGATCGGCCAGTCCGCCATCGAGCCAAAGTATCGATCGGCATGTGAAGCAAGTTGGTCACGAAGGCGTTCGAGTTCGCACTGGCGTCGTTCGAGTTCGGCCTGAGCCAAGGTCACGGCACGTTCGGCCTCGCCGACAAGTTCCTGTGTTTCCGCGTCGTGGCTGGTCAGTTGGGCATCGGCATCGGCGATTGTTTTCTTGAGACTCTCCATCTGTTCGGCCGTGGGGAGCTTCTGAGTTTCAGCGTCGAGCCGATCCAATTCGCGGCGGTAGGTTGGCCACAGCCGTCGCCATTCTGCCTCGCGTTCGGGCGGGCCAACAAGCTGCGGGCCAATCTGATCGACAAGTTCATTTCTCAGTTGCGACAGTCGAAGCTGTTCCGCCTCGGCCTGCTGTCCGGCTCGTTGCGCATCAGCAATTTCGGCCACATTCGATGGATAGATCCATCGCAGCGACACGCACAATCCAACCGCGATCATGGCCACGAACCACGAATACCAGCCGTGAGTCAGCAAGATCGTCAGAAGAATTACCGCGACTCCCGCTCCCGCGAGCCCACGCCGCCAATAAACTCGACCTTCCATTTGTGTGACCGCGTCGGCGGTGAGCTGGATTATGCCCACGGTTTCCATGTGTTGGCGGTCAATCTCGTGCAGCCGATCCCAAAGTTCGGGCAAGTGGTCCGGCGCACCGGCAAAGTCTGCGTACCGTTGTCCGAGTATACCCCGCTCTCCGTCGATGCTGGCACGAACGCGGTGGGCAGTTTCAATTTGAGCAAGTGCCGACTGCCGGCCCTCGACGATCGTCGATCGCTCGCGGGCACGGCGGCGGTCGAGTTCCTGCCGTTCGGATTCCCTTCTTTGAATGTCGGCCGCTTGCTGCTCGCACCAACGCTGTTCTCCTTCTACCACTGTGCATGTCGCAAGATAGTCGGCATGATCGCGGGAAAAGAGACTCAAACTCGCTCGAATCTCAGACAATCGCTGGTCGGCTTCCGATCCCAGCGTTCGCCACGATGCCAGCGATTCCATCTGTTGCTCGGTCGCCTTGCGGTCCTCAGTCCTAGCCTCGCGGCCCTCGGTCAGCTCGTTCAGCCGAGTTCGCACGCAGGTCAATTCTTCACGAACCAATCGCAGCTCTTCCACCTGGTCGGGCAACTCCAAACGGCCACGAATCTGGGCGAATTCGCCGTCGAGCGTTGCCTCAATTTGGCCGATTTCCTGTTGCAGGTGAGCCGCGCGAGCAGACAATTCCAGGTGATTTTGCCTGGCCTCGTCGGCGGACTGCACGAGCAGGGGATAATATTCGAGTCGTTCGGTAAGGTCATTCGGTGCCTGGTCGAAAATGGCCAGATCGCCGGTGGTTCGACCGCGCAGCTCGGCCAGCGGCCGAGTGACCAACTGACATCGCTCGTTGAGCTGCCGCAATCGTTCGTACGTTGAAACGGCCGGTCGCAACTTGGACTCCAGATCGACCCAGGCCTGCCAAAGTTCAAGTGACTGGCTCGTTGCAAGAAGTTGCGATCGAATCTGTTCGCACTTCGTTTCGAGATCATTCAGCCGCGACCGGTTTTCTCGAACCGTCTGCAACCGACAGCGGGCCGTTTCAATACTCGATTCCAGATCGACGATGCGCGGCCCGATCACATCGAGTCGCCCGTCGCTGCGGCCGTCGCGGATGCCCTGCGAGCCGACGCTGATCCCATGCTCGCGAGTAGCGCGGGTGATTTCGCGAAACCGGTCAAACATCTCCTGCAGGCTGTTCTTGATTCGATCAACCGCCGGACCGTAAACCAATGTCGCGATGCGCGGATCAATCTGCCAATGCGTCGAGACCGTCGATTCCTGCGTGATCGTAAACATCGCCTCGTACAACGACCGGTCTGCGATTCCCAGCCAATCCTCAACCATCTGGCCAAAGGGGTCGGGCTCGGCGACAGATCGCGCAGATTTGATTTTCGATTGATACCGCAGTTCAGGCATGCCTTCCTTGTGCAGGCGCCAGACTTTGACATCCAATGCATCGAAGTCTTGGCGAACTCGCCACGGTTCGCCGTTTACGGTGAAGTCCAGTTCGCCCCAAAATGCCGCCGCTGATCCCCAACTGCGATATCGCGATTGAAATGCCGACGCCTTGGTACGAATCGCAGGCGGGCCGAACAGTGTGGCCACGAGACCGGCATGAAACGTGGACTTGCCCAACTCGTTCGGCGAGGTGAAGCTGCACGAACGTCCGTCGAGTTGAAAACTCGTCGGGCGATCGTACCGGCCGAAACCGGAAAGCGTCAGAGTTTGAAACCGAACTCGATTGGCCATGCCGTCGTTAGAGATTCCCCAAAAGAAGAGCGGATCCGAAGCGCGCAGATTGAACACTCGTCAGCATTCGCCAGCCATGGCGTGCGCTGAACCGAATCGTCTATTTCAATTCAATTCCGCTGGGTCTTCAAAAGCTTCGAGGTGCGGGATTCTCTGATTCCGGCCCCAAGAAATGGCCAAGGCGAGAGATTCTAGCGACTTGTGGCAAATGACCCAAGGTGAATCGGTCATGGCACGAAGCCGAAACTTCATTCGCTGTAAGGGGTTGAATAATGAACGTCCGTTAGATTAAGAAATAGCCTCGCAGGTTGGCTCTCCGTGCCGACCAACTGGTGTTTTGAGGTCGGGTCGGAGACCCAACCTACATTTAGAAGGAATCCTCATGTTCACAAAATTCGTCGCGCTGACCGGCGGCTTTGCGGCAATCTTGGCAACCACGTTACCACTCGATGACGATAAGGATTCCAAGAAGGCTTCCGGAGATTCGACTGACGCCCGCCGGGCCGGTCAACGTGGCCTGGAGCCGTTCAATGACTGGGTCGGCTCATGGCGAGGCGTAGGCCAGCCGAAGCGCGGATCAAACAAGGGTGCGTGGACAGAGAAGGCCGACTGGGAGTGGAAGATCGACAAAGAGTCCGCCAGCATGCAGATCGAAATCAAGGACGGCAAACAGTTTCAAGCCGGCAATCTGAGCTACCAGCCGGACCAGAAGAAGTTTCGTTTCGTCGCCACACTTCCGGGCGACGGCTCGCGTACCTATGTCGGCGAACGCGGCGAGGAAGGGAAGGTCATCCTGACATCCAGCGACGAGCAGACGAAGGACCAGTATCGGCTGACATTTCAAATGCGGCACGCGGACCGAATGCTGCTTTTGATCGAAACGAAGCCGGCCGGGCAACCGAGTTTTGCGCGGGTGGCCGAGGTTGGTTACACGCGCGAAGGCGGCAGCTTCGCCGCGGCGGCCGACGGCGGACCGAAGTGCATCGTGACCGGCGGACGCGGCACGACCCCCGTGCAATACAAGGGCAAGACCTATTACGTGTGTTGCTCCGGCTGCAAACAGGCATTCGACGACGACCCCGAAGGCATCATCGCCGATGCCGCCGAACGAACCAAGAAAGAAGCGGCGGACCGAAAGAAGAAGTAGGCGGGAGTAACGGACTCAATGGATGGGTGAAGCAGTGGCCGAACGTGACACACGTCATGAGCAGGCCGGCGGAATAATGTGAGTCTCGAACTCAAACCCCAACCAATGGGGCGGGCCATCGTAGAAGTTCGTGTGATCGTTGGCCAGCGTGTCATCACCCAGCCCGCCATCGACGTTTACGCCGTTCCCTTGCTGGAACAGTGTTCCAGAAAAACAGAAGTGGTCATTATCCGAACCCAGCGTCACAAGCACGCTGTCTTCGAGCAGCGATCGATCGAATCGAATGAAGTCGTCCCCCGCGCTCGTATCCACTTTCAAATCGCTAACCACATCCAGCAGCGTGAAAACCACGGTATCGTGGCCATCGCCCGTGCTGATATTCAGGTCATTCCCAACGGTGACCTCGGTGAACACCAAGCGATCATTGCCGGGGCCGGCGCCGAGGTTCAAGTTTTCAAGAACCACCAGCCGGGCAAGTGTGACCAGGTTGGTCCCAGAGCCCGTTTCAATATCCAGATCGTCTTCCGCGATGATGCCATCGAGCAAAATCTCATCATCACCATCGCCGGTGAAAATCCCGATGTCATCAACGATGAGTGATCCGATCATCGCGACCAAGCTGTCGGCATTGGCCGTGTAGATATTGACTTCATCAGTCACCCTGATGTTTTCAAAGAGCAGGTCAATCGAACTGGCCGCCGGTCCTCGCAATTGCACCTCGATGTCGTCGGGCACCGCCAAATTCCGAAATCGAACCTCGCTGGTTGCATCGGTGAGTCGGAAAACGATATCGTCGCGCAAGCGTTTGAAATTGACCAGCTTCTCGCGTCCATTGATGGTCGTACCCGGCGAACAACTGCTGACCAGAACGCCCTTGTCCGTCGCGGCAAGGTCCACGCAATAATCGCCGGTTCCGCCGGTAATGGCCAAATCCTTGTCCTTGCCCTGAAGTTCAACCGTTAGGTCGGCCGACAAGATCGCTCGCTCTTCAAGGGACTCCATCGACAGCTTGCGTGACTGGTTTCTCGTTGATACCCCGCGCATTCCTGAGTCTCCGGTACAGCATGGCTGGTCATTGGGGAAGGGATTGGGAACCTCGCCAAATGCGAACTGTGTGCCGGTCCAAAAACGGCCGGTTCGCACGGAGTAATCAGATTGTGCAGATGGGCTAGAGTCGATCGGGCCGGGGTTGCGATGATTTTCGGCAACGTGACAGACGCCGCAAAGCGACAAAAGACTCGTCTTGGACTGAAGCGATTGATTGCACGTCGGACACATGGCCAAGTGGCCGGCTCGCTCGACAACGGCCAACAAAGACTCGCACCTGGTCGTAGGCGTGACGGCAGGAACCCCGGGCGATGGCATGGCGCCACGTGTAATGACACCACCGAGCAGCACACCGACAAGCAACACGGCTGCATGTCGAAAAACCGACCGATTGAGCCGGGGCAAATTCCGAGGACGCTCCTTGTGATAGCGCACTTGAGCCGCCAAACTCTCCGCCACCGCCACTGCCTCCCACACTCGCTGCCACGGTGGCGGTGCGTCCCCGTGGTCCTCGTGCCCATTTGAATTGCCAAACAAATCGATGGCCGGCCGATAAAGCTCGGCCAACTCCCGGCAGCTTCGACAGCCGGCGAGATGATTGGCCAGGGTCCCGTTTCCAGAATCGACCGTCGCGGTTCGAGTAAGGTGCTCGAACACCTCATTGCAGTTCATGACAAATCTCCTTCATCGCGTTGCATGGCACGGGCGATTCGATCCAGCCCATAACGCACACGACTCTTGGCCGTATTCAGACAACAGTTCATCGCCGCGGCAATTTCCGGAAATGTTAAATCGCCGAAAAATCTCAGTCGCAAGGCATCAGCTTGATCCTCGGGCAACTCGGTAAGCAGTTCGCGAATTCGTTCGATCTGTTCGGCCCGCAAGAGACACGTCAGGCCCGTGGCCTCGGTGGCCGGCTCTGGCAGCCGGATCTCATCGCCCGCCACGAGTTCCGACCACGGATGCTGCGTCGGCCGCGAGGCCCGCCGCTTCCAATGTCGCTTGCAAAGATTGAGCAGGATCGTCCAGAGCCAGGTGCGAAAAGAAAACGTCGGGTCGTACGAAGTTCGCCCGGCGAACGCCGCGAGAAATGTCTCTTGCACCACATCCTCCGCCCAGGTTCGCTCACCCAACCGCTCCAGCGCAGCGCGAAACAGCGGCCGCTGGTAACGGCGGATCAATTCCGCAAATCGCTCCAAGTCCCCCGCCTGCACACGGCGCATGATCAGGGCGTCGTCGTCGAGCAAGCTACCCTCCAAGTTGTGCCACTGGGTTATAGGTCGCTGGAGACCGGATCGGTCTAAGCCGTATCGGCCTAATTCAACGGGTGGGGTTGTAGATGCAGTATAACTGCTGATCGGTGCGGATGAAAAGTTCGCCGCGCGAGATTGCCGGCGATGCGAACACCGCCTCTTCGAGTCGGTTTCGAGCGAGAAGTTCAGGCTGGCGACCGGCCTTGAGAACGGTGGTGTTGCCGCCCTCGTCCACGAAGTAAATCTTGGCGTCGGCGGCCACTGGCGAAGCGGTGAAAGCGCCGCCTAGTCGCTGTTGCCACACAAGTTTGCCCGTGGCCGCCTCGAAACACGCAGCGATTCTGAAACGGTTCATATTCTTGGGCGAGCGAACGGCACCAAACGAGATTGCCGTCGAGATCGAGACAAAACAAATCGCCGGTTCCAAAAAACGCCCACACGTGATGGCCGTCGGTGACCGGCGTCGGCGTCGCCATCGAACTCTTTTGCTCGTGCCGCAGTGTCGGTGCCGTGCCCCAGAAGTTGCGATGCCACAACTCGCGTCCGTCGCGCCGATCCAGACAATAGAAGTGCAATTGGTCGTGCTGCTGCCCTTCGGAGGCAGTCAGAAAAACTCGGTCGCCCCAAATCACCGGCGTGGCGACCCCCTTGCCCACCAGCGGCACCTTCCATCGCACACACCGCTCGGCCGACCACTGAACCGGCGTGTTCACGTCATCACTCAAACCGTTCCCGTGTGGCCCACGCCAGCCGGGCCAGTCACCGGCCGAGGCAGTCCATGAAGTTGCCAGAACGAGGCCAAACCAGAAGATGGGTCGAAAGGCTGCCGGGGAAAACATGGTGCTACTTCTTGCCATTTCCACGCTTGCCGTTTCGTCGCGACGCCATAGTTCGACGCGGCGGACGAACTTCTTTTTCGGGAATGATCCAAACGACCTTGCCGTCTCGCCAAATCGGAATCGGCTTGCCCGTGCGGCGACTTTCCTCGTGCACCTCCGCAACCGCCTCTTTCATCGCCTTGAGCGCCAGTACGACATCGCGAGGCAATCGCGCGGTTTCCTTCGTTTTCTTCATAGGACCTCCGTGGTTTCTTCAAAGGATATCCATGCCCCCAGTTATGCGAGCGAACAGACTGGGGTTAAAGACAATGACATTCCCGGATTGTTCTTTCGCAACCGGGATCATGCTCAACCCCGAGTTATCCAGCAGCGTCCATTCGTCCAGGAGCGGCCGGTACAGCTCGAAGAGATTTCGCAAGCCGCGATCATAGCGCCGACGAAGATCATCCACCGGCACATGATGCCCGCCCTCACTCACTCGCTTGGCAACTCGTGAAATAGCAGTTTCCACGGTCCGAAGCCAGAGAAAGTAGAGCGACACGCGGTAACCGTCCGCTTTCAGACGCTGCAGGAGCTTCAGGTACGTGCGCCCGGACAGCGTCGTCTCGAACGCAAAATCTCGGCGCAGCTCGGCGAAGAAGTCGATTTGTTCCAGCACCAATCGCCCGGCTTTGATCGCGGCCAGTTCGGGAGAAAACGGTGACAGGCCGGCCGCAATCAGGTCCGCGTTCACGAACACGTCGCAGTCGGCGTAGTACGGTAGATACCGGCGAGCGAACGTGGTTTTCCCTGCCCCGTTCGGGCCGGCGATAATGAAACAGCGAGGCAGCTTTTGCTTTCTGAGCATCGTGCTTCTTTGCCTTGCCTTCCTAGCAAATCTGAACCTTCTACTTTCCACAGCGGAGTCAGTTCGATGGTTTGGGCGAATCAGCCACTTGGCCAGCAAGAGCGACTCCTTTGCCCGTTGTATCACAGATGCGAAGTTGCATCGACCACAGATTCCCCATGTCCGGGTCGCGATATTTTGGCCCCTGGCAGACTTTGACCAGGATTTCGTTTGTGCCCTTGCGAAGTTTCGCGGGCACGATGAATCGGTCGAGCCGCGTGCCGTTTTGCCATTCATCCTTGGTGAAGACCTTTTGTCGATTGAGCCAGATCGTGAGGTTGTCGTCGACTCCACATCGGATCTGCACCTCGCGCGATTCAGGCGAATCGATCGTGGTGAACGCAAACGCCGCGGCACCATCCACGGCCGCCACGGCCTTTACGAGATCGACCGTGCCGAATTCATCCGGTGTGCGAAATCGCTTCCAGGAAATTCGGCCGCCCTTCCCATCGTAGGACGCGGCAAGATCGACTTCTTGCTCCGGCGGATAGCTCGTCGCAAGCGATGTGAAATCCGGGCCATCGAAGGGACCGATCAAGTGCCAATCCACCAGAAACCCCATGTGCTCGATGATGCTCACCTCACGGCCAAGCACCTTCAGCCGACCAGCCGCATTGCGAATTTGATCGGCATCGCGAGCCGTGTCAAACGCCTTGGAATACGCAGCAATGGCAGCTTCGACCTGCTTGGCATCCCCCGCACGGTTGCCCTCTGCTATAGCCACTGCCACAGCATCTCGGCGAAATTCCGGGTCGTCCAAGAGCGGCGGGATAACCTTGGCGGGTGCATCCGGTTCAAGTTTAGTGAGTACGTCCAACGCCAGCCGCCGCACGCGGCCTTGCCGCTTCGGATCAAGCACAAATCGCCGAATCTCCGCAACCGGGATCGCATCCGGCTGCGACTTCATGGCCCGCGCGACCACTCCATCAAATGCCGTCCTCAGCCAATTCGCAGCCACCACATTGGAAGTGTCCATGCCATCCAGCAACGACGGCAACACGCTCGGTCCCATCGCCGCCAATTTATCACGAGCCACACGTGCCACCGCCGACCCGGCACCCTGTGCCTCGGCAGCCCGCACTTGTGTAATCAAATCTTTCACGTCCTCCCGCGCTTCGACGAAGGCACTCTCAGCAAGTAGGACAAGAGCAATCATCAGTTGTTGGGTCATGTGCTTGAACCTTGTCACTGTCACTGAACACCACCTTGCAAACAAAACCGTGCCCATCGTATCCTCGCGATCGAATCTGACTTACGGTACGGATAGCACTCCGCTCGCCGAGCCGGGCACCCCGTGAAGGACGAAGTCAATCGAGTTATCGGTGACGAAGTTCATTCCCAGGACGACGGAATTCGGTAGGACAGAATGGCGTGCTCGCGCGAACTTGCCGATCAGACGAACTGGCCGCGATTGGCTCGCCGTAGTCGGGTCGTGCAGTGTGATGGTCGTCTCACCCAAGTCACACGGAATGCTCTGCCAATCAATCGGTGAAGGTCTCCCCAGTGCGACGAAAGTAGAGCCCAAGAGTTGCCAGCGAATCTGTCGAGCGACTGAGAAAGAAGCGAAACTGAATGGAGCACCCGTATCCACGAAACTTGGCGGATTGACAGAACCGATCTGGACGGTGACGTACAGTCGCAAGGATCGGGCAGTGAATCCCCGCTCGGTGACGTAGTCTTTCGCTCGGACATTGACAGGAAAATCAGGCATCGACGAGCGAGTCGTCAGGGTGAGGAATTCCACAGACAATTAAGTCATCCGGGTTCCTTCCGGTGATGCGTGCCGCCTCTTGGAGGACCAGGCCGGGGTCCGTGCCGTGAGCTACTATCTTTCGGTCCACGGCGACGACCCACCGGCCGCCGTAGAGTTGTTCGACGGTAGGATCATGCTGCGCCCAATAGGCCGCATCGTTTTGATCAGCTCTTGATTCGGAAATCGGACTCGCGGAAGAAGTCATGTCAATGCTCATCGTGTTCTCCGTCTTAAACTCAAGCCATGCTAGCACAATTCGCGGTTTCAATCACCCGCTCTCATTACCTACCGCCTACCCACCGAGGCGCCTGAGTTCGTCGCGAGTTTCGGGAAGTCCAGGATGCGTGAGTTTCCCGCGCTTCGCGACGGCGGCGGTGAGGCGAGTGCGGGCCAAGTCGAGTTCGCCGAGCCGGGCGTGGGCGACTCCGCAGAGGTGCAGCGCGTCGGCCTCGCCCCAGGCGTACTGGCACTCCGCGTATACCGAGGCGTCGAGTCCCGGCGCGCCGGGAGACACGTTGGATCGCCGCCTTCGGGTCGCCGGAGTCGAGATTGGCGCGGGCCAGGGCCAGACGCAGCTCGATTGCGTAGTGCCCGAAGCAGTCCCGGCGCGCCGGGATCGGCCAGGTGGATGCCGGCCTCGGCCTCGCCCCGGGCCAAGTCGTAGGCCCGCTCCGCCCGCGCGATCTCGGCCGCCAAGTGATAATAGCGGAGCTGGACTTTGACGTCGTCAGGGCAGAATGCGCCGCCTAAAGCCGGCAACTAGTCGGTTGTGATCCAGTGTTGGAATCGGGCACATCCATCAGGCCTTAATTTTGCTAGCGATCGAACCAACTCAGGCTTTTGTCGAGTTCTTCTTCGTATCGTTGCGAGTCCATCTCGAAAGCGAGAACTGCCTGGATATGGCCGATCTTCGCGGCAAGGGAAGCGGGTAATTGTGCTGGCCGAACGTAGATCGGCAGGAACGGTCGATCTGGCAGCGCGAGCGCAACATCAATTTCGTGACACACATAATCGGAGTCCACAGCTCTGAGTGAGAGAAAGACCAGGAACGCTGAACATTCGCGGATTGAACAGTCGATCTTGCTGGTCCAGACTGACCCGGGCTCAATCCCTTCATCGTACCGATGCGATAACCGCACGAATGCAATCGCGTAATTTCTGGGTTAACAACATGACTGTCTTTGTGGGCATAGCTGGCAAACAGGAATGCCTTCTTTTCTCCAACGTCATAGGCTGGAAACTGTCTTGTAAGTTTCGGTGGGTCCTTTGGATCTACGCGCGAATCTGCAAATGCAAATCCGCGCGGCCCTATTTCCGTCTCGAGTAGCCGAAGTGCCAATAGACGTCGCGTGCCCCGACCGCACTTTCCATCCTTGTTCTGGTGTTTGTTTGCGATTTGAAGACTTTTGACCGCGTCTGACAAGGCCTCGTCATAGCAGTCACCTGGCTGCAATGCGTAGCCAAGCTGAATCAACGCCTGCCGAATGTTGGCACACGCCGGGCCACGAGTGAACGGCCCGAATGTATTTAAGTGAAGAACTTCGGTTCCAATGTCTGGGTCTTCGAAGAATCGGTCCAGCCCGCGCCACATATCTGGATCCATTAGGCGCGACCCAAGGCTTTCCTCGTGTTTCACAAGTTCCGTTATCAGCATGCGGCGCGTACCTGGGCCGAATATGCCATCGGGACAGGGATGGCCGTTGTTTTTCTGGAATTGCTCGACGCATTTCGCGAGCTTCTCGTCGTACTGGAATCCACTTCCCCTTTCGTATCGGAACAAATCTGAACTAAAAATCAATCGCAGGTTCGCGCAGACAATTGAGACGAGGTGCGGTCCGAGGACTTCGTGGCCCGGATACGATTCGTGGAAAGTGTCGAAGGATTTCGTGGTTATGACCGTGCAACTCCTTTCGCTTTAGAATCGCGAATTCTTGCTTCTAACACAGAACTTCGTTATCCACCAGCGCGGCAGAGGTGTCACTGGGGCCACCGTAGGCGACCACGGTGGCATTCAGGCACGATTGGCTGATGTCCTATCTCCAGTTCGGCATCGACGGCCCGTTTGCGGTATTCAGACAGGTCGGAGGCTGTGGATGAAACGAAGATGTGAAACACCTAATGACTCCTCAGCCAATCTGTCAATTGGGCATCGGGCCAGCGATCTCTTGAACAGTTCGATCGTTCGATCTATCGTATGCCAGTCGGCGCGGCTGTCAATCGTTGAGCTGGTTGCACTTTTTACGGCTTGCGAGACGAGGACTTCGTGAGTTTCCCGTCACCAGAGTTTCGAAGATGCGGATGCAATCGATCAACTCGACGGCGTGCTGAACGGCTGCAAGTCGAACGACTCGAGTCGCGGTGCTTGCTGGCCGGTGGCGGGATCACTGATCCGAATTTGGAGGTGAGGCCACAAGTGTTGCCGGTTCAGCCGGTCGGGGTGGCGTTTACGGAGCCGACGTTTGGTACGACACTGCGAAGGGTTTCCGCAACGAGTGTGTCGCGTGAGTTTGAGACACCGATCTATTCGCAGCTTCAGGCGTTTTCATCGGATGACGAATACCTGTTGCTGACAGGCTCGAATGGGTACGTAGTGCGGCGGCTGAACGACTTGAGCCTTGTCGCAGGATTGGACACGTCAACGTGGAATGTGCCACGCTGGCACCCGACGCGACCGCACGTCATCGTGCATTTCGACGCGAATGTCGATGCCGACGTGACTGTGCAGTTCACCGACGTGGACTCGCTCGTCACCACCGACGTGTTCACGTTTCCGCCGCAGTATCGAACGATCCTCGGCAACCAATCGTTTGATGAGGTATCTGATGACGGCCGCTGGATTGCGGGCATGGTCACGCGGAGCGACGGCGGGCGGGCGATGTTTACGCTCAATCTGGAATCGCAGACGGTCGGCGTGCTGATTCCCTTGTCGGGGTTGTACGACTCCGGCACGTGTGCGCGCGATCCGCAGTGGGGCTTGATCGAGCCCGATTGGCTGGCGCCGTCGCCGCTCGGCCGGTACCTCGTCGTACAATGGCCGCGCGACGGCATCGCACGCTGTAGCGGCCTGGAAACTTTTGACATTCAAACTGGCGCGTTCGTCGGCCGCGTCTACGACGGGCACCAGCACGGCGACTTGGGCGTGACACCGGACGGGGCGAACGAGTTTTTCATGACGTTTGAGTTGTCCGCGCCGCCGCCGGACAACAATCGGCCGGCGATCGGCGTTCGCTCGTTACCCGGCACGAACACAGTGAGCGAGCCGCAATTCGTGCGCGTGCTCGATTGGGGTAACAGCGAACACATCTCGTGCCGCGGGCCGGCCGGCGTGTGCGTCGTCACCGCCGGAACGCTCGCCGACAACGGCTGGAACCCCTTCGAGGGCGAGATTTTCATCCAACGCACAGACGGCTCGGTGTTGCGCATCGCACACCACCGGTCGAGTAGTTGCGGCTACTGGGTACAGCCTCGCGCGACGATCTCGCGCGACGGCCGCTACGTGGCGTTCGCGTCGGACTGGGCCATCCACACCGGCCGCGAGAGTTGCACGGGCGGCAACGATCTCGGTGCGGGAGACCCGTACGTCATTGATCTATCGTCCTCAGGACCTGACACCGGCGGACCCGGCGGCGGCGGTTCAGACGATCAACCGCCCACAATCACGGAACTGCGGCTACTCACCGATGCTCGCGGCACATTCTCGCGATCCAACAGCTCCCGCCCTATTACTGCGATTCGGCTTTCTTTCAGCGAGCCGGTCAGCGAGGCGCCCGCGGTGGACCTGAACACGTACACGCTCGTCGGGCTCGGCGGCGATAACCAGCTCGGCACGCGCGATGATCGGATTCTGCCACTACGTTCTGCATCGCTCGACGCAGACTCAGCGACTGTAACACTGGTTCCGCGCAGGTCGTTGGATACGAACCAACTATTTCAGCTCACCGCGAGCCGGAACGACGCCCTGACCGATCGCAGCAGCAACAGGCTCGATGGCGACACCGACGGCCAACCAGGAGGTAGCTACCGCGCCACGTTCGGCCGTGGCACGCGCCTGACGGTATTCGACTTCGACGGCGACCGCGTCACTTTTACGCTCAGCGGCCGCGGTACCATGGAACTCGGCATCTCGGCCGATGTTCGCCTGCAACATCTTCGAATCGTCGACGGTTCGCGACGCAATACCACGCTTGCTGGCAAACTTGAACGTGCGGTGAACGGGGACGGAACAATCAACATGGGCATAATCAGCGGCCTGACGGTGCTCCGCACGACATTACCCAAGCCCACATTCAGGGTCGATGTGTTGTCTCAAGAGCAGGTAGACTCGCTCCTGAGTTCAACCGAGTTGTTGTGAAATCCAAATCGCTGCCACGGAAGGGGCGGCCTCAGTTCGGATTTATCGGCAGCATGATGTGCGACGGTCGCTTGGCATCGTGGAAGACCGTGTTGTCGGCGACGATCGTGCGGCGGTGTTGTTGCAGCGGCTCGCCGGTGTTGGGGTTCAGGTCGAAGCGGGGGAAGTTCGAGCTGGAAATGTCAAGGCGGATGCGATGGCCCTTGGTGAACAGGTTTGAGGTTGGATAGATGTCGATGGTGAGCGGATAGATTTCGCCCGGTTTCATGAAGGTCGGTTTTTCAAGCGAGTCGCGGTAGCGGGCACGCTTGATCGAGTCGCCGATGTTCAGGTCGAAGCCGAGCGGGTAGTCGGAGTTCGGCGGGCAAACGTCGACAAGTTTGGCGGTGAAGTCGGTGTCGACGGCGGATGAGCTGATCCAGAGTTTCACTTGCACTGGGCCCGTGACTTCGACGTCGGCGGCGAGCGGCGGGGTTTGGAAGGCGAGGATGTCGTTGCGTTCGGAGAGCGGCAGGGTGATGCCGTGGCCGGCGGTGGTGTCGGGACGCGTGCGCTGGTCGAAGCCGCCGGCGTCTGCCAGGCCGCTGGTCGAGCTCAGGTTGCCGCCGATTGTCGGTACGGGGTTCGACGGGTCGAAGCGGAATGTGCTCCATGCGTTGTCATCGCTTGGTTTTTGGCTGCCCAGGCCGCCGTTCGCGTGGAAGTAGTAAGGAGTGAACTTTGTCCGAGCCGGCGGGAATTCCTTTTCGTCGCGCCAGTAGCCGCCGTGGAAGCGACGGCCCTTTTCGGTTTTGTGCCCGTCGCCGCCGCCCATGACGAAGATTTTCACCGGCGGCTCGCTCGTCGCACTTGTCTCGATGCCCTTCAGGTTGAGATCAAACCACCTCAGCCGCCAGTTGTTGAAATCGAGTGCGGCCTCATTGGGAAACTCCGTCTCACCAGCCCAGTTCGATTGCTGCTGGCCGTGCGTCCACGGGCCGATGATCAGTTTCTGGGGCGATTTTTTGGCCTTGGAGAGTGCCTGCCAGTTGAGCACGTTCTGGCGATCCCACGAATCGTACCAGCCGGTGACGTGGTAGACCGGCACGTCGGCGTACTTGGCGACATTTTCTGTGACCGAGTAGCCCGGTTGTTTCCAGTAGTCGTCGTAGTCGCCGTGCCGCATGACCTCGATCAGCCAGTCTTCGTACTCCGGTACGACCCGGAGCGGCGTTGTGCCTTTGCGAATCGGCAGGTTCCAAATGTGCTGGCGCATGAGTTTGCCGTTTTCGACGAGTGCCTCGCGGAGTGCGGGGTCGGCCAGCGCGGCCCGCGCGTTCGGGGCACCGATCGTGAAGATCCAGTTCATGAACCGCATCTCGTACGCGCCCCCGTGCCGCACACCGGCGATGCCGCAATTCGACAGCGAATCGACCGGGATCATCGCGGCCAGGCCCGGTGGGTTCGCGCAGGCAAGTGCGTGCTGCGTACCGCCGACGTAGCTCGTGCCGATCGTCCCGACTTTGCCTGTAGACCACGTCTGTTTCGTGATCCACTGCACCACGTCGTAGCCATCGTTGGGGTCATCGAGGATCATCCGCCACTTGCCCTCGCTCGCGTACCGCCCGCGCACGTCGTTGATCACCACGGAATAGCCGCGCGAGCAAAACCACTCGGCATCGCCGCGAGCCCCGTCTTTGTTGTAGGGCGTCCGCGCGAGAATCGTCGGGTATTTTCCTTCGAGCGGTTTGCCGTCCTTCGCGGGCAAATACAGATCGGCGGCCAGCCGTGTGCCGTCACGAACCGCGATCATCACATTTTTCTGAGCGACGAAATCGTTCTGTGCCGTTGATTTCGGGACGACCGGCGTCGCGTCGGCAGCGACCCACGCGGCAAAAACCGTTTGCGAAATGCAGAAGATGAAGTTGGCACAGGACCGCGTGAGTCGGTTGATTATCATGGGTTGGCTCCGTGCAGGCTTGGGTTGTTAAGCGGGATTGGAAAGTTCTCGCGGCTGAAATGGTAGCCAGACGGCCCAACCAGATCAATTTGCGCATGAACGCAGCTCGCGTTTCGCAAAAGTGTTCATCAAGAGAATTGGCTGTGGCAGTTGGTCGGCGTTATGATATCCGGGTCGCAGTGAACCGTCACTCGCATTTCTTGAAGGAGGAGCTGCATGCACCATCACGCCGCACTTCGAATCGTTCATTCTGCGCAGCAAAGACTTCCGATTCTCCTTTTTGTTTTGGTTTCCGCAATGGCTGGATCAGTATCCTGGGCACGCCAGGCCCAAGACGCGCCGGACAAGCCGAGCAATCTCGACTTTGAGGGCGAACGGATCGAGGGTCGGTTCCCAGCCGGCTGGGGCGGCGGCGGGGAAGGATACAGCTTGGAAGTGGATACGGACGCCGTCCATGGCGGGAAGACAAGTGGGCGAGTTCGGTTCGTGGGACCGAACGGAACCTTCGGCACGCTGACTCAGTGCATCTCGCCGGCGGCATTTCGCGGCAAGCGAGTTCGATATTCCGGGTACCTGAAGACCGACGGTGTGGAGCAGGGGGCCGGGCTGTGGATGCGCGTGGACGGACCGGAAAACCGCGCCCTCGGCTTCGACAACATGCAAAATCGGGCGGCGAAAGGCACGACAGATTGGAAGCGGTACGAGATTGATCTGGACGTACCCAAAGATGCGACCCTCATCTGCTTTGGGTTCCTCGTGGCTGGTAAGGGCACGGTTTGGGGCGACGACCTGAAGATCGAACCGGTCGGTGAACCTGGAAAACCCGTCACCACGCAACCCAAGTCGGATGCCGGAAAGCTCGCGGAAGTCGTGGGCCATGTCATGGAAGCGGATGACAAGCCACTCGCCGATGCCCACGTGCTGATCGTCATCAAGACGTGGCCGAACAACCGGTACACACAGCGGGCATTTGCGGCGAAGACAGACAAAGAGGGTCTATTCCGTTTGCCCGAGTTATATCCGCCCGACGAACGACATGCGGTGATGGTCAACGCCATCGCCAACGGGCACGCCATGGAGACCTTCTATCAATTGAATCAACAGGGCGGCAAATTGGAACCGATTGCCCTGCGACTCGCCAAGGCTACTCCGCTCGCGCTCAAATTTGTGGACGCGGCCGGCAAACCCGTCAAGGGTGTGACGGCCTACCCCGCCATGCGGACAACTCGCGACAACAAACCGCACTTAGTTTACCACCAGGGTTCCGATCCGATCTGGAAAGAATCAGACGCCGAGGGATTTCTGACCATGAGTTACTTCTTGAAGGGCGAAAAGGCAAGGATTTCGTTCCGCCTGCCCGGTCAGGATTGGGGGCCGGTGGGGACGAGAGAGTTTGTGGTCGACAAAGAGGAGTTGGTAATCGAAGTCGCTGGTGGGGCCGGCAGCAAGAAGGAGTCGGCGGGGCTAAATGGACCACTTTCCGAGCAAGACGCCGTGCGGGTGAAATGGCTGGCGGACAACGCGATTCGCATGCGGTCGATCAAACCGGATGACGAAGATTCTTCCGATCTCGAACCGCTCAAGAAAGTCATCGGCGACGCCCGCGTCGTGCAACTCGGCGATTCCGGCGCGTGGCTCAAAACAAAAATCACCAGCCGGCCACTCGGTTACTCAAACATGCAAGCCGATTGGACCCAAGTGCTCGACGGCATGGTATTCACCCGCACGATGACCCCGAGCACGCGGCGACAATGACGCGTGCCTCATTCAGCAACCGGAGTCGTCACGCTCCGCGTGAGGGAGACCACATCACGCGGAGCGTGATGACTACGGTGAAGAACTCAACGAAGTGACGTTTTGGTAGCCATCCTCCTGGGCGATCAGTTCCAAATGAAGAGTTTCGAGTTCGGCGACGAGTAATCCGGGTGTAGTGATCGGCGACAGAGTGGAGATGCCACGCACGAATCCGCGGCAACCGTCGCACACGCTCACGCGACATTTCGACTCTTCGCTTTCGACAAATAAATCGTGTAACAGTCGGTGGTCTCGCGTTTCGCAGAACGGGCAGAAGATTCTGTCGACCTGCCAGCCGGCCCCGCACAGCCCGCAGCGGAGCCAGCGGAATTGCTCCAGCCCGCGCGACTCAGCCAATAGCGGCCAGCTTCCGCACACGAGGCAGAATCCCTTTGACCAGCCAAGGCGAGGCGCGTCGAGTGCGAAGCCGCTGACGAGCGCGGCAAGCGAGGGCATGGCACAGAACCGCAAGACGCTGGCCGCTAGCCGAGCCTCGAAACCCCGGCATTCGAAATATTCGGGCACTGTCCTGGGAGCATCACGGATCATCAGATGGACCGCTTTGACAGGATCGATGACGCCGGACCGCACGGCCTCGGCCAAGCGTCCCAGCTCGCCCGCTTCGCGATGCCGCGTGAGCACGTCACAGACCGCGAACCAACGAGCGCGGAAAGAGTCCGAGTCCCATTCGACGGATTCGCCACGGAGCAGCGGCTGCCCGGCCGATAGCCTCGCGGTGGCGTTCGATGCAACGAAGCCTCTCCAAGCTGGTCCGGTTGCACGTCGAAACAAGACAGCAATGAGATCCTGGTACAGTCGGACCGGGCACAACAACTCCGCGCGACGCTCCGCCAAATTGGCCAACTGCGCCATCGCATCCTGAACCTCCGAAGAAAGTCCGGCCGCCGGTACATTCGTGCTCAAACGAAATTCAGACATCTCGTTTCGTTCCAACTCGGGGGAACTCCAAAAAGAACAGTACCTCGAGGCACACGAATTCGTGACGATCATCGCTGATCTGAAACTGTGGAGATCAGCGAAGATTCGTGTTCTGGTGACTCGGCTTTTCTGCCGGACGGTTGGCCGCTCGTTCGATCAACCATCCGAGCAGTTCGGGGCTGTGGCCGATGGTTTCGAATTCTTCTGCAATGTTTCGTGCCACGGCGCGGGTGGGGCCGGACGGATCGCCCAGTTCCTGCACGATCGCGTCGAGGCAAGCGGCGAGCTGTTGCGGTTCTGGGTCGAGCACAGTGAGCCGTTCCAACACACGCCGTGTGATCGAATTGCCTGCGATGTCCGCCTGCTGATCGCGGGCACGCTGGCGTGGCAAGAGGTCGCCGGATGCGAGCAGCATCAGGGCCAGATCCCTGGGCCGAAACAATCGATCCGCGGAGCCAGCCATCACGCACCTCGCCTGCCGTATCTGACGTAAAACTGATTCTGGAAGAGTTCGTCCGGGTCGTACTTTCGTTTCAGCTCAAAAAACTCACGCCCCTGCGGGTAGGCTTTGTCGAATTGGTCTCGCGTCGCATGCAAGCGGTAGGGCAGGTAGTAGCGTCCGCCATTTTTCAGGGCTGCGTCGATCAGATCGCGCGAGAGGCGGGCCATCTCGTGTTCGGCGGCTTCCTTTCGCGGTTGGCTGAAGAGCATCACGAAGGAGAACATGCGCTGGTCGGCGTAGCGCAAGAAGGAATCTTCGTCGGCGTTCACACTCCGCACGGTCACGTTCAGGAGATTTCCGCGGTGTCTGGGAAGAATCGCGCGAACCTGTTCCACAAAACCGCCGACTCGATCGGGCGGGACGAAGTACTCGTGCAAGATGTCCGTCGTCGCGGCGGACCGGTCCTGAAATGTCTCCGCCCCTTCATTGAGCAGTTGATTCCTGGAAAAGATCTTCTTGGACAAGAATGGCTGCAATCGCGTCTCGGCATTCCATCGCAACTCCTTTCCGTAGTCACTTTCGGCAGAACCGCGAAAGATGGCTCGCCTGAGTTCGACCATGCCCGACGCCGCCAACGCGGGCGGCTCGCCGTCTGGTTCGTGATAAAACACGTTCAGAATAATCTCCTCGAAGAGTCTGTCTGGAACGATGTTCATTCGAGCGTAGACCATGTGAACGCCCGCTTTTTCAAGCACCGTTCGCTCAAACGTCTCCAGCGATTGATCGACCTGCACGACAAATTGCTCCAACCGATACCGTTCGTTGGGCACGACGCGCAGCTCGACGTCGAGGATGATCCCGAATAACCCGTAGCCGCCGAGCGCGAGCGAAAACAACTCGGGGTTCTCCTGACGGCTGCAACGGACGATCATGCCGTCCGGTTTCATCAAGCGGAACGACTCGACGGTCGAAGCGATCGGCGGACGATCATAGACCCAGCCGTGGCAATTCACGCTGATCGAGCCGCCGACGCTGAACGAGTTATTGGATTGCATCACGGCCACCGAGCGACCGCGTCGGTCGAGATACGGAATGATCTCGGACCAGAGAGCACCGGCCCCGACACGCAGCATGCCGCTGCTTTCGTCCAGTTCCATGTGGTTAAAGGGCAGCATGTCGATGACGATGCCACCGGGATAAACCGTGTGGCCTCCCATGCTGTGCCTCGCGCCGGCAATTGAAACCTTCTTTTTGTCATTTCGTGCCCGCGTGAGCAAATCGGAGAGTTGACTCTCAGCCGCCTCGGCATCCTCCGGCACCGACCAAACTTCCGCGATCTGCGTCTGGTTCAATCGGCTGGCGTCGTCAACAAATCCCGGCGGAAGCACCTCAACATAGACTTCGTCATGCAGCGACGTTCGAATCAAATGAAACGCAGGCCGGGCTACCAGAATGGCGATACATCCGATCGCGATCAACATTCCAACCAGGATACGCCGCCACTTTCGCTTGGAGCCTGCGATCATCGAAGTCCCCTCACACGCTGCTTCTTGCCATAGGATTGGGTCTCGCCGCTGCCATCGCGAGCCAGCCGGCAAACTTCTTTGTATCGGAAGCAGTGCACCACATGGTCGTTCACCATGCCGGCCGCCTGCATATAGGCGTAGCAAATCGTCGAGCCGACAAACGAAAATCCGCGGGCTTTCAGGTCCTTGCTCATGGCATCGGACTCGGCAGTGCGGGCGGGAAGTTGTTTGAGCGACTGCCAGGCATTTACGATTGTTCGGCCGCCGGTGAATTGCCAGATGTAATGGTCGAACTTGCCAAATACTTCTTGCACCGTCATGAACGCGCGGGCGTTTTTGATCGCCGACTCGATCTTCTGCCGATTGCGAATGATGCCGGGGTTTCCTAGCAACCGCTGCACTCGCCTCCGGTCAAATCGTGCCACTTTTTCCGGATCGAATCTGCAAAAGGCCGATCGGAAGTTTGCCCGCTTGTCGAGCACGGTTTTCCAACTTAGCCCCGCCTGGAATGCGTCGAGCACCATGAATTCGAAATGCTTGCGGTCGTTGTGTAGCGGCACGCCCCACTCTTTGTCATGGTAGCGGACCATCAGCTCGTCTTTGATCCAGGCACATCGCGGTCGGTCCGTCATTCGTTTTCTCCTGTGTTATCGCCCGAGCATAGCCGGCGCTAAGGCCAAGATCGAGTAGCGCAGGACGAATCCGCCGGCGAGCACAAGCACCGCAGCCACTCGGTGTGGCCATCGACCCGGTCGCCGCGGCGCCAGGCGCAAGACCAGCGGAACTCCCGCGCCGAGCACGAGCGTCCCGATCAGCAGCCACCAGGTGGGCGGCACTTTGAAGATCGGTGCCGCCGAGGCTCGTTGCGACGACAGAAAGAGCAGAATCGTGCAGATTTCCAGCCCCAAAGCCCAGCCATCGACGCGATCGAGTTTCGCCAGCGATTCGCCCGCGATGCCTCCGCGCCAATCGCCCAGCAGCCGCATTGCCGCCAGGCCGCTCGTGGCCGACGACGCCAAGAACATCGCCGCAACCCACGGACTGTCACTCCAAACCGGCTGGTTTGTCGCTGTCAACAGCGCGCCGGTGTACGACGCGATGAAGAATCCACAAACGGTTCCGGACAGGTCGAACGCCCAGCCGAAAAAACCACGATGTATTCGCGTGGCCAGAGCCGCGAACCGACCAAGCCCGCGTCGTCCCGATTCGGCGAGCGCACCGACGAACGAAATTGTGCTGATTGACCCGAACACGAGCAACGCCCACGCCCCGATCGACATCGGCGACCACCACTTCACATGTGGCCGCCACGTCTCGGCGTCGAGCAGCATGTGCCAGAACCGGGACGGCTGATCCAGGTCGAGGATGAGCAGCACGCCGCACACGGCGATCAGCGGGGCAGCCAGGAAGTACCCGACTCGGCCAAGCCGCCGGTCGTCCTCACCGCCGATCAGCTCGATCAGGCACGCCATGAAGTAGGCCCCGGCCGCGATGCCGCCCAGAGTGAAGTACCAGACGATCCACCAGCCCCAGCGAGGATCGGCGGCGAAGGTGTTCATGAGGATGGCGACCGGTCCGATCGACCGCGTCTTTCTCGGAATGAAACGATCGCGGCCAGTCCCACCCACGCCGCGGCCACGATCGCTCGCCAAGAGGAACCCGGCACACTCTTGGCCGGTTCCTTCGGCGACGCGGGCAAGCCGTAGACCTCCGGTTTGTCGACGAGCAAGTAGAACGAATTCAGTCCGCCGAGGATCGATTCGTCGGCGCCGTAAAGTGTGGCCGCAGCAGCGCCGCGTTCGTGAAGTTGTTCGACCCGCGCGGCGGCTCGCTGTTTGAGTTCATCGAGCGGGCCAAACTGGATCGACTGCGTGGGACACGCCTGGGCACACGCGGGCGCGAGGCCGTTCTGAAGCCGGTCGTAACAGAACGTACACTTTTGAGCAACGTGCTTGGCCGGACTCATGTGGATCACGCCGAACGGGCAGGCGGCGATGCAATCGCGGCAGCCGTTGCAGTACGGCTCGCGGATGAAGACGGTGTCGAACTCCGTGCGAATGATCGCGTCGGTCGGACAGACCTCCATGCACGGCGCGTTCGCACAGTGCTTGCACACATCCGACATCATGAGCCACGCGGCCTCCGATCGGTCGGCGTCTGGGGAAAATTGCTCAATGAACTTCACGTGCCGCCAATTCACATCGGAGAATGATCCCGTGTTGTCGTAACTGTTGCCCGACAGCGCGGGCAGGCCGTTGTTTGGCCCCGGCTCGGCCGCCAGCTCGTTCCACTGGTGGCACGCCACCTGGCAGGCCTTGCAGCCGATGCAGACGGTTGTGTCAGTGAAGAAACCAACGGCATGCGGCATGGCTTGGCCTCATGGGACTATTCAATTTCGAGGTATCATCGCACGACTGGGACCGTCACGACAAGCCCGGACCAGCTCCATGCTGTCAATGCGATGTGCCGCCGCGTGGGCCGGTGAGGATTTGCCCCACGATGTTGGTGTCGGGGAAGTTGGCGAGCAAGTAGGTGTTGCGACCCTGGGAAATGCGGACCGTGGTATGACTGTCGGGGCCGAGAGCCTGCGTTGCACGTGCGGCGCGGAGTGAGAGGCGATGGTCGCCGACGGGGAGTTCCAGACGGAGAACCTGAATCTTGTCCGGCAGCAGACCCCAGCAGCGCGTGTCGGCCGATTCGGTCGCTTCCCACACGACGCCGCCCGCGTCGAATGCCAACTCGACGAGCGGATTATCGGTGCGGATCGCTTCCTTGGTGGCATACACGACACCCTTTTTGACGACCCGCCGAGCGACTGCCCGAGCCATGACACGCGGGTAAATTGCGGCGTACTGGTCCACGGCCGATTGGCCGATGTCTGCAATCGTCTCGGTCCGCCCGCGATTCTCGCCGTCGCATTCGATCTCTACCGCTGTGATGGCGTTGCGGGTCAACGCGACCCGTGGAGCCTTGATCGGCGCGATCGTCGGCGGAAGGGTGTGCGACGCGGTATGGCTCACGATTCGATCGGCGATCAATAGCGCTGCCGAGGTCGGGAGTTCCTCGACTTGCTCTTTGTACGGCCCGCGACCGACCAAAGCAAATATGTAGACGACGCCGTGACCGGGTGCGGAATGATGCCCGTTGCGTGCCCGCTCCAGGTCCTGGACGCCGCAGCGAAACGCCGGCTCCCACTCGACCACACTGTGGTACGCACGCTCCGCGTCGTCATAGTTTGAATGTGTCTCTTCGCGCAGCAAACCGTGGATGTACGCACCGAGAGCAATCCGCTTGTAGCGTAGCTTGGGGTTGTCTCCGGCCTCGTCCGCGCCAGATTGGATGATCTGCTGCTGTTTGTCCGTGACCTGCAGCGCGTAGGCGGCGGCGTCTTCGCCGTCCCCCATGAGGTTGGCAAGGGCGAGAAACGCTCGAATGAGGATCTTTTCGTAGTCCTCGCCGGCGTAGGCAATCCGCTGATCGTCGGTCATCGTGGCCAGCACGTGTTCCGGCACGCTGGTCTGTTCGAGGTAATCGAACCGATCCCGCACCTCGCGCAGCAACCCCTCGCACTCCTTGGGCCTGCCGGCGGTCAGTTCGACGATGCCCCGGTCAAGCTTGAACACGTCGGCATCGTGTTTGTTTCGAATCCGCTTCTCGATCGCTTGCGACGATCGATCCAGATTTCCCGCATAGAAGTCGTTGCGCACATCGCGCAGCCGGTCGGCGTGCGTGGCGCAGCCGCCGACGCAGGCAAGCAACAGGGGACCGAGACAGAGATAGTCGAAACGGAATCTCATGTGATCGCGCAGGCTTTGGAGTGCGGTGGCTTGACACCGCTTTGGATTTCGCGGCCGTGTAAAGAAAAAAAAGCGGTGTCAAGCCACCGCACTCCAAAGTTACCGATCGTACTTTTTGCGAATCATGGCCGACTCTTTGTCGTAGTCGCCCGTCCGGATGTCAACGAGTTCCATCGTCAGCACGTAATCGCGCTGCATGTCATGCCTCTTGCGCGTGGTGCCCGACGTGATCTTCGCGTAAAGCAGGTAATCAACCGGCTGGCCCTGCTGCTCGAGCGACGCGGCAAACGCTCGCATGTTCTTGGGCAGGAACAACTCGTCCGGTCGCAATCTCGTTTCCCGCAGCGCCGCATCGACGAAGCGTTTGCTAATGGGATGATAGATGTGCGACTGCTCGATGTGTGTATCGATGTGTTCGTAGATTTGCTCCTTGAAGTCGCCGATCTCCTCGGCGCTCTTGTTCTCGACGCCAATGAAGCAAATCCGCATTGGCCCGGCGGGCGGCGCACCGACCGATTGAATTCCGCTCGCATGTCGCTCCAGTAGGGTGCAAACGGCGGTATCCACCAGCGGCTTGAAGGTCTCGGCGCCGGCCCCGGTCGTGCCGATCATGTCCTTCTTGTCCGGCCGCAACACCTTTGCATGGGTCCGATGTCGGCAGCCCATACCGAACATGCTCAGGCCCAGAGCCACGACTGACACCAGACCGACTAACGGACGCGCGTTCAAACGGAAACTCCTCTCCATAAGTTGAATCCACGCGGACTCGCGGAAGTGGTTCTGTTCGTAGTGCGGGCTTTAGCCCGTAGATCCTCGGAAAACGGGCTGAAGCCCGCACGACAAGCTGTTCCGTGTGGGAAAGGGGCCGATATTCTGGCCAAAACGCTGAATTGGTCAATATGGCTCCGCGCGACGGTCTGAGAACGTAGGGTGTGTGAGCAAGCCGGGCTGGACTGGTGCGTTACGCGGGCTAACGGTTCGCAATTCCACGACGCACTAAATTAGCCGGCCGCGTCGGCTTGCGAAACGCACCAACGGTTTTCCTGCACGCTTCACGTACCCTACGCCGTTACTCGAATCAAGATTCGTACTTTCTCCGTCGCGGCACTTCGGGGCGGCCGGCCTCGCGGGCGAAAACATCGAGCCGGTCAGCGGTTGCAGGTCCCAGATGCTTACGGACGATGCGGCGAGTCGCGGCATAGTTTAGCTTGACGTGTTCGAGCAGCCGTTTCGCGTCGCGATCGTCCTTGGGTTCACCTGACACCATCTTCATGGCGACCAGGTACTGGACCGGGACGACCGGCATCCGAGTGCGACCGACGGTGACCGTCTTACTTTTCCGAGTCGCAGCTTCCACTGCCTCCCAAGGAACTGGCCGTGGGGTAGGCTTCCAGCCTGCCAGCCAGTTCCTTGCCAACATTGGCAGGCTGGAAGCCTACCCCACGGCTCAGGAAACTATGCGGCGAAGTATTGCCGTCGGTCGATGAAATCGAGCCGCACGTCGCCTTCGCGGATCGCGACACCGCCAATGGAGAGCGGTATCTGTTTCAGCTTGCAGCTACGAATCGCCTCGGCCGCCGCGATGTGCTCCGCCGGAACGGCCACGTCCAAGTCTTTCGTGAACTCCTACTGCTCCGGCGGCAGATAGGTCCACATGGCCACTCGGCCGATGATGGCGAACGGTGCCCGCGCGTCGCGCAAAATCTTGGCGGCCAATTTCGCCGCCGGCTTGGGATCGTAAGTGGGAATCGGACCCGTATTGATCGGCTCGCCATACTTGATCTTCTTTTCGCCTGACGCGGCGTCCTCGCTTCAACACTCGACCGGGCGTACCATGCAGCGGCCGTCAGAATGCCGCACACGAACATTGGCCTCGTGGATTGTAATGTTTGGCACGTGGCCAGTGCAAATGCGCTTGGGCGACAGGCAGGAGATGGTGTACCGGAAACCGCCGACGTGAGTCGGCAGTGCATTCCGCCTTCCCTCTACGGCGCCGCCTCCAGACACACCACAGTAACCGCGCGCAGTCCGGAAACCGCCGACGTGAGTCGGTGGTCCTTCCCTCCCTAGGTTTCGGGTGGGACGGAACCGCCGACTCACGTCGGCGGTTTCGCCCTGATGGCGCGAACGCAAACTAGCTGCAGGATGGAGCGGCTCTGCCGACTCACGTCGGCGGTTTCGAGTCCTGAGCACGAACCGGGCGAGCGAGATGCACCCGGCACGTTATCTCTTGCTGCTCGCCTTGAACGTGCCAACTTGCCGTTACCGTCTGGTGCGCTGAAATGGAAGTAGGGAAAACGGCGAAATCACGGGACGGACTCGGCGCGTTGCTCGGTGGCCGTCCCTTTGATCGTCAGGGGAATCGCCATTTGGCCGGGGGAGTCGGTGAAGAGCGTGAACTCGGTCTCGAATTCGCCAGCAATGCCGACCTGGAAGTCAATCTTCAGTTCGTACTCCGCGCCCGGCGGAACTGTGCCCGGCAGGTCCTGCACCCGCGGGCACCCTTTTGCTCCTCACGGCTCTTCCGCGCCCAGAATTCGTATGGGTCTGTTCATGCGATTGAACAGCTTAAAATTCAGGGGCACGCGGTCACCTCGGGCAACTTCGCCCAAATCGATCACGGCGGCTTGGACGGCGAGCCCCGGGCTGCCGCCCGCGGATCGAAATGCTACGACAACACCGGAAACGCCGCAGAGTGCGGCGAGTGCGAAGAGCGAATTCGAAACGAGCCGAAGCCGGGTGCCCAGCGCGCTGGCACGCGGCCTTGTGAGCGAGGTGCTCTCTAAGGCAGACTCCATAGAAGACTCATCCGATTTGTCTTTGGATTGGTTTGCACAGCCTAGTCGATGCGGCGGCGAAAGGCAAATCGCCCGGACGCGAACGAACGCCATTATCAACGGTCGGGCGCTTAGCCGCTCAGGCGCAAGCGGATCAAAACTGGCCATCGATGACCTCGCCGCCAGCGCGAGTGCCCAGTGCCTGCCATATTCCAGGCGATGGTAAGTTTTCCCACCAGCCACCGGGATTCTTGGTCGCGCCAACGGGCTGACCGGTCAGCGGATCACTGGCCCATGAATCGATGTTCTCATCAATGAATCGAACCGAACCGTCTCCCATAAGGATATTCACGCCGCCAGGGTGTAGCGATGATGCGGAATACAGCCATGCATTAAGCGCTCCGAGCCAAGTGCGCCGGTAGGCATTTGGCGGAAAAAACGTAGCGAAAAGTGTGTCTCCAAGATTACCCGATGTGTACCAACCCCTCTCAGCCGCCACACCTGGCTTGATCCGATCGAGTTGGTCAAATGTGGCCAGGGCTTTCTCGCTGGCAAACATGGTTGTGCTGAGTCCATCGACAACTGCGGATAACCGGATCGGATGCACGTCGTTGAAACAACCGTCACTCTGGGCGAGCAATTGCGGCGGTACTGTACAGTTTGCTGAATAGGCGGGCATCGCGAGAACTGGAAACGTTCCTACGGACAGCGAATAGCTGCTCCGCGCCATTAGCCATTGGCCACTTGGCGGGTCCGGCGCCATGGGAGTTAGAGCGCCGGCGTTCAGCACTCTTGGCCCGGCGCCCGGATCAGACGGACACAGATAGCTCTCCACCACTTGCGAATGGATTGTGGTGTTTTCCAGCGCAAAGATCGACAGGCTGTGATTGACTGCGTTGTAGAGGGCGGCCTGCTCCATTTGGGGCAGGATGGCCACGAGCACGCTCTTATCAACGAAAAGTGCCGTGCATGGCGGATTGGAGCCGGCAAATCGCGGGTCATGAATCGGCGTGCGGCCCATCGGAAGGCATCCGTGTGTCTCCGCGTAGTTGTGAATTGCGAGCCCAAGCTGTTTGAGATTGTTCCGGCACTGCATTCTTCGCGCGGCCTCACGAGCGTTTTGCACGGCGGGCAGAAGCAGCGCCATCAGCAGGCTGGCGACGGAGATAACGACCAGAAGTTCGACAAGTGAAAATGCGCGCCGCACTCGAAGATGTCCCATTTGACAATCCCTCACTGTGGGGGATCGTCCACAGATCAGGTTTTTCTGATCCGTGAAACGATCCACAACACGATGCCGCCGGATAAGCCCAGTACCCCTCCAATCGCGAACAACGTACTTGCGGTCAGCCACGATCCGCCGCCTCCTGCCGAACCTGGTTCCGGCAGACCATAGGCGCCAAGAGTGAATTGTTTGCTTGGAGCATCACACTTTTTCGGTTCGTCGTAGGACATATGATGCTCGTTCACGGATTGGCCCGATTGATCCGCGTCGACAAAAACCATTTTTGACGGGAAGGGGACTCCATCGAAGCTGGAGCCGTACTCGACCGTGTAGGTAATCGTGCCCCAGGAAACATGTTCCTGACATTGGTAGACGGCCCAACACTCGTCGGGGTTAAGAATCGCCCAATACTTGTAGGGCGGTTCATTCTTGGTTGAGCGGGTGAATTCGACCCGGACCATTGCGCGGCCGTTATGATCAACTGCTCGGATGTCTCGGAGTTCAAACTCAGGATGGTTCACAATGGAGTCCAAAGTCATCGAACCGATTCTGTACGACACCTCCAAGTAGGATTGGTAAATGCTGAGCGTGTGGCCCGGTCCGCTGTCAGTGTCAGTACTAAATGCGTAGACATGGAAAGGATCACTCTCCGCTGCGCTCTCCGATGATCGAGACACGCCAAAGGAATATCGTGGATTCATCCCAGTGGCGTTCCCCACTACAGAACTTGGCAAAAGAGAGAGTTCGACCAACTTCAATCCACGGTCGTGTATCAGCTTGTAATGTAAACGGCGCACCCGGTTCTGCGCAACCCGATTCAACAGTACGTATTCCTCAACGATGCTCCCTTCAAAGTTGAGTATCGGTTCACTTAGGATGTGCCAGCTTTGTGGACCCTCTGAAAGAAAGCGCGATTTCAAATCATCTTTCGTGATCACATCATCTTGGATGATCAAAAGCTCCAGATTGGTTGACAGCACGACAAGTCCCAAGAACCACATTTGGTGTCTCCGCTGGCCGCCTTCGTTGGGTAATCCAGTCTGGTAAGCCGCCAGCATTGGAATTGGTAGTACAATGCACTTCTCGTCCGTCGAACGCATCTTCGGACTGAGAGGCCAAGCTCGATTTTGGCGGTTCACTAGGCTCTCGTTTTCCAATCCAGCAATCCAGAAGCTTTATCTCCACGCGCCGAAGACAGGGGGACATTTCGTCCTCTACGGCGATTCCTAAGCGAATGCCGTAGCTTGAAATGCAATGCCTGCTCGTCGGCGCTAGGGACAAGGCTCTGAGCTTACACTCTCCCACTTCGGGTAAGCCTCAACCCTTGCACTCGCTCTTGCTCGTGGACTCCGAGTGACAGCGTCATACGCACGTACAGATAGCGCCGCTAGCTGTGCAAGTCTGGTTGACCGGACAAATGCCTGCCGAACAGTACGGTGGGTCAACAGCTCCGGTGCAGCCCGCAGCAGGTTCAGGTGCTGTGCCCGCATAAAGAACCGAGCTTGTTCCCGCAAGCAGCATGATCGCCAAACCTCCAACGAGCAGAATCTGACCAACGCATTGAAACAAACCACGCATGACCGACTCCTTTCCGAATCGAAAATGGGCCGCGCCTTTTTTACCCAGACTCCCGGTCTGGGTCGGGCACGGTCTTTGTCAGTGTTCCTCGAATCCTGATGCCAATACCGTGATCCGTTTGATCGTTTGTGAGAAACGTTGCCGTCTGATCGAACTCGGTGTTCTTGGAAACCACGCGAACGTGCATGGTGAACGACGCTGAAGCGCCAGCCTCTATGTTCAAAGGTAGAGAAGATACGGAAATGCAAGTACATGAGAGCGAAACACCGGTCACAGAGATCGTCACATCTCGAAAGTTCCGAATCGTCACAGTCCGCTCACAAATCTCCCCCGTATGGCGGTCGCCGAGATCGATCCGTTGGCAGTCCGCGATGACTCTGTGTCCCGCCAGGTAGGCGGCCATGATTTGAAAGGAACCGAAGTACGCCAGTGCCGCGGACGGGATGCCAACTGCAACTGCGCAAGGAATGAGCAGTTGCAACCTTCGGGTCGCGCGTCGTGGGCTACGAGGATTATCGACAACGGCCCCGACCCTTGATGGGCCGATCGACGAGACGTCAGTGGCAACGTGTTGTTCAGTTTGTTCACTCACGGCATAACTACCGGCAATGGAGGTACAGCAGTCGTTGGTTCTTCGAGTTCTTCAAACGCTCTGAAATAGCTGACTGGCCGCACGTCTACATGCACGCTCAGCGAGAACACGGTCTTCCCCTCGCGATCCATGCCAGCAACTTGCGTCATAAGCGTTCCGACGAACTCCCTAGCCGCCGTCAAATCGAGACGAAGGCACATCATCGCGGTTTCGCCGCTATCCAAGTGGGACGCCGCAGGCGACATTCGGAGACAATCGCAACCGGTTTCGAATCGCTCGATTTCGATGGGCTGTCCGGCGGTGTTTTTCAGCTCGACATAGTGTCGTCGCTCCTGGCCCTGCGGCACGATGCCGAAATCGATTGTCTGCGACGACAATAAAATCGCGTGGGCTGAACTTTCTTCGTTCGTTCCAGCCGGCGGAGCCGCGAGACTCTCGCCGCTGCTTACGCCGCAGCCGGCAACACAGCCAATGCACAGCCCGAATAAGGCCACCGTCACTCGAGTATGCCCTGATCTCATGGCTCTCACCGACCCATCATCTGCGACCAAACCCATGGGCGTAGAGTACGCACGACTCGCGTAGTACTGCAAACGAAATCCGGTTTCAGTTTGTTTCACTTCGTTTCATGTCGCTGACTTCTTGCGCGAATAGCGCATGTGTTTCCGCAATTGTTGCGCGGCGGCCGTACCTGCATTGCTTTTCAGGACGGCCTCGCGAAAGGATTCGTCGACGCGGATTCGGTCTCGTGGCCAGCTAAGCAGGTAGCAACCCTTGCCTTTCGGTGATGGACAGATGAACGGTGCTTCCGCGGCACGACGGGGTAGGGCTGCCGCAATCGCTTTTAGGATGCGATGCACGCTCACACGAGAAACACAAACCGCGCCGCAGTTCGCCAGCCGTGCGGCAATGAGTTGACACATCACGTCGAAATCCGCATCCGGCAAGGTCACTTCCACACCGTCAAGCTCCAGGGTGTACCGTCTGCCCCGTCGCCGCCCAGTCACGAGGAACCAAGGCTGCTTTCCGGTAATCGACATGCCACGATCAATGCGTCGCCGTGTATCCCTTCGGGCCTGTGCGTCTGTGCGTCTGTGCGTCTGTGCGTCTGTGCGTCTGTGCGTCTGTGCGTCTGTGCGTCTGTGCGTCTGTGCGTCTGTGCGTCTGTGTTTTGCGTGCCATGGCGATCTCTCCACATTGATTTGGACATGACAAATTACCCTCCACAGCCCCTCACCCCGACCCTCTCCTCGCAAGCGGGGCGAGGGAGTAAGCGCTGCGCGCAGTTTCCCCTGAGTCGGCGTTCTGTAATACATAATCGTAATTCGGCGAAAAAAGCGAACACGCATCGGAAAGATTTTTTACAAACGGTGCGGCGGGAGAGACTTCGGTGCCAAGCGAGAGCCGGGTGAGGCAAGGACGCCCATCGAACTGCAGCCCGATGCGGCATTGAGGAGGATTTGATTTCGGCCCCTCGCGCGAAGAATCGGTTCCTCGCCCACGCTTCGGGTTCGTGTGGGGCAGGGCACGGAAGGGTTAGGACTCGTACTTTCTCCGCCGCGGAACCTCCGGTCGGCCCGCTTCGCGGGCGAAGACGTCGAGGCGGTCGGCGGTGAGCGGTCCGAGGTGCCGCTCGACGATTTTTCGGGCCGCAGCGTAGTTCATCTCGACGTGCTCCAGCAATCGCTTGACGTCGCGATCATCTTTCGGCTCGCCGGAGACCATCTTCATCGCGACCAAATACTCGACCGGCACCAGTGGCAGCCTAGCTTGGCCCACGGAAAGTGTGTGTCCTTCACGCTGTGCTGCCTGGACCGCATCGCGAAACAATGCTGCGCAATGTACGCGTCTATCGATGAAATCGATCTTGAGATCGTCATGCCGCACACCAACGCCGCCGATCGAGAGTTGTCGATATGGCAGCTTGCGATGCCGCACCTCTGCCTCCACGGCGGCGCTGAACTCGATGGGCACTGCCAAATCCAGGTCCTTGGTGAACTCCTGTTGCTCGATATTCCCTTGTAGCCCCAGTGCCACGGCAGACTGAATGGTGGATGGTGCGGACGCGGATGGTAAATGGGCGGACGCGGCGCTTTGCGCACCTGCCGAACTGCCGCGACCTGTGCGGAGCTACTCCAGCTCGCTGACAATCTGTTTCGGGTCGCGTGGTACAAGTTTCTGCGCCGTGCAATCGACCACAAAATCCAACGTTTCAAGAACAATGGCGCCGATGAGTGCCGTTTTTCGTTTCGGTACCACGATCGCGTCGAAGACTCGGCTGCGTCCTTGCAGGGTGACGCGAACTTCGTCAACCACGTCGCGCCGCCCGACGCGACCGTCGGCGTAGCGGGTCTTCGTTCGACCGGCCTTGGGAACTCCCAGTTGTTTCACGACGTCGGTCGGCAGTACCAGACGCGTGGCGCCCGGATCGACCGTCCCCCAAAGCGTCACTCGACGAACCTGCTCCGGCTTCATTCGCCCTCTTCGGGCATCCACCATGTCCTCATTATTCGCGACCTGGAATTCGACAGAGAATCGCCCCATCTCTTTGGTCTCCTTAGCGGGCCGAATAGCGCTCATTCGCACAGTGGAATCCCTCTTCCGTACTTGCGTCACCCATTCATGTTTTCAACGCGACAGACAAACACCTTCGCTTCGTGAATTGTAACATTCGGCTCGCCGACGAGCGCGGACAGATCGTTCACCACGTCGCCGGTCGAAATGCCCTTGTAGCCCCAGTGCCACGGCAGGCCGACGTGGTGAATCATGCGGCCGCGGATGGTGAATGGGCGGATGCGGCGGGTGACGAGGGCCTTGGCGCGGATCGATCCGCGCGGCGTGGTGACGCGGACCCAGTCGGTATTGCCGATGCCGATCTCAGACGCGTGTTCGGGCGAAAGCTCGACGAACAATTCCGGTTGCAACTCCGCGAGCCACGGCAGCCAGCGGCTCATCGTGCCGGACAAGTGGTGCTCGGTGAGGCGGTAGGTCGAGAGCACGCACGGATATTCCGCCGAGCCGACCGGCGCGTACTCGTTGCCGGGGACGTTCCAGACCTTCGTGAGCGGGTTCGCTTGCTGACGGTAAACGACGTTTTCGATCGGCGATTCGTACGGTTCGTAGTGAACGGGCAGGGGACCATCGACCAGGCCAGACGGCGCGAACAGCCAACCTTTGCCGTCGGACTTCATTACGAACGGCGACGCGCCATCGTGCGCGTCCATGCCGGTTCCACCAGGCTTGGCTGCGGCGTGCGGCGACTTCGTAATAGGAAAGTCGGGCACATCGATGCCGACCCAGCGGCCGAGAACGGGTTGAGAATTGAGGGTTGAGGGTTGAGGGCCAGAATTGGTGATCGCTTCAGCAGGCTGCCAGTAGACGTAACCGGCAAGCTTGCCGCCGGTATTCTCGCGGGCCAGTCGAGCTTCCTTCGGCCACGGTTTGCCGTCTGGGTCGGCGGAGGCGCGGTTGTAAAGGATGCGGCGATTCGACGGCCACGAGAATGCCCAGCCTAGACTGATCCAATCGTCGCCGTGGCGGTTCGCCGCGCGATTGAATCCGTTCGGGCGTTCGGCGTCCGGGGCGAAGATGCCGGAGTAGACCCAGCCGCCACACGCAGTACTTCCGTCGTCTTTCAGTTCGTGGAATCCCGCGACCGGTCGGCCACTCGTAATGGTGAAGCCGTTGATCTCGCGAAGTATCAGTTCTGCCGAAGGTTCTACAGAAAGGGGCGGCTTTTTGAACTTGAAGGACCCGTGCCAATCATCGCGTCGGTCTTGGACCAGGCCCCACTGGCCATCAAAGTAGTTCCACGTGAGATTTGCTATGGAGTCCTTGTGTTCATTTACACCGGGGCTTTGGAAGTAAAGCTGCTTGAGTATCCATCCCAGATGCACGGTGAACCAGATGTCGCTGCGTGCGTCGCCCGGCGGGTCGGCGGCCTTGTCGTGCCACTGGACGAGCCGTTGCGTGTTGGTGAAGCTGCCGTCCATTTCGGCCGCCGCGGCGGCAGGCAGGAGGAAGACTTCGGTCTTGATGTCTTCGGGCCGCAGTTCGCCGCGCGAGACTTCGGGCGAGTCCTTCCAGAAACTGGCCGTCTCGGTTTCGTAAAGGTCGCGAACGACGAGCCAGTCGAGTTGCGCGAGAGCCTTGCGCTGGAACGATGCGTTCTGGCCGCCGACGGCCGGGTTCTGGCCCATTGCGAACAGGCCTTTGATTTTGCCTTCGGCCATCGCGACGAACATGGGCATGTGCGAGTGGTCGCCGACCGTTTTCGGCAAGTAGTCGAACGCGAAATCATTGCCCGGCCGGGCGTCGTCACCGAACCAGGCTGTGAGCAGGCTGACGATGAACTTCGGGAAGTTGGCCCAATAGCCCGTCGGCGTGGTTTCGGTCGCGATGTAATCGTGAAGCGTGTCGTGTTTTTTGAGAGCCGACGGCGCGTTCAAATAGCCAGGCAGCAGGTTGTAGAGCGTCGCGATGTCGGTCGATCCCTGAATCGTCGCGTGGCCGCGAAGCGCGAGGATGCCGCCGCCAGGCCGGCCGATGTTGCCGAGCAAGAGTTGCAGTATTGCCGCGGCGCGAATCATCTGCACGCCGGTCGTGTGCTGCGTCCAGCCGACCGCGTAGCAAATCGCCGACGTACGATCGGGGCCGGAATTTGCCGTGAGCGATTCGGCGATCTTGATAAACGTGGCTTTGGGGGTACCACAAACTTCCTCTACCATCTCCGGCGTGTAGCGTCCGAAGTGCCGCCGCAGAATTTGGAAAACGCAGTGCGGATGTTCGAGCGTCGGGTCGCGGGGAGGTTGAGCGCTGAGGGTTGAGGGTTGAGGGCCAAGCGCAGGCTCGCCTGGTGGATCGTCCTTCTGGCCCTCAACCCTCTGATACTGCCAACTCGCCGGATCGTAACGCTTACCGTCGACATCGAATCCGGAGAATACGCCGCCGAGTTCTTCCGTGTCCTTGAAGTCGGGCGAGATAAGCGTTGCGGCGTTGGTGTAGTTGACCACGTACTCCTTGAAGTACTTTGCTCGATCGATCACGTAGTTGATGAGGGCTCCGAGAAACACAATGTCTGTGCCCGGGCGGAGCGGGGCGTAGATGTCGGCCAGCGCGGAAGTGCGAGTGAATCGCGGATCGGCATGAATTACGGTGCAGGGTCGGCCGGCGCGCGTCTTGGCCTGAACGACCCAGCGAAACGCAACCGGGTGGCACTCGGCCATGTTCGAGCCCATGATCAGGATCGCGTCGGAGTTGACCAGATCGGCGGCGAAGGTGGTGGCACCGCCGCGGCCGTATGAAGTGCCCAGACCGGGCACGGTCGAACTGTGTCATATTCTGGCCTGGTTTTCGATGAAGACCACGCCGAGTGACCGCATGAGTTTCGCCTGGACGTAGTTCCATTCGTTGTCCATCGTGGCGCCGCCAAGTGAAGCGATGGCCAGCGTGTGGTTCACTCGTTTGCGGGTCACCGGCGCGGCGGGGTCGGGAGCGGGCACGTCTGCGAACTCGGCGAACGTGGCGTCGCGCGTCGCCTTCACGCGCTGGGCGATTTCGGTCATCGCCCATTCGAGCGGTTTTTCCTCCCACTCTGTGCCGCCAGGAGGCCGGTACTTAACCTTGGTGAGCCGGAGCGTGTTTACGACAAGCTGATAGGTTGCTGCACCTTTCGGGCAAAGAGTGCCGCGGTTGATCGGCGAGTCGGGGTTACCTTCGATGTTGACTATCTGCCCGCCACGCACGTGAACAAGTTGACCGCAGCCGACGGCACAGTACGGACAGACGCTCGGCACTTGACGAGTTCCGGCGATCTTCAGTTTTTGGATGGCAGCCTGGAGCGGTTTCAAGTCGACGCCAAGACCCGCTACGCCGCCAAGCAGAAATCCGGCACCTGATGCAGCGAGCAAGTTTCTGCGAGTTACGGCGTTGCCGGCGTCGCTGCATTCACTTGTTTGTATACGGTTCTGGCTCAACAGCGAAACTCCTTGCAGTTCAAATTCGATCGCGAACTTTTGTTCCGTCTGTTGGGTTCTGTCCGGTCGCTCATTATAGTAACTGGCCTGCAAAAAGTAGCGAGCCCAACTCGGAATCCGTTAGCATTGTGCGGCTCAATCATGAGGCTTCAGAGTTATGGCGATCAATTTAGTCGTTCTGGACGGGAAGCATCGTGGCCAAACGATCATTTTGCCGCGCACGCAGTTTGTAATCGGACGTGATCCGACTTGCCACTTGAGGCCGGTAAGCACGGACGTCAGTAAATTCCACTGCGCCATTGCCCACATGGGCGACCGCATCGCGGTGCGGGACTTGAAGAGCACGAATGGAACGTTTTTGAACGGTCAGCGAGTTACCGGCACCGCCCGAGCACGAAACGGTGACGTGCTGGAAATTGGACCGCTCAAGTTCAAGTTCATGGTCGTTGGCGAAGTAAGAAATCGGCCGGGCGACAGCTACCTGGAGTGGCTCATGCGGAGCCCCAATGAACTCGAGAGTCGCGTGCTCGATCCAGGCCAAGAGACCGCGATCATTGAAGTGTTGCCTGGCACGCCGAGTAACGTACCTCCATCCGCGCCACGTGCGTATTCGGAAGAGGCGACGATCGTCGCCGGTCAGTTCTTGCGTGAATACATGCAATCGAAGAAGAGACCCGGCAAGTCATAGCTCAAAAGGAAATGGCACATGCGGATTCTGGTGGGGTGGGATGATTCGGCGGAGGCTGAACTGATCTCCCTTTATCTCAACGTGGACCAAAACGAGGCTGTGGTTACGACCAATGTGGCCGAGTATTTGAATTGTGCGGAACAAAAGGCCTGGGACGTGGCCCTCATCGCGCTGACGTTTCCCGACCTTGAGCGTGCCTTTGAGACGTTTGAACAGGCGAAGGGATTCCTCCACGACACGCCGATCATTGGTGCTTCGCGTCCGCTGGAGATTTATCAACTTGCACGATTCGTCGCCGCCGGGCTGCACTCGCACATCATGCGCGATGCGGGGGGCGATTACATTTTCCTGCTCATGCCCACGGTTCAGGCGGCCCACGTAGCCGTTACCGCCGAACGGTCGCGAAAGCTGGCCGATCGGCTGCGGCAAGAAATTGAGTCGGTTCGGCGGCTACAAGAATCAGTCATTCCGCGAAACATCCAGGCACCCGAGGGATACCATGTTGCGGCTCGTTACGAGCCGTCGCAGATTCAGGTAATTGGCAGCCGGCCGGTGGTAATGGCAGGCGGCGATTATTACGACGTGTTCTCGATGAAAGAAAACGAGTTAGTGCTGCTGGTTGGTGACGCCTCCGGACACGGCATGAAGGCGTGCATGTCCATCATGACTATGCACACACTGATCCGAATGATCCGCGAAAACAAGTACAACAACACATCCGATTTTGTCGCCGAGGTAAATCGGCGGCTTTGCGAGCACAACATTATTCAAGACGAAGGCGGTTTCATCACCCTCCTGTACTGTGCATTGAACACCGACACGCACTCGATTGAATGGACTTCCGCCGGCCACCAGGTGCCACTGCTTCAAGACCTCAAAACAAACCAGGTCGTGCCGTTGGGAAACGATGAGGAGGGTGGCCTGCCGCTGGGGATCTCGGTGGACATGCCGTACGACGTGAAACGGAATGTGATTCCACCCAATCACCGATTGCTGCTCTATACCGACGGCCTGACGGAGGCATTTCCCGCAGGCGGAGACCATCACGACGAGTTCGGTACTGAAGGAATTGTTGGGGCACTGAAAGCCGCTGGAGAACTTCCGCTTGAACAGGCCCTCGATACCCTGTTCATTGCTTCCCACGAATTCACCGGTGGAACCGGCCGCCATGACGACACTTCCGTCGTGCTGCTGGAACGCATGAGTTGAAAGAACTCGTTGCGGGTTTGGGACTGGGATTAGAGCGAGTTAGCGATATTTTTCAAGAATGCGAGGTTGACAGGTCGATGGACACGGCTAGAATCTTCATGCGTTGGAAGATTTGATGCAGGAGTCTCACTTGGAGGCCAGCCGTTTGGGTATCATCCGAAGCCAAATTACGGGAAAGGCGTTTGGATAGCTCGCCGTTCAATCGGCCCAGACGGGTCGCAGGTGAGGCCAAACGCAAGTTTGGCCTTTTTTGTTGGATGGTGCTCACCGGGCGCATAGCTCAGTTGGTTAGAGCGCAGCTCTGATAAAGCTGAGGTCCCAAGTTCGACTCTTGGTGCGCCCACTCGGGGATGTAGCTCAACTGGGAGAGCGCCGGCTTTGCAAGCCGGAGGTTG
>Ga0247727_10002181_pt1 | contig 45158 bp, 37 predicted proteins | sample WisWelCaveWW1625_FD_202498 | JGI IMG/M metagenome (GOLD analysis project Ga0247727, IMG submission 202498) | Biofilm microbial communities from Wishing Well Cave, Virginia, United States - WW16-25 | ecosystem: Environmental > Aquatic > Deep subsurface > Groundwater > Cave microbial mat | place...
GCTTGAGTCGATCATCCATGATCCACCTCCCCGATAGGCCGAAATCCTTACCTCGCACATCCAGCACGCATCACAATCCCAAATTCCAGGCTCCCGGCGGAGATCAATCTTGGACAAACTCCTAGTGGACCCGAACTCAGCGAAGGAATTGGGCAAGATTCTCGGTGTCGATTCAATTGTCTCCGGTACGATTGCCGACCGGGGCGATACTTTGCGTGTCAATGCAAGGTTGATTTCGACTGAGACCGCCGAGGTGTTCTCCGTCGCGGCTGTGACGATTTGGAAGGACTCTGCCAAGGCTCCAATCGGAAGAGCAGCATCCGAGGAGGAACAGACATGGCAAGGACTGTGCGAACAATTAACGAAGACCTACCGTGGTGCAAATCCTGCTAAGAAGCCCACAATCGCGGTCCTGGAATTCTCAAGTTTTTCAGGCCTCGTATCGGACCTCGGGCGACTCATCTCCGAGGAGCTGATTACAAAACTGTTTTCGACCGGAGAATTCAAAGTCATTGAACGGTTCCTTTTGAACAAGGCGATCGCGGAACACAAACTTCAGGTGCAGGGATTAGTAGACCCGAAATCAGCCAAAGAACTAGGGAAGATTCTTGGCGTGGACGCAATCGTTTCCGGCACAATCGCCGACTTGGGTGAAACGTTTAGGGTCCACGCCCGTCTCATTTCGACGGAGACTGGGGAAGTGTTCGCCGTTGCCGCGGCCCCGATCCTCAAGGACGGTGCCATCAACGCATTGATGACTGGTAGCGGAAAAGCTACTGGATTTGGAAAAGGAACGACGACAAAACAAGCGGTTTCGGAGCCCGATGGAACTGGTATCAAGATCACGGTCGAGCGCGCCGTGAAGAATCAAGGCGAGATTGAGTTGACCATTACAATCAAAAACGAGACCGACAACGAGCGATACCTTTGGGTAGATAGAACATTAGCGATGGCAGGCGATGTTTCGCTCTTAAGCAATTCTGGGAAGAAATGGCTGATTACAACTGCGACGAACTTCAACATCGAAATGGACACAACTGGCGGATACCTAGGCGGAGGAGGTTACAGCTCCAAAGCAAGGACCAAATTCAGCGGTTTGGGTCGATACGCGCCTGGTGAAGCGAAACAACAGAAACTCACATTCGCCAATTCTGATGATTCCAACGGGGAGGAGTTCGAGTTCCGAGGGACATTGCGGTCTATTGATAAGGATCCCTTCTGGATCGGCTTCATGACGTACCATTTTACGGATGTGAATTCTACAAAGGGCGTTTCAAAGATCATCAAGGGCATAAGACCCACGCCAAAGACGGAACGCCCGAAACGGAAATAAACCGTCGATCGCGATTTCTCCAACGATTACGAGGGCGGAAAAGAAGCCGGGGAAAAGCACTCAATTCGACTTCCGTTTCGCGAGGACTTCTCTGGTATCATTAGCTTTGCCACTACTCTGGATCACGCACACAATTCCGCCAGGATGTGTCAAATCCGATTCAGAGTTGCGGCGTTCACTCGGCCGAATGTCTTCACGATGATGCTTTGGGACAAAGTGTAGATCTTGTCCACTCGAACGCGGCCGGGATGGTTCAAGGTGCCGGACTCCAGGTCGGACGACGTGACGGTGAAACTGAATTTCGTCGCCGCGGGATTGGAGGTCATTGCTATGACGATCACGTCGGCGGTCGTGCGATTGTACTCATCGTTCGAGATCACAATGACTGGCCGGCGAGGGGCGGAAGAAAGGTCTGTGAACGGGATAGGAACGAGAACAATGGCGCCCTGCCTAGGCATTGTTCCAGTCCTCGTCGTCGATCGGGTTGTCCCAAAAATCGGTGCTGCTCGCCGACGCGGCGGCTAGTTCGCCAAACTCGTCAGTGCCGGGAATGACCCCAATCACTTCCACCTGTGTGCCGGCGGGTGCTGGAACGGCCAGCTCGATCTTGCCGTTTTCTCTGGTTTCCGTCTCGAACTTGTAAGCCGTGTGTGACATGCTTCGCAACCTCCTGAAGTATTCTAGCGAGCCTGGGGACGCTTCGATTAGGGAACTAACTCGTCCACTCGCACTTGTGCGACGATTTGCCCCTTCAACATGAGCGGGACTGCTTGGCCGCGGCGAAATGTCTGGCTCACGCGATAGGCGGGCGGGCGGGCCTGGGGATCGGGATCGCTGAACACCTCGACTTGTCGGTCCACAAGATTGATGACCCAGTAGATCGGGATATTGGCCCGCGCGTAGATGCGGCCCTTGTCAACGCGGTCCGTCGTCAGCGAAGAGTCAGCCGACTCGATGATGAGACCAATATCCGACGGGCCTGGATGTCGCGTCAGAAACGCCCGCAAGTCGCCTTCGATGACCGCCAGATCCGGTTCCGGCTCGCTATCTCCGGTGGTGATGGCGCATTGCACACGAACATGCCAACGCGGCGGCAAGTGCGGTCGGATCGCGAATTCGGCCAGGCCAATCGCCGTGTCGTGTTCAGGATTTCTTGGCATTTTTGGGACAATCCATCCTTCGAGTAGTTCCACGGGATCGTCCTCGGTGAGAACGCCCTTTTGGATCATCTCGTGGTACTTCTGCACGCTGATCTGGTAGATCGGGAACGGCGGCACGGTCGGCGTCGCAGCCGTCCCCATTGCACTGACGGTTGACATGCGTTTTCTCCTCGACACCATCATATCCGCGACGGACGTCAATTGCACTGGCCAGTCACGAGCGCGAACGCTCGGAAAATGAGCGGCGGCGGGTCGGGCGACGTGATGGTGAAACTGCTGGCAAGCTCCGCGACGCCGCGTTCGAGGTGATGCTGAAGAGTCCGGCGCAGCACAATCCGGGTCCGTGCGTGGTGAACTCGCCGATTGCGTCGAGTTCAAGTTTCTGCACCGAAACGATCGCCCGGCAGCACTGGGTGGCCTCGGAGGAATTCTGAGACAGGCATGGATCGTTTGCCCGCTGGCCGGACCTGGATGATTTCGACGGCCGTGTCGCCCGTCGAGACGAGAAGCGTGCCTGGGTTGGATGGTAGAACGGTGCTGGGCGGGGGTGTTTGTCCCAAGACCAGTTCGGTCGGTCCCGGTTTGATTTGTTCGATGATGAGGCGAATTGGCGATTCGCCGGAAGCGCGATGCAAAAATGTGTAGGCAAGTGGCCACGGGTGCATCGCGCGAATCTGATTGAAGACGCCGGTGGCGCCGCGCGACCAGTCGATCAGGCCGTGTTCTTTCTTGAGTTTTGGTGCCCGCGTGGCTTGCGAACGGTCTTGCGGGCGACCTCTTAGTGTGCCGGCAGCCAACTCGTCGATGGCTTGACAGACGAGCGGAGCACCCAAGTCGGACAGTCGCAATTCCAATTCGCCAGCGGTTTCAACCGGGCCGATCGACGTCTCGGCCTGGAGCAAAATAGCGCCGGCATCCAGAAACGGGGTCATGCGAATCACGGTGACGCCGGTGGACCCTTCGCCGTGGTAAATGGCCCAATTGATCGGGGCCGCGCCGCGGTACTTGGGTAGTAGCGAGGCGTGTAGATTCACACCGCCGAAACGAGGCACGCGGAGCAGGGCGTCGCTCAGAATCTGGCCGTAGGCCGCGACGACGAACAGGTCCGGCTGCAAGGCGGCAATTCGTTCAATCGCTTCCAGTGTGTTGACGCTTTCGGGTTGGAAGACTTCGATGTTCCGTTCGATTGCAAGCGTCTTGATCGCGGCGGGCACGAGTGCTTGATGTCGACCCTGCGGGCGATCCGGTTGGGTCACGAGCATGTGAACCGAATAGCCGCGGTCGAGCAGCAATCGAAATGTCGGCACGGCGAATTCGCCGGTGGCCATCATGATGAGGCGAAGGGCGGAAGCCTGAGGGTTGAGGGCCAGAGGCGACATGATCGATCCCTTTCCTTGTATTGCTTCTGGCCCTCCGCCCTCTGCTCTCTGCCCATTCAGCAGTGAGCGGCCTCGAGTTCTTGAAGCGATTTGGCGATCGCGTCGTTGGCCGGGATTTCACCTGCCCGCTGGCCGTGGCGGAAGTTCTTTTCGAATTCACGGATTTTCATGATGACTCGAATCTTTTCCAGCGGGTTCAGTTTGTCGGTGAACAAGATGCCCTGCAGATGATCCACCTCGTGCTGGATTGCTCGCGATGCCAACCCTTCCGCCTCGTGCTCGAACGGTTGGCCGTCCAGCCCGGTGGCCGTGATTTTGATTCGTTCAGCTCGTTTCAGCTTGGCAAAAATTCCCGGCAAGCTCAGGCATCCTTCTTCCTCTTCCACCAGGCCCTTGCGGTCGATGATTCTAGGATTGATGAAGACTCGCTCTCCCTCCTTCTGGTTTGGATCCGATTTGGGGTTGAGCACAAAGAGTTGCAGCGGCATCGCGACCTGATTCGCGGCCAGTCCGATGCCCTTGGAGGCATACATCAGTTCCAGCATCTCTCCGGCGATGCGGCGAATTTCGTCGTTGACCTCGCGAACCGGTTTGGACACCCAACGCAATGCGGGGTGAGGGTAATGCACAATCTGCATGAAAATCTCTCTCCAGGTTCAGGCCTTCATGGCGGTGCGGGATTATAGGCCAGAACACGGATTGGTGCCAAGCGAGGTGATCGGTAGTGGGTCCGTTTGGGTGGCATGCCGTCACCTTTGGGTCGGCATGCCCACGCAAAGCCGAGGGCATGGCACCCATGAATTCAAATAGACCCTCTACTAGTTGATCGAGTAGCGGAGAAAAAGCTTTCGATGGGTTCAGCGCAGCCGGGTGAAAACCCAAGAGTGCAGATTACTCGTCATCCGGTTTGTCATTCTTGGGTTTCGGTTCCGTGGCGTCTTCTTTCTTAGCTTCGCCATCGGGTTTCTTGGCTTCGGGTTTCGCTTCGGGGTCTGGTTCGGACTTTTTTGATTCGTCGGTCTTGACTGGTTCCGGCTTCTTCTCTTCGACGATCGCGAAGTGGCTTGGTCCTTGGAGGAAATCCCTGATTCGGTCGTCGGGCAGCAGAGCCACGGGTCCGGATTTTTCGGTCGCCGCGGCGTAGCGCCTTCCATCTTCGGTGGCGGCACCGAAACGAATCGTTTGTGACGCGGTTTCGCCTTCAAGTTTCACTTCAATCGTCAGGGCCGGCATCGACAATCCTTGAGCTTCGGTGAAGTCCCCTTGGTATTGGGCAAATTGTTCGGTAGTCAAGTGCGTGAGGATGTTCACGAGGTCCTGGGGCTTCTTCGTATCGAGTTTGAATTCGTCGTTCCCGACGACCGACCATTCTTTGGCCGTCTTGCCTTCGGGTTTCTTGTTGGCGAGTTCCAGCTTGGCGTCGGGCCACGTGAGGGTGATCGCTTCCACTTTGAGGCTGTCGAATTTGAAAACGGTGTGGTCGTGCAATTCGGCGTTGAGGTTCTTGAGCACGGTCTGATCGACCGTGAACACAAGATCGCCGTCGGCGAGCTTGGCGTAGCGACTGCCATCGGCTTCAATCTCCGAGCCGATCAGCAGCACGTGCTCCTTGCCTTCCTTGTCGCCCTCCGCCTTCATCATGACGGTCGCTCGGATCTTCGGACTGTCAAGGCCGTAGGGCTTGAGGTCGGTGACGCCTTCCGCGATGAGTTTTTTCGCGTTCAGACGGCCGAGGTCGAAGAGTAATCTTGAGATCGTCCCGCTGTCGGCCGGTGCCTCCAGGGGTTCGGTCAGGCGCCAGGTTTCCTTATCGAGTTCGCCCTGCTTTTCCTTCTGCCGAGCGGCGACAAACGATTTGCCGTCGCGATGAATCGAGAGCTTGGCGACATCCGAATCGAAAAAGTTTTGAATTTGCTTGCGGCGGTAGGCGAGGTAATCGCGATCGAGCTGTTCCCAGAGACCTTCGTCGGCAACGGCGAAGATCGCCGACTCTCCGCCCCGCTGGGCATAGATCAACTTCTTTTCTTCGTCGCGCTTGCCGAAGAGCACGCGAACCGGATCGCCCTTTGGTTGTGGTGATTCGTCTGTCGTGCCGTCTTTCTTTTCTTCCTTCTTCTTCTCGTCCTTTTTGGCTTTGTCCTTCGAATCCGTGTCCTTTTCTTCAGGCTTCAGGCCCTTGTGATAAATCGCCACGGTCGCGGCGGGTTGGTCGAGTCCGTATTCCTTGGGGTCGCCCGCGTCGATGAACTCCTTGATCTCAGCATCGTCGATTTTTTTGACGAAATCCGTGACGGCCGTAGTTTCGGCTCGAGCGCTCTTGGGTTGGAAGATGTCCCAGTCAAAGTCTTTCTTTCCAAGGGCAATCGCGCCGGACGCGCGTTCGATTCGGACGTAATCGACGTCGGAAGAAGTCAGCTCGACGAGATCGTGGCTGCGCAAGTCGTTTGGCTGCTTGGCCAGGTCACTGAGCACGCTGGCCTTGACGGCGACCACGTATTTCTGGTCACCGAGCTTGGCGTAGATTTTTTCGTCGCTCCCCTCCACGGGGCCACCAAACAACACTTTCTCGGACACGGGCGGTTTTTCTTTTTCCTTGGCCTTCTCCTTTTTCTTGTCGCTTCCCAGGCCGGTCGAGCTTTTGCCGGGCTTGCGGATTTCGGCAACGAGCGCGGGCTTGTCGAGTCCAAACTTGGCCAAGTCATCGGGTGCGTCGGCGACGAAATCGCCGTCGCCGTCGACTTTGACGTCGGCGAGCTTGCCGATCCATTCCTCCACCTTGTTCGACTCGGCGCGATCCTGGATCGGTTCCACAAGTCGCCACTTGGTGTCTTTCTTCTCCGCGAGCAGTTTTCGATCGAGCCATTCCAGGTTGACGCGATCGGCGTCCCAGCGGGTGATGGTGACGAGTTTCTGCTGGCGAAATTCCGCAATCTTCTTGTCTAGGCTGTCGAGGCTCGACTTGGAGACCACGAAAACCACCGGCTCGTCGGGCAACTTGACGTAGTAGCTCTCCTTGTCGGCCCCCAGGGCACCGACTTGCAGCCGAACCGATTTGGTCTCTTTCTCCGATCCCTTCGGATGGAAGGTTAGCGAGACTGTCTTCGATGGCGTATCGAGTCCGTACTCGACGAGCGAGGCGGTGTCTTTGCACTCGAATGTGCCGGCCTTTTCGTCCTTGCTGCCGGCGGACCCGCGGCGCGTAAGGTTCTTTAGCGCAAACACGATGTCGCGGACGCGCGAGCTGTCGGCGAGCACGTCGATCGGCTTTTTCATTTGCCAGCGATCGGCGTCAGCGGAGTACGTGAACTGGAGTTTTTCATCGCCTCGTGCCAGCTCCACCTGGGTCACATGGTCGGCTTCCACGTCGTGGAGTTCGCTGATGACCTTGTCGCGGCGAGCGGCTATTTCTTTCTGCGTGGGAGCATTCGCCAGCTTCAGCGCGCCGATCGCCACGAGAATTACGAAGAGGGCAATGCCCATTCCTAGAGTAGTTTTCGGGTTCATAGTTGTTTCGCAAAATCAGCGGGTCATGCCGGCTGGTCCGCACGAGCGGGTCGCATTCGAGCCAGCCAGAGGGTCAAACCAATGGTCCAGAGAATGATGCAGGTCATCAAAACGCGGAACACAGTCGCTCGCGTCGGGCCGGGTCCGATCTGCCACAGGCAGAGTCCGGTGTACAGGGCCACTAGAACTAGCGTGCCGCCGACCGCGAGCCACAAAAGTTGGAATCTGTCGGAACGGGCTACCCAAACCAAGGCAGCCAAAAATCCGGCGATCGCCACGAGGTGAAAGAACGGCTCAAAGATGAGGGCAAACGCAGCCGTGTCCCCGATGTCGAGGCGTGCGTATTTTTTCACGCGCGGCTGAATGCCGATGTCGGCCGTTCGGCCGCCGAGCCAGTTGATGGCGTTCAGGAACAGGTCCTCGTTTTCCGGTTTTTGGGCCACCAAGTTATTCGACGCAAACGTGGCATCGCCGAACACGACGGCGACCGGCGTCGACTTGGAGGGCGTGGGCGGATGGCCGGGCATCGGCGGCGGCGCCGAGCCGCCTTCGGAGACTGCCACGCCGAGGCTAACGGGGCCGGGGGTGTTGCCGGCCTTGTCGGGATTCGGTCGCGACTCGAAATCTTCTTCGGCCCACGATTTTGTGCGGTCCGATGTTTGAAGCAGCTTTGTCGCCTGCATGCCGCCGGGCGGTTCGCCGGGCATGCCGGGCGGCCGGGCGTCGCTGACCGCGGCAATTTCACAGGCTCGAATCATCAACACCCAGCGATTTTTTAACGGCGCCACAATTTGGTGCAGCGTCCCTTCCGGCTCGATCTGCACGACAAGCTGGTCGGCACGTTGAATTGCGGAAGCGAAGTCGTACACCAGATTATTCTTCACCTGAACTTTGTAGCCGGCCAACAACTCACCCAGGCCGGCGTCGCCCGACTTACTCTCGCGCGGCGAATCAAACAGCACAAGCAATCGCGACCGACGGCTATTGTCTTTGTTCCGTCGCTCCATGAAGTCGCGGATCTTCTGGACCTCACCCGTTTCGAATTCGCTCTTGGGGCCGGCGATCACGAGAATGTCGGTGTCCGTTGGAATCTCGGCCTTGATCAAGTTGATCGGCTCAACCTTGATGTTCAAATCCGTCAGCCGTTGCTTCAAAAGCCCGATTCCGTCCAGTTCGCGTTCGTCCGAATTGTTCAGGTCCTTTTCTCCGTGCCCTGCCGTGAACAAGACGCTGGTTTTCTTGTCCTCGACCAGCGCACGAATCGCCGAGGTCACGGCATTTTCGCCGAAGAAAGATCGGTCGCCCCCGCGAGCGCCCGTCATCATGTCGATTTCCTTTGTATCGACCTTGAAGATTTCGCTGTCGCGAACGACTTTGTGCGGGGAATCTTCGCCCGTGCCGAAGGTTACAATCAGCACCGGCTCGACGAAACCGCCGGAACCGCGAACCAGGGCGTCGGGATACTTCTTGAAGAGATCCTCGGTCCGCAGGCGGTCCTCGATGATGTCCACGAATTCAAATGTCAGGTCCTTATTCACAGCCGAGTACTGTTTGAACAATTGCTCCAACTGCACGGACGGCAGGAACCTGCGTTGATACAGGGCGATGATCTTCACCGGTTTGCTCAAGGACTTGACCTGCTGCTTGCTCACGTCCTGAAGCGTAAAGACGCCTTGAGAGGTCCAATCGTAGCTGGCCTTCAGGCCGATCATGTGGCCGTATTGCGTGATCAGGATGTTGCCAAGGATCAGGATCGCCGCAAGAAACACAGTACTCAGGAAAATGTTGTAACCGTAGAGCGTGCGGCGGATGGCGGGGTTGACTCGCTCCAGATCGCGATTCCATTGCAAGAGCCAGGAGAACACGAAGATACTGACAAGCATCGAGCCGTAGCCGACCCAGAATTTCCAGTCCGATAGGTCGAAGCCGTTCTTTGCATAGGACCAGATGGCGAATACAGCCCCAAGTACAAACAGAATCACGCCGGCGATACCCGCGGTAACGGTGACAATCACTCGCTGGCGGTCGCTCATCGGCTCGCCAGGCGGCGACGCAGTAGCGGTGTTTTCGGTTGCTTCACTCATGGCTCAGGCCTACCTCCACTTTCTCGCCTCGACTACTTTTACCGTGACGAACAACATAAAAATGACCACGCTCACGTGGAACAGAATGTATTTCAAGTCCATGACACCTTTGCCAAGATCGCCCAGGTGAGCCAGCACGGCGACGTACTTGACCACGTCTGCCCAGGCACCCAGTTGCGTGGAGAAATCTTCGAGGACAAACGTCGAGAACAGCAGGATCAGCACAGCAAACGTGAGCATGGCCGCAATGATCTGGTTCTTCGTCATGCTTGAAAAGAAGAGACCTACCGACAAGAACATCGCGCCGACCGTGAAGGTGCCGATGTAGGTCGCCACCACGGGCAACACTTCGAATTCATACTTGCCGGCAAACCGAAGGATCAAGAGTAGAATGGTTGTCGGTGAAACTGCCAGGCCGTAGAACAAGAGCGAGGCGAAAAACTTCGACAGCACGACCTGTGTTTCAGTGACGGGGGCGGTCATCAGCACTTCGATCGTGCCGCTTCGCTTTTCTTCCGCAATCAGGCGCATCGTGATTACGGGAATCACAAACAGCATCCCGAGCCAAAACCACAAGTTGTAAGCAACGAATTGAGCGATCGGACTCAGTTCGCCGGCCGCCTCTGCTCGCACGCGCGTGAGCGTCTCGACCAGCAGCCAGAAGTTAATCGTGGTAATGACCAGTAGCCCGATCAGCACTAAATAGGCAATGGGCGACAAGAAGTACGCACCGACTTCGCGATCGAGCAGTGTTCCGGTGCGCGGGCTCACCATGTACAAGATCCAACGGGCCACGAGCAGTGCGGCCAAGATCGCGCCGAGGTAAGTGAGCGCGGTGCCCAGATACTCGAACGGCACTCGCTCCCACTTCTTGCCGAGCCACTGAATGCCAAAACCGACGGGCCAGCCGGCCACGCCGATGATAATCCCGTTGATGCAACGCGGGTCCAACGACTCGGCGAGTCGGTCGGCCCAGAAGCTATTTGCCGGCGCTTTCGCGGTGGCTGTTGCCATCGCTCATACCTCGCTTTCTTCAACCTTCATGGCCGCGGCGATGAACTGATCCTCCAACGTGGGACGCCGCAGGTCGAGCTGGCGAATTGTCCAGCCGTTCTGACTCACACGCTGAGAAATCGATTCCCGCAGGTCCTGGTCTTGATGCGTGCGAATGTCAAATGCGGCAAGGCCATCCTTCACTTCGCGGGGGTCGATGGTGGCAACTCCGTCAATCGTTTCCAGCATGGACTTCACTTTGTGCTGTGGGCCTCGAACTTCGAGTGTGATGACGGCGCCGGCTTGCATGTCCTTGAGCGTTTTACTCAAGGCGATTCGGCCGCCGGCAATGATGATCACCCGCTCGCAGATCATTTCCACTTCAGGCAGGATATGTGTGGAGAGCAGGATGGTGTGCTGCTCGCCGAGGGCCTTGATCAGTTTGCGCGTTTCTTTAATTTGGATCGGGTCGAGCCCGACCGTGGGTTCGTCCAGGATGAGGATGTCGGGGTCGTGTACCATCGCCTCAGCCAATCCCACGCGTTGGCGGTACCCCTTGGAAAGCGTCCCCACAAGTTTTCGCTGCACATCGCGAATTCGGCAGCGATCCATAACCATGTCGATTTTCTTGGGCCGGTCCTTGCGCGGCACGCCTTTCAGCTTGGCCCGGAAATCGATGAACTCGCGCACGCGCATTTCGGGATAGAGCGGAACGCTTTCGGGCAGGTACCCCACGCGCGAACGCACTTGAACCGATTGCTTCATGACGTCATAACCCGCGACCGTGGCCGAGCCGCTTGTGGGTGGAATGAAGCAGGTCAAGATTCGCATCGTGGTCGTTTTGCCGGCCCCGTTGGGGCCCAAAAACCCGACGATTTCGCCTTTATCGACCTGGAACGAGATGTCGTTCACGGCCAAAACCGAACCGAAATTCTTAACCAGTCCGTCAACCTGAATCATGGCACAGTTCGCTCAATCCTATGATCTAGTTCGAGTGATTCGGATTGTGAGTCGCGGCCAAAAGTCGGAGGGTGGGCGCCGTATGATGGCTCAACCCCCTCGTTCGGCATGCGCCCCGATGCCGGACAAAGTGTCCGAATACAAGCCGCAATTCCCCAACATTGGTGCGCTGAGCAGTACGCGATTGCAAGGGGATTTGTTTGAAGAAGGTTGCTGATCGTTAATTTCCGATTGCTGAACTAGGGGTCGAAGGGCATTGCCGCAGGTGGCCGCCGACTCTTTTTAGCTGCAATTAGCACTCAGCACTCAGCACTCGGCAATCAGCGATTCCCTCCCACGTTGACTCAAATTCTTGGCTCACATATTATTTGCGCGCGGGCCGTCCGAGCCGGTTTTCCTCTTCGAGCTGACGAACCGTGGGTCAGAATTTGCCATCCACCAGTGGCGAGCTAGTCGTCCCGAAGTTTTTGCTGCCTTCGTGGATCCTTTCTGTTTTGGTTCACGCCGGGTTAGTTCTGCTGCTCACTACAGTCACCTGGACGGTTTCGCGCCAAAGGCCGGACGAGAATTTTACGGTTGGGATAATGGTTAGAAAGGACACGCCTGAAGGCCAGGTGTTCGAATCGCAAGATACCACGTACGTGGCCCAACAGGATCCGTCGGCCCAGAGCGAGAAGTTTTTGCCCGATATGGAGCCGGCGGCGGTCGCTCAGTCGTTGCCGAAGTTGCCTGAGGTCGATTTGTCGGCGATTGGAATTTCCGGGTCGATGCTTTCGGGCCCCGGCGACTTGTTGTCGGTTCCCAACGGAGCCGCGGCATCCGGGGCGATGGTGAATACCCAGTTTTTCGGGGCACAGGTTTGGGGCAGCCGGTTTGTCTACGTGATCGATCGGTCGGGTTCCATGTCGCAGCGGGAACGACTCGAAGCGGCCAAGAGCGAATTAATGAACGGGTTGGAAAAACTGCCGGCGGAAACGCAGTTCCAGATTATTTTTTACAACTTCCAGCCGGATATCGTCGTGATGCCCAAGCCGCCGAAACTGCACTTCGCCTCGGAGTCAAACAAGAAGCTGGCCGCCATCGGAATGGGGAAAATCATTCCTGACGGGGGCACCGAGCACTTGCCGGCGTTGAAGCTGGCATTGTCATTGAAACCGGACGTGATCTTTTTTCTTACAGACGCGGACGACCTGCGTGCCCGCGACGTCAAAGAGGCCACGGACCTGAACCGCGACCAAGCCCGCATTCACACGATCGAATTCGGCATCGGAGCTGAAGTGGACCGCGAGAACCAACTGCGTGAGCTTGCCGTTCGCAACGGCGGCACCTACCGATACATCGACGCCGCCAAATTGGACCGCCGCGGGGAGGGGAACGAACGGTGAGAATGGGGAATGGGAAACTCAGAATTGAGAATTGCCAATGGAGAATTGGCTGGTGCCGAGCTGCAATTTCCAGTTTTCAATTCTCAATTCCCCAAACCCCAATTTTGGTCGTAGCCTCGTGGCTACTTTTGGCTTTGTCCCAAACTGCTCAAGCTCAAGAGGACATCATCCATCGCAAGAATGGAATCAAGGATCGGGGAAAAATCCTTTCGCAAGACTCGACCGGCGTTCGAATTCTGCTCGTTGACTCGCGCAGAGAGATGGTGATCCGAAACGAAGATATCGAGCGCATCGAGGTGAAGCGGACGGCGCAGCAGGAGGAGGGCGAGGAACTTTTCGAGCGAAAAGAGTACAAGGCCGCTGCCGCCAAGTTTGACGCGGCGATGAAGTTTGAGACTCGGGCCTGGCTGCGGGGTCGCATTGCGTCAAAGCTGGTGGCATGTTACGTGGCCGCCGGCGATCCGGTCGCTGCAGTCGAATCGTTCTTCACCGCCTCGCAGGCAACGGACGGGAATTACCCGCTCTCCGCCATTCCGATCTGGTGGCTGCCCGAACCGCCCGGTGGTTCGGTTACCCAGGAGGCGAATTCGCTGCTGCGATCCAGCATTCCGTTGCACCAGGTGATCGGTGCCAGTTTTCTTTTCGGGACCGAGCAATCCTCGGCCGCACGCGACACCCTGGCCAAACTGACGACCTATCCAGGCGACGAGCGAATCGCACTCTTGGCCCGCACTCAACTCTGGCGCTGGGATTCGGCAACGGTCAAGCCACAAGAAATCGCTTCCTGGCAACGGCAACTGAGCAAACTGCCGCACGACGGCCGCGGCGGACCGTACTTCGCGATCGGGATGGCTATGCGCCGGCTCGGCCAGCACGACGAAGCCGCCTTGGCTTTTCTGTGGCCTGCTCTGGTCTATCGCGCTGATCCAAATCTCTCGGCTCGCGCAACGCTCATGGCTGCCGAATCGCTGGAAAAGGCCGGGCAAAAGACCGAAGCCGAACAGATGTACCAAGAAGTAATCGCCCGATTCTCACCCAGTTCCGAGGCGACCGCAGCCCAGCGACGACTAAACTCAATCAAGGAGTGAACGCAATTTGAGAACGGAATTCTGCAATCTGCGATCTGAGATCTGCAATCTGAGACTCTTCGCAACGATTGCCCTGCTGCTCTGCCTTGCATCGCCCGTGCTCGCTTCGGTTCAAGATCGCACCGATGCACCGGCCGGCCAGGCAGATGAGAAGCAGAATTTTCTCTACTTCCTTTTTGGCGGTGGCGGCTTCGTCGGCGTCGCGTGTACGGTGCCGATTCTGGCCGCGAGCGTGGCGGCGATGGCTCTCGTCGTGGAACACCTGCTGACCGTTCGACGATCGGTCGTGATGCCGCCGGGTTTGGGCGAAGAGGTACACGGGTTCATTTCAAACGGAGCATTTCCCCACGCCGAACAGCAGTGCAAGTTGCGTCCCAGCTTTCTTTCGTACGTGATCCTGGCCGGGCTGCAAGAGATCCGGCTGGGTTACTCGGCGGTTGAAAAGGCGATGGAGGACGCTTGCCACGCTCAGGCGGCCCGGCTGTTTCGCAAGATCGAGTTTCTCTCCGTCGTGGCCAACATCTCAACGATGCTTGGGCTGTTCGGCACCGTGGTCGGGTTGGTAATCGCGTTCAAAAAAGTGGCCGACACGCAAGGGGTCGCGCGAGCGTCCGACCTGGCCGGCGGAATCTACTTGGCGCTCATGACCACGATCGAAGGGCTGGCAATCGCCATCCCGTGCGTCGCCGCCTACGCGATCTTCAAGCACCGGGCGGACCAACTCGTTGCCGAAACGACACTGATGGCTGAGTACGCCTTTGCGAATTACAAACGGGAACGCATGGTCCGGCGTGCGGCGGAACCGACCAAGCCCACGAAATCAGGCAGCGGAGGCTAACGGTGAGAACGCCCAGCGTGACTCAATCGGGCACCATGCCGGTCAACATGACCCCGATGATCGACGTGGTCTTTCAGTTGATTGTGTTCTTCACCGCCACGAGCACGATCGCCAAGAATGAATTCACGCAAAATCTCGAACTGCCCGTTGCGGAAAAAGGGAAGGACCGCGATGAGACCAGTCAAAAGAAAAAGATCACGGCCAACGTGCTGGCCACGGGCGAAATCTTTGTCGCAGCCCGGCTCGTAAACGCGCACTCGTTCCAAGAGCTGCTTCAAGCCGAGCTTCAACAGCATGAGCCGGCGCAATTGGAGGTCCTTTTCCGCGCCGATCGCGAGGCACCCTATGGCATCGTCGAGCCGCTCCTGTTGGCTTGTGCTCGAAAGGGTGTTTGGCAGGTGAGTTTCGCGGTCAAAAGGCCCGATCAGAAATAAATGCGATCTCCCACCAGCTACGCCACTGACGCGACCGATCTCGGATCATCGATGACCCCGATGATTGACGTCGTGTTTCAATTGCTCATCTTCTTTCTCTGCACGGCCAGTTTCCAAATGGCCGAACAGTCGCTGGCGACGACCTTGCCGCCCACGGGCGCGGCGACGTACTCGCCCCCAAAGGAAATCCAAGAACTGGAACTCATTCGCATCGATCTGAGACAGCGCGATCGCAACCTGCTGATAAGACTCAACGGCAATCCGTGCTCAAGTGTGAACGAGTTGCGTGACCGGCTGCGGCAACTCCTCACGCTGGCCGAACTGCCCGCGGTGCTCGACGTTAGCTCCGAGGTCGAGATCGGCCACGTCGTGACTGTTTACGACACTTGCCTGAACCTCGGACTCAAGAACATCCATTTTGCGGCACCAGAGCGGTAAAAGCAGAAAGGTGATGGTGAGTGGTGAGTGGTGAGTGGCCTAGTGTAGTTACGAAATCAATCACACTTTTCGTCCTGACAGCGGCCGTCAGTTGCGGCGGCGATCGCATGGCTCACGCCCACCATTCACCATTCACCTCTCACTGCTTACTCCTCTCGCTGGTCCAGCAGCCGAGCGATTCAGTGGATCCGGATCAAGCGTTTCTCGATGCACTCCGAGAACGGAAGCTGTTCCGGCTGTTGGAAACCTACTGCCGCAAGCAATTGGCACGAAGCGACGCGACGCCTGTCGAACGAGCCCGGTACACGATCGAATTGGCCAACATTTTGGCCGCGCGAGCACAAGTTGAGACGGTGACCGTCGCCAGGGCAGAGCTGTGGCAACAGGCATCTGCGTTGTTGCGTGGATTCCTCGAATCGAACCCGCAACATCCGCAGGCCGCGGCCTTGCAGTTCCAGCTCGGAGTCTATGAGCTGGCCCAAGGAGAACTCGCACGGCAACATACCAAACTTGCTCCTCAGAACAAGGAGCTGATCGACTCAGCTCGCAGCCGGTTACAGGCGGCCGTGCAATCGTTTCGCCGCGTGGAATCAGACGCCACCGAAGCCATGAAGAAACGCTCGCCGGGCGATGGTGCCGCGGGCGACCAGCCGACCCACAACCAACTGCGCGCACTCACGAACAACACCCGCTACCGGCTGGGCCAGGCGCTGCTCGCGCTGGCACAGACCTATCCGCGGCACTCGGCCGACCAAACCGATGCCGCATCTCGTGCGAAGACGTTTTTCGAGGCGTTCACGCAGCGATACAGCCCGAATGAGTTGACCCTGGAAAGCTATCTCGGCCGCGCCGAGTGCCTGCGATTGCTGGGCGACGCACCCGAGGCGACGAAAACTCTGGGAGAGTTGAGAAAAGGCACGCCACCGCCGCCAGACAAATATCTGGATCGCTCGTTGGTAATTCAGGCCCAGTTGCAACTCGACCAGAAGAAGCCCGCGGCTGCGCGCAATTTCATCGACGATTCGCGGAAGCTGCTCAAGTCTCCGATTCCAGAATTGGATTTGCTCTATGTGCAGGCCATGTTGGAGCTCGCCCGAGAACAGAGCAAGGGGCAGGCGAATCTCGTCGCCCGGCAGCTCGTCGCCTCGGCACTCGCTGAAATGGATCGCATCGAAAAGGAGCACGGTGTCTTTTGGGTGAGCCGCTGCGAACTGCTGCTGGCCGAACTGGCCGCCGAAAACGTTCTGGTCGAAGATCCGAGCGTGCTCGTGCGTATGGCCGATGGCCAATTCCGGCGTGGCGACCGAGCCGGCACTGTGCGGACGCTCGATCGGGCCGTCAAGCTGGCTCGCGAGCGTGGCGATGAGAATCAAACCGTGGAGATGGCTTTTCGCGCCGCCTCAATCATGGTGCAAGATCGTCAATTTGAGGAAGCGGCCGGGCGATTCTCGGAAATCAGCACAACCTATGCAAAACACTCCAAGGCTGCGCTGGCTCAGTTCATGGTTGCCCACTGCCTCGGCCAGGCCTACGCGGCGGACAGATCGACCGAACGGCTGACCCGATATGAACAGTCGCTAGAACAACACTTGCGGGCCTTTGGAAATCATGAAACGGCCGGCGAGGTCCGGTGGCTGCTCGGTTCGCTGCGCACGAATCAGCGGCGATGGAACGACGCGATCGATTTGTTCGCCGGTATTCCGCAATCGAGCAAGCGATTCGCGGCAGCTCGCCAGGAAATTCGGCGTACCTACGAGAGTTGGCTGGGTGAATTGTGGGCTCGTGGCCAGCCGGACGAAAAAGTCGCCACCGGGGCGATTCAGTTTTTGAAGCAGTCGCTGGCGGCGCGACGTGGAAGTCCCTTCACCACCGATGATGTCGCGATGGCACTCACCTTGTCTCGCATCCTGACCCATCCCAGCGTCGCACGGCACGAGGAAAGCGAGGAGCTTTTGGAGCAAGTCTTGTTTGGCGAGGCAGCGAACGAATTGGAACGCGGGGAGGCTCGCCGGCTTACCGTGACGGCCCTGTTGGGTCAGGACAAATTCGACGCCGCCCGGCGCATGATCGAAACCGAATTCGTCGGCGTGCCGCAGGAACTATTTGCCGTCGTGCAGTCGCTCGAAGATACGGCCGGACGCAGTTCCGAGACGCGACGCCGCCAGGTTGGCAAGCTTCAACTGGTCGCCACCGAACGACTGGTGAAGGAGGGCGAACAACTCACGCGGGAGCAAATCCTGCAGGCGGAAATCTATCTGGCCCTCGCCTACGTCAACGCCGGCGAGGCCAATCGTGCGGATGAGTTATTCAGCAAAATGAGGGACCGCGTGCCGAACAGTCCCCGCGTGCTCGAAGCCCAGGCCGAATGCTTCATGCAACTCGGCCGCTTCGCTCAGGCACGCGAACTCTGGCGACAATTGCTCGGCATCGTGCGCGAGAACACGCAACCCTGGTATCGCGCCAAGTACAACCTGGCCCTCGCCTGCTATCACTCAGGCGACGCCCCGCAGTGCCTCAAGATCATCCTGATCACCGAGCAGCTTCACCCGGAGCTTGGCGGCGCGGAATTGAAGGCGAAGTTTGAGCAGCTCAAGTCGAAATGTCAGAACCCGTGAACTGCCTACCTTTAGTTTCGGCAGTCGCCGCAGTCGCCCCAACCGGTGCCGATCGACGAGGAATGAAATTGGTGGGTATAGGGTGCGATGGAACTGAAGGCCCAGGGACTTGGAGTGATTTCGTAGCTCGAATAGGTCGGCCGGTCGGTCGTGTCCCAGCGATCCACCGAGTTTGCGGCGTCGCCGGACGCCCAGTAGGTCGCGCAGGGATAGTGAATCAGGCCGTGGTTAGTTTCGCGAGTGTATCGGCAGCCACGGCAATGGCCTTTGGAAAACGTGGGCTCACGGTGCAAGTGGTCGCCGGCCAATGTGGATGCGCACAGGACAGTGGCCAGTGAGACGGTCGCGGCGGCCAGGCGAGCAAGCGTCAGGCAGGAACGGATCATGCGAGGTCCTCCACCGAGATATCGGAAAGTCACGTCAATCAAGTAGGTCACATTTGGCGACTTGTCAAACCGTGAAATGGCACCCAACACCCGGAACATTCGCGAAAAACAACCTTCGGGGCAAGTGTGTGAGATCGGCGTGCAGCATTTGTCGGAAAAACGGGCTGTGCGCGTGTGGAATTTACGAACTGTGTTCGCTACATTACCGCGTTCACTGACTCTGTGCGGGCGAACTTGAATCGCGGATAGCCTGGAGAGTTGCATTGGCCGAGCTACTTCAACATGACGTGCTGATTGTGGGCGGCGGCGGAGCGGGTCTGCGTGCGGCGATCGCCGTCGCCGAGCTGAACCCGAAACTTTCCGTCGCCATGGTATCGAAGGTGTACCCAATGCGGAGCCACACGGTTTCCGCCGAGGGTGGTGCGGCGGCCGTGATCAAGCCGAACGACTCGTTCGACGCACACTGCAAGGACACGATCGGCGGGGCCGATTGGCTCGCGGACCAGGACGCGGTTGAGGCGTTCGTGAACGAGGCCCCGGCCGAGATGATTCAGCTTGAGCACTGGGGCTGCCCGTGGAGTCGCGATCCGGACGGCTCCGTCGCCGTGCGGCCGTTCGGCGGCATGGCAATCGAGCGGACCTGGTTTGCCGCCGACAAGACCGGCTTCCACATGCTGCACGCCCTGTTTCAAACGTCGCTCAAGTACAAGCCGATCACGCGATATGACGAATGGTTTGCCTCGAAGCTCATGATCGCAGACGGTCGCTGCCAGGGGGTGGCGGCGATCGAGTTGCGGACTGGATCGGTTCGGGCGATTGCTGCCAAGGCCGTTATCATCTGCACCGGCGGTGCGGGCCGCGTGTTCCCGTTCACGACGAACGCGGCGATCAAGTCGGGCGACGGAATGGCCATCGCTTATCGCGCCGGGGTGCCGCTCAAGGACATGGAGTTCGTGCAATACCATCCGACCGGCCTGCCGGGCACGGGAATCCTCATCACTGAGGCGGCTCGTGGCGAGGGCGGCATTCTCGTGAACAAAGATGGCTATCGCTACCTGCAAGACTACGATCTCGGGCTACCGCTCGACGTGCATGACCCGAAACACCCGCAGAAAAAGACGATGGAACTCGGCCCGCGCGACCGACTGTCGCAGGCGTTCATGAAAGAGCTGGACAAGGGGAAAACAATCCGCATCAAGTTCGGCGCCGACGACGTCGACGTGGTCCACCTCGACGTGCGGCACCTCGGCGAGAAGAAGATCGACAAGAAGATCCCGTTCGTGCGCGAGCTGTGCAAGAACTACGTGGGGGTCGATCCGGTCTACGAGCCGATTCCGGTGCGGCCGGTGGTTCATTACATGATGGGCGGCATCAGCACGGACATCAACGCCGCGACGAACGTGCCCGGCTTGTATGCTGCCGGCGAGTGCGCGTGCGTCAGCATCAACGGGGCCAATCGACTCGGCTCGAATTCGCTCACTGAGCTATTGGTGTTCGGTGCTCGTGCGGGCAAGAGCGCCGCCGCGTTCGCCGCCGACCACGCGATCGACCGCGAGGCCGTCGAAAGGCAGGGCCGCGAGGAGCAAGAGCGAATCGCCAGCCGGTTCATCCGCAAGATTTCGGGCAAGGAGCGGCTGGTCACGATCCGCACCGAGATGAACCAGACGATGGAGGCCGGCGCGGGCATCTATCGCACCGAGGCGTCGCTCAAAGTCACGTGCGAGAAACTCGCCGAGTTGCGCGAGCGGTTCAATGACGTCGTGATCGACGACCACAGCCTGAGTTTCAACACCGAGTTGACCTCCGCGCTGGAACTCGATTACATGCTCGATGTGGCTCTGGCAGTGGCTCACTCCGCCTTGGCCCGCAAAGAATCTCGCGGGTCGCACCAGCGGACCGATTACCCGAAGCGCGACGACGGTCAGTACCTGAAACACTCGCTTGCCTGCCGCGTCGATGGGGGGCCGCCGCGAGTTGAATACAAAGACGTCGTGATCACGAAGTGGCCGCCCGCGGAACGGGTGTACGGGCGATAGAATTCTGGATTTTGGACTCTGCAAGGATCGCAATTGAGTTTTGGACGATAGAAATTGAGCCTTGAATTACAAGAATGGATGCTGAAGCGATCATGACATACGATGGAACGAATACAACAGACCATTGATCTACCACAACAGAATTTTTAACGATCGCAACATAGCATTGAACGACGATATTAGAATATTGAACGACTACAATATAGCATGAAACGACAACATTAGATACTTTAACGATCATATTATACAATAATATAACAATAAGTGTACGTAATATGTACATAATTCCATAAAATTCTCAAAAAAGTTGCGAAGTTGTTCTTAGTCAAGTCTATGTTATGTCGAGTACTATAGCAATTTACTCTCAAGTGTCAACTAATGGATGAAGGCGACATGGCTGAGAAGACGATCAAGCTGGAAATCTTCCGCTATCACCCGGAAAAGGACTCTGAGCCGTCGTTCCAGACGTTCGAAGTTCCATACCGCGAGGACTGGGTGGTGCTCGACGCCATCAATTGGATCAAGGATCATAAAGACGGGTCGCTAACGTACCGCTGGAGCTGCCGCATGGGCGTGTGCGGGAGCTGCGGGATGATGCTCAACGGCACGCCGAAGCTGTCGTGTGCCGCGTTTCTGAAGCAATACCTGCCCGGTCCGATCCGCGTCGAGCCGCTGAACAATTTCCCGGTCGAACGCGACCTGGTGGTGGTGCTCGATTCGTTCATGGAGAAGCTCCAGAGCGTCAGCCCGTGGCTGATTCGCCAGCCGGGCCAGGAGAAGCCGGTCGCCGAGGGCGAGTATCGCCAGTCGCCGGCCGAGTTGGCCAAGTACAAGCAGTTTTCGATGTGCATCAACTGCATGCTGTGCTACGCGGCGTGCCCGGTGATGGGATTGGAGCCCGAGTTTCTCGGCCCCGCGGCGATTGCGTTGGGCATGCGGTATAACATGGACTCGCGCGACCAGGGTCGCAAGGAACGCATGGAGGTGATCGCCAGCCACGAGGCGATCTGGCAGTGCACATTCGTCGGCGAGTGCAGCGTGGTGTGTCCCAAGAACGTCGATCCGGCCGGCGCCGTGCAACAAGCCAAATTCGCCAGCATGCTCGACCTGCTCATGCCGTGGAGCAAGTGAGTTTGCAACGGTGGGATTTGAGATTTGAGATTTGAAATTTCAGTAGTTCCAAAAAAGGGGACAGTCCCTTTGCGACCGACCGTTTTAGCTTGTTAAACCGTGTGATCGTAGAGGGACTGTCCCCTTTTTTGGAACTACTGAATCTGAGATCTGAGATTCGAAAGCGGTCTAACGAGATTCAACATGCCGAAGCCTTACATTCGCAAGATGCCCGCGACCTGGTGGCTGCGCAAGCGGGCGTATTTCTGGTTCATGATGCGCGAACTGTCGGCCGTGTTCGTCGCCGGCTACTGCGTTATGCTGATGGTCTTTCTCTGGAGCATGAAGCAAGGTGTTTCCCGGTACGAAGACCTGCTCGGCTGGATGCAGGGGCACATATGGACCATTGGCGTTCACTTCATCGCATTGGTGTTCGCGGCCTATCATTCGATCACGTGGTTTAATCTCCTGCCCAAAGTGATTGTGCTTCGGCAGGGCGAAGAAAAAGTGCCGGGGATTTATCTGGTGTCCGCTCATTATGTGGCATGGTTTGTAATTTCGGCGGTGCTCATCTGTCTGGTTTTTAAGTCCCATTGATCCGTGGGGAGAGTTTCGTGGCTAAATCGACGGGCGAGACGGTCTTGTGGTCGCTTTTTGCCGCGGGTGGCGTTGTCGCGGCACTGCTGATCCCGGTGTTGATCTTCATTACCGGAATCGCGCTGCCGTTTTCGGATAGTGGGATGTTGCCCAGTTTGGAGCGGGTGACCTTCGGTCGGCTCCATGACCTTGCCACCAGCCTCTTGGGCCGGCTCGTGCTGTTCGCGGCGATTTCACTGCCCCTGTTTCACTGTGCCAACCGATTGTTCCACACGACAAAAGACCTGGGACTTCACGGCGCCCGAGGATTGGTCGGGTTCATTTGCTATGGTGGGGCGATCCTGGGGACTGTCGTGGGAGGTTGGCTGGTCTTCACCTTGTAACCCATGTCAGAATCGCTGCTCCGAACGCCGCTGTACGCCTGGCACGCCGCCCACGGGGCACGGCTGGTCCCCTTCGGCGGCTGGGAAATGCCGGTTCAGTACACGTCGATCGTCGAGGAACACACGGCCACGCGCACGGCCGCCGGCCTGTTCGACATCTCGCATATGGGCCGCATCAACTTCGTCGGCCCGGACACGGCAGCGTTTCTCGACCGGCTGCTCACGAACAACGTTTCAACTCTCAAGCCGGGTCAAATTCGCTATTCGCTCGTCTGCAATGAAAGTGGCGGCGTGCTCGACGACGTCTTGGTCTACCGCACCCCGGCGGCGGGGCACACCGATCACATGCTGGTCGTCAACGCCTCGAACCGGCTGAAGATCGTCGATTGGATTCGCACGCACCTCACCACGGCCGAGCAGGTCGAAGTGCAAGACCGAACCACGGAATGGGGCATGATCGCGGTCCAAGGCCCGCGGGCGCTCGAGATCGTGCAACCGCTCGTGAAAGCATGGCTCGATCAACCTCCCTCATCCGGCGCGCCTCCCACGGCAAACGCACAACTCGACTCCATCGACTACTACCATTTCATCGGGATCGAGTCCTGCGGCTCCTGGGGAATCCTGAGTCGCACTGGCTACACGGGTGAGGACGGTTGCGAATTGGTCGTGCCGGTGGAAAAGGTAGTCGAGCTGTGGGAGAAAACTGTCGCCGCCGGTACACCGCTCGGCCTCAAAGCCTGTGGTCTCGGCGCCCGCGATACCCTGCGGCTCGAAGCCGGCATGCCGCTCTATGGCCACGAGCTCGACGAGCAAACCGACCCGTTCATGGCGGGCCTCGATTTCGCAGTCAAGCTCGCGAAGCCGGACTTCATCGGCAAACGAGCACTTCTCGCTGCCAAGAAAGCCTGCGATGTGCAATTGAGCCGTCGCCGCGTCGGACTGGAATTGGACGGTAAGCGAATTGCCCGCGAAGGGTTCGAGATCTTTCACGGCGACGCCAGGGTCGGATTCGTCACCAGCGGCACTTTTTCTCCGACCTTGGCGAAGAGCATTGCCATGGCGTATGTTCAGCCGGATGTGTCGAGACCTGGCCTGACTCTGTCCGTAGACATTCGCGGCCAGCGCGTCCCGGCACGAGTCGTGAAACCGAAATTTTACGAAGCACCAAAATAGGCGGAAAACCTGATGGACCCGAAGTCTCTGCGTTACGCGGAATCACACGAGTGGGTGTTCCTGGACGGCGACGTCGCCACCATCGGAATCACCAAATTCGCCGTCGAGCAACTGACGGATTTGGTTTTCATCGAATTGCCGGCGATCGGACGAAAGATCCAGGCGAAAGAGCCGTTCGGCGAGATCGAATCGGTGAAGGCAGTGAGCGATCTGTACTGCCCGGTCGCTGGTGAGGTCATCGAAACAAACGCTGTCGTCAAAGCGGACGCCACGAAAATCGCCGATGATCCCTTCGGGGCCGGCTGGCTGATCAAGCTACGCGTTCCGGCCGGCACGACGCTCGACCACTTGCTGACTCCTGAGCAATACGAACGGCAACTCGCGGAAGAACAACACTGAACGCCATGCGTTTCCGTGCTCTTGCCTCCACGTCTTGGGTCGCGACTCAACCCCTGCTAAATTGATCCATGAATTTAGGGACAGGAAACCCGATGCAAGCAACTGAGCGAAAGCATGCAGCTTCACGATCCCTGCGTGCAGAATTCAACAAAAAGGTCCCTATGACAGTTGACCTCTCGCACCCCGATGAATTCGCGAGTCGCCACATCGGACCCCGTGTCGATGAAATTCAGGAGATGCTCCGGGTTATCGGGGCAACTTCGCTGGATGAACTGCTCGATCAGACGGTGCCGCCGCAAATCCGCCTCGCTCGGCCACTCGATCTGCCGCCGGCTGCTAGCGAGTATCACTTGCTAGAAGAGTTGGGAGCCATCGCGGAAAAAAACCAGATCTTCCGTTCGTTCATCGGCATGGGGTACCACGACACGATCACGCCGCCGGTGATCCTGCGAAACATCCTGCAGAATCCCGGTTGGTACACCGCCTACACGCCCTACCAGGCAGAGGTTTCTCAAGGTCGCCTGGAAGCACTTCTGAACTACCAGACGATGATCACCGAGATGACGGGTCTCGACGTGGCCAACGCGTCCCTGTTGGACGAGGCCACGGCGGCGGCTGAGGCGATGGCCATGTTGTTTGCCGTCAAGGACCACGATCCGTCGCGGGCGTTCTTCGTCTCCAACACGTGCCACCCGCAAACCATCGCCGTCCTGAGAACCAGGGCCGAACCGCTCGGTATCGAACTCATTGTCGGCGACCACAAGTCGTTCGATTGGTCGCGCCAGCTCTTCGGGGCCATCGTGCAATACCCGGCCACGGACGGAGCGATCCACGACTACCGTCCGTTCTGCGAGCGAGCCCACGCAGAAGGTGCGCAGGTAATTGCCGCGGCTGACCTCTTGAGTTTGGCGTTGCTGACACCCCCCGGCGAATGGGGGGCCGACGTGGCAGTGGGCAACACACAACGGTTCGGCGTGCCGCTCGGCTATGGCGGCCCGCACGCCGCATTTTTCGCGACGCGCAATGAGTTCGTTCGCAAAATGCCGGGCCGGCTAATCGGCGTATCCAAAGACGCGCACGGCAACCAGGCACTCCGCATGTCGTTGCAAACCCGCGAGCAACACATCCGCCGCGAGAAAGCCACGTCGAACATCTGCACCGCTCAGGTACTCCTGGCCGTCGTGGCCGGAATGTACGCCGTCTACCACGGACCCCGCGGCATCCGGAAAATCGCCGCACGAATCCACTCGCTGGCAATTTCGCTGGCGCGTGGACTTGGTCATCTCGGCGTGCGAGTCAAGCACGATCAATTCTTTGACACCGTTTGTGTCGAAGGATCGGCCGACGAGCTCTCCGGCTGGCTCAGCGATGCCGCGGAACATCGAATGAATTTTCGCCGTTTGGATGACCGGACGCTTTGCATTTCGCTGGATGAAACCACCGACCCAGGCATCGTGGGCGATATTCTCGCTGTTTTTACCGGAGGTGAACCCGCTGGCATTTCGTCCGAGGAACTCGCTGCTGAGGCAACTGTGACGGTGAGCGAATCATTCAGCCGCAAGAGCACCCTGCTGCAACATCCTGTTTTCAGCCGACATCATTCCGAAACTGAGATGCTGCGGTACTTGAAGTCGCTCGAAAACCGTGACTTTTCGCTCACGCACGGCATGATTCCCTTGGGCTCGTGTACGATGAAGCTCAACGCGACCACCGAGATGATCCCGATCACGTGGCCGCACTTGAATCGACTGCATCCGTTCGCGCCCGCCGACCAAGCATCCGGGTACCGCATCCTATTCGAGCAGCTTGAACGCGGGCTCGCTGAAATCACCGGGTTGCCGAATGTTTCGCTGCAACCGAATGCCGGTTCGCAGGGCGAGTACGCCGGTCTGCTTGTTATCCGAAAGTACCATCAAAGTCGCGGGCAAGGGAATCGCAATGTGTGTCTGATTCCAGCATCGGCCCACGGAACCAATCCCGCGTCGGCCATTATGGCCGGCTGCGAGGTTGTCGTTGTTGCATGTGACAATTGCGGCAATGTGGACCTCGCGGATCTTGAATCCAAGGCTCGCCAGCACCACGACAAACTTGCCGCCCTCATGGTGACGTATCCGTCCACCTACGGCGTGTTCGAGGAAGACATCCGGCGGGTGTGCGAGATCATTCACCAACATGGCGGGCAGGTCTACCTCGACGGCGCCAACTTGAACGCCCAGGTGGGCCTGTGCCGGCCCGGCGATTACGGGGCCGACGTGTGCCACCTGAACCTGCACAAGACATTTTGCATCCCGCACGGCGGCGGCGGCCCGGGCATGGGTCCGATTGCCGTCGCAGCACACCTGGCCGAATTCCTACCACGTCATCCTTTGGCAGAAGGGGTTAGGGGTTGGGGGTTAGGGGTTAGTGAAGAATGTGGTGCCTCTGCCCGAACCCCGAACCCCGAACCCCCAACCCCTTCCCCCGTCGGACCAGTTTCTGCCGCACCGTGGAGCAGCGCGAGCATCCTGCCGATCTCGTGGGCGTACATTAAACTGATGGGACCCGACGGACTGACCAAGGCGACCCAAGTGGCTATCTTGAACGCGAATTACATCGCGCAGCGGCTGGAGCCGTACTATCCGGTTCTTTACAGGGGCAATCATGCCCGCGTGGCCCATGAGTGCATTCTCGATACTCGGCCGCTGAAAAAATCCGCCGCCATCGAAGTCGAAGATATTGCAAAGCGATTGATCGATTATGGCTTTCACGCACCAACAATTTCATTTCCCGTGCCCGGCACGCTGATGATCGAGCCGACGGAGAGCGAATCGAAAGTGGAGCTGGACCGATTCTGCGATGCCATGATCGCCATCCGATCGGAGATCAAAGAGATTGAGGACGGCAGGCAGCCGCGCGACAACAACTTGCTCAAAAACGCTCCGCACACGGCCGAGGCGGTTTGCGCTTCGCAATGGCTGCACCCTTATTCGCGCGAGCGAGCAGCCTATCCGGCCGCGGCGAGTCGCCGATTCAAATTCTGGCCGTCCGTCGGCCGCATCGACAACGCTTACGGCGACCGAAACCTGTTCTGCTCGTGCCCGCCCATTCAAGACGATCCCGACCCAGTGTGAAGCGCTCGCCATGTTAACCCGTGGAACCCTCATCAAACTCGCGGGACATGACGGGCCGATGAACATGGCCATCGACGAGCTGTTGTGGATCGAGGCGTCGCGTGGCAAGCCGTTCCTTCGTTTTTACACGTGGGCCGACCGTCCAGTTCTGAGCCTGGGCTATTTTCAAAGCGCCCCGGCGGTTCGCAGCAATCCTCGCTTGAGCCGACTACCTTACGTGCGACGCATTACCGGCGGTGGCGCGATTGTTCACGACAACGAACTGACCTACGCGCTGGCCCTGCCGGCTGCGTTAGCCCCGCGAACAAACGACTTGTACCTCCTTGTGCACCGCGCGTTTGCGGCAGCGCTCGAAGATTTCGGCGTTGGAGCCACTGTCGGGCCGGGTATGGCAAACGGTGACCGGACAACAGATCAGTGTTTCCAGCGGAGCGACCGCCACGCAATCAGAGTACGTGGCGAGAAGGTCTTGGGCAGCGCCCAGCGACGCCGGCCCGAGTCGGTGCTCATGCACGGATCGCTGTTGCTCGGAACTTCACGGTTTACGCCGGATATCCCCGGTCTCGCTGAATTACACGAAACCGAACTCAGCATTGAACAACTGTGCTTGGGCTTCTATCGCTCGGTTCAGACGGCATTTTCGCTCGAACTGGCTGCCGGCGAGTTGCCACCTCGGCTTGTCGAACAGGCCGAGCAATTGGCAAACTCCAAATATCGAACGCGGGCGTGGAACGACGGAGCGGGCAGCACGCTGACTACTTGCCGCCAGCCTTAGCTCCCGCTTTTCCGCCGGCAGCGGGCTTGGCTGCCGGTGCCGCTTTCCCGGCCGCGCCCTTGGCCGGCGGGCCGGCCGCAGCCGCGGCGGGTGCCGCAGCGCCCTCGGCTGGGGCGCCTTCCACCGCTCCCTCTTCCTTCGCCGCCTTTTTCGCCTTCTTCAAAATGGCCCGCGCCACTTTGACTTTGGGAAGTCCCAGTGGCCGCGACGTCTCGGCCCACCTTTCTTCCTTGATGAGTTGCGAAATTCGCTCGGCTCGCGTCAGCACGCTCCGCTGACGAGTCAGTGTGCTGCTTCGTTTCAAACTCTTGTCCATTGACATGGCTAGCTCCTCCCAACGAATCGCAGGTCACGCATTCGCGACCTGACAGGCCTATCTATTTCACCGGCCTCGGTTCCAAGCACAACCTCAATTGTTCTTGGCGAACGAGGCATGGTAATCCAACGCCGTAGCCCATTCAACGTCTCTGTGGGCGGATAATTTGGAATGGCTACACGCGTAGCTCGCCTCCCAGATCGCGCGAACAGGCCGCGATGATCGCCGCCAGGGCCTTGTCCACCTCGTCGTGCGTGAGTGTCCGATTGATTGCCCGGAATGTCATGCGAAAGTAGAGCCCCTTGCGACCCGCCGGGATTTGCTTTCCGTGATACGGCTCGCCCAACAGGCGAACGGATTCCAGATTCGGCCCAGCCACCGACCGCACCAACGATTCGACTGCTGACCATGTCGACGATTCGTGAAACGTCATCGACAGATCGCGTTCGCTTGCGGGCATGTTCGGGACAGCTCGAAGCTGTGGAATCAGCCGGGCAACGGCCAGCAATCGATCGAAGTTCAGCTCGGCGACGCAACAATCGGCCCGGAGATCAAACTGGGCCGCGAGCCGCTGAGATATCTTTCCCAAAAAGCCCGCATGCTCGCCGTCAATCAAAATTTCCGCACCACGACCCGAAGCAAACTCGGGTTGTTCGATGTTCTTGGCCTCAAGTCTTGCCTCCGCGTGCGTTTGCACGAGCAGATTCTCGATCACACCCTTAAGCTCTCTAAGCTCGCGACCAGAAACAATCGCCAGATGCACGCGCTCGTCCGGTAAGCCCGGCGTACCAGTCTGGCTCTCCGCCCCTCTCGGCAAATACACCCGAGCCAACTCGAACAGTTCGCTGTCCATCGTGCCGCGTGATTCGTTCGTCCGCCGGGCGACCAAGAGGTTCGGTATCAGCGACTGTCGCAGCAGGTTTTCTTGCCGGCGCGTCGAATGGTCCACGGCCAGCGGTTTCGCTTGCGACCAGAGCCGACAACACTCCAGGAGCGGCTGATCGACAAAACTCAACGTCACTGCCTCGTAGAAACCTGCGGCGGTTAGTGTGCTTCGCACCGTCGACTCAACTCGTTCGCTCTGGCTGCGCGGCGCCGTTGTCATGGGGACTTCGCGGTCCTCCGGTACATGCTCATAACCGTGAATTCGTCCGACCTCCTCGATCAAATCGATTTCTCGTTCCAGATCGCGTCGCCAGCTCGGCGGCCGAACTTCCACCAGTTCAGAGTCTCGCCGAAGTTCGATAAGTTCGAGTTTGAGCAAAATGTGGCAAGCCTTCTCAGGCTCGATGTCGATGCCGAGAATTCGCTTGATCTGGCTGAATCGCAGCACGATCGGCGACCGCGGATCAATCGGCTTCCCCACGGCGACAACGCCGGCGGCCACCGTGCCCCCGGCCAGTTCGTGGATCAGTTGGCAGCAGCGGCGGCTGGCCCACTCGACTCCGAGCGGGTCCAAACCGCGCTCAAAGCGGAACGATGATTCGCTGTGCAGACCCAGGGTGCGCGAGGTGCGTCGAATCGATACGGGATTGAATTCGGCGCTTTCGATCAGCAGGTTCGTCGTGCTGTCGCTGACTTCGGTATCGAACCCACCCATCACGCCCGCCACGGCCACCGCCCGGTTGGCGTCGGCGATCACGCACATGTCCGGTTTCAATTCGAATCGTTTCTGGTTGATCGCAACGATGGATTCACCCGGCCGAGCACGCCGAACGACAATCCGCCGCTCTTGCAACTTGTCGAAATCAAAGGCGTGCAGCGGTTGACTCGCCTCCAGCAGCACGTAGTTCGTCACGTCCACGACGTTGTTGATCGACGAGACGCCGCACGTCGCCAGCCGCCGCCGCAACCAATCCGGGCTGGGTGCGATCTTGACCCCTCGAATCACGCGCGCGGTGTAGCGCGGGCACAGGTCCAGACACTCGACATCGACTCGTGTCAATTCCGTGGCCGGGGGTCTGCTTTCAGAGAGCTTCGTCACCGGTATCGTCAGTTCTCGGCCTAGCACAACCGCCGCTTCGCGCGCGATGCCGATATGACCCAGGCAATCGGGCCGGTTCGACGTGACTTCAAAATCGATGGCCAGATCGCCCTCGACATCCGTGGTGGACTCGTGATTCAACCCGGACATCGTCAGGCGATGAGCCAGCTCATCGACCGAGATGTCGAGCTTCACGTACTGCTTGAGCCAGTTCCAGGAAACGATCATTGCACGGATTTCAAATTTCAGATCTCAAATTTCAAATCTCCAGCCTCACCCCTTGTGTCTCGTGTCTCATCTCTCAGATTGTCATGCGATCAGAACTGTTCGAGGAATCGCACGTCATTTTCGTGAAACATTCGGATGTTCTTGATTCCGTGCCGGCGCATACACATGCGTTCGATGCCGAGACCGAACGCGAAGCCGGAATAGATTTCGGGGTCGTAGCCGACGGCACGAAATACGTTGGGGTCGACCATGCCGGCGCCGCCGAGTTCGATCCACTTGCCACCGCGCAAGTCCCAACTCATGTCCACTTCGACCGACGGTTCGGTGAACGGAAAGAACGATGGCCGGAATCGAATGTGGACGTCGCGGCCCAGGTAACTTGCCGCGAACAACCGCAGCACGGTTTTCAAATCGGCCAGCGTGACTTTCTTATCGACGTATAATCCTTCGATCTGGTGAAACATGCAGTGGTGCGTGTCGTCAATTTCATCCGGCCGATAGACGCGACCGATCGCGACCACTCGCACTGGCGGCGGCTGTTTTTCCATGACGCGAATCTGCACCGTGGACGTCTGGCTGCGCAACAGCGTTTTTGCGTCGAGATAGAAATTGTCCGCCGGATCGCGAGCGGGGTGTGCGGGCGGAATGTTCAAGGCCTCGAAATTGTGCCACTCGTCCTCGACCTCCGGCCCCGTGGCGAGCGTGAACCCGAACCGCCCGAAAATATCGATCAGCTCCCCGGCCGTTTGCGTGAGCGGATGCCGGCGTCCGAGCCGCGGACGGATGCCGGGCAGGCTGAAGTCGAATGCGACGCTCGCCGAACCGGTCAGCGAGAAACTTGACGAGGCTGCGGCTTGAACTTCCGGTTGAACTCGGATTATCGCAGCCTCGTGTGCGTTCTTCAAAGCCAGCTTTGCTTCATTGAATGGCTTTCCGAAGCCCCTTTTGGCTTCATTGGGCAAGCTCTTGAAAAATGCTTCGATTTCCTCGATGCGGCCATGCTTCAGGCCAAGGTAATAGATGCGAGCCTTTTCCACCTCATCGGCGGTCGCCGCGCGAGTGAATGCCTCGTCGGCCTCGCGAACCAACGCTTCCAGCTTGATCAGGACCGATTTGGGGTCGTTTGCGTCCATAGGAAATCAAAAAGGAGATGCGGGTGTCACTGTTCGCATCTCCTCGGATAGACACGATGAATCGCGGCCACGTTCGCTTGGGGCCGTTAGCTGGCCGCTGCTGCCGCGGGAAGATGCTCTCGAACCACCGCCACCACGGCGTCGAATGCGGCGGGATCGGCAATCGCCAGTTCCGACAATGTCCGGCGATTCAGTTCGACGTTTGCGATCTTCAAGGCGTGCATGAACTGGCTGTATGTGAACCCGCGTTGGCGGCACGCGGCGTTCAATCGTGTGATCCACAGACCACGGATGTTTCGCTTGAAGTCGCGCCGGTCGCGGTATTGATAAACCCCCGCGCGAACTAATGTCTCACGAGCCGGACGATACAGTCGGCTGCGGCCAAGCACGTAGCCCTTGGCCCGCTTCATGATTCGGTTGCGTTTTCTCAGGTGGGCAACACCCGTTTTTGCTTTTGGCATGGTTCACTCTTCGGTGGATGAATTCAAACTTGTCGACGGTTCGGCCGGTTGCCGTCACACGATCGGTAGCAGTTGGCGCACAACCTTTTTGGCGTACGGGCCGGTGAGCAGTGCATGTTTCCTCAATCTTCGAACGCGGGCCCCAGGCTTGTGGCTGGACAAGTGGCTGTTCCCCGGCCGGCGATATTTCACCTTGCGTTTGCCGGTAACCTTGAACCGCTTGGACAAGCCTTTATGTGTCTTTTGTTTCGGCATCTGCGCAATTCCCTTTACTCAAATCGTCCGACCCAGAGCTACATCGGCTGGCCAAACGAGCGGGCCATTGTGTCGAAGTTGTGTTCGGATGTCAAAGCGATTGATGGATCAAAAAGGGGTCGGGTATCGTTGCCGGAACGGCCCGAAGGGTGCTTCGCACAACGATACCCGACCCCTTTTGAACCATGCCGTTTTTTCTACGGCTTTGGGCTCAAGAGCGCGGTGAGCTTTTTCCCTTCCATTCCCGGCGACTTTTCGATCTTGGCCACGTCTTCAAGCGCCTTCAAGATCGTTTCCATCACCACCCGGCCCAGATCGATGTGGGCAATCTCGCGCCCACGAAACTCGACTTTGACGAGCACTTTGTCCTTGTGCTGCAGAAACTCGCGGGCGTGGTTCACCTTGACCATGATGTCGTGGTCGCCGGTCTTGGGGTGAACGCGAATTTCCTTGGTATGAATGCGATGAGTTTTTTGCTTGGACACCTTCCTCTTCTGCTCGTACTTGAATTTTCCAAAATCCATGATACGGCAGACCGGCGGCCGTTCCAGCGGAGCGACCTCCACGAGGTCCAAGCCAGCCGTTCGTGCCGCGGCCAGTGCCTGGTCGCGCGGAATGATTCCGAGTTGTTGACCGTTCTCATCCACTACCCTCAGCGGCGAGATTCGGATTTGTTCGTTTATCCTCTGATTGCGTTCGATCGGTCGCTTCCTCCATTGGTATTCGTAAGATTGCGAGCCCACCCGAAAAAGGGACTCGGCCCCCAAAATGCCTGCAGCGGTAGAACTAAATAACCTCTCAGACGGTTAGCGTCAACCTTGGCTCGCATCAGTATTCTTGTTTTGAGCCGGTTGCGACAAGGCCCGCATCGCCCTTTTCGATTTGCCGCACGCGCCGCTCGCGGACTTCGAGAACGAGTCGGTTGATGGCCTCGTCGAGCGGCAGGGCACCCTGGTCGCCGGCGATCCGATCGCGGACGGCGACAGTGCCGGCCTCCCGCTCCTTCTCGCCGAGCACGAGCATGTAGGGAATCTTTTCGATCTGCGCTTCACGAATTTTGTGGCCGATCTTTTCGGCTCGCAGATCCGCCTCGGCTCGAAAACCGGCCGACTGTAAGCGAGCGAAAACATCGCGGGCGTAGGCTTCAAATTTCTCACTGATGGGTAGGACACGAACCTGAACCGGTGCCAGCCAGAGCGGGAAGGCGCCGGCAAAGTGCTCGATCAGGATTCCAATGAAGCGTTCCATCGAGCCGAGCGGCGCGCGGTGGATCATGACTGGCCGGTGCGGCCGATTGTCGGTGCCGGTGTATTCGAGCTGGAATCGTTCGGGCAAGTTGTAATCGAGTTGCACGGTGCCGAGTTGCCATTCGCGGCCGATGCAGTCGCGCACAACGAAATCAGCCTTTGGCCCATAGAACGCAGCCTCGCCGCGCTCCTCCTGATATGTCAGGTTCATCGACCGGGCGACTTGCAAAATCGCCGCCTCCGCCTTGGCCCAACTCTCCGCCGCGCCGACATACTTATCGCTGCTCGGATCGCGGAACCCCAGCCGCACGCGGTAGTCGGTAAGCCCCATCGTCGCGAGCACGAACTGCGTCATCTCGATGCAGCCGCGGAACTCGTCGCCGACTTGGTCTTCGGTGCAAAACAGGTGCGCGTCATCCTGAGTGAAACCGCGCACGCGGGTCATGCCGGATAGCTCGCCCGTCTGCTCGAAGCGATACACCGTGCCGAATTCCGCCAGCCGCACCGGCAGGTCGCGGTAACTGCGCGGCGATGCCTGGTAGATCTGAATGTGGTGCGGGCAGTTCATCGGCTTGAGCAAGTAACCTTCTTGCTCCAGCAGCCACTTCCGCGCGGCCTCAAGGCGTTCGAGTTGCGACTGGCCAGGCGAAAAAGGGGATAGGTCCAATTTGTGCGCAGCACCCTCCGGGCCGTTCCGGCAAATTGGACCTGTCCCCTTTTTCGCCGGTAGCGGGACACCCATCGATTCCGCAAGTTTGAGCAACTGGCTGAGGAACGAATCGGTCCGATCGGCCGCTGCCGCCGGCGCCGACTGGGCGGGCGAAACGACCGCACTCGACAGCACGTGGTCCAGCAACCCGGCGAGCGGGTTCAGAAACACCGGCGGATACTGTGAGTCGCGGTAATACGGAAAATGACCGCTCGTGCGATATAGTTCCAGCCTGCCAATGTTCGGCGTGTACACCGGCTGGTAGCCGCGCCTGGTCAACTCCTCACGAATGAACGTCTCCAAAATGCCGCGAACCGTCGCCCCTTTCGGCATCCACAGGATCAGCCCCGGCCCGACCGTATCGGAGATCGTGAACAGTTTCAGTTGCTTCCCGAGCACCCGGTGGTCGCGCCGCTTTGCCTCCTCGACGCGATGCAAGTGCTCGTCCAGGTCCTTCTGCGAGAAGAACGCTGTGCCATAAAGCCGCTGGAGCTGCTTTCGCGACGCATCGTTTTTCCAATATGCCCCGGCGACCGACAACAGCTTGAACGCGCCGATCTTGCTTGCGTCTGGAATGTGCGGCCCGCGGCACAGATCGACAAACTCACCCTGCCGGTAAAAGCTCAGTGTCGGGAACTTCTTTAATTCCCCGTCAATGTGCTCGACCTTGAGCGGTTGATCCAGTTGCCGGCAAAACTCGCGGGCCTCCGCGGTCGGCAACTCGAACCGCTCGAATGCTTCCTTCGCCTCGACGACACGCTTCATTTCCGCTTCGATCTTCGGAAAATCCTCCTCGCGGATCGGCGTCGGCGAGTCGATGTCGTAGTAATACCCGTTCTCGATCGTTGGCCCAAACGCCAGGTTCACCCCCGGATACAGCCGCATCACAGCGCGAGCCATGACGTGTGCGCACGAGTGCCGCAGGACGTCGATCGCTTCAGGGTTGCGCGGCGTGAGAATCGCCAAATCCACCGGCCCACCACCGGCCTCTGAGCCATCCCCGCCGGGCAACTCGCGATCGAGGTCCACAATCACTCCGTTCACTTTCGCCGCGACCGCATCCTTCGCCAGCCGCGGGCCAATCGCCGCCGCTACATCGCGCGACCGCGTGCCCGAAGGAAATTCTTTCAGCGAACCATCTGGCAATTTCACTTGAATCATGGCGGCGAGTATAGACGCCTCACCAATAGCGTCAACGCCAGCGGCCATCGCACGTGCTGCGAGTCTGACTGATTGATCTTGGGGCGCGGAGGTTCATAGGCTGAGTCGCTGTCGCGTTGAGCCGGCGGGCGAATCTAAGTAGACCCGCTTTGAAGATTGGGCTGGCGAGCGGGGGGCGTCAGCCCCCTGATTCTCGCGGAATCCCGATATATCAGGGGGCTGACGCCCCCCGCTCGCCGACATACTTTCTCATGCCGGTCTACTTAGGATTCACACGGTGCGACCGCGACCCAGCCTACCGCGCGCTCAAACTGGTTGATCTTGCGGCGTGGAGTCGAGACAATTGCACTCATCTGACTTCACGGGAAATCGTCGCGATGCAACTGAGCTGTCCACAGTGCGGGAGTGCTATCGAACAGGCCGATGCCAGCGACGGGTCGGCCATATTCTGCCCGTCATGTGGATCGAGCATTTGTCCGGACCCGGATCGAACTACGAGTGCGACTTTGCCGGCGGGCGATCGCGAGTCGGGTCCGGTCAGAATCCACGAAACGGTTTCGCACTATCGCGTCATCGAGAAGCTGGGCGGCGGCGGCATGGGGATTGTCTACAAGGCCCAGGACACTCGGCTCGGCCGCAGCGTCGCGCTCAAGTTTCTGCGCCACGACCTGAGTCCCAGTCGCCTGTCGCTCGAACGGTTTCGTCGCGAGGCCAGCGCCGCGTCCGAACTGAACCACCCGCACATCTGCACCATACATGACTTCGATGAACATCGCGGACAGCCGTTTATTGTGATGGAGTTGCTCGACGGCCAGACCTTGCGGCAGCGCCTGGCCACTAGGCCGCTGCCCCTCGAAGACCTAATTGACCTGGCAATCCAGATTGCCGACGCGCTCGACGCCGCACACTCGCAAGGGATCGTACACCGCGACATCAAACCGACGAACATCTTCGTCAGCCGACGCGGCCAGGCCAAAGTGCTCGACTTCGGACTGGCCAAGCTCGTGGCCGAGCTGCGGCCGCCCGAAAGTAATCGCGAGCCGGCGGCGACGTTGCGCGATGTCGAACCGCTCAGCAGTCCCGGATCGGTCGTCGGCACGGCCGTGTACATGTCGCCCGAACAGGCCCGCGGCGAGGAGTTGGACCCTCGCACCGACCTCTTTTCCTTTGGCGGGGTCCTTTACGAGATGGCAAGCGGCACGCGACCGTTTCAGGGAAACACACCAGCGATCATCTTCGATGCAATTCTCAACAAGACACCACTTGCGGTCCGCCAGTTGAACCCGGAGTTGCCGCCGGAACTCGACCAGATCATTGCCAAGGCGTTGCAGAAGGATCGCGAGCTACGCTATCAGACCGCGGAGGACCTGCGCGACGATCTCCGACGACTGGGTCGTCAGTTGGATTCCCAGCGAGGAAGCGGTACGAGCCTGATGTCGGCGCCGGCGGCGGCCCGACCGACTCGAGCGGCTCGGCGATTGATTGGACCAGCCGCTTGCCTGGCCGTGACGCTGCTCGTCGCTGCCGCCGCCTGGCTCCACTTCTTCACCCCTGGGGCCAATCGAAACACATCACCCCCCCCGGTTCTGCCACCGAGCCCATCCCTATCCCCGGCGTACAAGATCATTCCGTTCACGAGTTTTCCGGGCGAGGAGATGAACGCCGCGATCTCGCCCGATGGCCGACAGCTCGCATTCGTCTGGACCGGCGATCGGGGCGACAACTACGACGTGTACGTCCGACTGATCGATGCCGGCTCGCCGCTGCGCCTGACCACACATCCCGGCGAGGATGTCACGCCCGCCTGGTCGCCGGACGGGAGTCACATCGCGTTCAGTCGCTACTCGGACGGCCATCGCGACCTCATGCTTGTCGCCGCGCTGGGCGGCCCGGAGCGCCGCCTCTATTCGTGGAAGTTCGGACCCCCCGATCCAAGCAGCCCACTTTCATGGTTGCCGGACGGAAAGTTTCTCGCCATCACAGACAAGGCCGCCGTGGAAGAACCCTACGGAATCTTCCTCCTGTCGGTGGATAACCAGACCGCCCGGCGACTGACCACTCCGCCGGCTGAACAGTATGACACCCATCCCCGATTCTCGCCCGACGGCCAGACGCTGGCATTCGCGCGCAGCGGCTCGCGCGTTGAGGAGATCTATCTCGCGCCGGTAGAGGGCGGCGAGCCCGTGCAAGTCACTAGCGACAAGCGGTCCATCCGCGGCCTGGATTGGACGGCCGACGGGCGCGAGATCGTGTTCACGTCGAATCGCGAAGGCCGATTCACACTCTGGCGCGTCTCGCGCGACGGCGGCGAACCGCAGCCGCTGCCGGGCGTCGGCGACAAGGTCAGCGGCCCAACGGTCGCTCGCCAGGGACACCGCCTCGCGTATACCCAACGGGCGGACGACCGAAACATCTGGCGGCTGGAGCTGTCGGAGAGCGGCATGGCGATCGGGCCGCCGACCAAGTGGATCGCGTCCACACGCGACGAGACGCTGCCTCAAATTTCACCGGACGGCAGCCGAGTGGTCTTCACCTCGGACCGTTCGGGCAATCCCGAAATCTGGCGTTGCGACAGCGACGGCTCCAATGCGATCGCGCTCACGTCGTTCGGTGGCCCGGTCACCACCACGCCGCGCTGGTCTCCCGACGGGCGGATCGTCGCCTTCGAAAGCCGTGCAGCGGGCCACTCCGACATCTATGTCGTCAGCTCCGAAGGCGGCACGCCGCGACGCCTGACCACCGAGTCGTCCGACGACATGCAGCCAAGCTGGTTGCGCGACGGTCGGTGGATTTACTTCAGTTCCAATCGAATCGGCGAGCACCAGGTCTGGAAGCTGCCCGCCGCCGGCGGCGATGCCGTGCAAGTGACGAAAGGCGGCGGGCAAGCGCCGTCCGAGTCGCCCCGCGGTGACGCGGTCTACTACTGGCGCGGTCGCGGCACATCCCGGATCTGGAAGGTCTCGCCCGACGGCGGCGAAGAGACGCCCATCCACGACTCACTTCGACCCCACTACTGGGGCAATTGGGCCGCGACCGATACGGGCATCTACTTTTTCGACGAACGAGCCATGCCCGATCCGGGCACGCAATCCAGTGTGAAATCCGCCGTAAAATTCTTCAACTTTGCGACGCAAGAATCGACTCAGTTGGCCACGCTCCAAAAGGTCGGCTGGGACCTGGCCGTCTCGCCCGACAGCCGCTGGCTCCTCTACGGTCAATTCGACCAGCGCGGCAGCGACATCATGTTGATCGAAAACTTCCGCTGAAGTGCTCAACACGCCTTCGCCCAGCCGCGCCCGCTTCATACCGAGCTGTTTGCCCGTCAGGGTCTTATGTCTTGCATTTCTTGGAACAGGAATGAACCACATGACGGAAGTCAGATTCGCTGGTTCCTCGCCAGTGATACCAGGATCGTCGGGAACTGCATGCGAACATGGCAACGATCAGATTGGTCTCACGTTGGGTGAGGCACGTTGACTTGACGCTCTGCGCAGTCCCTTGTACCTTGGCCCTCCATCGGGGCGGTTAGCTCAGTTGGCTAGAGCACGTGCTCGACACGCACGGGGTCACAGGTTCAAATCCTGTACCGCCCATTGGGGGGAGAGGGGAAGGAATAGGGGTTAGGGGCTGGGGGTTGGGGGTTAGTACAACTGCTTACTTCGTTCGATGACTCACTGCGTGCGCGGTTCGGATCATGCCAGGCGACGTCCTTTAGTTCCTAATCCCCAACCCCCAATCCCCAACCCCTAATCCCTTCTCCCCTCACGCCGGTGCTTCCCTGCTGCCGACGATGGTCAAATTCATGCCGATCTGAACGCTGACCGGCGTGCCGCCCACGTCGATCGTCGTCTTACCGTTGAGATACCAGCCGAACGAGCCAGTGGAGAATTCCTTGACCTCCGCCATCATGGCGTTGCCGTTGATTTCGACTCGTACCGGTTGGGCAGCCTCCTGAAATTTGCTCTTCGAAATGGGGCACTTCGCCATGGGTCCACTCCTTCGCGTGTTGAGTTGTTGAATGGGTTTACCAGAAAGTAACCGAGGTTGCCGCGAGGGGGAAGAGTAATCGGTGTTCGGTGGTCGGTGGTCGGTTTCGCGAATTGTCTGTACCGATTACCTGATCACCGATCACCGATTACCGATCACCTGGCCCTGCTCTGGCATTTCAATTCATGCCCTGATAGTGTTCCGTTCGGTCATGAGTCAGTTGCATTGAACACGCCGAGGAGCTCGCCGATGCCAGTTGATCCGTATCAGAATTGCCCTTGCGGGAGCGGCAAGAAATTCAAGTGGTGCTGCCAGAAGGTGGCCAAGTTTGCCGAGAAGGCCGAACAACTGCTGGAGAAGGATCAGCCGGCGGCGGCACTGCAGGCGCTGGATGAGGGACTGGCGATCGAGCCCGATAACCTGTGGCTCCGGACACTGAAGGCCCAGATGCTGCTCAGCGAGCACGATCACGAACGGGCCTACCCGCTGTTGGATCAGATCCTTGAATCGCATCCAGGCTACCGGCCCGCACTGGTTGCACGGTTGCAGGATGAGCTTTCTCACGGTTTGACATCGGAAGCCGCAGATACGCTCCAGGCGGTGCTGGATGCTACGCCCGTCGAGGAAATTGAAGAAGCGATTGCCTGGACGGGACTTGCTGGACGAGCCTTCGCACAGGTCGGCGAGGCTTTCGCAGCGCTCAAATATCTTCGATTCGCCGCTACCCATGAGCGATTTCGACCGGAGATCGAGCAGGACGGGGCATTTCTCGAAGCCAATTCCGAGATCGGTCCGTGGCTAAGGGAACCGCACGAATTGCAGCCACCCCCTGAGACTGCCGGTGCGCATGCCGCGCCGTGGCGCGAGGCATTGGATTTCTCGGCGGCCGGCCGGTGGGGACAGGCGGCCAAGATTTTTCAGGGCATCGTCGATCAGCAGCCGGACATCGCCGCCGCCTGGTACAATCTTGGCCTTTGCCATTGCTGGCTGGTCCAGAACGAAGCCGCCGCCCTGGCGCTGGAACGCTATGGAAAACTGGAACCGGACATTGAGCACGCCGTGCAGGCGCTCTGCCTGGCCCAAAGCCTGTTCCCACGCGAGAGTGCCCAGTGCGTGGATGTCGTTCAGGTTCGATATCCTATCCGCGATCAGACGCGGCTCATTCAACGGTTCAAGGAGCACTCGCGTCTGCAGGTACACAAGCTGGATGCCAAGCCGGGCGAATTGGCCGAAGGTGTCAAGGACGAGTTTTACCTGCTGGACAGGGACTTCGTGAAGGATGCGAGCGCGATCACGCTGGAGAATATTCCGGCGATCATCGGAGTCGTTCGCACGCGCGAGCAGAATTTGGAACTCGAATTCGCCGACCCGGTTCCAGACGATGCTCGACTGGCGACGTTGCGGGAAGCGGCCGGCGACTCCGTCGATCCTGACGGCCAGCGAGAGACCGTGGGGACGATCCCGATCAGCATGCTGCGCCTGAGGCGGATGTGGGGCATCCAGAGCGACGCGAGCTACGAGGCGATGCATCGAATCAGGCGCATCGTAAACGAGCACAACTATCGCGAAGTGTGGCCGGATACGCCATCCGGTTGGTTGGAAAACAAGACGCCGCGCGAGGCGGCCCAGATTCCGGAACTGCGACGCAGCCTGCGCGCGACCGTGCTCATCGTCGAATACAGCAACGAAGCCAGTCACATGAGCATCGACATGAACGAATTGCGTGACCGGCTGGGGATCGAACGAGAGGAATTGCTTGAAGGCGACGGTTTGGAGATCGAACGGCTGCCGTTGTCTCGACTGCGGCAAGTGCTGGCGGAAAGCCTGTCCACGCCGCGTTTGAAGGTGCTGTTCGAGCGGTCGAGCCGATTCCGATTGCCGCTTGCCATGCAGAATGCCGCCGCGGCCCTGGTGTCGCGGCCCGCGGATCGCGATCAATTCGATTGCGTCACGGTGTTTCGAGTACTCATCGATTTTGCCTGCATGCGCGCAGACCGTGCGTCAGCCGCCGAATGGCTTGGCAAGGCTCGCGCTTTCGACACCGAGGCCGGACTGCAACCCCCCCGGCCGACATGGAACATCGTCGAATGGCAGATTGCATTCCAATTCGACCGCATGGCCGATTGGGCCCCGCGCCTTGCTGCCCTGCTTCAGCGGTACTCCAAAGACAAAGAAACGTCGACCGAATTGATGTCGCTGCTCATGCGATTCGGACTCGTCCGCATGCTCCCGCACCCCTCCGACCCCAATCGTGCGGTACTCGATACACGCCTGGTGGATCAGATTCTCGCCTACAGTGCTCGTCAACCGGGTTCGGTCGATCTCACGCCCGTCGCCGATGGGCAGGGCAGCGGAATTTGGACGCCGGCTTCAGAATCGCCAGCGGGTTCGTCTCCCATCATCCTGCCGGGCCAAGAGGCACCATCCGGGCAGCGAGCAAAAATCGTCATCCCCGGGACCTGAGTTACGGCAGCTCGATATCCTTCAACTCGAAATCCACCGACTCGCGCACAATGGTGGAGGGCGCCTTGTAAATGAGTTTGTAGTCGGCGATCTTGCCCGGAGCGTCGACGAACCGATACTCGATGCCGACGCGACCGTCGGCGCTCTCGGTCAGCGTGTTGCCGCCGTTTACGGGGAACCGCGTGCCGTCGGCGCGTTGCAGGTAGATTTCATTGTCGTAAAACCACGTCTCGTAGCTCTCGAAGGCCTCGCTATTCGAGTCATATTCCAGCAGCAGTTCGGCAGACCAGAGACCGGTTTCGAGTTCCTTGAACTTTTCGAGCGTGACGGTCACGTTGCCGTTCTGTTTCTTGACGTCTTTCGCCTTGGCCAGTTCGGTGTAATCAAAGGTTTGAATGTTGGCCGGCACGAGCAGGTCCAGTTTTCCGCGGACCAGTTTGAGCGACGACGCGCCCTTGTTCGGCTGGGCGAGCCGGACGATGAAATCAGTGCGAATCATGGTGCCGTCCACTCCGGCCTTGAGGCTTTCCCCTTCCTCCTCCGCCGCCGGCCCGCGCGGACCGGCCTCGACGGCGATTTTGTTGCCGAGGTCGTCAACCACTTCCAAATTGTCGGGCTTGATCTCAAACAGGATTGGCCGCACGCGCGGCTCCCAGGCGATCTCGAACTGCAGCACGCATTCCTTTTGCTTGTTCTCAAACGAAATCCGACGCACAATTTGCTGGAGCGCGATGCGTAATGGGCCGGCATATGCCGTCGGAAGTGTTTGGGGCGACTGCATCACGAGACCGATCTGTCGCTCGCCCGTGTGCAAGTAAAAGCCGACCGTTGTTTTCGCCGCAATCTCGTCCATCACTTCCCAGAACGGCTTGTCCTTCCAGTCGGCTGCAAATTCCGGGTTGGTCACCTCTTGGCCAAATTCTTCGCGCAGATCCACGATCTGATTTCCCGATTGCCGTTGCAGTGCGGCGATGGCATCGCTGAGCGTGATGCCTTTGGCGCTGAGTGTGATCTTGCTGGCCGCCAAGCCCGCCCGACCCGCTTGCTGACCGAGTGCGGACCGGATTTCGCCAAGTCGCCGCCGCTGCTCGCCCGACAATCCGTCGGCGTCCGAAGCCGGCAAAAACGGCACGACTGCCGAACCGAGTTTGATCAATTCCGCCTGCGCCGCTTGCCGATCGGCTGCCTTGCTGGCGTCCAGACCCTTCACCAGTTCTGCCACCTTTTGTTTCAGTTCTTTTGCGTCCGTCGCCTCTTGTCCCAAGCGTGCCGGCATGGCTGCAGCAGTCAGAACCAGCCACGCGGAACCTGCAAGGCAAGCAACGAACGGCCCGCGGAGAACATGCGGCCGGCCACGAGATGCACAACGTTTTTCCGGGGCCGACGCGCAACGCTGAAAGATGAACATGGCGGCTCCTTAGTCACTGGTCTGAGGTTCGGTGAGGGGTCGGCGTCGGTCCTAGTTTACAGACTGCATAAGCCAATCGGCAATGACCGTCGTCGCTTCCTGGGTCGGTACCGGGGCTGCAAATGTGAACTATGCTTTGTCAGGGCTGTTTCATGTGAATTCGGACACTCACGGAGCGAAGCGGAGACGGTCACATGTTGAAGCGTTTTCAGTGGCTAATTGCAATCGGGGCGGCGGCAGTTCTACTGTGCTTGAGCGGGGTTGGCAGTCTTTTCGCCGAGTCCAAACTACCCGCCTTTGCGGAATCGAAAACGGGGGCTGGCGGCGCTGTGGCGCGACTGGGCATCGGCAATTCATCGATGATTGAGCTGCGATCCGCCGGGCAAACCTGGCAGGGCGTGGCGGTCGGTCGCGGGCAAAACCAGATGCTCATGCTCACGCGCGACGGCCAATTGCGACGGTTGGGTCTGGATAGCGGCTATCAGATTCAAGACCTGGGCCGCACGTTCGAGTCGGCAACTCATCGCGAGTTGGAGGCCGGATTGCGAAAAGAATTTGGTCCTAGGTTCAAAGTCTTCCGCACCCCGCACTACGTCGTCTGCCACAACACGAGCGACGCATTTGCCCAGGAGACGGGCGAACTGGTCGAGCAATTATGCAAGGCGTTCACGGCGTACTTCGGTGGCCGCGGCATGGGACTGGACCGGCCGCAGTTCCCCATGGTGCTGCTGGTCTTTAACTCCGAGGCGGAATTCCACGAGTACCGGAACAAGTCGAAGGAGTCGTCTTCGCTAACCCAGATCGCCGGCTACTACTCGATCAGCACGAATCGCGTGGCGTTCTTCAACGCGGCCGGCAAGGACTCGGCCAAGTACGGCAATGCCCAGTGGCACAACATGTCCACAGTGATCCACGAGGCCACGCACCAGATCGCGTTCAACTCGGGCTGTCATCCGCGCCTGGCCGAAAATCCGCGATGGATCATCGAGGGGTTGGCCACATATTTTGAAACGCCGGAACTGCAAGGGAAGAAAATCGCCTGGAGCGAAGTGGGCAAGGTGAATGGCCCGCGGCTCGACCGCTTCGTTGCCTACCGCAAAAAGGGTCGCAAGCCCGATTCGATCAAGCGACTGATCGCCACCGACGATCGATTCCGGGGCGACGACATTGCCGGCGATGCCTATTCCGAGAGCTGGGCGATGACCCACTTCCTCGTCAACAAGCGCATGCCACAATTCCTCAAGTACCTCAAGCTGCTCGGGGCCAAACAGCCGTTCGAGTCGGACACACCCGAACAACGGCTGGAAGATTTTCAAACCGCCTTTGGCCGCAACATGCAGTTGCTCGATAATAGCTTTCTGAGCTACGTGGACGACCTGGCGAAGAAGTAGACTCTCGCCGCCGGGCCATGTTTGCGACCGCGAGCAAAGGCTGCCGGCATATCGCCTCACACAATTCGCATTCTGAAATCCTCGCATCGCGCGATTCGGCATGCAGTCCGGGCGTGCGACGCACTTTGTGATTCTTTTAGGCTGCGGTTTGGTATTGGCAATAGTTTCGGGTTCCGGTGGCTCGCTCGTTGCGGCGGATCCAAAAGATGTTGAGCGGCCCGGTGTCACTCATTTG
>Ga0247727_10002182_pt1 | contig 45151 bp, 73 predicted proteins | sample WisWelCaveWW1625_FD_202498 | JGI IMG/M metagenome (GOLD analysis project Ga0247727, IMG submission 202498) | Biofilm microbial communities from Wishing Well Cave, Virginia, United States - WW16-25 | ecosystem: Environmental > Aquatic > Deep subsurface > Groundwater > Cave microbial mat | place...
AGGCGGCAAACTACAAAGGATGTGGCAGTCATCGGGTTCTTCCTTTCGGGCTATTGATTGCGGATGGTTTCGACCAGGGCAATGATGTCCTGGACGGTTTTGGCCTTTTCAGCCTGGTCATCAGTGATGCTGATTTCAAACTGTTCTTCCACTTCCAGGATGATTTCAACACAGTCCAGGCTGTCAGCGTGAAGATCATCCATGATCAGATCCGTGGGTTTCGGATCCTGATGCAATCCCAGGTGATGCCGGATGATCTTCTTAACCTGGTTTTCTACGCTTTCCATGGTCAGCCTTTCTGCGCTGCTTTTTTGGTGCCGCGTTCAGCGTTCTTTTCCCGCTGCTTTTCTTCACGGTCATGCGCCTTGCTGTCTTTCTCGGCTTCAGCTGCACGTTCCTTGGCAGCCTTTTCATCAGCCGGATCCGTAGCGGCCTGGACTGTGCCCTTTTCAGGTACGGGTTCAGCCTGCTTTTTCGGTGCGCTTTCGGTAGCGTCCACGGTCATGTGTTTGCCGTACACATTGCCTTCAATCGTGTACAGCGCAGCAATACCGCCGTGGCAGCCTTCTTTGGTTTTGTAGGTTTCGGATGTAGCCAGCACCTGGCCGTTCATTCCTTTGATGACAAAATAAAACTGACCGTCATCACTGTCTAAGATTTCTGCATGGGACATTTTAGGGTTCCTTTCTTCTGTTCCATCGGATGGGTTTTGAAAAATATACGCTGTTACCAGACGTTCAGCAAACAGCCGTTTGATTTCGCCTTCCAGCCAGCGCTGTTCCAGGGGCAGGAAAGACATGAACCTTTCCTTGCCGCCGTGGGCATGTGTCACCTGGTAGGCTTTAGCTGACATTCTGCGCTTCCCACTTTTCACGCAGTTCATGCCGCCAGCCTTTTGGTGGTGGCCAGGGGACACCCCACGCTGCCAGCTGTGCTTTTGTCCAGCCGCCCCTGACTGTCTTGGCATCGTTTACCTGCTTTGGGCTGGGGATGATGTTTTCAATTTCCTTGAAACGTCCATCAGTGAATTCTTTTTCATGCCGTGCCCACAGCTGACCATCATCACCGCGATAGACCACCAGTGGCGCGTCATCAAAGAGGGGATGACCGCCGCCGTTTTGCAGCTTGGCTATACCCACTATCTGATAGTCCGTGCCGCGCTTCTCATGCCGATAAACGGAACCTGGCTTCACGGCAGCACCACGCCGCGCAGGGCTTCCGTGGGGATGTGGGCCGCTTCGTCAATCCAGATGTCAGGCCGCTTTTCCAAACGCGCAATCCGTGCCTTTTCAATGCGGTCAGCCATTTGGTTCATCTGGAACGCCACAGCTGGGTTCTTCACGTAAACATCAGGATGCCGCCCTTTGTATTTTCGCTGCCAGCGGTTATACGCCATGATGATCTTGTCATGGCTCACTGCAGCAGGCTTGCCACGGCCTTTTCCTGTGCCCTTTGACAGCCTGCGTTCAATCGGCACAGGCGCGTCCAGGCGGGGTGGCACCATTGCGGGGCCGGATAGGAAAGCGCCAGCCATAAGAGCAAGCGCAGGGGATAAGCGGGACATTGAATTCATCGGGGTTCCTTTCTCTTTTCGTCAGTTTCCATGATCCACAGTTTCAGGGTGCCAGCTTCAGCAGGGGTCATCAAGCTGAAAGCATGGTCACCGTATTCCTGATACTCGCGCAGCAGCCTGCCCAGGGTGTTCAGGCGGTCAAACGCCGCCTTGTAATCCAACAGCAGGCTGTATTGATCAGCGCCGATGCAGTCCATCAGGTTCAGCGGTGCCTGGTTCGCTGGCATCCGCACAGGCATTTCCTGAATTTCGATATGCACCACATCCAGCTTGTCATCCAGGACAATGCAGCCATTGAAGGTTTGGATCAGCAGCTGGTCATCACTGTCATAGACCTTGGCCACAATTTCACCAGCCAGCAGTCTGCTGACCAGGTTCTTAATTTCGATTTTAAAAAATTCCATGCTCATTTGCGAAAATCCTTTTTAATGGTGGGGAAGTTTAAACATCACGTTTCAGCCAGGTCATAGCGTCCTGATGCTGGGTAATACACATATTCCCGCGTTCCAGGGGTGCCGATGATGTCATGATAACGGGACTTGGCAATTTTGATCTTTGTGCGTGATCCGTCCCTGTAAACGACAATGCCCACATCAGGTTTGTTGTACCAATGGGCACTGTCACTGATGTCATAGAGGGTGGGCACGGCCAGCTTGTCATCTTTGCCTGTTCGCTGCGGTTTTGAGGGGTGCGCGGCAATGATCAGATGCACCTGGTGCTTCCTGGCAAACTTGCGGAATTGTTTGATGGCATAGCCTGTGTATTCGGTTAAGGACATGTCCATGGGCCTGATGTGATCCATTTCGTTCCAGGGATCTATGACCACAATTTTTGCGCCGTGTCTGACCACAGCTGCTGAACATTTTTCCAGCACCCATTCCAGGGAAACGTCATCTTCATCCGATGGCACCAGGAAGCTGAAATGGTCATCAATCCAGCGTTCTGCTTCTGGTTCACCGACCATCAGGGCACCTGGCCTGTTCAGATACCATTTGACCAGGTTGCGTTTGTGATCCACAGCCGGATGCTGTTCAAAGCTGGCAAAGGCCACATTGACCTTCAGGTTTTCGACACAGCGGCAGCACATGTCATTCAGGAAGGTGGATTTGCCGTGGCCAGGTATGCCTGTGACCACCACCATGTCACCCCATCGGATGCGGTAGTGGTTATCCAGGCCAGGGAAGCCTGATTTAAGCGCTCTGGTTTCCGGTGGCGGTGGAAGTTCGGAAAGTTTATAAACACCGTCCACGGCCAGCCATTTTGCCCTGGCAATGGTTTCTGTGATCCCACGGTGTGAATATTTGACCAGGACTTCATTCAGATCCTTGGTGCCTTTGGGATAGGCCAGGTATTTGCACCTGGTCTTGCCCAGCCTTAAAGCCAGGTCATGCAGCAGATTGGCACCAGTGGCATCACCATCAGCCGCAATGATGATTTCCTTGCAGTCTTTGATCAGGGGCAGGACTTCATCCAGGAAGCTGTATTTGATCGTTTCTTCATTACCGATGGCCTGGGCAGGGGCACCATCGGGCACGGATATGGTTCTGACAAAACCGCACTGGATGGCGCTGATGGCATCAAATTCACCTTCCGTGATGATCAGGGGCATTTCTGCCAGGGTGGGATCCAGCAGGCAGTCAAAGTTCCAGACCACCTTGCTGGCATCTTTGTCCTGGTGCATCTGCTTTTCACCGCTGATGGTGCGGTGTTTGTGATTTACGACATCACCGCGCTGCAGATACGGTATAGATACCCATTCACACCCACGTTTGAAGTTTCCGGTTATTCCCAGCCTTGCCAGCAGTTCGGGATCCATCTGCCTGTCTTCGCAAAGGATTTTTTGGGCGTTTGCTGTCAGGCTTGTGCTGGGTAGGGGCATTTGGGACATGGCGTTTTCCTTTTTTGGGGTCTGTGAAACTTCCACCGTGCCAGCCGCAATTATGGCAGCGCCACAAGATGCCTTCAGCATCAATTTTTACGGACAGGCAGGGATCTTTCTTTTTTTTGCGCGTGTGGCTGCAGCGTGGGCAAACGCATTTCTGGTGGCCCATACGGTATGACCTGGCGCGGATGTGCTGTTCATTCAGCAGGTCTGAAATGGAAATCATAGCGCTGGTTCCTCTATGACTTCACCGTGCTGGTCATACCAGGTGAAGGTTTCGTTATCGTATTTGAAACCGGATGCCAGGCGTTCTTCCTTCGTCATCTGGCTAAAGTCTTTGTCAGGGTCAGGCAGGGCATGGCCGTTAATTTTGCCGCTGTACACCCCTTCCAGGACTTTGCTGTAGGAACTTGGCTGCAGCAGGAAGTCCAGGCTGGCTTTCCACCCACGGTCATTTTTTCCTGTCAGGAACGGTGACCTGGCGATATTGGCCAGGGCTGTTTTCCAGTTTGTCAGATCCTGGTCATCTTCCAGACGGACGCGCAGTTTTTTCTTCCTGTCATCTGTCAATGATTTCGCTACGGGCAGTTCCAGTTTTTTTGCCGTTTCGTTGTACAGATCAAACGCTGCCTTCACCGGATCCAGGACAGCTGCCTGGTCATGGCCGTTGCTGGCAGGCTGGGGTTCTTCACCAGGGGATTTTCCAATTTCATGAAACAGCCCGATTTGATGATCAGATTTTTCCTGTTCGCGTATATTGTTATTGTTATTGTATTGTTTATGTGTAGTGCGTCCAAAGCTGGATACCCTATCAAGTTCAGACCGAGTTTTTTCATTCAGCGTCCAGTCTTTGCCCTGTAAAGCCTTTGAAATATCAGCAAAACACAGGACTTTTAATTTTCCATCCGGTATTGATAGGGTATCAGAAATGATTTTTATGGCGTGTTTCGGGTTTTGGGGTGGGTTTACGTCAAGCCACGCATGGATGAATAGGTTATTTTCAGAGAAATCATAATTTATCAGCCCCACTTTTTCGACTGCTTCCAGGGCAGCCTTGCAGTCCTTTTCAGACCAGCCCATGTCCACCATCATATACCCTATCTGGTGCGTAAAAAGCCCAGCGGCATTGGCCTGTTTGCAGGTCAGAAGGTAAAGATAAAATAGCCTATGCCTTTCCAGCAGCGCATTGAATTTCTTGCTGTGCCAGATTGTAGTTTTGATGCGTGAAAATTCTCTAGACATTTCAATCCCCTGTTTGCACTTTGTAATTTTTTGGTTCAATAACTTCGCCGCGCCAGTTCACCATGCACGGCATCACCGGAACGGCCTTGCCGGATGACAGATGCCGGATGTGACCACGCCGCCAGTGCGGTGTCACGGAACGGCCAGAATTGCCTTCATTAAGCGCGGCCCTTGCGCTGGCAAAGATCTTCCAGCATGGCAAAGCCCGTTTCACAGATCACGGCCTGGTGGGATTGCAGGATCTTCCTGGCATAGACAGCTGGGTTTTTTTCATCAATCAGCACGGCACAGATCCTTCACAAGCTGTTCATGAATTTCAGGGGTGATCATCCTGGCCTGCAGGACAATATCCAGCCTGGACTTCCGCTGGGCCACAGGTGCCTGCCGGATGGCGTTCAGGACGGTTTTCAATACGGGCTGTTTTATATGCTTCATGACTTTTCACCCTGGTGCTGGGTGGTGTCAGATCCTGGGCAGGTGGCAGTCCTGGTCTTGAAATTATAATTGCCAGGATTTGCCTTCAGCTTGGCCTTGTGCGGCACCATGGTCTTGTCCTGGCGCAGCGGCACACGCTGTTTGCAATGATTGCAGGTGGCTGTGGTCATTCAATCACCAGCCTTTCAGGAAGAAGGCCGTGCTTCTGGCAGGCGGCAAGGGTCAGCTGGAAAGTACCGTCTTTGATGGACATGCCAGCCATTTTCATCAGCTGCTTTCTGTCCACGGTGGCTTCTTCACCGTTCACTGGCGCAAAGGCCCAGGCAGCCAGCGCAAATTTGACTTCACGCTTCAGGCCCATTTTCATGGCCTTCTGAAATATCGGTTTGGGAATAAAGATGAAATGATCAGATGACATACCAGCCCCCCAGGTGCTGCGTCCCCATCGGTTGAAATGAAAAGGCGCTGGATATGGGGGATCCCGTTCAGCCGCGAAGCCTAGCCCTGGTCATGATGATCATTCAAAAAAAAATAAAAATCAAACAGAAAAATTTTTTCGCGGATTTCTGCGGTGATCGGCGGGGTGATGTTAAGTTTTCCGACCAGAAAAGAGGAAATTCAGGCAAAGAAAATCCCCTGGGCCTGAAGTGAACATGTCTTGCAAACAGGGTTCAAGGGCACCAGGGGATTGACACGCTGTGAAGCGCTCAAAGAAGGTATTACGCAGCCTTCTTTTGATCAAGTTTCTTTGCGCTTTTCTCTGCCTTTTTATCCTGTTTGTCGCTGGCTGCGGCATCTTCAAACAGATCCCTGGTTTCAGCAGCGTTCAGAATATCAAAGCAGATTTTTGCGCTTTCATCATAGCCAGCTTTGTCATGCTTCTTCTTTTTGAAGTAGCCAAACTGATCACGGAAGGCATCCGTGTCCACGCCAGCTTCCTTCAGAAGTTCACGCGCCTTGCCAGCAGCTTTATTGGCCTGCTTACGCAGCGGATCAACTTCATTCAGGAAAATTTCCGTTGCCTTTTTGATTGCATCGGATTGTGCCTTCAGGTTATGGCCCTGATTGCCATTGCCTTCTTCTTCATTCGCCATTTTCGGGTTCCCTTTCTTTGGCTGTTAAAGTTACGCAGTGAAGTTTAAGCGGTCAGATCCTTTTTGACCAGGCTGACTGCTTCATCCACCAGGGCAGCAGCCTTGGTGAAATTCGCATTGCGGAACGTGGGCTTTTCAGCGCCAGGATCCGTGGCACCCAAAGTGTGCAGGTGATTTTTGAACGTGGTGCCATGGCGTTCCAGGTTCTGGATGTTCTGCATGGTGTTGGCATCCATCGGGATCTTGTCAGCAGCTGCCGCTTTCGGACGGACGCTTTTGACAGCAGATTTTTTTCCTGTGGATGATTTCTTTGAAGTGCTTTTTTGTGAGTTTTTTACAGATTTAGGCATAGTCAGTTCCTTTCTTTTTTCTGTGGAATGTTTACGGTTATACCATATAACGCTTGAAAAAGCCGGATCTTCAGTTTTGCCACATCGGTCAGGAATTTTTCAGGCTTACTGTCTTCCACCACATACATGTCCAGGTGATTGTAATAGTGGGCATCCGCTGTATAGACACCCACCTTCACGCCATTCACCACCAGGTCAAACCTGGGGTGGAAGAACAGCCTGGTGACCTTGCCTGTGGCTTCCAGGGTCAGCAGCAGCATGGCGCGGTGGAATTCAGCCTTTGATGGGAAGTAAATCCGGTCATTTTTGCCGCATTGTGGGCAGTCTGTGAAGGTTTCGGGCTGGTTATGCTTACAATTCCTGCAGACATGGTACTTATTTGACCGCTGCATGGCATCCGTTTTGCTTGTAAACGGCGCGTTTGAGCCTCTTTTATTGTGATAACGGTGATTGTAAGCCATTTTTGATGAAATCCCCTGTTTGCCTGGAAAGTGTACCTGAAGAAAAAAAGTGGACAAAGCGCTTTTTTGTTTGACTGGCTTCCGTATAGGCTATACAAAGAGAATATGAAGGCCATGTGCCTTTTCAACTTGCAAACAGGAGACTACCCAATGAAAACCCATCTTTCCCTTAACCAACTCGCCGCTGAAATCACCCGCCGCGCTGATGCAAAGCAGGATTATCTGACAGACACCACAAACCTGGTGATGACAGATGATGCAAAGATCCAGTTCACAAACGGTGAAACAAAGATCATGGACGCAAATGAAATTGCCCATGGTCAGATTGCTGACCGCCTGAACATTCCGGCGAAGTATTACAACCGCCTGAAAACTGCCGCCCCCCAGCTGCTGGCGCAAAACGTCAATCACTTCTTCAATGCTGAACCTGAAAAGCGGATGGTCAGAACGCTGGATGGAAATGTCCGTGCGTTCCTCTCTGACCGTTTCGCACGGATTGAGAATGAAGAAATTGCACAGACTGTCCTGCCGCTGCTTCTGGAACAGGAAGGTGTGCGGATTGAAAGCGCTGCAATCACTGAAAGCCGCATGTACATCAAGGCGGTGTTCACCAAGATTGAAGGCGAAGTCAGCAATGGTGATGTCATCCAGGCTGGCGTGGCCATTTCCAATTCTGAAGTGGGCATGGGTGCCGTGAAGATTGAACCGCTGGTTTTCCGTCTGGTCTGCTTAAACGGCATGATCAGCCAGGACAGCAAATTCACAGCGCGGCACGTAGGCAGACAGCTGACTGGCGGTGACAATGTTCACCACCTTCTGTCCAATGAAGCGCTGCAGGCTGAAGATCATGCTGTGCTGCTGAAGGTGCGTGATGTGGTTCGCGCCAGCTTCAGTGATGTGCAGTTCCAGCGCCAGCTGACCATGATGCGTGAAGCCACCCAGGTGAAAATGGAAGGCAATCCGGTGGATGCCGTAAAAGCCCTGGCGAAAAAGCACACGCTGAATGACTTTGAAGAAGGCAATATCCTGAAGCACCTGATTGAAGGCGCGGATCTTTCCCAATACGGCCTTCTGAACGCGGTGACCCGCACGGCCCAGGATGTGGACAGCTATGACCGCGCCACAGAACTGGAAGCCCTGGGTGGCCACATCCTGACACTGCCGCGCAGTGAATGGAAAGTCCTGCAGGCCGCTGCGTAGTTTTTCCTGGCAAGGGGCAGGGGCTGTAATGGCCCCTGCTTTGCCGCTTCAGAAACCAGACACAAGGAACCTTCCCGATGACAAAGAAAATTCAGATCATAAAATCCACAGGTGAAATCACCGTCCTGGACACCGCGCCTTCACTGGCGCAGATGCAGGAAATTGTGGGTGGCTATATTGAACATGTGCGCGTCCTGGATCGCATTGAAGATGGCCGCTTTATCTACACATCCATGTACGTGAATGAACGCGGCCTGCTGGAAAAGCTGCCGCGCAATTCTACGGCCACGGTCATTTATCAGCGCAATGTCAGGGCACAGTTTCCCGACCATCCCCAGCCTTTCCTGGCAGCAAGCGAAGCCTACCGGAAATCTGTGGAAGCAAAGGGCTTTTCGTACATTGATGGCACCCCGCAAGACGCGAAGGATCAGGGCTATGACGCTGATCCCTATGTGGTGGGTGGTGTCATTCACTTTGCTGGCTACACCATTGATGAAGTGGCTGCGCTGTATGAAGCCATGGAAGGTGGGCAATGATGTCCGTTTATTTTTATTCATCCTGCAGACCAGACTGGCGCGGTGGCAGGCGCTTGGTGGGCTTGGTGAAAAAGGGCCGGAAGGAAATCAGGCTGCTGGATCTTGGCACGTTTGAAACCTACAAAATCCCAGCCGCTGAAGAACGCCAGCTGCAGCCTGCAAAAACCAGGGGCACAAAGAAGCTGATCCAGGACAAGGTGCGCCTGTACAAAAAGCTGGGCATGGCCTATCCACGCGCAGCGGTGAAAGCTGTGCTGCAGAACCTGAAGGCAGGTGTGGCATGAACGCTTTCCGTGAATTCTTCTGGCGCATGTTCCTGGTGGAAGGTGCCTGGTATTTTGTAGCCAGGACTGACCGGATGATTGTGCCCATGATCTGGAATGGCGTGGTGTTTGAAACGCGCCTGCAGGTGGTGGATCACAGCACTATCTGGCGCGTCCTGAACCGCCTGCCTTCTGACTTCCGCGCCTATGAAGCGCAGCGGCCAGCTGGTGTCCCCATCTTCAGCCCACGCTTGGCTGCCTACGCAAACCAAAAATCCTGAAAGGAAAAACCCGATGTTCATTGAATACAAAAAAACAAATTTCCGTGCTGATGCGCTGAAGAAAATTGAGCAGGCAAATGAAATCATTGATGACATGCGAAGCCAGGGCTACACCCTGACCTTGCGCCAGCTGTACTATAAATTTGTTTCCAAGGATCTGATTGAAAACAGTGTGCCTTCATACAAAAACCTGGGCAGCCTGATTTCCAAAGCCAGATATGCAGGACTGATTTCCTGGTCAGCGATTGAGGACAGAAACCGCACCGCGCACACCTATGAATACGAGAATGAAGATGAACATGAAGCGCTGCGCGGGATTGAAACCTTCATCAGCCTGGACTTTTGGGCACGGCAGGAAGATTACATGGAAGTGTGGGTGGAAAAGGACGCGCTGATCAATGTCATTGAACGGCCCTGCCAGCGCCATTCCGTTCCACACATGGCCTGTAAGGGCAGCCTTTCTTCATCGGCAGCCTTTGAAGCTGGCAAGCGCTTTGCTGATGCTGCAGAACGCGGCAAACGCTGCACCCTGATTTACCTGGGTGACCATGACCCCACTGGCATTGACATCACCAGGGACAACCAAGACCGCCTGGACATCTTTGCGCCGGAAGCCGGTGTGCATGTCCTGCGCGTGGCTTTGAATATGGATCAGGTGCAGAAATACAACCCGCCGCCTAATCCTGCCAAGGAAACGGACAGCCGCTTCAAAGGGTATGCCGCCAAATACGGTGACACCTGCTGGGAATTGGACGCGCTGGAACCTTCAGTCATTGAAGCGGTGATCACCAAGGAAATCAAAAAACGCATTGATACGGACATCTGGAATGACACGCTGCGTGAACAGACAGAAAAACGTGCGCTGCTGAAAGATCTGTACAACCGCTGGGATGACATCAAGCCGCTGCTTCAGCAATGGCGCAATGAAGAAGGAGAAGAATAATGGGTATGGATGTAATGGGCAAACAGCCTAAAAATGAAGCTGGAAAATATTTCAGGAATAACTGCTGGTGGTGGCGACCTTTGGCCGCATACGTCCAGCACATTGCCCCTGAAATCACCAGCGCCTGCAAATACTGGCAGTCCAATGACGGTGATGGCCTGGATGCTGAAGGCGCTGAAAAGCTGGCCAAGGAAATCTTTACTTCAATAGAAGATGGCCGCGCTGCTGCGTATATCTCCATATACCAGGCAGAAATTGCCGCCCTTCCCAATGAAGGCTGTGATCTTTGCGGCAGCACAGGTGTCCGTGATGATGCTGTGGGCAGGGATCTTGGTATGCCCACGCGCCGGATCATGGAAGAAGGCCACCCGCGCCAGGGTGAAACCGGATGGTGCAATGCCTGTGATGGCAAGGGCTGGAAGCCGCCAAGCGCTGCCAGTTACCCCATCAGCCTGGAAAACATCAAAGACTTCGCTGGCTTTTTGGAAAGCTGCGGTGGTTTTCAAATTTTTTAGAACGGAAGAAAAAATGAATATCAAAGTTTTTGATTTGACCGCGCATATCCGGCAGCAGGCCGCTGATGACCGCACGGCGCTGCAGAAGAAGCAGGAAGCTGACCGCATTGATAATGAAATGAAGCGGGTGGAAAGGCTGATGGAACAGGGCAATGGCTTCATGGCCGCGCTGCTTCAGGATGGCTACACGCAGGCTGCTGCCAGGGTGAACCGGATCCTGCGGGATATGGATGAAGAACATTCATATTTGTCTGAACAATGGAATAGCCTGGTGCGGGTGCCGCTATGACAGACCGCATGACATGGGCTGAACGTGTGGCTGAAGGTGACAGGCTAAAAGCAGAACACCAGGCCAAGATGGAAGAAGAACACGGCACAGCCGAAAATCCAAAAGCCGCCTTGCTGTATCAAAAAGCCTGGGATCTCGGCCATGCTTACGGCTTCAGCGAAGTGGCCAGCCATTATGCAGACCTGGTGGATCTGATCCAGGATGAACCAAAATCCAATAAAATTTGGGTTTGGAAATTTACTGATGAAGATGGAAACACACGCAATGTCTGGTCTGAAGTGAAGCCAGAATTTCACCGTGGCGTTTCGTCTTTGCAGCGCATTTTCCCGCAACCCGCACCGCTGAAGGATGGTGAAAATGCGTAACATGTCCTTTGCATTGACCACGCAGCAGGTGAAAGACCGCACCAAGTTTGTCACCCGCCGCTTTGCCTGGTGGAACCTGAAGCCTGGGACACGCCTGTGGGCCGTGGAAAAAGGAATGGGCCTGAAGGCTGGCGAAAAGATCAGCCGCCTTGGTGTCATTGAAATAATTCATGTCAGTCAGCAGCGTGTTGATGCCTTGCTTGACCGTGATGGGCCACCAGAAATGCGCCTGGAAGGTTACCCGATGGGCCTTAAAGATCCGGTGGAATTTATGGAACGCATGTGCCTGCTTCATAACAAAATGGGCTGTGACACCATCAACCGTATTGAATTTGGCTACATCACCACCTGTGCCGGATGTGGCCTGGATTTTCTTTGGCACAGAAATCATCACTACCGTCATTGCTGCAGCCACAGCTGTGCGCGTGATTTTTACAACTGAAAGGAAGAACCCGATGAACCAGACTGCACAAATTGAAATTCCTGAAGTCTCTGACCTGGATGTGGCTTTCAGCTGCGCCAAACACCTGCCCAGCCGTGAAGAAAGCCTGGAACGCTACCGCCAGGAAAGCAGGGATCCGTATGCTGCTGTGATGCGGAAATGGTTTTATGAAGGGCTGCCCAATGGCCTGGAAGGTGAAGGGCTGCATCCGCGTCCTGGCGTGGACAAAAAGAAGGCGCTGCGCGTGATTAAAGCCTGCATGGGATCCTGGGAACCCAGCCATGAACACAAAACTGGTGGCGTGGCAATTCTTCTGGATCGCTGGTTTGAATTCAAGGGAAAGAAGGCTGCCTGATGCCGCTGTCCCTGATCATAGCAGCTGATGACCGTGGCGTGATTGGTGCCAATGGCCGCTTGCCCTGGCATGACATTTCAGACCTGGCCTGGTTCAAACACCACACCGCCAGCCACACGCTGATCTGCGGAAGGCGCACAGCTGCAATGCTGCCGCGCTTACCCACCCGCCGCGTCATCACTGTTTCCAGGAACGGCCTGTCACTTGACCAGGCAATCCAGGAAAACCCCAATGCCTTCATAATCGGTGGCGGTGAAATCTATGAACAGGCGCTGCCGCATGTCAGGCGCTTTTTTATTTCCAGGATCCCTGGGGAACATCCTGGTGATGTGCTGTGCCCGTTCCCGCTGCCGTGGCTTTAATTTGAAAGGACTGAACCGATGAAATACCCGATACCTGAAGAAGTTTTTGACAATCATGTGGCCTTTGTGGGAAAGACCGGATCCGGCAAGACCGTGGCTGCCAAAGGCGCAGCTGAACGCCTGCTGGATAAAGGCAAGCGGATCTGCGCCGTGGATCCCACTGGTGTCTGGTGGGGCTTAAAATCCAAATATCCTGTGGTGGTTTTCGGTGGCAGGAAGGCAGACCTTCCGCTGAACGCCGCGCACGGCACCATCCTGGCTGAAGTCATTGGCACCACCAGCATGAACGCAGTCCTGGACACCAGCCTGATGACGGTGGGTGAACGCACCAGGTTCTTCAAAGAATTTGCTGAAACGCTGCTGCGGAAGAATGAAAGCCCGTTGCATCTGTTCCTGGATGAAGCCCATGTCTTTGCGCCCCAGGGAAAGGTGCCGGATCCGCAAGCTGGCCAAATGCTTCACGCTGCAAACAACCTGGTCAGTCTCGGCAGATCCAGGGGCTTGCGGATTGTGCTGATCACGCAGCGGCCTGCAAAGCTGCATAAGGACAGCCTGACACAAGTGGAAACGATGGTGGCCATGCGGGTGATCGCGCCACAGGACAAAGCCGCCGTTAATGACTGGATGGGCGAATGGGATGCCGCTGGCAAAAGCAAGGAAATCATGGCCAGCCTGCCCAAACTTCAGACTGGTGAAGCGTGGCTGTATTCACCGGAAGCAAATATTTTGAAGCCTGTGGAATTTCCGATGATCAAAACCTTTGACAGCAGTAGCGCACCAAAGGACGGAAAGCAGGCCAAGGTGCAGATGGTGGAAGTGGATCTGGCCGCGCTCGGTGAAAAGCTGAACAAAGCTGGTGCTGACATCCTGGCTGATGACCCGCGCACACTGAAGCGCCGGATCCATGAACAGGAACAGGAAATCAAAAAGCTGAAGGCGGCACCAGCTGTCCAGGCTGGCCCTTCCAAGGAAGAATTAAGCCAGATGCAGCAGGAAGCACATTCTGATGGCGTGATGCAGGGTCGCGTGGAAGGTTTCAAGGAAGCCATGCGCCTGGTGGTGGAAGCGGTGAACGGTGTGGGCCTGCCCGTTGCCTTTGGTGTGCCAGCAAAGGTGTCCAATCTTTCGCGCACAGTGTCCCAGGAAACGGCAAACCGCCAGCATAGGCAGCGCTTGGCCCAGGAACGTCCTGCAGCGCCAGCGCCTGAATACAACGGTGAAAAGCTGGGCCAGTGTGAACAGAAGATCCTGAACGTCCTGGGGCAATTCGACCAGGGCCGCACCAAAAACCAGATTGCCATGCTGTCCGGTTATTCATCCACCAGCGGTGGCTTCAATAACTCGCTGTCAAAGCTACGTACAAAAGGGCTGATTGAAGGCGCACCGATCATCAGGGCCACGCCCGATGGCAAAGCCCTGGCTGAATATGAACCGCTTCCTACAGGCCCAGGTCTGCTGGCGCATTGGGTGAATAAGGTGGGCCAGTGTGGTGGCAAGATCCTGGAAGTGCTTCACGCCACAGGCGGTTTGGGCATGTCCAAGGATGACATTGCAGCAGCTGCTGGCTACAGCCCCACATCAGGCGGGTTCAATAACAGCCTTTCAAAACTCCGCACCCTGGAATTGATTGAAGGCCGGAACCCTATCCACATCAGCCAGGACTTCTTCCAATGACCCAGCGCACAGATGAAATGCTTTGGGGTGATGAACCAAAAACGCCGCTGGAACGCGCCAGAAGGAAAGCGTTTATGGCTGGCCTTCAGTCCACCAGCGGGGTTCCACACAAAGCCCTGGAAACAGCCCTGCAGGTCTTTATTGAAGAAATGGGCTTGAACAGAAAGGAAGGGCCAAATGGCTGACATGTTTCCACCCACACTGGATGAACAGATCAACTGCGTAGAACGGGAAATCAGACTGCGCCAAAACGCTTATCCGCGCTGGATCGAAAAAGGCCGGATGAAGCAGGACAAGGCAGACCGTGAAATTGAAACCATGAAGGCAGTGTCTGAAAGCCTTCACAGGCTGAAAGGACTTGAGAAATGAAAGTGACTTTGGAAAGCACTGAAAAAATCGTGAACATTGAAATTGATGGCCGCATTGTGCCTGCCCGTATTTGGGAAGGTCAGACAGTCAGCGGAATTCAATGCCATGCCTACATCACCAGAATTTGCGTTCACAAGGATGATGACAATACAGAATTTGAACGCGAATTGCAGGAACATGTGCCGCCTTCTGATGCGGTGCGTAGCTTCCCGCTTCACTTGATACTTTAAACCCAAACCAAAAAAGGAAGAACCCGATGCCTATTGAATATGATTGCGACCTACTGCAAGACACCGATGAATGGCGCAGCAAAAAACGCGGCCTGATTTCCGGCAGCGTGATGAAACTGCTGATCACGGAAAAAACCAAAAAGATTGCTGACAATGACAAAGTGCGCGGCATCATTTTTGAACTCGCCGCACAGCGCCTTCAGCCACAGCTTGGTGAAGACTTCCAATCCTGGGACATGCTGCGCGGAAAGAAGGAAGAAATCCTGGCCAAAGATCTTTACAGCAAAAACTACGCGCAGGTGAAGGATTGCGGCCTGATCATCAATGATGACCTTGGCTTCAAAATCTGCTGTTCACCGGATGGCCTGGTGGGTGCGGATGGCGGTATTGAAGGAAAATCACGCATGTCCAAATTCCAGGTGCAGACAATCATTGAAGGTGTAGTGCCTGATGAATTCATGTGCCAGGTGCAGGGCAACCTTCTGGTGTCTGGCCGGAAGTGGTGGGATTTCCTTTCATACAGCAATGGTATGCACATGTTTGTGAAACGTGTTGAACCGCTGGCTGTCTGGCAGGATCCGCTGAAGGAAGCAATCATTGCTGCTGAAAAGAAGATCCAGGAAATTGTCACGCAATACCAGGAAAAAACAAAAGACCTGGTGCTGGCACCTTGGCTTGATGTCATGTCCGGTGAAGATGGCGCTGTGAAGCCCAGCAGACCCGCAATAGATCCCGCCGATGCTTTAAGCGCTGGCTAAACTCAAACCCTATGAAAGGAAAACTACAATGGCAAAATTTGGACACACTATCATTCCCAAGTCAGATCAGCTGAACGCTGATGACCTGGTGGCTGGCCCCATCACTATCAAAATCACGGAAGTGGGGTATGCGGAAAGCGCTGAACAGCCGTGCATCATCAAATATGAAGGCTGCGGGAAACGTCCTTACAAGCCCAATAAAACCATGCGGAAGCTGATCATCAGCCAGTGGGGTGATGAAGGTGATAATTGGGTGGGGAAATTTCTGCGGATCTACAATGACCCTTCAGTGAAATGGGCCGGAAAGGAAGTGGGTGGCATTGTGGTCATCGGCATGTCTGACATTGCTGAAGATTTCACCCTTGGCCTGAACGTCACGCGGGGATCAAAGAAAGCGTTCAGCGTGAAGAAACTTTCTGGAACACAGAAGAAAGCAGACGCGCCACCGCCGCCTGCACATCAAGACACTGCTGCCGCCACCAAAGAACCCGATGGGCAGCAGGGTGGAACGCAGGGGCAAGCCCAAACCACAGGTGACTTCCAGATCCTGATGGCCACAGGTGATCCCCTGCGCTTTCCAAACTCTGAAGGTCTGCACAAATACATGGTGGACAATCTGGCCAGGTTTAAAAACAAAGCCCAGCTGGATGCCTTCATAAAGCGGAACGAAGGAAACTTTGACCGCTACACCCAGGCTGAAAACAATCCGCAAGGGTTCATGCAGCAGACCTGGGACATGATCAACAAAAAGAAAAAGGAATATGACGATGCAGCAGAACCCAATTTTTAACAGCGGCCTGACACCAAAACTGAAGAAGCGCCTGGTGATCATCAGTGACTACATGCAGAAGCATGGCGTTTCACCTACGCTGGCTGAACTCGCAAAGAAGGCCAAGTGCGGAAAGGCCGCTGTGCAGCAATCTGTGCAGCGCCTGAAGGACAAGGGCTTCATCACTTTAACGCCGGATGAACACCGCAATATCTGCCTGACAGACAAAGCGGTGGAATTCCTTAAAACCATGAAAGAGGAAACCACGCCATGACCGATTTTTTCATTTTTGTACTTCTGCTGATGCTTTACTTCCTGCCCATGTTCATTGCGGCCAAGCGCCACCATAAAAACAGCCTGGTGATCAGCTGGATGAACTTCCTGCTGGGCTGGACAATCCTGGGCTGGCTGGTCTGCTTCTTCTGGTCACTCACTGCAAACACGGAAAAGGTGGATCCATGAATTTGCTGGCAGAATTTTATCTGGAACAGGCTGAAAAGGCGCTGGATCTTCCGTGGGGTTTTTATGCCGATGCTGACAAAACGGCAAAGCAGATGATCACTGAAACGCTTCTGGAATGTTTGCGGCAGGCCAGGGCCACCAAGGACATCAGCCAGAAGCCTGTGGCAGGCCAGGGCTACATCTTTGATGGCCAGAAATACATTCCCGTTGCGCCTGGGTGTGAAGCCATTGCCCTGGTGAATATCAGAAACCAGGCAAGGGTCTTGGCTGGTGACATGGTGGAAATGACTGCGCGTGTTCAGCGCCTTGCAAGGGATGCAGAAAATGGCTGAAGAAATTGATGTCCCAAACGCCAGCCTGCTTCTGGTCAGCCAGGATGATCTGCGTACCGTGCAATACCAGCTTCACCTGCTGTCACACACGGAAACGGATCCTGCGAAGCTGAAATCTTTCAAGAATGTGGAAGATGCGCTGTGGCAGATCAGCAATCACTACGGAACCGATGGCATAGCAAGCCTGGAAATCATGCAGCAATAGTTTCCTGAAAAGTTTAAAAATGAAACCGTTTAAACAGCTTTACAGGCACAATCCAAATAAAGGAATTTATGGTGATTGCTGGCGCACATCCATTGCTTGCCTGCTGGATCTTCAGCCTTTTGAAGTCCCGCATTTCTTGGCTGAACATTCAGATGATGCAGCTGACCGGATGATGCAGGATTTCCTGGCGCAGCGTGGCTATGCTTTGGCATCAATCGCTTTTAGTGGCGGGGAACCCCAGGGTGTCTTGAATTACATGAAGCACTGCAATCCTGGTCTGTATTATCTCTTAAGCGGGAACAGCAAGAATAATTGCGGCCATGTGGTTGTGTGCCTTGATGACCAGATCATCCATGATCCGTCCCTGGATAATTCCGGCATAATTGCGCCCATGTCAGATGGGAATTTCTGGATAAATCTTTTGACCTCTATCACGATGAAGAAACCCGATGACCGACAAAAACAAGATTGATAAATTCATCACCTTTCTGAAAGCCAGTGGTGCTGAAGTCCTGGAAACCAAGAATGATTATGAAGTGGTGCGCTTCCGTACCGTGAACGGTGTCAGCATCATTTACCGCAAGAAAGGCGGTGCCTGGACTTTCACTGGCGAAGCGGAAAAAGCCTGGGACAAAATGCAGAAGAAATCTGTGTGGCGCATTGAACCAAAGGGCCAGGTCAGGAAGAAGAACGCGCTGCGTGAAGTCCTGAAGCGTGATGGGTCTGACTGCTTCTTCTGTCTGAAGCCCACCACCGATGAAAACCGCACCCTGGAACATCTTCTGGCCGTGGCGCATGGCGGCAATAACAATCCGGCAAACCTGGTCATTGCGTGTTCACCGTGCAATCTCGCTGTGGGGCACCTGGCGATTGTCGAAAAGATCAAACACCGTGAACGTCATCAGATCTTTGCCCTGGGTATGCTGCAGCTGGCCAAGGAACCAGCCGCATGAACGTGAACACTGCAGGCATTGTGATTGCGTCTTTGTGGATCACCGCGCTGATTGCAGCAGGCAGTTACGTTTCATCATTGATCCTGGGCATTGAACGCTGGCAGGCAGCCGTTTCAGGCATCATTCTGATGGTGTTTGTCCTGGGTGGAATATTCTTGATAGGCCGGATGGGGAAGGCACAGGGCCGGAAGCCTGCTGGCAAGAAATAGATTGCAGGTTCTGCACCCGATAATCAGACAGCATTGAAACGATTGCACCACATCCACCAGGCTGCGCCACGCAGATCTTCAGCTGTTCAGCCACGGCCTTCTGTTCATCACCAGAATAAAAGTTTGGGTCAGGACAGATCAGCTGCACATGCTCAAGGCTGGCGCTGACTTTCGGTGAATTGTCCCCGCTGCAGGATGTCAATAAGAACATCGGCACCAGCAGGACGGTCATGATTGCGAATTTGATCATTTCTTTTCCGTACAGTTTGCAGGTTTTCAAGGTTTTTTTGGTTTGCATCGGCAATGGTTTTTTCCCAGCCAGCATTGCAGGCTTTCACAATGCCTTCATCATGTTCCTTGATGACATGTTTGATGTAAAAAAATATGCAGATCACGGCGGCAATGATCAGCAGGTGTTTCCAGTACGCTTTAAAGAAACCGCCAGCGCCGGAAAGAAGTGGTGCAAGGGCCAAGGCTGGGAATGGCATTTAAAACACCAGCGGCCAAAGCTGGGCCAGGACATAGCAGGCCAAACCAGCAGCCACGGCATTGAAGCGTGTGGACACGGCAGGAATGGCAGCCAGGACAAACAACACAAAGGCGGCAATCAGAAGGATCAATGGCATGGTGGGTTCTCCTTTAAGGATTATGCTTCATTATGCGACACCTGGCCGCTGGCTGCAAGTAACACAGGCCGCACGTTCTTTGGCTGGAAGTTCGGAAACGGGCAGCGCCTGACCGCCGCAATCCTGGACATGTCAAAGCGCATGATGTTCACGGCATTGGATTGATTGCCACCCAGCAGGTGAACCTTGCCCTGCACATCATGGCCCACGCACAGCGCGATATGGCCACCGCCAGGACGTTCCAGGCGCACGGCATCACCAAGGGACATGTCTTTCAAGGCCACTGGATTGCCCCAGGTGTCCCAGGAAGAAGCCCTGACACAGATCTTTGGTGGCTGGTAGCCTGCGCGTTTTGCCACCACACCCATGAACAGGCCGCACCAGGGTGTTTCATCCTGGGTGTATTTCATTCCTACGTCCTGCCCGATTTCATCAGCCCAGGCCAGGATCAGCGGATTGTTTGCGGCACCGGATCCTTCCAGCGTTCCGTACAGGCGCAGCGCTTGCACCAGGATCTTTGGGCCAGCTTCTTTTTCCAGCCATTTGTATTGTGCAGGGATCATTCTTCAGGCTCCTTTTCTTTTTCATTGATGCTGACATTTCCATCAGCCTTCACGTTCACGGTTTTGGCATCCGGCACCACCACCTTTGCGGGTTCAGCTGGTGGCGCTTCAGCGGCAATCTGTGTCTTGGCCACTGAATTGTCTGAAAACTTCGCCATGCCGTACACGCCAGCGCAAAGCAGGAAGAACGCGCCTGTGACGGTGACCAGGGTGGAAAGGATCTGTGTCAGCGCAGCGGTGTTTGCCGTGGCCAGATATTCAATGGTGATGTGTGGCGTTAAAACTGAAACCCTGAAAGCCATGACCATCAGGGTGAAGATGATGATTGAACCTACAAAAATGCCAAACAGAACTGAAACCCGATTGCTGGACAAGCGGTGATTATCGTCTTCAATAATTTCAAGCCAGCGGTTTCCCATGGTGTTTGCGGATCACTTCTTCAATCATTTGCCGGAAGGTGGGGTCATTGATGGTTTCCTTCTGCCAGACTTCTGCGGCACCTGCGTCCAGCATTGCCTGCATATCCGTGGCTGAAAGATACGGCCCACCCAGCCCTGTCAGGACTATTATGGGCAGGTCTGTCAGTTTTCGCAACTCTGTGATGGTTTCAATGCCCCATGTGTTCACCAGGCGCAGATCACACAGCACCACATCAAAGGCATCATTTTGGAAATTTTCTACTTCAGGGAAGCGGATGATGGTGTCTGTTTCAAGTTTCCAGTCCACTACCTGGGCAAAGTTTTTATCATCTTCAATTATCGCTATCTTCATCATCATCACCAAGGCCATGCGGGATCTGATTTCTGAAGAAATGGGCTTCCAGCCGCTTCACACTGCTATTGGTGGACTTGCCATAGGCTTCCAGCTTTGCAAGACGTTCAGGTATTTTGGCCAAACTTTCCATGTCTTTTTCAATCGCTGTGATACGCAGTGCATTATCACGCCCTAAATCCCTGGCGTTGTCAATTCGCTTCCAAAGCCACCCGCTGATGAAGCCCAGCGCTGCCGTGGCAACCTTCCAGAACCATTCTTCAAAATCCATTGCGCCGATCCCAATTTGTTTGAACATTAGGATAACGCAAAATGGTGCCCCAGGGCTACACCAAGGGCCGCGCCAAAAAGAGGTTCCGACCAGTGCCAGCCTGCGCGGATCTGCCCTGACATCAGCTGTGCCGCTGAAATTCCGACAAAATACAGAAGCGGAAAGCTGATGCCTGCAGGGATGAACCAGGTGTCCGTGAATACCAGCATAATCATGGCACCAGTCCACAGGCCGCGCTGTGTGCCTTTCTTCCAGCCAAAGGATCTGCCTTCACGGATCTTCCAGAAATGCATGAATTTCTTTTCAGTGGGCATCCAATCCAGGTATTCACCCCATGCGCCCTTCACGCCGCCGATTGCGCCAGCTTCTTCACCCATTGAAGGCGCGTTGCCTGCAAACCATAGAACGGCAGCCAGCAGGCTTTCAGTGGCCGTGGCACCCAGGAAATAGACCAGGATGCCAAACAGGATTGCTGACACCACGCTTCCATCCATCAGGAAATCTGTCACCACGTTTTTGTCCTTCAGGGATTTCCAGGCGCGGAAGTTTCCCAGCTGACCGCCTTTGATGGACATGAACGCAGCGCAGGCAATAATGCAGATCAGATAAGTCATGGCGGTGCCTTTCGGTTAGAAGTGACCGTAAACCCGATAAAAGGAATTTGCGGAATAGTTTGAAGATGCTGTACGGCCAATCTGGAAGTCAGTGATTGCGCCACCAGTATTCACGTTCATGACACCATGCCATTCCCACCAGACACGGTTATCATCCGTAAACAGGCCGCGCATGAAGGGATAAATGCCGCGCAGGTTATGGATCCACAGATGTCCGGTGATGTAATCATTGGCAATGCCGTTGACCTGGAATTCACCTTGCGCTGCGCTGGCGGCATACGTTCCCTGCAGGTTTGAAGTGGCCACGCCAGTGATGGAAACAATTTTACTGAAATACACGTTTGTGGTGACTTCAGTGTTTTGCCAAAGCCGCATGAAATTGGTTCCGGCACAGTCCATGTTTTCAAATTCGATGTGCGCCGATTTATAGGCTTTTCCGTCCAGGGCAGTGACATGAAGATTGGTGCCTGACATTGCAACTTCTTCAATCAATTCCCATCCAGCGCCACCGCCGCCAGATCCTGCACCCAGCAGCATATCCGTTCCGTCATAAGTGACTTCATAGATCACGCCGCTGACAATATCGCCGGATGCCAGCGTGGTCAGGGCACCGTTTGAAACCTTTTTGATGGTCTTGGCACCAAGGCTGTTCACGTTCAGCGTGGCGCTGCCGGAATTGGTGTTTGCGGCCTTGAATGAAAACTTTTGTCCAGCTTGATAGGCGGCAGGTGCCTTGGCATAGGTGGCGGTGATGGTGTTGGTGCCCGATGCCGCCGCATACGTCCATTCCTGGTTCTGCACATCAAAGCAGTTTGCATGGGGCACACCGCCTGCCGTGGTGCCGTTATGAACGCACATGCGCCAGTCAGTGGTGTTGAAGTCAATTTCCCTGGCCACCAATGTCCTGGCTTCTTGGGTGGCCTGCGCTGCGCCTCTGTGCTGAACCTGGGTGGACATTATTTGCCTGCCTTTCTAAGCGCTTCTTTGGTTCTTTTCTCGTAAGCATTGGCTTCAGCGGCAATCACAATGCCTTTTTCACCCTTGCGCGTATCTTCAATGAAGCGTTTTGCATCTGCTTCACTGGCAAATTCATGTTCTTCTTCAAATTCAGTCACCACCAAGCCGCCTGGTGTTCTGACCATTTCGCCGCGCTGACCCCTGGCCATGGTTTTGACCGTCCAGCGTTCCTGGCGCTGTATGGCATCTTCAAAGACAGGTTCAAAATGAACGCGCTGCGTGATGGGCACCTGTTCAATCACTTCAGATCCATCCTGCTTAATGATCTTGCGTTCCCGCCTGTCACCAGTGTCCACATCCTGGAAGCTGGCAGGCTTGATTAGTTTTTTGTGGGGCCGTTCAAAAGTCTTTTTTTCAATCTTCATGGTCATTCCCAATCTTCAGCTGGAAAGCTGTCTGTTTCCCAATCATCACCATCCCTGGCAAGGCTTTCATTTTCCCAATCTTCCGTGTTTGTAGTGACCGATGTGCCGACCAGGAAATCTTCAATGAGCGTTTCACCGCTTTTACGTCCAAGGGTATTGTAAGCGAAAATCCGCACATCATAAAGCACATCAGGTTTCAAGGCTGGCAGGATCAATTCCGTGATTGTTCCGTCCACTTTGCCAGCTGATTGATACGTCCCATCAGTGGCTTCCTTAAATTCAATTTCGTATTCACCGCCGTTCCGTACAAAATAATTGGGGTGCAACGTCCATGAAGCCTTCACGCTGAAGATCCGGTCAAGTTCTTTCGTGTTGACCAGGAAGCTGTCCAGGCTGAAGCCACCCACCACTTCCACATCCCAAACATTGGGCAGGTCAGTGTTTGGTGCGGGATCCACGGCAGTTTCTTCACCATTGTTCCAGTCATAAACAGCGCTGGCATTTTCACGGCAGGTCATTTCAATGACAGGCACCATGACATCATCCACCAGCTTTGTGGTGATGCGCCATTCCATGACTTCAAAGACCTTGTTTGACCAGCCATATCTGGCAAAGGTGAAATTGAAATTGTCACCCACCTGCAGCTTGAACGCGGTCAGTTTGAACTGCGCCTTGAACGTGGTTTCCTGGCGCATACGTTCCAGATAAATTTTGGCAATCCGCTGCGCTGTGTGCGGCCTTTGCGTAAAGGACAGGTTCAGATCCGTCTTGATGGCCTTTCCGTCCTGGGTCTGATACGTGCTGTTTTTCACCGCTGGGAAGTCACCAGGGTTTCCGTCATTCAGCGGTGTCATGTAAACGCCCTGAACGCGATTGAAACGATCACGGCGGGAAACCTTAGTCTGCAATTCTATGGGGCCAGCCAGGTCATTGTGGTTCAGTGAAATGGTAGGTGTCTGATAAGATCCGGCCAGGATGCGCCAGACACCGCCTGCAAAGACAGCCTGACCGCTGAAGCCACCCAGCATTTCAATCAGGTTATTGCCGCGCTCGGCAGATGCCTTCAGCAGACCACCGCCAAAATATCTTGGTTCCGCAATCTTCCGCAATGTGCCGCTGCTGCCGGATGTCAGATTGATGGCCGTGCCTGCCAATGCGTTTGCCAGGGAAGTGGCCAGCTTGATGCGTGGCGTGTCTTTGCGCTGGTACACAATCACGTAGTAATCCGTGCTTCCGGCAAGGCCACCAATGGTGCCTGAAGCCAGCTGCACCTTGTCCCCTGTCTGGAATTCCAGCTTGTCCCCTGAAAGCGTGATGATGTCCGTGGTCAGATTGATGGCTGAAATAGTGGCATCCAGGTTTGTGACGGTGACATATTCTTCACACTCGTTTGCCGCACCACCAAGTTCAGTGGTGTCCACCGATGCCGCCGCCGCGCCAATGCCAAGTTCTGCATCACACAGATAATCCCTGGCCATAAGCGCCATGTTTGGTGTCCAGTACGTGGTGCTGCTGCGCGTGTCCAGGCACTTTTTGCCTTTGCACCAGGCTGAAATATTCGGGATGCCGGAAGGAAACACATCCCTGTCCCATTCAAGGCGCACGTAAACGCCGCTGATACCGCGCAGGCGGTGGTTTGAAGTCCAGCCCACGTTTGCGGCAATCAGGTCTGCATCAGCAGTTTGCGCCGTGGTGCCCAGGAATTTCTTAATTCTGACTTTTCCATTGTAGCGGCCAGTGTTGACCACATTGCTTCCGTCCAGGTGATCCGATGCCACAGAAAGATCATTGATGAACATTTCACCGATTTCCTGGAATTCATGGGATCCCAGGGCAATGACCATGTGCAGATATTTATTTTCATCTGACACCGCAATGAAAACGATGGGGCCGGATGTGCGGATCTCGCCATAAACACTTCTGCGTTCCGTGATGGGCTGCCGGAATTGCTGCGTGGATCCGGTGCTTTTGAATGATCCAAAAGATGAAAGATCCGGTCTGTCTGGTTTCGGTGCCAGGGCCGATGACAGGAAGGACAGCGCCAGGGAACTGGCACCAGCCAGCAATGCGCCACCGATCCCAGCGACACCAAGAAACGTGCCGCCTGTGGCCAGAAGACTGCCGCCTGCTATGACTGCCGGAATAATCGCTGGCATTTATTCAACCCTCCACGCCATGTCAGCATCATGGCCGTTCATCATTTCAAAACCTTCATCAATCGTTTTGAAGAAGGAAATGCCTTTTGACCAGACCAGGCCAAACGTCATGCCGCGTGGCAACTTCTGCAGGACAATATCACCGCGCTGTGCAAAGGCAGGATCTATGCGCGTGAACAGGGCATCCATGATCTTTGGTGTACTGCTGCGGTATTTTCTGATAAGCGCCTTGGCTTCCTTTTCGGTGCGGTATGCGCCACGGATGGTGTCAGGATCTGCTTCAAAGACTTTTGACATCGGATCTTTTTCACAGATCAGCATGGCGGCATCAGACACAAATACCAGGCAATCACAGGAATTTTCAGGATCCCAGGAAAACTTTTTCAGCGCCGTTTCCTGGATATATTTTTCTACGCGGTTTTCCCATCCCTGAATTCTCATTCCACACCTGCGCCCCATGACAGTTCAATGTCATTGATCTTTGAAACGAATTCCAGGCCAAGATCCCCTGGATAATACAGCTGCTGATCTTCATGCGTGTAGCGCCGTTCCTTGGCATCACGCAGATCAATCAGGTCACTTTCCGCTGACATCTTCAGGATGGCTTTATCACCGTCATCCGTGATTTCCATGACATCCATCTGGCCGCTGAACAGCTTATAAGGATCCGCGATAATGGCCCCGTTATTATCCAGCACGGCAAACCACATGGTGATTTTTCTGCCCTGGTAGTTTTCGGTTAAAGCCAGGGACACCACCGCGCTGTCAAGACCGTCCAGGCTGAACACCACGGTGTTTGCTCTCAATTCCTGGCTTTCTTCCACCGCGCTGACATCCAGCAGATCCCCTGCCCCTGTGTAAACTTCAGAATTGAAAGTGATATTGCCCAGGCCAGACCATAAGCGCAGCGCACCGCTGTCAAATTCTGCCTTGATGAAAAGGCGCGGGTTCAATCCTTGCGCCTCAATTTCAGTCTGAAAACCGGAAGTGATTGATCTTGCCATTATGAAAGCGCCTCTATCGCACGGAAGCTGAAACTGTGCTGGCTCTCATTATTGATGTCTATGGGCTGCACGTTTGAAGCCATTCTGAAAAGGCCATAAGGATCCGTGAAATCCAGGGCCGCGTTATCGGCAGGGCTGGTGCGTAGGTTCGGCCAGATGTCAAATGTGGCCTGACCGGATCCGTTTGAATTGGCATCCTGCAGGTTTTTATAAAGCCTGGTGCTGGATCCGGTTCCAAGGCTGAAAAGCGTCCCCGCCTTCACAATCGGTGACAGGCTGGGTGTCCATCCATCGGTGATCAAAGCGCTTCCGGTCTGGCTGCCACCCATCACCAGCGGGGTTCCTGTGGCTGGGCCAAGCGCTGTGCCCTGACCAGGGAACGGCACCAGGAACGTGCCTTTGCGCCCTTTCAGCGCGGCCAGGAAAGCATTGAAGATTTCTGCCGTGTCGCGGGTCATCAAAGGCATGGATCCTTCAATTTCCCAAATTTGGCCACCCCAATCATAAACCTGTTCCGTGAAACTGAACGGGCTTTCATTTCTGCCCACCGCGTTCCGATAAATGAAACGGAAGGTGGCAAAGCCAAGGGCCGTGGGCCAGGTCAAAGGGTATGTAATCGCCATTATGTAGCCTTCATAAAATTGGGGTTTCGTTTGTTTGCATCACGCACCGCCGCCGTGGATCTGGCTTCAATGGATCTGTCCACGCGCCTAATTTCCATCAGCGCTGCTTTGATCTGCAGTTCTACACCAGGCGCTGCGCCCCTTGCATCAATGCTGTACTGATGCACCACGCTGCCATTGTTTTGGCCTGGTCTGCTGATGTTCACCATTTCGCCAGGTGTGGCGCGGAAGCTGACCTGCTGGCTGTCTATGCCGCCGCTGCCACCCACCGTGAAGGATCCACCAGTGGCGAAGCCTGGGCCGTACAGCGCGGGGTTTGCAATGCCCCTGGCAGATGCCGCCGCAATGCTGCTGCTTACGCTGCCACCGCTGAAGAAGCTGCCAATGCCGCCAAGGATGCTGCCAAACAACCCGCCGCCACTGCTGCCGCCTGTCAAAGCCTTTTTCAGCGGATCCAGGACGGTCATCTGGAAGATGATTTTCTGCAGTTCCTTGAACAGATTGCTTAAGGCATCACCAAAACTTTCCGCACCCAGGACTGCATCACCAAAGGCATCAGTGAAGGCATCACCAAGATCTTCCGCAATGTCTTTCTGGTATTCCAGCGCTTCTGACATGCCCTCATAAGTCCTGGTCAGGCTTTCAATCTGCCTGCCTGCCGCCGTGTCCCGCGTGGTGCCTGCAGCGCGTAAATTATTATAGATTTCCTGTTCAATATTGGATCTTTGCAGCTGCTGGATATTAAATTCCAGTCCGTCCACCACATCCTTGATTTTCTTGGCTGCCTTTGCCGCTTCTTCACTGGTGTCACCCAAAGCATCAGCCATGCCTTTGTAATCCGTTGTGATCTTCCTGGTGCTGGTAGAAAGCGCTTCCTGTGCAGGGAAAAGCACATTGATGTCACTGATCAGGCCGTTTATTTCTTCACGGATTTCAGCGGCACCTTCTTCCCTGAAGTTCGCGCCTTCACCGCCGATGCGCGGGATGGTGGGCAGATCAGTTTTAAATTTCGTGTTCACCGCTTCAGGGATCTTGTTCAGCTGGTCAATGATCATATTGATCATATCCAGGAAGCCTGCAGCCACGCCTGTCCAATAGATCTTGATGGCGCTGCCTACAATCAGGATCAGCGCATGAAGCCCTTTCACGGCCTGGGTGACCTTATCAATCATGCTGACCAGGATGCCTGTGCTGTTTGTGGTTTCATCAAAGCCGCTGATAAGAATTTTGATCTGGTTCCACAGCGCTTGCGTGGCGCGGCCTATCGTCATCGGCATATTTTCAAACTGTTCATTTGCCTTTTCTGTCTGGTTCAGAATGGCGGCAAAGACATCTTCAGAAAGCACCTTCCCATCCACCACCAAACGGCGCAGCTGGCCAGTGGTGATGCCGAATTCATCCGCAATGGCCTTACCCACGGCAGGCACGTTTTCCATGATGCTGTTAAATTCTTCAGCCCTGACAATGTTTGATGACATGGACTGGCCCAGCTGGGCCAAACCGAATTTCATTGCATCACCGCTGGCACCGCTGACTACACCCAGCTTCTGAACGGTTTCAGTGAATTGCAGCATGTCATCCACCGTGGCGTGGATTTCATCCCTGACCTGGGAAAGACGCTGGAAGATGCCAAGCCCTGCGCTGGGATCCGTGCCCATCCGCTTTGCCTGGTCATTCAGGCCAGACCATGCCTGTTCATATTCCTGGGTGCTGCGTGTCGCATTTCGCAGCCTGCCTTCCATGGTGGTCATCTGATCCATGGCCCTGACCAGGGAAGTGACAAAGAAAACGCCGATCAGGTTTTTAACGGTGAAAATTGAATTGCTCAAAATGTCCAGGTGTGAACCCAGCTGTTTCACGCTCTTTGAAAACGCGCCCTGCCGTTCAATGCTTTGCGTGGTCACACTGCTTAAGCCCTGGAAAGCGGATGTCAGGCCACCGGATCCTGTCAGCGCGGTGTTTGTTTGCTTCACCTGGCTGACCAGCATCTGCATGGATCTGCTTAATGGCGCAGACTGTTTGCCCAGGCCACCCACTGCGGTTTCTGTTTTTTTGGATTGGCTTTCAAGTCCCTGCAAATTCTGCGTGGCGGTTTTCGCCTGGGAACTGTCAACTATTATCTGAAGTTTTGCTATATCTGCCATGGCTGACCTCTAAGTAGGCATCATCAATTATTCTGACCGCTTTCAATTCTATATCAAAAGGGGTGATGCCGTACAGGTGAAGCCAAGTGACAATGAAGGGTGATGTCAAGGGCAATGCAGAAAATCCGCTTTGCCTTTCTTTGTGAAGTTCCAGGAACCATTGAAAGCAGTGATCCAGTTCTTCCGGTGGATCTCCAATATCAAGTTCTGGAATTTCGTGCCCCTGGTCAGACAGCGTTTGGAAATGTTCAAATTTCACTACGCCCTTCTGATCAGGGACATGAAGATCAAAATATTTCAGCGCGAAGTTCTGCAGCCAGATCAGGCTGCCTTGATAAAATTTGCGCGGTCACTCACAAATTCCTGCACCTGGTCTTTGATCCAGGGATATTTCTTCAGGATTTCAATGCAGGCTGCAGTGCTGAATTTCACAGCCTTGTCACCTTCCTGCAGGTTCTTCCATCCGCTGATGCAGGCCGCAAGGCGCTGGCAGTCATCTTCTTCAATCTGTTCAAAGTCAGCTTGCTGGATGACGCGCTTGATACCGCCTTTACGCTGGGCATCAATCAAACGCTTCTTTGAAAGCTGGCGGTCAACAGCCTTGAACTGATCACTGTCCAGTCCCACGCAATGCAGGATGATGTCAGTTTTTTCACCAGTCTTTGGGTTCAGAAGCTGCAGGTCTGCAGGCTCGTTATCAATTTTAAGTGTAGAAAGATCCATCGGGTGTTCCTTTTTTTCATCGGGTTGGGTTCATCGGTGTTTGGGGAACGGCAGAACCCGATGAAAGAAATGCCGCCCCCAAACTCTTTTAAAGCCTTATGATTTGGTGATTTTCAGGCTTGTGGCATCAGCTGCGTTATACAGGCCCACAAAAGGCAAGGTCACCAGTCTGCTTTGTTCATCACTTAGGGGAATATTGGCACCGCTGTATTTGATTTTGGGCACCAGGAACGTGTAAGTGTCGCCAGTCACTGTGCTGGCCAGTGAGAAGGACAGGCTGCTTTCCGTTTCGTCCAGGAATTTGTTCAGCAGCGTTGCATCCTGGAAATAGGCGGTGAATTCGCCAGTGACGCGGCCACGGCCATATTCCATCTGCGGGGTGACAGCGGAACCAATGACAAAGGTGGGTTCAATATTATTTTCCACGTTCAGGGTCAGGCCGCTGACCAGGGCAATGGGTGCGCCACCTTCATTGATTGTGCCGCTGAAGGCATCAAACGGATCATCAGAAAGAGCGGCATCCACGCTGGCATCTGCAGGTGTGCCAGCCACGGTCATGGTTTTTCCGACCATGCCAAAACGCGCTGTCACCATCTGGTTTGGTGTAACTTCCAGATTGAGGGTGTCAACAGCCATGCCTGTGAAAAGGCGGTATTGGGCAATATCCAGCGCACCATCTTCAATGGACATGGACTGGAACGTGGTGCCCAGCTTCAGAACACCAGCGGTGGTGAACTGGCCAAACAAGGCGCTTTCCAGGAAGTCATCATAATCATCGGGACGGAATTCAACTTCAATATTGCCGCTGACTGATTTATTGCCGTGCCGGAAAACAGCCACCTGGCGGTCTGAACGGATTTCCTGGCTTTCAATCGCTGACTTTTCAAGGTTCAGCGTGTGAGAATTGATAGGGATGGTTTTCATCGCAGGGGAACCTGGCGTTGTGCCAAAGGTGTTTTCCACCGTATAAACCAGCCTTGAACGTGAACCTTGTGCCAATGCCATTGTGTGATCTCCTAATTATGAAACGTAGCTGTACCAGGTGATAGTGACAGGAACATAATACCAAGGATCATCTTGAAATGCACCTGCACGTTCCGCATGGCGAATGTTTATGATTTTTCCGCTGACTGTCAACTGTGTGCCGTATGCGAAGCCAGCAAGAATGTTATCCACCAAAGCATCTGCAGCTGCTGGGCCTTGGTTCTGTTTTATAAAAACATCCACCAGGAAAAGACCGCGATTTAAAACCGCATTACCTGCACCGATGGCGGCAGCCTTGGCTTCAGTGGGCATCAGCTTTGCGCGGATCCAGGTATCAGATGGGTTTGGAAACTTTTTATTTTCCCAGGCAATCTGATCCACGGTCAGGCCGGAAACTGAAACCAGCCTTTCTTCCAGCACCTTCCTGATGTCCTGCATTGGTGTCATTTTTTGCCTTTTGAAGCCAGGTGATTGTAAAACGCTTCCAGGAATTCATCAGATGGATAGGAAAAAACTGCACCATTCCTGAAATCGCTTATACAGACATTATCCGCTTCTGCAAACTGATGTGCAAGCTGGCCCCAGGCCGGATCTGCATTGGCTTCATCCAGCATCATCTGGAACATGGGATCAAAATAAACTTTGATTTGGATGCTGGCTTTTTGTGAAGGCTCTGAAGGCATTAAATTTTTCCGGCCATGATCTGCGTTGCTACTCTTTGCGCGATTGTGTCAGCCCTGGCCACCACTGAACGGACAAAAGCCCTGGGTTCCATTCTGCTGGTTCCGTATTCCACAAACACGCCGTATTCAGCATGATTGATGTAATAAAGAACATCACCCGCTTTCAGATTTGAAACTATCAGTGCAATTCTGTCCAGCGCAATTTGACCTGAAGGATCTGCAGTGCCGCTTGAACTGTCATTGCCGGAATTATTTATATAGGGATGCCAGCTGCTGCGTAAAAATCCGGTCAGCACAGGTGTGTTCTGCACCACTTCATACATCAGTTCCTGGCTGAACTGCCTGACAAATTTATCCTGATTTAATTTTGCGTTTTTGATGAAGTTTCCGACATCACCAGAAAAGGACATGTCATGACCTCACCTGGCAGATGTAAATTACATCCTGGCCAGACTGTTCCACCTGGCGCACGTTCACAATCCGCAATTCCTTGGCTTCCACAATCAGCAGATCCTGGATGTCAGGCACCACGGAAAGATCCTGGGCTTTGATCACGGCCTTGCGGTCACCTGCTTCAATCAGCCCATCCTGGCGCTGGAAATCGGTGTAATTCAGCAGCAGCACCATGACCGGATAATCTGCTGTGGTGTTTGCAGCCGTTCCAGTGGCGGGGACATAAGATCCTTCAGTGACACGGCGCAATGTGGCTGGTCTGCCCTGGTCATCAATCAATAATGCTGCCGCTTCCTGCAAACTCATACCAGGCCACCTTCTTCTTCAGGGATCCATCCGGTGGGATTGTCAAACCTGTCCATGTAGAACTGTTCACGCACACGGTCATTGCCGCTGCGCTGGCTTCTCATATCGCTGTTTGAAATGCCGCTGATGCCTGGGCTGGGGATGTCCGTGCCAATGGATTGATTGGCCAAACGGTCTGCCAGGTTCGCATATCCAGTGGCTTTTTGTGAATACGATGTCCTGACACCTTCCACGGAAATATCCGCATATCCGGCATACCTGGCTGAAAGCCCCAGCGCTGCCTTTGAAGCCGCCAGGTAAATATCATCTTCTTCAAAAAGATAATAATAGATTTGGGCATCGGTCAGCAGCGGTGAAGATGCGCTGGTGTCTGAAATCAGCAGGCGCACGTTTTCTTTGTTCACCATGTCCTGGTTTGTAACCACCAGGAAATTTTCCACGCGCACGGTGCTGATATTGCCGCCGCTGTCAGTGACTTTGATCTTGTAAATATACAGGCCGCGCAGGTCATCGGTGTCATCGTCATCAATCGGAACGCTGATATTGCCGTTTGTGGCGGCACCCACAATGGTGGCGTTTTTGGTGAACAGCACGGTGTCTGCATCGTAAACGATGAATTCAACCGTGGCCCCTGTCAGGTTCAGGTTTGCGCCTGCAGCATCCTTGATGTTTGCGGTGACCGTGGCATCATCACCCTGCGGAACTATGATTTTATTGCTCATTTTGCAACTCGCTTTCTAGGATCATGTCAAAGTTTGGTTTCTGTCCTGCCACCGCGTTTGCTGGTTTCACGCCTTCCACGCTGTAGTCAAGAACCTGGCCTGTTTTACTATATGATAAAACTTCAGCAGCTGCAGCATAGGCTGATACCGCCGCCTGGGATCCCACCGACCTGAAACCGGATTATGTTCTGCACACTTTCACGGAAGCCCAGGACAGGAATGGCGTTCACGCTGCCAAAAGATCCAAAACCCTGGGTTACGATTGAAAGGGACATTTATGCAGACCTTGTGCGTGATGTGGGTGCGGTGGCGCTGTTCATCGTGTATTGCGCGGCCTGCGTGGTTCCGTCCAGCTTCTTCACGCTGATTGCCGTGCCAGTGATGGCAAATTCAGTCAGGGATTGCTGGATCATGAACAGGCATCGCGCCACGGTAGGTGCTGCACCATCGGCAGCATAGCTTTCCGTCATCTGCGTGGTCAGCAGGTTTGCAATATCAGATGAAGATGCTGGGCTTGCAGGGATCAGATCCGTCTTGGCTTTAATCGCCGGGATTTCCGTGTCCAGCCTTCCATCAATCGTGTCCAGCTTGGTGTTCACGGTGGTGAAGGCACCTGCAATGTCACTGGCATCAGCGGGATCTGCAGGCAGATTGTCCGTTTTGTCTTTGATGCCTTTCATCATGCCGCCATTGCGTTCCAGATCTGAACGGACTGCAGCGACAAGGGCCACCTGGTCAATGTTCTGGTTTCCGATGGCACCCACAATGGCGTTCAGGATTGCCTGCCCATCGTTATCATCCAGGATGTGCTGTTCCACCACCACGGCAATGGAACTGCGTTCACCGCTGGTCAGCGTCATGGCAGAACCCACCGCTGCAGGGGATGCCGGAAGATTGTCTGTTTTCGCTTTGATGGCCGTGGCAAGCGTGTTGATGGCATCAATCAAAGTTTTCAGGGCTGAAAGGCCATAGGTGGCGTGTTTCAGAATGGCCAGGATGCCGTTTGCACGTTCAATACTGAACTGCGCCAGGACGGTGTTCACGGTCAGCCCATCAATAACTGCGCCTTCCAGCACAATGAAATATTCAGATCCTGCGGCATAAAATCCGGCATCCGTATTATCGGACAGATCCACGCGCAGGTGATGCAATCCGGTCAGACCGTCAAAATCTTCCGTGTCCGTGATGCCAGCTGCAGATGTGCGCTGTGTCACAGAATTGTTTTTGTAAATTCTGATATTGCCGTTTGTGGCGCGGGTTATGGATGCACCGCTGCCTGCATTGGTGGCCCACATGAAATCAAGCGTACCGCCTGCGGGAAATTCTCCTAAATGCCTCATTGTGCAAGTCCTCCGTTTACCAGCTGGCTGGCGGTCAGAATATTTCTGACACGCACCCCAGCATACAATCTTTTGGTGGTGGTTATCGCAGCCCAGGCACCAGCATCAGTCCTTTCAGAATAATTGAAATCCACGCCGCCTGAAATGGCTGTCAGATGGTTTGCATCACCGACATTAAAGCTGAAAACCGTATTGCTGTTTCCGGTGGTGGGCTTGTGCGCCAGATAATACTGCGTTCCTTTTGTCAGCGTCATCTTTGGAATGGGAACGCAAATTGTCCTGGAAGCAGCTGATGGCGTGGCATTGGCATCAATGCTGATTGTTTTCAGCGCCGTGGTGCCCTGGTAAAGCACGATGTCAAAGTCCCTGGTAGCGCCACCAGTGTTTACAATCATCCACAGGGCATCAATTTCACAATCCCATGGCATTTTGAAGCCCAGCGCGATTTCATCAGGTGTGCTGCCAGTGTTTGATGTTTGGGAATTCAGCGCTGAAATCGGCATTGCACCTTCCAGGGTGCCAAATGTTCCATCAGAAAATTCTAAAATAATATTTGGGATCACAAGCTGGTCTGCCCAGGTGCCGCCAGTTTTTAGTGAAGATCCTGCATTATGCTGTGAAGGGAACTGGCTGATGGATCCTTTTGTCAGGCCAGCAATGATCACGCTGTCAGCGCCAAGCCTGCCGGATCCGTTGTATTCAACCACCACCGCCAGATAGTCACCATTGTTCACTGTGCGGTTTGCGCTTAAGGCTGCCGTTCTATACCAGGCATTTGACACAAAGCCAGCATCACCATTGGCAATGGCCACGGTCTGATCCTGCGTTTCATCGGGCTGGATAGGTGGGCCGTTCGCCAGGCCAACATCCTGCAATGAAACAGTCAGGCCGCTGCCGCCTGCTTTTGTCACCGCGCCGAAACGCAGGCCAATCCTGGTGATGTCTTTTGTGCCGCTGGATCCAGGGAAAACGACACGGCCAGCAAACGCAGCCTTTTCACCAGTGGCATCAATCGTCAAAGCGGTGGACAGGCTGGGTGTCAGCGTGAAGGTGGGAATTTCTGGAAGGTAAAAACCTCTGCCTGGTATTTCCGTCATGGCCAATATTTCCTAATCCATGGATCTGAACATTCCGGTGGTTTCGGATCACCGTGAAATACCACTATAGCGCCTTCAGGTTCTTCATGCACCTTGTCCACGCGATAGGACACGCACCAGTCAGCTGGAAACGTGTCAGCATTGGGCAGATGTTCACCAATGATGCCCTGGTCACCTTTCGGGTGTTTGTAATGGCCGCGCACAAAATGATTGTAAATGTCCGGTTTTATATTTGGCTGGATGAACATGACCGATGAATTGAAAGGGCACCAGTTCATGAAGTCTTTGATGATGCCAAAGGGTTCTGGCCAGTCCAGGAATTTATCCAGTGATCCAGGGGTGACAATCACATCCAGATCCAGGAACAGCGTGGGCCGCTTCAGTTCACCCAGCTTAAAAAGCCCAAGTTTCTGATACCACCCCTGCAGACCGTTAAAGCAGCGCCTGTACTCAACACCGTCAATGCGTTCCGGCTGGTCTGTGTAACAAATGAAATTGTAATTGCGCGTGGTTCCCGCTGCCACCTGGTCAGCCAAACGGCGCACATATTCCGGCCCGTATTTGGTGCCCCACCGTATGCACACAATGTCAAAAGTTTCATTGCGCCTTATCCTTTCGTGAAGATCAGATCCCTGTGAATTTCTTCCTTCAGATTGTAGCCAAGCTGCTGCAGCCATGTGGTCACTTCGCCTTTCTTTGTGCCGTATTTTTCGGATAGTCCCTTATCTTCCAGCATAATGACAGGTGAAAACTTTTCCAGATGTTTCCGCGCACCCATAAGCGCCTTCAATTCCATGCCTTCAATATCCAGGCACAAAAGATCCATGGCGGGGAAAGCGAAGTCATCCAGGCGCACGGTGGGCAAATATCCAGGGCCACCCATCTGATAGGCACCAGCGTTCCTGGCTTCACCTTCCATGGACATCACGGCGGGTTCATCGGAAAGGCCAGCCTGGAATTTATAGATATTTTCTTCAGGGCAATTCCTGACCAGGCAGAAGAAATTTTCAGGATGGGGTTCATAGGTATAGACATGATCAAACAGGCCGCACAGCGCGTGTGCCCACAAACCAAAATTGCCGCCAGCCTGCACCACCACATGCGTGTTCTTCACGTATTCCATGGCGTGGCCAAGATCATGCACCTGGTCACCTATGACGCGGTGACATTCCACATCACCAAGCGGGATCAGGAAGTCTTTGCCCAGGATTTGAACCTTTATTCTGTCTTTCATCGGATGTCCTTTAAGTTTCTGAAGGGGTATGCCTTCACCGCACCATACGGTGAATAGTTAAATAATTTCACATCGTGCCGTGCCAGTACAGGGGCCGCATTGTCAAAGTCCACAGCCCACTGCCGCATGATGCCCACGGACTGCGTGTGGCCATAGCCACCATGCCAGTGACCGGATGTGTTCAGATCCACACCCAGCAGATGGATTATTTTGAAGCCTTCATGCAGGGCCAGGTTTATGGCGCAGAAAGCAGCGTTTTTCCCGCCGATGATGTCAGGGTGTTCTGAAAGGTCACAGCTGGACTTGTCCCATAAAAACTTGCGGTCACAGACAGGAAAACGGTCAAAGTCATCCAGTTTCCGGCAAGCCAGCCTGACTATGCCAGGGAAAGCATTGATGTCTTTTTCAAATGCGTTTTGAAAGTTCGGATCCACGCTGAACAGGATCTTGGCTGGTGCATCCAGGGCTGCGCGATTGCACCCAATGGTCACCTTGTCCTTCAGCCTGGTGAAATCGAAACCTGCCAGGGAAGGCCCACCGCCGATGATGTAAACGCTACGCCGCCTGAAGTGACTGGCCAATAATTTCATCAGCAATTTCCTTTTTGAATGGGATCTGGCAGTGGGTGAAGATCTTGCTGATTGCCCTGTAATGGCCTTCCATCAGTTCCGGCAAATAAAGCTGATAGGGGATGGTGTCCAGCTGGTCATGTTCATCAGGCTTGTCCATGGCAGGCCGTACCGCGATTTTAAACGCGCCCTGGCTGTCAAAGCAGTTCTGGAACACAGGGTCTGCCACATAAGCCCATCTGCCGCCGCTGTAGCCCTGGCGTTCCAGCACATCACAGACCTGGCGCATGAAACCATATTTTTCAGACAGCAGCGGCCAGGGCTTGATATTGCCGCCATAGTAATGGATCAGCAGGGCTTTGATGTCCCTGTTTTCATACCCGCCATGTGGATTGAACATGTCCGGTGGGCTGCACTCACCAAACCAGATGCCGTGCGCCAGGAATATCTTGGATATTACTGAAGAAGAAAATTGATCTGAAGATAGTATCAAGATCATCATGCGCCTTTCATCGGACACTTGATGATCAATCAGAAATAAAATTGCGTCAATGATTTATTTATTAGCGGGGTCTAAACCATCAGCAGCCCACTTTTCAGCCACTGCTTTGCGGATGGGTTTCTGGTTCAGCACTTTGCCGCTGGCATCATGCACATCAAACCAGCCTTTGCCCCTGGACACGGCCTTCAGGCCCGTTTCTTTGGCTTGCGTTTCTGGATCCTGGGTTTTGTTTTCGGTGCCTTCATCATCGGCACCGTCATCATCAGTCTGCAGATCACCCTTGTTTTCGGTGTTGATCTTTTTATCCGCTTCTTCATCTTCCACCGTAAATTCAGGATCTTCATGTGTCAGGTAGCGCTGTTCAAACATCAGCATGACACGGCGCTGGTTCATTGAAAGGCGCTTCCAGTCAAAACGCTGACCTGGCAGGAATGAACGGCCTGCGCCCTTGAAAGATTTCTTTACGAAAAGCGGAAGTTTCGGATTGAACACTTCGCGCACATAGTGGTTTTTTTTCTTCGCCGTTGGCATTTGAAATCTCTCCATTCAGATCAGGATAATGAACTGTACCTGAAACCAGTATAAAAAAAAACCCTTCCAAAAGCCAGCGAAGGCAAGGAAGGGTTTTTCATCATATTTTTTATTCGGGCTTTAGGCCACAATCGTGTCCCAAAACGCGCCAAGCGCATTGTCCACCAGGCCATAGGCCACGGCCATTTCACCTTCAATACGGTCAGATGCAATGGGTTCCATGCGGAACTTCTTGATGCGCGTACCTTGCTGCGTGGCTCCCATGTAGCCATTCCAGCTGAAAGTATAGCCAGCTGTTTGTGTCAGCAGGCCAGCGTTTGGTGCGGCATAGACCAGAAGGGCTTTCTTGCCACCGATGAAGGAAATGGATGCCGTTTGGCCTTCCTTCGCGGTGTTTTCGACACCTTCCATGACCAGGATCCGGTCAAGGCCCATAAGAGCAGCCACAGCCTGGGTGGTGACCTGTGCAGGACGGTCATTGCTGACACCGCCTGAATATTTCACACGGTCAATCAGATCAGGATGGTTTTTCAGTGCTGCCCAAACCTGCGGCCCGATGACCAGCGTGTTTGGTTTCTTGCCGCCTGCCAGGGTGACTGCAATTACAGCCGCTTCCACATCTTCAATGGGGTTGCCATTGGTGTAGTCAGACCATTGCTTCACCTGGTTTGTGGCAGGGGATCCCGCCACACCGTCATAGTCATAGGCCCATACGCCGCCTTTAAAGTAGGCATCAACCCACATTTTTTCACGGCGAATGAACATTTTTTCAGTGACGAAACGGGTTGCATCAGCGTCCAGATTGAAAACGCTGTCTGCATTGGCACGGATCTGGTCATCAATGTCTTTGTGGAAAGCCCACACATCAATGCTGTAGTTTGCCGTGTCAACCGTATAGCCGCCGCCAGCACTTTCAGTGGCAGGGGCACGTTTACGGGCTTCATCACGCAGGAAGTCACCGCGATTGTATTTGTAATACGATCCGGCTTTGTGCTGGACAGGAATGTTTGGGAAAACTTTGTCTGCCACAAACACGTTGCTGTCCTGGATGTAAGCCACCGATACGTTGGTCAGCGGTCTGCTTACATAAAGATCAGAAGTTGTAGGGTTCATCTTTTGTGTTCCTTTTCTTCAAAGATGTTTCGTTAAGCGACTGCTGGCAACTGTGAAATCAGCAGCGGGAAAATGTCACCGGACACTGCAGACATGAGTGCAACACCCACCCTGCGGTCACCAGTGGCAGCCGCCACAAATTTACCGTTGGCATCAACACCCACGCTGTTTCCAGCGGTGATGGTTCCACCCGCCGCCGCCTTGGTGACACCGCTGATTGCAACGGTGGCAGCTTCGCCAGCAATGGGTTTGTTTTGCAGGACACCGATGATGAATTCACCATCCCCTGCCAGTGCAGCACGGCCTTCACCGCTGCTGTTTGCCACTTCAATAGCGTAGTATTGCTTGGCAGACAGGTCAGCGTTTGCTGGAAGGCTGATGCTTTTCAGGCTTTCTTCAAAACTCATGGTTCAAACTCCTTTCAAAAGTCTGATGGTTATTGTTTCGCGCCAGAAGCAGCGTACAGTTTGCTGCCTTCAGGAGTTTCCAGGACTTTGGCATAGGCCGCTTCAAACGTGCCGCCGCTTTTGGCCTGCTCAGCCTTGGCAAGACTGTCCAGCTTGTTGACTGGATCATCCGCGCCACGGTGTGCGGTGCCTTTTTCCACCATGTAGGTGCCACGGATTTCATCAGCTTTCTTCAGCTGATCCATAGCAATCTTTCTGGCGGGTTCGGGCATTGCCTTCAGGGACTTCATCAGTTCCTGTTTTTCATCGGATGTGCCGCCGAAGTTCGGAAGATCCTTGTCAAAGGACTTTTCAAAATCGGCAAGTTCGTCTTTTTCCTGCAGCTTTTTCAGCGCGGCCTTGGTTTCATCCAATTCCTTCTGAACAGGTGTAAGGGCTTTTTGAACGGCATCCTTGCTGTCCTCATTTTCCTTTTCCTTTTTCTTCAGGGCAGCCGCGTCATCCATCTGCGTTTTACGCGCAGCGGCATCAGCTTTCAGGAACGCTTCCTGTTTATCGGCAGGCAGCGCTTTGTGGAATTCCTTTTCGGCATCTGACATTTTTGCCAGCACTTCCAGGGCTTCCTTGTCAGCTTTCAGCTTTTTGATTTCTTCAGTTTGTTCACCTGAAGTTTTTTCCAAGGCTTCCAGCTTTTTCGTGATTTCTTTCAGATCCATGTCTAGTGGCTCCTCTTTTGGGTTGCGTTTAAAAAATAGAACGTGGGCACCAGGATTGGCACCACGGTCAACACCGCTGATTTCTTCAATCTTCAGGTTGCGAAGGGAAAATCTATTCTTGGGCTTCTGTGCGCTCACCATATCCCCCTATTGAGAACATGGCGAGTTCGCCAGATTTGAATTTTTGCCAGACTTCTTCATCATGAACCTTCAGGCCGATAAACCAGCCGATCTTGTTTAGGTTGATACCCAGGGCTTTCTGGATGTCCTTGCTGAAAACGATGCTTTCAACAATTTCACCTATGGCCACCCCACCGTGCATCAATTTGGCCTTGCGGTATTCAGAAACAAAGTAATGCGCGGCCTTAGTCAGTTCATCAGGTTCTATGACATCACCGTGGCTGTCTGTAATGGGCTTTCCATCTTCTTCTACGATTGAAGCCCAGCCATAAACCAGGTGCTGGTCAACATCCATCTTAAGAATTTTACCGCCCAAAGTAAAGTTGACCCCATTTTCATCATCTTCATTGGATGATTTTGAAACTTTCAGCAGGAATTTCTGCAGATCTTCTTCAGTCACCTGACCGCCTTTGGCAAAGTCCAGGATCCGTGAAAGCAAAGATTTTTCTGTTTTTTTCTTCCACATGCCGGAATTTTCGGTGTAGCCAGCATCTTCCAGGGCCAGATACCCCTTGGCATAGGAAAGCGCTTCACTTTCACCAGCTTTGTGGGATTTCATGAACGCTTCCGCAAAGATGTCCATGCCTGCTTCATCGGCAATCTTTTCAAGATCTGTGGTGTTCATGGTCAGTCCTTTCAATCAATGATGCGGGTGAACACGGCGCACCTGCAGTTTATGGTGTTTGCAGCTGATGCTGCCGGATCACCTGGAAAGTTTATCAAACCCAGCGGGGACTTGAAAGGCGCGTCAATGTCAACGCCTTCCTTGTTCATGCGCGGGATGGCAGCATGGGCTTCACGCAGCTTGCTGTCATACGTGGGGATCCAGAAGCGCTTAAGCCTGGTGCGCTCAATGCTTCCTTCACCTACAGCCTGATCCCAAAATGCTTTTTGCCCCATGGACAGCATCCTGATGGCTTCAGTCCTGGCAATCGTTTCTGAACGGCGCTTGATGTACCTGTCCCGATACCTGGCCACCAATTTGTCAATTTGTTCTTCAGTCAGCTTTTTGCCTTCCTGGATATGACGCGCCACGGTGGGATCAAACCTGGCATCACGCAATCTGCGTTCCAGCGCCCTGCTGTCCAGTTCTTCCAGCAGCCGCCTGTAATTCCTGACCTGGCCTTCCTGGTGCGCGGTCAGGCCAAGACCATCACGCACACGCCGCGCCACCTTCAGCGGGTTTTCACCAGCAATGGTGCCGGATCTGATGACTTCGCTGATCAGCAGGCGGGTGTCAGCGCTTATCTGCACAATCTTGGTGGCCTGGTATGCGGCCAGGAACCTGGCTGTGTTGCTTTCGGCAATGTTCATGGCGTGGATGAAGCCGCTGTCCGTCTTTGCCCAGGTCTGTGCAAGATCACCGCCTTCCTGCAGCGCGTCCTGCAATTCGCGGTTAAACGTGATGAAACTTTCCTTGATCACCTGGTCAGTGACAATGCGGATGGCCGTATCAATGCGGCCCTGGCTGATTGCATCGGTGATGGATTTCAGTGTGACCTTGCTGCGGATCTGGCGCACACCTTCAGCAAATGCCCTGGCAATACGGGGTTCCAGCTTACGCAGGATCTGGTCAATCAGCTGCGCCCTGGTTTTCAGCGTGGCCATTATTCTTCATCTTCCGGTGGGTCTTTGCGTTCAGGATCATTGAAGCCCAGCATGTCCTGGCGGGTTTGTTCAGCCAGTTCTTCACGTTCCGCAATCATTTCTTCAGTGACTTCCGGCAGGCCAGCGGATCCGCGCAGCACGTTTTCAGTGTCAGGGTCAGACAGCGGGATGCCAGCGCCAGCGAGTTTGGAAACATAATCACCCAATTCCTGCAGATCCACAGGCGCGATATTGCCAGGTGCCAGGCTTGGCATCATTTCAGCTGGGAAATTGTTAAAATCCCACAGGTTCTGGATGTAGCGCTTCTGGAACACCGTGCAGATCATCCAGGCAAAGCCTTCAATGGCCTTGATGAAAAGATCCGTCTTGGACTTGGAAAGCGCAAAGCTGCCTTTTTCGCCTTGGCCCAGGATAAGGAAATCAGCCAGCACCGTCCTTACAATATCGCCCTGGTGCCGTTTGATCACGCGGTCTGTGTCCACATTCTTGGTGCCTTCCGATGAAAGCAGGGAAAGTTCATATTGCCTGGTCAGACCAGGTTTCCCATCAGCATCCGGCCATGGCTCGGACGGAAGCAGGATGCCGCCCTGTTCATTGAATTTCACATCACGGACAATTTTCAGGTATTCCGCTTTTTTCGCCGGATCATTTAAAACCTTGCTGGGCACATACATCACAGGCAGGCCGTTCAGATCCCGTTCAATGCCGATAGCTTCAATCATCTGGATGTTTTTGATGAAGTGATAATTTTTGTAAGCGTTCCGCAAGATGCTGCGGCCTTCAGGGTTGCCCTTGTTCATCACGGTGCGGAAGTGCATGAACTTTGTGGCGGGGATATAAATTTCTTCACCGCCGTTTGGTGGCCACTGCCACAGCCCGTTCAACTCGCCCTTTTCAGTCAGATCCCAGCGGTCAATGGTTTCCTGGCTGCGCGGTGCCGCCTTTTTGGTGCCAATGGTTCCGTCATCGTTTTTCTTGTAAACCAGTTCCAGGATGCTGAAGCCAAACACCAGGAAGGAAAGGATTTCAGACATCAGATCTTCAATGCCTTCTTCCAGCCCTGCAATATCGTTTTCCACAAACTCGGCATAAAAGTTTTCAATGTCATCTTCAGCCGGATCCACGCGCAGTTCAATATTCCGCAAGATCATCTGGATGGCCATAAGCAGCGCACCCACCGTGGCATCATTGTCTGCCATTTCGCGGTATTTCTTGCGGCCCTGCATCCCTGACAGTTCGCGCAGGAATTCGTCAAACACATAGCCGCTGTTTATTTTCAGGCCAGTGACACCAATTTCCCGCTTCACGCCACCATCAGAAGATGGCTGTGCATCACCTGGGCTTCCGGCATAATCATTGGAAAGTTTTTCTGTTTTGTCTTCCGGCATAAAATTGAACTCCATCTGCATGTGGCGGCATCCTGGTTTATGCTACTACGGCCCGATCTAAAAAACTACCGCCTGAAGATCCAGGGCTGGCTTCCACGCCGCCTTCCACAATTCCGGTGCCCTTGATGAAAAGTTCTGTCATGCCCCAAACGCAGGCATCCATCCGGTCAGGGCTGCTTTCACCAGGCTTTCCGGTGAAGGTGGTCATCTGTTCTTCCAGGACAGGGAAATAGCCCACATGGTGGATCCGCTTATCTTCATACAGGCTGCTGACTGGTTCGGCCCTGACCATCTTGCCCTTGGTGGCGTGAACCAATTTGACAGGGACATCAGCATCAATGTTTTTGATGACGTTCTTCACCATGTCACCGCCCTGGTTCTTTTCAGCCACAATGAAATTGGCCTTGTGATCATAAAACAGCTTCACGGCTTTGCGGCCCCACTCATTGGGGCTGTATTTATCGCTGGCATCTTCCATCACATAGCCGTGTTTGCGTTCATCCCTGCCGCATACGATTATTCCGGTTTCATTGCTTTCTTCACTGTCAGATGAAACGGCAGGGTCAACAGCCACCACGGTTTTTTCCAGTTCAGGAATATCCTGGACGCGGTGTTCATCCAGCCACAGCTGCTTCCACAGCGCACCTTCAACTTCATCCAGCCATTCACCCATCAGGAAGCGCCTGCGCTGGCGGTTTGGCAGGCTGGCCAGGACTTCCAGGTATTTTTCAGACAGGTTTGCCTTGTTCCCATCAGGGTTCAGGCGCATTGAAACATAATCCTTTTCTTTTTTGGGTTCCCTGGATGTGGGATCTTCATGCTTCACGAAAAGGGAATAAGACCAGTGCGTTTTAGGTGGCGGGTTGCAATCCAAATACATTTTGTTCTGCAGCGTGGTCTTTTGGGCAAGGCGGGTCAGCGCCGTGGTGAAGCCGTGATATGAGATTTGAGAAATTTCATTCAGGAAGATGGTGGCATATTCATTGCCCAGGATTTTTTCCACGCGCTGGTGATCATCCAGACCGCCAAACCAGATTTCACTGCCGTTTGGGAAGGTGATGAAAAGATCCGTTTTATTTTCCTTGTACGGGATCCCAGGCCACGCCAGCTTCATGACCGTGGGAAAGGTGTCATACCAGACCGATGTTTTCAGGTGGGAAAGTTTCTGGCGCAGGATCAGATGCCTGGACTGGTCAGCCTTGAAAGCACGGACAGCCAAGGCATAACAAAACAGCGCGGTCTTTCCTGAACGTGATCCACCAAACAGCAGATTGAATGTGGCATCACCGCTGATCAGCTGGGTGGCAAGTTTCTGGTCATCGGTTTTCTTGAACGTCACAGCTTTGCATCATCTTTGGGAATGTTCACGGTGAAAGATCCGCTGAAATTATGATCCTGTTTGTCAGTCTGGCCCAGGTCATTCTTGCCCAGGAAGATCTGCATGGTGACATTGCCGCCTAAAGCGGATTTACGCTGGGCACGGCGCAGGCTGACCTTCCAGCTGGTTTTGAATTGTTCAATCCATTCTTCAAACGTGCAGCCATGATCTTCCTTGCACCTGGCCAGCAGCGTCTTGTCATCCATTTCCAGGGTTCGCGCAATTTCTTCCTTGGTGCAGTGTAGCTTTGCCAGCCTGCCAGCCCAATTCCAGTCCACGGCCTTTTTATTGCCGCGTCCACCGCCTTCACCTTGCCTGTTTTGCTTTTCAGATTTCTTTGCCATGTTTCTAATATAACACAGCTTTCAGATATGGCTATTTTTTGCAAGGCGGCAAACTACAAAGGATGTGGCAGTCATCGGGTTCTTCCTTTCGGGCTATTGATTGCGGATGGTTTCGACCAGGGCAATGATGTCCTGGACGGTTTTGGCCTTTTCAGCCTGGTCATCAGTGA
>Ga0247727_10002183_pt1 | contig 45147 bp, 37 predicted proteins | sample WisWelCaveWW1625_FD_202498 | JGI IMG/M metagenome (GOLD analysis project Ga0247727, IMG submission 202498) | Biofilm microbial communities from Wishing Well Cave, Virginia, United States - WW16-25 | ecosystem: Environmental > Aquatic > Deep subsurface > Groundwater > Cave microbial mat | place...
ACCTCATCGCTCTCATCTTCCTCTGCTGCTCGGGCCTCACGCTCCGGCCCGCGCATGCGTACCCGGATGTCTCACGCTTCCACTAAACCTCTTGGAGAGGGCCTTTTCGGGGGCCTCCCAAGCATCGGCGTAGAGTCGCTTCTTCTCATTCTCCGAGAGGAAGGAAGCCGCCAGGAACCGTAGGTTCCAGCCAAAGTGCCTGCCGAGCACGTTCAGCACCGTCGTCTTGCCACAGCCGTTCGGACCTGTCAGGACGCACACGTTGGAGTCGAGGTCCAAGTCGATCTCCTCGAACTGCCGCCAGCGGCTCAACTTCAGGTTCTTGAAGGAGTCCATCGGTCAACCTCGACGTGGGTGCTTTTGGCGGAGGACATCCAAAAGGGTCAACTCGCCGCGATCACGCGGGGCCGTGAGTGCGATTGTGGCACGGATCGGCGGGGTCGGGCGCGCGGCTTGCCCCTCGTGAACCCTCCCCCCGCACCTTCGCAGCCTGACGCGCGACGTGGAGGACCGCGGACCACGCGGACCTCCAGACGCCCTTCGGGGAGAAGGCGCAGGCGTGCCTCGCGCGGGCGACGCCGAGCAGCCGCGTGGTAGGCTCGTGCCGAGTTGGCCGGCGGCGATCTTCAGCGCATCTTCCGGGCGCTCGGCGATGCCAGAGTCCGATACCTCGTGGTCGGTGGCGTGGCGGTGGTCCTGCACGGCCACCCGCGGTTCACAGCCGATCTGGACCTCGTGGTCTCGCTCCAGCCCGCGAACGTGCTCGCGGCGCTTCGCGCGCTGGGTGCGCTGGGCTACCGTCCGCGCGCCCCGGTTCCGGCGGAAGCGTTCGCAGACCCAGAGACGCGCGCATCCTGGATCAGGGAGAAGGGGTTGACCGTCTTCTCGCTGTGGAGCGCGACCGCGCCGCTGACGGAGATCGACCTCTTCGTGGAGGAGCCTTTCGACTTCGAGGCGGTGTATTCCCGTGCCCTGCGTGCCGTCGTCGGGGGAACGGAGATCCTGGCGCCGCACCTGGACGATCTCCTGTCGATGAAGCGAGCGGCCGGCAGGCCGAAGGACATCGAGGACGTCCGGGCCCTCGAGGAGATCCGGGGATCGAGGCGCGACGATGTCTGAGCGCCGCGAATCCGGGTTCGACCGTCACGAGATCGAGCAGCGACGGGAGCGACTGGCAGCGTCCTTCGACGACCGCATCGACTGGCTCGAAGGCGCGAAGCGGTTCTGCTCCGAGGCGCTCGGATCGGCCATCGAAGCCCGCCGGATTCCCCCCGATCGAACCCCGCTGGATCGACTCCTCTGGCTCATGCGCCTCGTCGATCGGGGCAAGCTGTCCGTCGAGGCCTTCTGCCGCGAGTTCGAGCGCGGCTACGTGCTCGAGCTCGACCGGGCGACGATCGGGGTCGGCGAAGCCACCGCGCTCGCTCTCGTGTTCGACCGCGTCGTCTGGTACACGCCGTTCCCGCGTGACCGCGAGGAATATCCCGGCTACGTCGGTGATGTAGAGGTCCTGACCGCGGTGGCCACGGCATTGGGTACGGGCCCCTCACGCTGATCGCGTGACGTGGGGGCGAGACGGAGAAACGGAGGCTACGGCGCCGACGCGATCATGCACTCTGCCGGGCGTGCGGACATCCAAAAGGGTGAACTCGCCGGGATCACGCGGCCGTGAGTGCGATTGTGGCATCCGGGAAGAGGGGGAGTTGCGAGGGCGGGCCGCCGCGGGAGACTCGGCCGGCGACTACCTCGGAGCGGTCGCTCGCATTCGGGGCGAGCAAGGCCGAGACGCTCGGCGCCTTCGCCGGACGTCCTACTCGAGCCTCAGTCGAGCGAACCGGATGGCGCTGGTGTCGCCCTCGCAGTTCCCATCGCCCCGCGCGTCGTGCCACTTCCATGCGACCGCGATCTCGTCGGGTCCGAGGACTGCCCCCGCGGCGGGTCCCAGCTGTTCTCCGCGCGCACAGCAGGGCTCGTGCACCGCATAGTCGAGGATCGCGGGACCGTCCGGGTTGCCGTCGCGATCGAGTCCGTAGACGACGATCTCGTGGCGGTGGTCGCTTCCGCCGCCTCGACCCTCTCCGCGCTGCGCGACGAGCGCGAGCCCGGTTCCAGTCCACAAGAGCTCGAGGCGTACCGGTATCCGTCGGAGCCGGTCCCGACGCCCTCTTCGCCGTCGAAGGGGACGGCTACGTGTGCGGAACCTTCGACGGGATTCCCTTCCGCATCGACGCGGGCGAACCAGACGAGGACAGTGTCGCCTGCGCCGTACTCCTCCCAGGCAACCGCGAAGTCCTCGCCGGTCCAGACGACGAACGGGTTCATCGCTTCGCCCCCCGTGGCCGCGACCTTTCGTCCGTCGGGCGAGGTCGGCTCCCAGTCCTCCCCGAGCACGGAGATGAACACGTCCGCTTGCCCCTCGCGGCTGTCCACGAAGGCGACGCCCATTCCCGCGCCAGCCGCCGCCGCGCGGAGCTCCGAGGCGGTGCCGATGGAGCTGAGGTCCCGGATCGTCCCATCGATCGCCCCGCCGGCGAAGTTCGCCTGAAGCGCTTGCGCGTTGCGAACGACCTGCCCGCCTTCGGCGCGCAGCCGTGGATCGACGCCGCGTCTCTCCCGCCCTTCGTGGCGCCGGTGGACGTCGCGGACCTGCTCGACGACCTGGACGTCCCGTCCGGCAGGCTCCTCGAAGTCGAGGCGGTCCTGCACAGCATCCGCCGCGAGGAAGTCCGGTCCTCGACTCCCTGCGCGCGACCTTCCGCTGCGGCCTCGAGTAGTCCAGGGGCCGACCGTGTGGCCTCTGGTTTCCGGCCTGGTGTTCGAAGGGGTAGTCTTCGGGTGGGCGTGCGGGATCTGGTTCTAGGCGTCGGCCTTCTCTTTCAAGGTTGCGGCGCGCGTTCCGTCGAACCCGGTCCCGGAGTGGACGCCGACGCCGATGCAGACACGGACGTGGATGCTGACTCGGACTCGGACTCGAATACCGGCGTCCAGTTCGACTGCGGCTTGCTGGCCGGAGCGCTGACCGGCGCCCTTCCTCGCTGTTGCGGCCGCACAGGGGAAGACGCCGCGGAGATCGGGGCGTTCCTGGGCGCAATCTGCGAGGCGCTCCGTGCGAACGACCGATACATCGTCGATCCGATCCGGGAGCGGGCCTGCTACGAAGCCGCGGTGGGCGCCTGGGGGGAATGCGCCCCCGCGGAGTCGTGCGAGTTCAAATCGGGCGCCGGAGGCCCGGGCGCTCCCTGCCGGATCGACTCCCAGTGTTACGAAGGTCATCTCTGCGAGAATTCGGACGCGCTGACCCGGAGGGACGGCAACTGTGAACCGGTCCCGGAGGTCGGCGAGGATTGCCTGCGGTCCGCCCGCTGCGTCGGGGGGACGTTCTGCCACGAGCTCTTCAGCGATTGGACCTGCCATGAGCGCGTCGAGGCGGGCGGCGACTGTTCGGCATTCGATCCGTCGTCCAGCCCCTGCGTGGAAGGTGCTTTCTGCGACGGCGAGGTGTGCGAGCCTTCTGCGCCTCGGGATGGCGATCTCTGCGCGGAAGGGCAGTGCGCCGCTGGACACTACTGTGACCTCGGCGTTTGCCGTCTGCTTCGCGCGAACGGCGAGTCGTGCGAGTCGTTCGACGAGTGCGAATCGTCAGAGTGCGTCGAGGCGACGTGCGTGCCCTTCGATCTCTGCCGGTACGCGGACAACCTTCAGCAAGGGCGTCCCATCTTCGAGTGGATCTACGGCATGTAGCGAGGGATCGGTCCTCGCGCTATCTGTGCGCGACGCCGCAACCTCCGTGGCGAGGCCGGGCACCGATCGGCCACGCGACTCGGAGAACCCAAGCTCGACGGCCCGTGGCCTCTCGGCCGGCCTCCGCGTAGACTTCGGGGAATGAAGGCACTGAAGGTGCGCGTCGAGAACGGCCGGATCGTCGGAGACGCACCCGCCGGCCTGGCGGACGGCGAACACGATCTCTGCCTCGCCCCGGACCAGGACGACATGACCGATGAGGAGATAGTCCAGCTCAGCGCCGTCATCGAACGATCGCTCGCCGACGCGCGCGCGGGCCGTGTGGTGCGGGCCGAGGAAGTGGTGGCGGAGTTGCGCGCTCGGCGATGACGGCCACGGTCGTCGTCGCGGAGACCGCCAGACAGCAGATCCGGGCCGCGGACGATTGGTGGAGAGGCAATCGCCCGGACTCGCCGACGCTTTTCTTCAGCGAGGTCGATGCTGCTCTCACGCTTCTGGCGACGGCCCCCGAGATTGCTGCGCTGTTCCGGCGCGGTCGCCGGCGCGGCGTCCGCCGGCTCCTCCTGCGTCGCAGCCGCTTCCACGTCTACTACACGTACGACCGCTCGGCCTCCCTGGTCCTCGTCGTCGCGATCTGGGGAGCCGTGCGCGGCCACGGACCACCGCTCGCGATCGGTCGCTGATCACGAACCGTCGACGAAGGAGCGGGCGGCGTTAGCTCCCGGTTTGGTCCCGGGGAGCAAGCGTTCGACGTGGAGCGGGCTAATGGGTTTCGGATCGTCACGCCCCCGGCGGGACGCATGCGTCGCCATCGCAGGTGGAGTCGGCGGGGCAGCAAACCACGCCGCACGACACCGGTAGATCGCGCGTACAGCCACAGCCCGAGGCGTCGCACCCGGCCCCGTCCAGGCAACACACGTCTCCGCAAGGGACCGGATGGTCCGCTCGGCATCCGTTGCAAGTGCCCGCATCGCACGCGGCGCCCAGCGTGCAGCATGGCCCCGGAACCGGATCCTGAACCGGATCAGTTCTCGCCCAGGTCCTTCAACAGCGCGCGCGCGCCGTCGTGCGCTTCGTCTTCCACGAGCGCACGCCTCGCCCACAAGACGGCACGCTGGCGCTCTCCGCGGCGGGCGGCGATCTTGGCCTGCCGGAAGTACGCCACTCCGAGCGGGACGGGCGCCTTGTCCTTCATCAACGTGAGAGTCTGCAGCGCCTTCAGGGCCAGCTCGTCGTTTCCCTGCGCCTCGGCGAGGTCCGCGAGCTCCGCGGCCACCTGGCCGTTGTTCTTGTCGGTCTCGAACGCCTGGCGAAGCCAGTCCATCTCCGCCGCGCGGTCTCCGGCGCCGCGCGAGACGCGCGCCATCCGCAGCTGCAGCGCCGCGACCTGCGGAGTCTTCTTCTTCTTCTCGCGCAGGAGGAGCTTCTTGACCATCTCGCCCGCCTCGGCGTTGCGCCCCGCGGCGGTGTAGGCGTCGATGAGGGCGAGCAACGTGTCGGGGTCGTCGGGACGCAGATGGTGCGCCGTCTCGAGCGGCTCGATCGCGCGATCGGCCCAGTCGAGATCGAGGAGCCTGCGGCCCGCTTCTCGCAGGCTCACGAGCCTCGCGTCGTCGCCCGGCGCGTGGTCCGCGTCGATCAGGGACAGCTCGGCGAGCTCGGACCGTGCCCCGACCGCCTCGTAGACCTCCCGGAGCAGCCGACGGATGGCGCCCGACTCGGGTTGCAGGAGCAGAACGTGCTCGAGGGACTCCCGCGCGTCGGTGGGCCTTGCCAGATCGCCCAGCACCTGCGAGAGCCGCACGGTCGCCTCGATCTGCGCTTCCCCCTCCTCGACGCGCACGAGCCGGGCGAGCGTGACGGCCAGCGCCTCGGACCGCCCGTCTTCTTCGTCGAGCCGTCGGGAGAGGTGGAGCATCTCGAGATCCTCGGGCGCCTGCTGCAGCCAGGAGGAGACCGTCTCTCGCGCCTCGTCCCGCTCGCCGCACTCGGCGAGCACCTGCGCGATCCGCATCGTCGTCCGCCGCACGCCGTCCTTGTCGCGCTTGGCGGCGAGCCTCTTGCGGTGTCGGGTCAGCGCCTCCCGCAGATCGGCGACGACCTCGGCCCCCGACGCCGAATAGGCCGCCTCGAGGTCCTCGAGCGCGCCCTCCTCGTCGTTCGCTCGGGTCCGCAGATCCGCGCGCAGGCGCAGCAGACGCCCGCGATCGCCCGGCGCCGGGTCCGCGCCCAGCGCATGACCGACCTCGGCAGCCGCTGCGGCCAGGTCTCCGGCCGCCGCGAGCGCGCCGGCCAGGGCCTCGACGACCGCGGCGTCCGTCGGCGCGGCCTTGCGGGCCCTCGCGAGCAGGTCGGCCGCACCGCGCGGGTCGCCGAGACGCCCCTGCCGCAGCGCGGCGGCCTCGAGCAGAAGCGCCGCGGCATGCGGCGCGTCCTCGGTGCGGTCCGCCTCGTCGGCGAGAAGGTCGGCGAGTCCGCCGGCGTCGTCCACCTGACGATAATGGGCTGCGAGCCGTCCGCGCAGCAGCCCCGAAGCCGGCGCGGCCCTCACGCCGCGCTCGAGCGCGATGCGAAGGACGGCCGCATCGTCCAGGGCCTGCGCCTGGTCTGCCAGCTCGGTCGCGGTCCGCTCCGCATCCTCGGTCCGGACCGCTCCGAGAAGTCGCTCGGCCAGGGGCGCGCGATCGGGCGGGTCCCCGGCGGACGTCGACAGACGCAGGATCTCCGCGAGCAGGCGCGGATCGTCCCCCGCGACCTCGAGGGCGGCGCGGTAGATCGCCTTCGCCTCGTCGGGTGCCGAGCGGGCGTGGAACGCGCCGAGCCGGAGCGAAAGCGCCGCCACGGCGCCCGCGTCGCGCTCGGCCCGCGCCGTCTCGAGACGCCGCTCGAGCAGCTCGGCGAGGTCCGCCTCGTCCCCCGTGCGCTCCAGCAGGTCGGCGAGCAGCGAGTACGCCTCGACGTGGTCGGGTTCGTCCATCAGCACGTCGCGCAGGATGTCCCTCGCCTCCTCCAGGCGCTCGCCGCGGGCGACGAGCAGGCGCGCCAGCTCCAGCCGCAGGACGTTGCGCTCCGCCGCATCCGCGAGCATGGGCAACGTCGCCTGCGCGACGCGGTCGAGCGCGGCGACGTCGCCGATCTCCCGGCACGCGCGCGCCAGCGGCTCCCAGACGTCGCGGCGCGTAGGATCCTCCGGCAGGAGTCGCTCGTAGACGCGGACCGAGAGCGCGGCCTCGGCGGCCCGAGCGAGCGACAGGCCGAGGTCGAGTACGGCCGCCCGATCGAGGACGCCGGCGGCTTCCTCCCACAGCGAGACGGCGCCGGGCAGATCGCCGGCCTGCGCTCGGCGGCGCGCGAGCGGCAGGATCGCCCACGACGCGTCGCCGATTCCCGCAGCCGACGACCGCGCGAGATCCACCGCCCGCCGCATGAGCCGCTCCTCGCGCTCGGCCTCGCCGAGCGTGCGCGCCAGCTCCACGCCCTCCTTGACCTCCTGCGCACGGGCCCACGGGAGCGCGGCGGATTTCTCGAGGAAGTCGAGCAGCATGCGGGGATCGTTCGATCGGCGCGCGAGCCATTCGAGCAGCGGCAGGACGCGAGACGCGTCTGCGCCCTCGGCCGAAGCGAGGATGCGCGAGGCGCGCTCGTAGTCGGCCTCTCGCTCCACGGCCGCCGACAGGGCCGTGAGCCCCTCGTCCATCGATTCGGGCGACGCGAGAAGAGCTTCGGCGAGGCGATACAGCGCCCCCGGGGTGTCCATCCGCCGCAGCGCACGTACCGCCGTCTCCCGGTCGCCACGCGCGGTCGCCACCCGGGCGACGGCTTCGAGCGCCTCGAGGGCGTGGTGGCCCGTGGTCTCCGCACGCGCGTACGCCTCGCCGGCGCGGCCCAGGTCTGCCACGTCCTCCTCGAGCACGCGCCCCGTGCGCAGCAGAAGGGCCCCTGCGAGCGCGAGATCGTCCCTGCGGCGGAACCGATCGATCAGCACGGCCATCCGGTCGAGGTACGTCTCGACGAGGCCCGCGCGCTTCGACAGGGACCGCGCCGCGGCGTGCGCTCCCTCGAGATCCGGCGCGGCCTCGATCGCGTCGAGGAGCGCCGCCAGGGCGTCCGGCGTCCGGTCGGTCCTCTCGAGGACCGTGGCGAGCGACGCGAGGACCTCCGCCTTCGCGGGTCCGCCCTCGAGGCGATCCAGCCGCGCGCGCAGTGCCCGCTCGAGGATCGCGTGCTCGCCCGCGGCGAGCATCGCTTCCGCGAAGCGCTTCGCCTCGTCGTCGCTCTCCGCCACCGCGGTCACCGCCGAGGCGAGCAGGTCCTGCGACTGGTCCTTCTCGCCCTTCTGCGCGGCGATCCGGGACAGCTCGTGAAGAATCTGGGCGGCGCCTACGCCGGCCTCGGCGGGTCCCTTCTGCTTGACCACGAGGAGCAGCGCCCTGTAGGCGCGCTCCGCCTGCGGGTACTTCTTCGCATGGAGCGCGACCTCGGCCGACGCGCGCAGGATCTCGGCGCTGCGCACGTCCATGCCCGCGGCCAGCTCGAGCTGCTCCATGGCGGACGAGATCTCCCCCTTGGCGTGCAGGACGCGCCCGAGCTCCAGGTGCACGGCGGCCCGCTCTTCCGATCGCCTCCGGCCGTAGCTCTCGAGGAGCGATTCCAGCACCGCGCGTGCGTCGTCGAGGCGTCCGGACGTGCGCAGCATCTCCGCAAGCGTCCGCTGCACCCATCGATCGTCGAACACGAGATCCCGCGTCCGCTCGAGGACGGTCGCGGCCTGGGGCGGCGTCGCGGCGCCTTCCCGGTGCAGCAGCACGATCTCCCGCGAGTGGGCGAGGGCCGTCTCCGCGTCTCCCACGTGCGGCGCGCAGGCCACCAGGAGCCCGGCCAGCTTCTCCTTCGCGCCGACCGCGCGGAAGCGCTCGGCCAAGAGGTCACGGACCGACGCGGAGGCGGGATCCTGCGCGGCCGCTTGCTCGAGCCAGGCCGTCGCGCCCGCGGGGTCGCCCGCGTCGAGGGTCGCCTGGGCGAGCCGTACGAACGCCGCCGTGCGATCCGCGGCCGGCACGACGCCGAGGATCCGCTCGAGCCATTTCGCCGCGCGCCCGGGCTCGGCGCGGCCGAGATGGATCCGCGCGAGCGCCTCGAACCCGGCCGCAGCGGGCGCCAGGGCAACGCTGCGCTCGTGGCATTCGATCGCGCGGGCCCGATCGCCGAGCGCGCCCTCGGCGAGATCGGCGGCGCGTGTCCACAGCACCGCGGCCTTCGCCGCATCGCCCGACGCTTCGACGCGCCCGGCTTGGTCCGTCAAGATCCGCAGCAGCTCCGCGTGGCGGCTCGACCCCACGAGGACGTCGGTGATCGCGTCGACCGTCGCCTCGTGCCCCGGGGAGTCGGAGAGGTTCTCGAGCAAGGTCTCCACGCGGCCGCCGCGCCGCTGCGCCTCGCCGAGGAGCCGGGCGATCTCCAGGCGCAGCTCGATTCGCCGGGCGGGGGTCGGGCCCAGGCCGAGCTCGTGGCGGTGCAGCGAGACGAGCTCCACGGACAGGTCGAGATCACGGTAAAGGCGAGCGAGCGCGGCGAGGGAGGTGCGATCGTCCGGCGTCGCCGCGAGGACCTGCCTGTGCAGGTCCACCGCTCGGAATCGATCCCCGAGCGACTCCTGCGCGGCCTCGGCCGCCTGGTGCAGCAGGCCGCGTGCGTCCGAGGGCCCCGCGGCGCGCCCCGCGCGCTCCACGAGCAGGTCGACGACGCGCCGGTGATCCTTGGCGCGCGCCGCCACCTCGGAGAGGCCTTCGAGGGCCGTCGAGATCGCTGCCTCCACGGAAGCACGGCCGCGGGCCGCCTGCCCGCCTCGCTGCATCGTGAGCGAAGCGCCGAGCAGGCGCTCGAGGGATCGGGCGGCGAGATCCGGTTCGCGCAGGCGATCGCGGGCGACCGTCGTCGCCTCCACGAGCGGATCGAGGTCGGCCGGGTCCGCTTCGCCGAGCGCGAGCAGCGCCTCGACGAGCGGCCTTCCCGGCGATCGGCGCAGCAGGTCCACGAGCATCGCGAGGGTCGGCAGGTGACGAGGCTCGACGCCGAGCGCGCGACGCAGCGCGCCCTCCGCCGCGTCCGGGTCCGCTCGCCGGTCCCGGTACCAGATCGCGAGCCTCACTTCGAGATCACGCAGCACAATCGGCGCAACCGAACCTTCGGCGAGGGCCTCCGCCATCGCGAACGTCAGCTCCTCCCAGGCGCCGGCGTCCTGGGCCGCAGTCTCGAGGTCCTCGAGGAGCCTCGTGTCGACGCGGCCGATAGCGGCGAAGGACGCGACGAGCCCCCGTGCGACGATCGCCCACCGGCCCGAGCGCGCCCCCGCGCGCAAGACCGCGGCCGCCACGTCGAGGCGGCCCGGATCGGCGGCGAGCGCGTCGGCGTACGCATCGAGCGCGCGACTCGCGTCGCCGAGCCGCTCCTCGAGGATCCGTCCTTCGACGAGCCGCAGGCCGCGGGCGCGTAGCGATCCCGCCGGGAGCGTCGCGAGCGCGACCTCCACCGCTTCCCGCGCGACGTCCCAGGCGCCGCACGCCTCGGCGAGCCGGAGCAGGTCGGCCTCGATGGACTCGTCGTGCGGGGCGAGGGCGAGGGCCCGCGCGAGGGCGCGCGCCGCGGCCAGTGGGTCCGCGGCCCGCGTCTCGGCGATGCGGGCGGTCTCGCGCAGGATCGCGACGCCGGAGGCTGCGTCCGGCGAGACGGCGAGCCGTTCGGCGGCGAGATCGAGCGCCGCGCGCCAGTCGTCCGTCGCGGCGTGGGCGCGCGAGAGCGCCTCGACCGCGCCCGCCTTGCACGCGGGGTCGGCGAGGAGCGCCGCGAGCCCCGCGCGGGCGCCCGCGCTCGTCGGGTCCACCTGTGCCGCGCGCACGTACCTCGCGAGGGACGCCGCCGGATCGTCGAGGCGCTCGCGCAGGGTGTCCGCGAGCCGCAGCAGACGTCCCACCGCCCGGCCCACCTCGCGTTCGGCCACGCCTTCGAGGAGCGCGCGAAGGGGGGACCACTGGCCGGCGCGCGCGTGGAGGTCCGCGAGGGCGTCCACGACGTCGTCCCCGTCGCCGTCTTGGCGCCGGATCTCGATCCAGGTCGCGAGCGCCGCGTCCGGAGATCCGATCTCGTCCTGGATGCGCGCTGCCCGGACCAGATCCGCGCGCCGCTGGTGGGGCTCCGCGACCGCGGCGCGGGCGAGCAGCGCCTCGGCGAGCAGCGCTGGTCTCGACGCCCCGGCGAGCAGTTCGACGATCGCGCCGAGCGCTTCCAGATCGGAGGGCGCCTGGCTCGCCGCCTCCGTCCACAGGCCGAGCGCGCGGTCGACCTGCCCGAGCTGTGCGGCGAGCCGCGCGGCCCTGCCCAGGACGCCGCGCCGATCCGCCGCGCGTCCCTCGAGGATCGCGAGGCGCTCGAGGACGGCGAGGCGGTCTTCGCCGCGGCCGAGCGAGTCGAGCGTCTCCTCGAGCCGCCGCAAGGACGCGCGCAGGACCCCGACGTCGGCGTCCGTCTCCGCCGCCGCCCGCTCCCACAGGCCGGCCGCGCCGGCCGGATCGGCGAGCCGATCGGCGTGAATGGTCGCCGCTTCCGCGAACAGGGCCGCGCGGCGTGCTCCGTCCTTGGCCCTTCCCGTGGCCGTCGCGAGCGAGCGCGCGTGCTCCGCGTGCCGGCCCGTTCTCGCCGCGAAGCGGCGGAGCCGTACGTCGGCCTCGAGGTCCGCGGGGTCGAGCTCGAGGACCGACGCCCAGTGGTCCATCGCCCCGGCTTCGTCGCCCGCCGCCGCGAGCCGCTCGCCACTCTCGCGGTGCAGGTCCATCCGGTCGTCGGTCGCCGCGAATCCCTGGCCCGCGCGCAGCACGCGCAGCAGGTCCTCGGCGCGTCCGAGCGCCTCGTAGCGGTCCTTGAGCAGCCCCAGGGCGTCGCCGCGCACGGCCGCGGTCGCATCCGCCCGCGCGAGGATCTTCTCCAGGAGCGCGAGCGCGGGGTCGTCGGGCGCCCCGGCGCGCAGCGCTTCGAGCGCTCCGGTCGGATCGTCGAGCTTCGAGAGGAGGGCTTCGGCGATCCTCCCGCGCAGGTGGGCAGCCTCGTCCGGGCCGAGAACGGCGAGGCGCGCTCGCCAGTGCGCGACCAGATCCGCGAAGCGACTCTGCCGCTCCAGGAGGCGCTCCAGCGAGGAGGAGACCGCGCCGTCCCCCGGGCGCAGCCGCGACAGATCCTCGAGGTACGCGATCGCCCGGTCGGTCCGCCCCGCGAAGTCCTTCGCGATGTCGGCGGCCTCCTGCAGGATCTTCGCGCGTCGAGCGCCCGCGGGCGCGTCCGCAAGGGCGCGATCGTAGAGGGACAGCAGCTCGTCCCATCGCTCGCCGACCGTGAGGACGACCGTCAGCTTCTCGAAGGCCCACTCCGCTCCGGGCTCGATCTGCAACGTGCGCGTGAGGACCTCGACGATCCGCGGGTCCCGTTCGCCGTACCACTCCTCGTGGAAGCGGAGCGCCCGCTCGGCGATCCGCGAAGCGACCGCGACGGGCAGGTCGCGCGCGAGGACCTCGACGTAGAGCGCGGCGATCTCGTCCGGCCGCTGCAGATCGCCGGCGAGGGCGTCCAGCGTCTCCCAGGCCTCCTCGACCTCGGGCGTCGCGCGCGCCGCTTCCAGGACGACCGCGAGGCGGTCGATGGCGGCAGACCGCCGCCCGGAGCCCCCGCGCGAGGACGTCGATTTCGTCATGATCCCGTGTGTTGGGGAGGGTACAACGACGCCCGTCCAGCGGGGAAGGGCCAGGTGGCCGAAGAGCATGGCGGAGGATCGCGGTCCCTCGACGTTCACAGAATTCGACACGGAGGCACGTCGCGGCCCGACGGCCGCAACCAAGCCATCCCGGTTCCGGTTCCGGTTCCGGTTCGTTCGGAGTCGATTCTCGAACCGCAGGTCCGCGGCTCCTTCCGGGGTAGGGTTCCCGCTCTCTAGGGCGCAATCGCGTGCGCCGGGGAGGTGAGGGATGGCGGTCAAAGTCAGCTTGGACCGGGATGCTGCCGTGAAGGCGCTACGCCACCTCGAGGAGATTGTTCCGTCCCTCGATCGGATGGGATCGCTTGGCTCAGAGATCAGCGAAGACGAGCACGCGAGGATCCTTTCTTCTTTCTTCGACGATTGGGGAGTGGGGCCCAAGCTTGCCGAGGTCAGGCGTATCCTCTCTGACGCATTCGATTACGACGAGCTCGAGATCCTCTTCGCAGACGTGGACACATGGACGTACGGATCGCGAAAGCCGGCGGGACACGATCCAGACCGGTAGGGCCCACCGATCCACGCCGGGGTTGCGTCGCGCGGAACCGGAACCGGAACCGGAGGACCCGCGGTCACCTGGTCATGCGCCACAGCATGGCAAGGACGCGGTCCACCAACTCGAGCGGCCGTGTCAGGCTGGCCTCGTTGACGTAGCCGAAAGCCTCGGCCACGAGCAGGGCGGCCTGCACCTCGTCCGCGCTGCCGGCAGCAACGCGCCACAAGTAAGTGCGGTCCTTGCCGACGCGCCGCCGTCCCTCGCGCAAGTTGAGCGCGATGCTCGCGGCCGCTTTCTTCATTTGGACGGCGAGCGCCGGATCCCTCCGTTCCAGGTGTGGGAGCGCATCGCGCAGGGATCGGATGAGCTCGAGGGTGATCTCGAAGGCGTCGAATCGCATCGGAGCGGCTCCTTCCGGGGTGGGGTTCACGCGATCCCCCGGCGCAGGCGCCGTGCCGACGCCCCGGGATCGCGCCTGCAGGTGAAGGAGCGACGTGGCGGGCGCCGGCGCGGCGGTTGCGCCCTAGAGAGCGGGAACCCCATCCCGGAAGGAGCCGCGGACGTGCGGTCCGAGAATCGACTCTGTGCCGGAATCGGAACCGGAACCGGAACCGGAACCGGCCGCGGAACCGGCCGCGGAACCGGAACCGGCCGCGGAACCGGATGGCTTGGTTGCGGCCGTCGGGCCGCGACGTGCCTCCGTGTCGGATTCTGTGAACGCGCTGGGGTCGGGGTTCCTACGCTGCGGATCGTGCGCTCTACGCCCCGATGCGCACGGTCGCCTGCTCGACGAAGGCGGCTCGCATGCCCGCGTCGCGGAAGTCGGCGGCGATCGCGTCGGCCGTTTCCCTCGCGCGCCGGCGCGCGGCGTCCGCGTCGCCGGCCCGGCCCGTCGCGGCCAGCAGGCCCCCCGCCGCAGCCGCCGCCTGCCACCGCAACGGCCGCATGCCCATGGACGCGGCGAGATCCTCCGCGCGGGCGAATGCCGCCAGGGCGGCCGCAGGGTCGGGGTCAGCGGCCGCCCGCCCAGCCTGGGCAAAGGCGATCAGCGGCCGCAGGTGTTTCATTCCGGCCTTCTCGACGAGCGTTTCCGCTTCGGCCAGGAGCTTGCCGGCGTCTTCGCGCCGTCCCTGCGCGAGGGCGACCAGCCCCGAGCCCAGGAGGTTCAGCGGGCGGGCGAGCTCGACCATTCCGGAGCGTCCCTGCAGTCCCCGATTGAAGAGCGCGAGCGCCTCGTCGAGCTTGCCCGCCCCCATCGCGCAGAAGCCGATCTCCGCGAAGACCGAGCCGCTCGTGTACATCCCCATGGGCACGTCCAGCCCGGCGATCGCTTCCTTGTGCAGCGCCTCGGCTTCGGCGCGCAGCGTCGGGCTGATGTCGAGCCGGATCGTCCCTTGCGAGCAGAGGAACATCGGGACGACGTACATCATCCCGAATGCGCGCGCGACGCCGAGTCCCTTCGCGTGATGCGCGAGTGCCTCCTCGTACGCTCCGCGCATGTGGGCCAGCTGCCCGAGCATCGCGGCACCCATGCACTCGGGGAACGCGGCGCCGATGCGCGTCGCAATCGCGAGCCCCTCCTCGGCCGTGCGGCGCGCCGCGTCGGGGTCCCCGTTGCGTAGCTGCACCATCGGGATCGCGAAGATCCGAAGCTCCGCCGCGTGCTCGCGGTCGCCGATCTCGTCGGCGAGCGCCATCGCGCGCTTCGCCATCTCCCAGGCGTCGTCGAACTTCGTCATGCAGGTGAGAGTGTTCGCCGTGTGCGTCAGCCCGAAGACCTCCAGCGGCTTCTGGCCGACGTCGTGGCCGATCCGCGTCGCGGCGCCCAGGTGGTGCTCCGCCTCGTCGAAGATCCCGAGCGGGAGGCGGATGAAGCAGTAGTTCATGTGGTACTCGGCGAGGCCTCCCTGGTCCCCGCACGCCGTCGCGACGCGCACCGCGTCCGCCAGCTCCTTCTCGGCCGCCTCGACGTCCCCGTGGAACATCGTCACGGCGAACGCGGTCTTGTTGCGCGCCGACACCTGCATGGGCCCGTCGTCCTTCTGGACACCCCAGGCGTACATCCTCTTGAAGGTCGCGAGCGCGCCGGCGACGTCCCCCGCGAACTGCTGCGCGCCCCCGAGCCCCTCGAACGCCCGGCGCGCGCACTTCGGGTCTCCAACGCTCTCCTCGACGAGCCCGAGGGCCTGCTGGAACGCGGCCATCGCGTCCGCGGAGGCGTAGGCCTTGGCGGCCTGCTCGCCGGCGGCGACGAGGTGTGGGAGGGCGCGGTCCGCGGCGCGCGCATCCAGAAGGTGCCGCGCGATCTCGGCGTGCCGATCCGCCGCCGTGCGCTCGAGGCGGTCCGCGATCTTGCCGTGCAAGTCCCTGCGTCGCGCGAGCAGGAGCGTCCCGTACGCGGTCTGCTGCGTGAGCGCGTGCTTGAACAGATAGGCGCGGACCGGCAGCCGCGCCTTCTCCCGGATCATCTCGCGCCGCACGAGATCGACGAGCGCGCCGTCGAGATCGCCGCCGGCCTCGTGGATCTCGGCCAGCGCGTCGACGTCGAACTCGCGGCCCACGACGGACGCCGTCTGCAGGACGCGCCGTGACTCCTCGGCGAGCTGGTCCAGTCGAGTCGTGATGACGCCGGCGAGCGAGTCGGGCACGGCGACGTCCGCGACCTCTCGCGTCGCCTTCCACCGGTCCCCCTCGCGCACCACGAGCTTCGAATCGAGCAGCGACCGGATCACCTCCTCCACGAAGAAGGGGTTGCCCTCGGCCTTGCGCAGGATGAGCCCGCGCACCTTCTCGGGCAGGTCCTCGATCTCGAGGAGCTGCGCGACCAGCGCGCGCGAGTCGCCCTCTCCGAGCGGTTCGAGAAGGGCGTGCGTGTAGCGGTGCGCGAAATCGCGCGCGGCCACCTCGTGAAACCGCCACGAGGCCTCGTCGCGCCTGGGGCGCAGGACGCCGACGATCGCGATGGGGGCGTGGTCGGTCAGGCCCATCAGATCCTGGAGCAGGTCGAGCGACGTGGAGTCGGCCCAGTGCAGGTCTTCGAACACGACGACGACGGGGGACTGGCGCGCGGCCGCATCGAGGTACGCGCGGACGGCTCCGAAGACCTTCGCGCGCAGGACCGGAGGCATCAGGAACCGAACGCGCTCGGCGTCCTCGGCCGAAAGCTCGATCCCGAGCATCGTCGCGAGGAACGGCAGCACCTCGGAGGCGCCCTCGCCCATCCTGGCGCCGACCTCGGCGGACAGGCCCGCCCACCTCGAGGCCGACGTCTCCTCGCCGCGCAGGCCGATCCTCGTCTCAAAAAGGTCCACGAATGGCGCGTAGGGTGTCGACGACCGGTAGGACAGGCACCGACCTTCCATCCAGCAAAGGCCCTGCGCGGCGTCCGAAGCGCGCAGCTCCGCGACGAGGCGCGACTTGCCGAGGCCCGCCTCCCCGACGACGGAGACGACCCGCCCCCTGCCCGCGCGGACCTCGCCGAGGGCGGAACGCAGGGCAGTCATCTCGCCATCGCGGCCGACCATGGCCGCACGCAGGCCGACGAGCCCGCGCAGCGACCCGCGCTCCTTCTTCGGGGCGATCGCCCGGAACGCGTGGACGGGCTCGGCCTTGCCCTTCACCTCGACGGGGCCGAGGTCCTCGAGGTCGAAGACCGGCGTGACGAGCTTCTGCGTCGCCTCTGCGAGGCGCACCGTCCCGGGGGTCGCCGTCTGCTCCATCCGCGCCGCGACGTTCACGACGTCCCCCATCGCCGTGTACTCGACGCGCAGGTCCGATCCCACCTCGCCGACGACGACGAGCCCCGTGTTGATCCCCACGCGGACGTCGAAGTCCACGCCCCACTTCTGCTTCGCGCTCTGCCGGTACGGGCCGATCGCGCGCAGGATCTCGAGGCCCGCGAGCACCGCGCGCTCCGCGTCGTCCTCGTGCGCGATCGGCGCGCCGAAGAACGCGAGTACCGCGTCCCCCATGAGCCGGGCGAGCGTGCCCTCGAAGCGATAGATGGGCGCGATCAGGTGCTCGAACGCGCCGTTCATGACCTCCGCCCAGTCCTCGGGGTCGAGCTTTCCCGCGGCGGCGGTCGATCCCTGCACGTCGCAGAAGAGGATGGTCACGGTTCGGCGCTCGCCCTGCATGCCGCCCGCGGTGCGCGCGCCCTCGAGCTTCGCGAGCAGCGCCTTTGGAATGTACGAGGCGAGCCGGTCCGGGCCGGACTTCGCCGCCGCGATCCGGTGTCCGCACTTGCTGCAGAACTCCGCGTCCGCTGCGAGCGGCGCGGCGCACTTCGGGCACGCGGATGCGAGCGCCGACCCGCATTTCTTGCAGAACGCGGAGTCCGCCGCGTTCTCGGTCCGGCACTCGGAGCAGGTCGTCACGGAGGGCCGATCAGACGCCGATGGGTGGTCCGGATGCAAGTGTCCATGACGACTTCCGCGCCCCCGGCCCGCCCGGCGGCGGCTGCCCCCTCGTGATAAACGCCTTCTGCCATCCAGATCACCTTCGAGCCGCGCGCGATCGCGTCCGAGACGACCTGTGGAGTCTCCTCGCTGCGGCGGAAGACGAGCACGATGTCCGGCGTCTCGGGAAGCGACGCCAGGTCCGGGACCGTCGGGGTGCCGAGCACCTCGGGGTAGCGGGGGTTCACGGGAAGCACCCGGTAGCCCGCGTCGTGGAGATACCTCGGGATGTCGTTCGCCGGCGAGCCGGCCCGCGGGCTGGCGCCCACGACCGCGACGCTCTTCGCACTCTCGAGGATCCCGCGCAGCCGCTCGTCCGGCGGGCGCTTCGCCACGCCGGGCAACGAGGTCCGTGCCTCGAAGTTGCGGGGCAGACGCACGCGAAACATCGTGCGGCCGGGACGCGACTCCACTCCGATCTCCCCGCGGTGCTTGTTGACGACGATCCCCCACGAGATGTCGAGGCCTAGCCCCGTGCCCTTGCCGATCGGCTTGGTCGTGAAGAACGGATCGAACACGCGCCCCTGGATCTCGGCGGGGATGCCCGGCCCGTCGTCCTCGATCTCGACGACCACGAACTCGGGCGTGCAGGTGGTCCGGATCGTGACGGTCCCCTTACCCCCGAGGGCGTCCGCGGCGTTGTCGAGCAGGTTCGTCCACACCTGGTTGAGCTCGCTGCCCCAGCCCTGGATGTGCGGCGGCTCCTTAGAGTACTCGCGCACGACGCGGATCCCGTCCTTGAGCTTGCCGCGCAAGAGGACCAGCGTGTCGTCGAGACCCTGGTGGACGTCTACGGATTGCACGGGCGCCTGATCGAGGTACACGTGCCGCTTGAGCGCCTTGACCAGCTCGGCGATGCGCGCCGCGCCCTGGTGGATCTCCTGGACCAGCGCCTCCGCTGCGTGCGTGCGACCGGCGAGGGCGAGCGCGGCCGGCAGGCGCTCCGGGTCGAACGACGGCGCGATCGCCTCGATCCGCGCCGGATCGATCCCCGCGGCGACGAGCGCCGGCGCGAGCTCCCACGGTTCGGGCACGCCGAGCGCGTCGAGCGCGGACTCGACCTCGCCTTCGCGATCGCTGCGCGCGATCGGGTCGAGGTCGCCAGGCTTGCCGGCCGCCTCCTTCGCCGCGGCGAGGAGCTCCTCGATCACTGCGCGCTCGCCGTCGGTGGGCCTGGCGGCCTCGAACTGCCTCGCCGCTGCGACCAGCGCGGCCTGCGCGCCCCGCAGCTGCTCCGCGCCGCGCTGCACCGCGGCCGCCGGGTTGTTGAGCTCGTGGGCCATCCCGGCCGTCATGGTCCCGAGCTGCGCCATCTTCTCGCTCTGGCGCAGCTGCACTTCGGTCCCGCGCAGGCGCGCGATCACGGTGTGCAAGAGCGCCCGCGCCGCCGAGACGCTCGTCCGGACCAGCTCCTCGAATGCCGCGTGGCCGATCGCCACGAGCAGCGCGTCCGATCGCGCGCGCGCCGTCGCCATGCGCGGCGCCTCCTCGACGAGCGACATCTCCCCGATCACATCGCCGCTGCGCCGCACGGCGAGCAGGACCTCGCGGCCGCTCGACGCCTTGACGACCTCGATCTCGCCCTCGCGGATCACGTACGCCTTGTCGCCGACATCTCCTTCCGCGAAGAGCGCCTCCCCCGGCGAGAGCCGCACCTCGTCGGCGAGCCCGCAGATCTTGTGGAGGTCGTCGTCCGAGAGATCCGCGAAGAGCGGGACGTTTCTCAAGAAGGCGTACATCGAACTCAGTTGCCGGCCCGGCCGGCCCGGCCGGCCCGCCCGGCCCGCCCGGCCCGCAAAGATGAGAAGCAACAGGAGACAGGGAACAGGCAACAGGCAACAGGCAACAGGCAATGAAAAGCCTCGCCCGTGGCGCTTCTCAGTGCCGGTTGCCCGTTGCCCGTTGCCTGTTCCCTGTCTCCTGTTGCTCTTCTCATACCGTCTTCAAGTACGCGTGAACTTGCGCGATGGACTGCGCGCCTTCTCCCACCGCAGTCGCCACGCGCTTGGTCGAGCCGCAACGGACGTCGCCCGCCGCGAAGATGCCAGGGACGCTCGTCTCGAGCGGGTAGGGGTCGCGCGGAAGGGTCCAGCCCTTCGGACGTCCGCCGAGGTCGGGGCCGGTCAGGACGAAGCCGACGCGGTCGCGCTCGCAGAGGCCCGCGACGAGCTCGGTGTGCGGCGCGGCGCCGATGAACACGAACATCGCCGAGGCGGGGACGGTCTGCCGCGCGCCGGACTTGTCCTCGAGCGTGACCGCCTCGAGCTTCTGCTCGCCGTGCGCCTCGACGACACGGCAGCAGCTTCTGATCTCGACGTTCGCGACGGCGGCGATCTGCTCGATCAGGTAGTGCGACATCGTCGAGGCGAGCCCGTCGCCCCGCACGAGCATCGTGACCTTGCGGGCGTGGCGCGCGAAGAGCAGCGCGCCCTGTCCCGCCGAGTTCGCGCCGCCGACGACGAAGACGTCGGTGTCCTTGTACAGCGCCGCCTCGGACAGCGCCGCGCCGTAGTAGACGCCGCGGCCCGCGAGCCGTTCGACGCCCGGCTCGTCGAGCGTCCGGACCGTGACGCCCGTCGCCAGCACGATCGCGTGGCAGGAGAGGACCGACCCGTTCGAGAGCGTGACCGATCGGTAGACGTCGTCCACGCCGATCTTCGTGGCCTCCACCGAGAGGATCTCCACGCCGAAGCGCTTCGCCTGCGTCGCGGCGCGGCGTGCGAGGTCCGCGCCTGACAGGCCCTTGGGGAAGCCCAGGTAATTCTCGATGAACGAGCTCGTCCCCGCCTGGCCGCCGGGCGCCTTCTTCTCGACGAGCACCGTGCGCAGCCCCTCCGACGCCCCGTACACCGCCGCGGCGAGCCCCGCCGGCCCGGCGCCGAGGATCACGAGGTCGTAGAACGGGCGCTCGGCGCGGGTGCGCAGGCCGACCTTCTCCGCGAGCGCGGCGTCCGTCGGCGCGACGAGCGTCGTTCCGTCGGGGAAGAAGACGACGGGCAATGCGTGCGTGGCCTGTGCGTGCACGGCCTCGACGAGGCGCGCCGCCTCGGCGTCGCGCTCCACGTCCAGCCAGCGATACGGGATCTGGTTTTGCGACAGGAAGTCCTTCGTGGCGTGGCTCGCGGGAGACCACAGCGTGCCGGCGACGCGGATCCCGTCGAAGGTCGCGGGGCGCGTGGCCGCCCAGTCGGCGAGCAGGTCGTCGACGACGGGGTAGAGCTTCTCCTCGGGCGGATCCCACGGCTTCATCAGGTAGTAGTCGAGGCCGATCTTGTTGATGCTGGCGATCGCCGCCTCGGTGTCGGCGTACGCCGTGAGCAGGACCTTCTTGGCGTCCGGGAAGATGGTTCGCGCCTCGGAGAGCATTTCGGTGCCGGTCATCTCGGGCATGCGCTGATCGGAGAGGAACAGGGCGACGCTGTCGCCGCGGGCCGCGAGCTGCCGCGCGGCGCCCAGCGCCTCGGCACCCGAGCCCGCGCGGACGATCCGGTAGTCCTTCGCGTAGCGCCGGCGCAGGTCGCGCTCGACGGCCGCGAGCACCTGCGGCTCGTCGTCCACGGCGAGGACGACGGGCTTTCCGCGCGCGGGAACGGGATCGGCCACGGGGCGGGGATCCTACCTGTCGGACCCGGCGCCCGAAAGCGGCCTCACTTCCCTCGTAGGGTCGTGTCGCTCTCGATGCGATCCGATCCGTCCGCGGCCGCGACCGCGGCGGTCGCCGTGGCGGGCACGGCGCGCAGCAGCTCGACGTTGTTGTCCTCGGGCGCCGAGCTCCAGTCGTCCACCCAGCCGCAGGCCCAGTCCATCAGGGCCAGCCGGCGGAAGCGGCGCTCCAGACACGACCCCTCGTCGAAATCGACGGTCGTCGCGAAGATCGACAGGGTGCCGTCGCCGTTGTCGACGACCTCCACGACGCGCGACTGAAGCGGCCAGTCGGCCATCGCGCTGGTCATGATCTCCCAGTAGCCGGGGTGGTCGGCGTCCGCGCCGGCGATCGCGCGGACGCGGTTGTCGTGGCTGTGGCCCACGAGCCACGCGACGACCTGCGGGTACGTCGCGACGAGCGCCTCGACGTCGGCGGGCTCGAGAGCCTCCGGGATCGGATCGCCGATGAGCCCCTCCGCCGTGTCCATGCTGCTCGTAGCGTGGTGCGAGGCGAGCATGACGAGCACGCCGTCGTCCGCCGCGCGCTCCAGCTCCGGGACGAGGAAGCCGTCGACCGTCTCCTGAAGGACGATCCCCTCGGCGCCGCCGGTTCGATCGTTCGTGTCGAGCGTGAGGACGCGCAGCAAGCCCGGGACGACGTCGGCCGCGTAGTTCGCACCGAGTGACGTGTCGACACCCGCCTCGTACCCGTGGCCGGCGGGCCCCGGAGTCGAAGGTCCAAGGGTCAGCTCCTCCACGATCTCGTCGCGATCGACGATCCGGCGGTCCGGGTCGGGGGGAATCTCGCCCGTCACCGGCTCGGCCCAGCGGATCCGGTAGTCGCGCGTGCCGCCCGACGTTTCCGAGCCGATCGCGGAGGCCCGCTGGTCCTCTCCGGGGACCGCGTTGCCGAGCACCAGCACGTCGTGGTTGCCGGGCACGTAGTACCAGGGCCCGGGGAACGCCGCCGCGTCGAACGGATCCTTCGGGTCGTTGTCCGGCCCCGGCGTCGGGTCGTCGTCTTCGCCGGAGTCCGTGTTCACGCCGGCCGCGCCGTCCATGATCTGCATGACCCACTGCAGCTCGTTGTGCTGCGAGCTGTCCGCGCAGTCGCCCGTGACGATCCCGAAGTCGTACGGGTGCCCGGCGGGCTCGATCCGCGCGAGCGTGCGGTTCATCGCCGAGACCGCGCGCGGCAGGTACGCCTCTTGCGGCCGCAGGCCGCTCGTGATGAGCGTGTTGTCGAGCACCGCGAGCCGGTTCGGCGACTCGTCGTCTGCGAGCTGGAAGTCCGCCATGTGCACGAAGTACGCGATCGACCGCCGCGCGGTCGGCGCGCCATCGCCGAGGTCCGTCCGCCGCACGCGCTCCAGGCCCGCGCCGCGCGAGTACTCGCCCATCCCGAGCGCCGCGTACTCGCGCTCCCCGTCCTCGGACGACGGGCTCGTCCGATCGTCCGGATCGTCCGTGCGCGGGACGGCGGACTCGACCGTTCCCACCAGCGTCGACGCGACGGGTTCGAGGTTCTCCACGCCTGCCGGCTCGGTCTCCTCGCACGCCGGCAGAATCGGCGCCACGTCGGCATCCGAGTCCGTGTCCGAGTCTCCTCCAGCATCGGGATCGCCGCCGGGCCCCGGATCGGAGCCGCAGCCCGCTACGAGGAAGGCCGTCCGCAGGAACCAGATCGCGCACGTCATGGGCGTGGCCAGGATACCGGGTCCGCGCGGAGCGTCTACCTGGTATCCTGCCCGCGGAGGGCGCCATGACGCTTCGACTCTTGCTGGCTTCTTGCTTGCCGCTCGCCTGCGCGAAGGGCGCCGAGACCGGCGCGGACGCGGACGCCGACACGGACGGTGACGTCGACAGCGACGCGGACGCCGATGCCGATGGCGATACCGATACGGGCACGGGTACGGGTACCGGTACCGGTACCAGTACGGGCGGAGACGCGGACAGCGACACAGACAGCGACACCGACACGGGGACCGGCTCGGACACGACCGGCTGCGACCCGGACGAGGCGTTCTGCGACGGCGAGTGCGTCGACCTCAATCGCGACGAGGACCACTGCGGCGAGTGCGGCAACGTCTGCGACGATCCGACCCTCCCGCGTTGCACGGACGGCGTCTGCGCTTGCGGCGCCGACGGCGTGTGCGCCGAGACGACGGACGACTTCTGCTGCAACCCGGGCGGGACCTGGCAGTGCATCGACGGGACCGACGACCGTTCCCACTGCGGCGCGTGCGACATCGCGTGCGGGGCCGGCGAGGTCTGCGAGGCCGCCGTGTGCGTCGACTCCGGGATCGAGAGCTGCTGCGACGTCGGCTGCGAGTGCAAGGACGACGCCGGTTGCGACGTCCTGGCCATCGACGGCTGCACCTGCCTGCTGCTCGACGACTGCAACGGCGACGGGTTCCTCGAGGGGATCTGCGACTGCCCGGGCGACCGCTGAGCTACTGGGTCGCGAGGCGCGCGAGCAGTTCGCGCAACTTTGCCAGGAGGTACGGGTCGTCGACCGGGGTCTGCTCCGCGGGGTCGTTCGCGAGGTCGTAGAGGGCGACCCGCTCCGTGTCGTAGCGCTCGCGGAGGATCTTGTACGAGCCCGTGCTTGCGGCCTCGACGTAGTGACCTTCGAGCTCGCGCGGGGTCGGACAGCCCATCCGCGCGGCGTGGAAGTAGAAGAAGCGGTCGTCGGAAGGGGGCATCGCACCGAGGACGATGGGGAAGAGGTCCCAGCCGGCAGAGGGCGGCGCCGCGACGCCCGCGAGGCTCAGGATCGTCGGGAACAGGTCGAGGCTCTGCACGCGCCAGCGGATCCCGCGCCGCTTCGCCCGCGGGTCGACGACGAAGAGGGGGATCCGCAACACCTCCTCGTACAGATGCGCGTGGTGCGCGGTCGACGCGTGGCCGACGTGGCCGTGGTCGAGAAGCTCCTCGCCGTGATCGGACGTGAGCACGAGCGACGTGTCGGCGCGGGCGCGGATCGCGTCCAGCACGCCGGCGAGCCAGTCGTTCATCCGAAGGACGCCGCTGGCGTAGAGCCTGCGGACTGTTTCCCGGTCCTCGGGCCGGAGCGGGTGCTCGTCCTTCGGCACCACGAACCCGGTGCAGACCGAGTCGCGCAACCGCCGCGGGATGGCGTCGTCGTCGACGCCGGCCGCGCGGCGGTAGCGTTCGGGGTGCCAGTACGGCAGGTGTACGAACTTGTAGTGGAACCACAGGAAGAAGGGCGAAGGGGTCTCGCGAATCGCTCGGACGAGCGTTTCGTCCTCGGCGTCGTGCGGCGGATCGGGGGCGTCACGGGCGTCGTAGCCGAGGTTCGCGTACATGCCGAGACGGTTCAGGTAGCAGAGGTTCGGCGCGTGGAAGCCCGCGGCGCGCAGCGTCTTGACCAGGCCCGGCGAGTCCGGCCGGGGCACGCTCCATTCGAACCACACGCGGTGCCGCGCGACCGACTCGCCCGTGAAAGCCGAGATCAAGGGCGGCGTCGTCCACGGTCCGTTCGCGTACATCCGCTCGAAGCGGACCGTGCGGTCGGCCACGGAGTCGAGACACGGGACGAGTCCGTCGACGAAGTCGGCTCGCCACGCGTCGACCGTCACGAGAACGACATTCATCCCATCCGTCTCCTGGCATCCTCGTAGCCGGCGATCGTCCCGACGTCGAGGACCTCGCCGGGGATTTCGACGCCGCACAGTCGCCCCGCCGCAGCAATCTCGTTCCACGCGTCGAGGACGTGGGCGTCGTTCGCCGGCGGATCCGTCTCCCGGATCTCCGCGAAGCAAGTGTGCCAGGCGCCCGGCTCCGGCGCGGCCGCTTCGAGCCGCTCGACGCGGCGATCGTCCGTCACGATCGCGCGCGCGGTCCGCCCGAGGCGCAGGGCGCGCCCCGCGTCCATCCGGACGAGGCCGATCGCACAGCCTTCGGAGACGGCGAGGACGGCGCACAGGCCCGCGTGACCGGGGAGCTGGACGTAGTCCGGGTAGAGCACCGCGAACCTCCCCGGCCCGAGCAGCGCCCGCCCGAGCCGGACCGCCGCGCCGACGCCGGTGGGTTCGGCCTGGATCGCGAAGCGCATGCGCAGTCGACGCGGCGCGGCGGCCTCCACGTAGTCGCGCAGGGGCTCTTTGCCCGGACCGATCGTCCAGACGACGTCGTCCACTCCCGTCGCCTCGATCTCCCGCAGCGCCCAGTGGACGAGCGGCAGGCCCCCCAGCGGCAACATCTCCTTGGGCGTGCCGGCGCGCAGCGGCTCCAGTCGCGTGCCGAGACCGGCGCAGGGGACGACGACTCCGCTAATCACCGGACACCGCACGCAGCCGCGACGCCCGCATCTGCAGCCGCGCGTAGATCGCGACCGAGAAGACGAGCGAGGCCACCATGCCCGACGCGAGCCCCAGTCGGTCCGAGAAGAGCGCGGCGAACCCCACGCACATGCTCACGCAGGCGACCATTCCGGCCCCCGCCGCCAGCAGGTCCGCACGGATCTCGCCGCCGTGCGCTCGCCGCAGGTCGTCTCCGAGCTCGCGGGTGACGGGTCCCCAGAACCCCGGCGGGCGCGCCACCAGCCAGAACTTTCTGAGGACCTCCGGGCTCTCGGGGCGCGTCGCGAAGGTCACGCCCAGGATGAGCGCCCAGCCGGACCCCGTCAGCAGGGCGAACGACTGCCAGTACGGAGCGTCCTTGAAGCCCAGCACGAACCACACGAGGTACCCGAGCGGGATCGCGCCGACGAACCCGACGATCTCGCCCCAGATGTTGAGCCGCCACCAGGTCCAGCGGAGGATCGCGAGCGGCAGCATGAAGAGCGCGAGGATCGAGTTGATGAAGTTGAGCCAGGCGGCGTCGATCGTCCCCATCAGGACGCGCGCCCAGAAGTACGCCATCGCCGCCGCGCCGACGGTCGCGAGCCGGCAGAACAGCACTCCCTCGCGCGGCGAGCAGTGCGGTCGCAGGTGCCGCCTGTAGAAGTCGTTGGAACAGGCCCGCGGCTTCCTGGTGCAAGAGCGAATCGAGCGTCGACATGTAGCCCGCGACGACCCCGACGACGAGCAGGCCGACGAGCCCGGGCGAGGCGTGCTCGCGAACCATCGTCGCCCAGATCTGCTCCGGCTCGGTCGACCGATCGTAGAGGACCACCGCGGCAAACGAGATCAGCACGAGCGGGATCATCCGGAAGACGAGAGTGAGTACGGCATTGAGCATCGCGCCCACGGCCGCGTCGGTCTCGGTACGCGCGGCGAGAGAGCGCTGCACCGCCGTCGGCGCCGGGTTCGCCCCCTGCAGGAGGCCGTAGAAGACCAGGGCGGCGAGGGAGAGCGGCTCGATCGCGAACTTGCCGTGGACCGCCGCCTGCGACGGCGGATACGGCTGCAGAAACGCCGCCCCGCGCGCTTCGCGAACGCCCTGGACGACGTCGCCCAGTCCGCCGACCGCGCCGATCACGATGGCGGCGAGCGCCACGCGCCCGACCATGATGACCAGGAACTGCGGGACGTCCGTCGCCGAGTCGCCGAGGATCCCCGCAGTCACCGTGTAAGCCAGCGTCAATCCGCAGAACGCGAGGAGCGTTACGTCCACGCCCCAACCGAGGAACGGCGCGAGCGCCTGCGCGAAGGCCTTGAGACAGTAGGCGGTGATGATCGAGTGCGAGATCAGAACCGTCCAGATCGCCGAGAACCCGCGGAAGCGCGCGGCGGCCACGCCGCCGTAGCGGGTCTCGTAGAGCTGCCCCGGCGAGACGAGCCGGAGCCGGCGCCAGTACCGGGCCCAGACGACCGCGAGCGGCAGCGCGAATGCGTACTGGACCCAGTACGCGCGGTACAGGCCCATGAACGCGCCCGTCCAGATCGTCATCACCCACAGGGCGTCTGCACCGTCCGCGTTCGCGACGTCGGAGAGGCCGATCAGCCACCAGGGGAGCTTTCGCTCGGCGACGAGGTAGCCGTCCGTTGACTTGCCCGCGCGGCGCGCGAACCACGCGCCGATGACGAGCATCCCGACCGCGTAGCCGGCGACGACCAGCCAGTCCGCGAGGACCATGCGCCATTATGGGCGAGTCCGTGGTAAATCGAGGTCACCGTTGGATGAGGAGTTCCGAGTCCCGGACTTCTCCGCGCCGCTCGACACTCGGGCGCGGATCGCGACGGCGCCCGAGGACGGCTGGGTCCGCGGAATGTTCTTCCACGAGATCGCGAGCCGCGCCGCCACGCGCCTGGGCCGTCCGGTCGCACGCGAGCGGTACGTGGGCTTCAAGGCCTATCCGCTTCGCGAGTACCTCCACCTGCTCGTCGAGGCGGCCGGCATCCTGCATCCGGACGCTCCGATCCGCGAGGGCCTGCGACGGATCGGCCACCTCGCGTACCCGACCTTCGCCGCCTCGACCGTCGGCGGGATCCTCTTCAGCGTCGCGGGAGATTTCGTCGGAGCCCTCCGGCTCGCGTCGCAGGCGTTCCGGGTCGCCGTGCACCCGGGACGGGTCGAGATCCGACGCGTGGAGGGCAAGGGCGCAATCGCCGAGCTGCGGTCGATGTACTCGTTCGCCGAGGCCTACCAGGTCGGCGTCTTCGAAGGCGCGATGACGGCCTTCGGCGTCACCGGCGACGTGCGCGTGCGGGTTCTCTCCGTCTCGGAGGTCGATCTGCGCCTGACGTGGGGGTGAAACTTCATGGCGTGACCCGCCAGACGAACCCGTCCGTCCCGGCGCTCGCGAGCACGTTTGGACCGAGGACCGCCGTCCCGCCGAAGTAGCCGATCAGGATCTGCGCGTCGCGGCCCTCGTCGACGAGGAGGTCGGTGACGATCTCGTCTCCGGAACCACCCGCGCCTTGTGCGCGCGTCGGCTCTCCGTCCGGGTCGAGGTCGAGCCGGAACACGTCGATCCCGCCGCCGCTGCGGAGCGGCGCGCTCCCCACCTCCGCATCGCCCGCGAAGAACCCGGCGGCGTGCAGTTCCCCGGTCGACGCCTCGACGGCCTGCACTGCGTCGTCGCCGACCCCACCCGTGAGGTGCGCGAAGCGGTATTCGCCCGACGGTCCATAACCGGCGACGAACCCGTCGCGCACGCCTCGATCGGGGACGACCCCATCGCCGAAGTTTGCGTCGCCGCTGACCCACCCGGCCACGGCGCAGCCGCCGTTCTCGGCGACCACGTCGCTCGAGTCGTCGTCGAAGAAGGAATCCGGCTGGTCGAGGTTCCCGCCGACGCCGCGCGACCACCGATGCGAGCCCGCGCGATCGTAGCTGGCGACGAAGACGCTGAACTGTCCGGTGCTCGGGAGATCGTCGCCGCCGAGGTTCGTCGAGCCCTCGTACGCGCCCGCAGCGCAGAGGTTGCCCTGGGCGTCGAAGTCCACCGCGCGTCCGGGGGACGAGAAGCTGCCGGGTGCGAGCCGCGACCACAGGTGCCGCAGGTACTGGTCGAGGACGACCAGATAGAGTTCCTGGATCGATCCCCCCTCGAGCACGCCTCCGTCGCCGAAGTCGATCGTGTCGCCGAACTCTCCCGTGACGGCGATGCGTCCGTCGGGCGCGGCGGCGACGTCCCTTCCCATGGCGCGGCCGTTCGGCCAGACCACGAGGTCGCGCAGATCCCCGTCGGCGGAGTAGCGCGCGACGAACGCGGACCTTTCGCCCTCCGGCTCGACCTCGCCGTCGCCGAAGTCCACGGACCCGGTGAACGTCGAGGTCAGCAGCACGGCTCCCGCGCCGTCCACGTCCACGCCGCCTCCGAGACCGAGGTCGAGCGGATCGCCCGCGGCGAAGGTCTTCGCCCAGCGCAGCTCGCCGGTCGGTCCCCAGCTCGCGAGAAACAGGGCTGGATCCGTCGGCGAATCCGTCGGGCCGTCACCGAAGTCCACCGGACCCGTGGACCATCCCGTGACGTACAGGTTGCCGTCCGGATCCACGGCGCCGTCGATCGGCCAGGCGTCCCCCTCGCCTCCGATCGGCCGGATCCAGTCGTCCGCGGAGAACCCCGGCAGATCCCCCGGCTCGATCTCTGCGGGCACGCAGCCCTCCCGACGGCAGGTCTCGTCCTCGCGGCAGGTCGGCGCCTCGCGAAGGCACCGATCCGCGAGGAACATGTCGAGCCGGAGCGTCCGATCCTCCAGGAAGCTCGTGACCGCGCGGGTCGTGAAGAGCGTTTCCTCGCCGAGGTTCGCGTCGATCTCGATCGTGACCGTCCGCGTGACGTCGCCGCCCAGTGGCGCGACGCCGAAGTCCGCAGGCAGCTCCACCGACCCGGAACCGCCCCCGAGCGGGAACGAGCGGTCGGACCGGGCGCGCCCGGACCGGTCGCGCACGCGTGCGCCGAAGCCGTCCATGCCGGACGGGACCTCGATGTCCGTGCTCACGACGACCACGATCTGCGAGGCAGGCTCTGCCGGGATGCATCCAATGGCGGCGAGCAGCGTCGGCAGCAGGCGAATCACCGACAGAGTATGTCGAGAAGTCCGGGCCACGGACAGTCGCCGCCCGTGACGCAGATGCTCGCGCGGCCCCACCGCGAGCCCCGCCTTTGGCACCTCCTTCCTCGCGATCGCCGCATCGACCGGCAGTCCACGAGAACGAACGCCGGACCGATCTCACCGCGAGGCGCCGGGCGGGCATCAACCTCGGTCGGGTATTCTTACGCGCGCGACAATCTACCGTACCTTCATTGCGGTCTTTGACTCGGCAATCATGTCCTCGACGATTGGCAGAGGTACGTCGTGGGCGAACGTCTCCAAGAAGAACTGGCCCTCAGCGTCCCAAAACACGACACGTGCAACACGCTCAGCGTGCTCGCCTCGCCGCCGAGCCAACTCGAGCGCGACCCAGCCTTCGTCGTTGTCACTCCGCAGTGCGGTTGAGTAGTCAGCACCACCCCAGGTTCTCTTCATGACTGTCCCGCTTTGTCCGACGTGACGGCTCGAGCCATGCCCGTTCGACCGCTCTGATGATTGCGTTGTAGTTTCAATGCGCTCCGTTTCGCTCGCCGCTACCCGCACACGCCGTCGATGCACTCAACGCCGACGGCGCAGGCCGGGCCTGCTCCGCACGTCAGCGCGCACTCGCAGATCGTGCGCTCCCAGTCGGCGAAGTCGCAGGCCTCGACCTCGCCGCCCTCGACGCACCGGTCGGACTCGCCGAGCGCGGCGACGCAGGTGCCTCCGAGCTCTGCGCAGATCTCGCCGCAGCTCTGGCGGCGGTTGGTGCGCGTGTCGAACACGCAATGACCGTCCCGCTCCGTGCAGGCCTGGTACGAGGGGGCCGAGGAGAACTGCGCGTCGCAATCCGCGCCGGTCCCGGTGTCCGATCCCGTGCCGGTCCCCGAGTCCGTGGCGGACCCCGTGTCCGTGTCGGCGTCCGAGTCCACGTCGGAGTCCGCGCCGCACTCGGGCGCGCAGGCGGGGTCTGCGCAGTCGAACGTCCCGTTCGCGTCGTTGTCGATCCCGTCTCCGCATTCGCCGACGCCGGCCCCCTCCTTCTCCACGTCGAAGGAGCAGCCGAGTGCGCCGACGAGTAGCCAGATCACGGACAGTCGCCGCCCTCGACGCAGATGCGCGCGCCGCCGGGGTAGGTGCAGCAGGCGGTGAAGTCGCCGCCGCAGGCGTCGCAGGGACATCCGTCGCAGGCGCGGGCATCGATGAACGATCGGCATTCGCCGGAGATGCACAGCTCGTCGACGAGGCAGGCGACGCCACACGCCCCGCAGTGGAGCGGATCGGCGTCCAGGTCCACGCACGAGTCGCTGCAGTTGGTTCCCGCGCCTCCGCAGTTCGCGCGGCAGTCGCCCGCCCGGCAGACGTCTCCGCCGCAGTCGGTGCCGCACGCCGCGCAGTGCAGGGGATCCGAGTCGGTGTCGACGCACGCCCCACCGCAGTCCGTCAGGCCGGGTCGACAGGCACAGGCGCTCGCCGTACAGAACTCCTGTGCGTCGCAAGTCGTCCCACACGTCCCGCAGTTCACGACGTCGTTCGCCACGTCCCGGCAGTCGGTCGTACCGCCGGCGAGATCGCAGTCGGTCAGTCCGGCCGCGCACTCACAGGCGCCGGCCGCGCAGGTCGCCGCGAGCCCGCAGACGGTCCCGCAGGCCCCGCAGGATTCGGCGTCCGTCCGTAGATCGCGGCAGTCGCCCGCGCCGCAGTCGGTCTCGCCGGCCGGGCACGCGCAGGCGCCGGCCGTGCACGCCTGCTCGCCGACGCACGCGACGTCGCACGCGCCGCAGTGCCCGGCATCCGTAAGGTTGAAGCAGCCGTCCGCGCAGAGCGTCGCGCCCCCGGGGCAGACGCACTCGCTGGCCGCGCACACGGCGCCTGCCACGCACGCGTTGCCGCAAGCGCCGCAGTTGGCGGGATCTCCTCCGAGGCTGCGGCAGATGCCGTCACCGCAGTCGAAGAGCCCCTCGTCGCAGGTCGTGTCGGTGTCGGCGTCCGTGTCGGCGTCCGTGTCCGAGTCGCCTCCGCAGTTGCACGCCGGATCGGCGCAGTCGATCGTCCCGTTCGCGTCGTTGTCGATGCCGTCGCCGCACTCGCCGACACCGGTTCCCTCCTTCGGGACGTCGAAGCTGCAGCCGGCGAGGAAGAGCGACGCGAGGACCGTCACGGCAAAGAACCGGACAGCACGATCCCGCCCGGCACGATCGACAGACGCGCCGAGTCCTCCTCGTCGTCGGATCGACCGAGGAGGAAGCCCGCGGTCGCCGCGCCGAGTCCGACGGCTGCGACGACGAGCCCCACGTTCGCCCAGGTCGCCGAGCTCTCGCCCGAGTCGATGTCGCCCGGGTCGGGCCCGCCGAGCCTGTCGTCCGCCACGTCCTCTTCGAGCGCATTCGCCCTCAGCCCGAAGATCAGCGTCATCGTCGTCCCCAGGCCGGCGAGACCGATGCCTCCCCACAGCAGCAGCCGGTCGGTCGCGAAGTCGCTCGTCGACACGTCCGCCGAGACGTCGGGATCGGAGACGATCTCGGAATCGGCGGGAGGCTCGGTCGTCGCCGAGTCCGCCGCGGGCACCTGCTCGCTGTCTGCGGGCTGCAACCGCGGCGCGATCCGCGCCCGCGCCTCGCGCGACGACCCGGCGAGCTCCGCGTCGTCTCCCGCTTCCACCCCCGCGTACGCCGCGTCGGCCTCCTGCCAGCGTTCGAGCTTCTCGAGGCACTTGGCGATGTTGAACTTGGTCGCGACGTGCTCGACCGCCGCGTACGACTCCTCGAACTTCGCGAGCGCCTCCGACCACTGCTCCTCGGCGTAGAGCGCGTCGCCTTCCTGGAACAGCGCGCCCGCACGCCTCCGATCCGCGCCGCTCTGCGCGGACGCAGCCAAGGGAAGCGACAGGACGAGGATCGTCGTGAACGTCGTTCGCCAGTTCATCGCGTCAGTCTCCGAATGGGTTCTTCGCAAGCCCCGTGCTTCCACGCTTCGTCCTGCGCTTGGTGGACGGCTCCGCGCCGTCTTCCCTTTCCGGCAGAAAGACGCGGACCATCGGCTCGCGGCCGGCCACGATCTGCGTGGTCCGCTCGCGGCAGCACTCGCCGCCGGCGCGTACCTGGAGGGTGGCGCCGTCCTCGAGGTCGGTCAGCTCGATGGGCAGGTCCTGCCGCGTGCCGCCGTTCACCTCGACCCATGCGATCGCCCGGTTCGACTCGATTCGCAGCGCGACGCGACGCGACGCGGCAGTCTGGGGTGCGGGCGCCGTCGTCTCCGGCGCGGCCGACTCGGGCCGTGGCGAGGCGGTGGTCGGCTGCGACCGAGGCTCCGCGGCGACCGGTTCGCTCGTCTCGGCCCTGGACGTCGCCGGCCGATCCGGGTCGTCCGACTCGGCGTCTCCGGACGACAGCCCCACGACGAGCACGATCAGCAGAAGCACGGCGCCCCCCGCCGCCGCGTACAGTCCCATGCGCCGTACGTCGCCGCGGCCAGGGAGCGGCGGCGGCGGCGAGGCTCGGTGCGTCCCTTTCCCGTCGGGCGGGTGCGACGGCGGGATCGTCGGGAACGAGGGGGCCGCGACCGGCGAAGCGGGAAGGGAAGTGAGATCCTTCGGCGGCGCCATTATCGCGATCGCCGCAGCGGGCTTCGCGGCGGCGGGCTTAGGCATCGCGGCCGGTTTCGGCTCGGCTGCCGGCGGGGGCGGGGGCGGCGCGAGCGAACCCATGTCGACCTCGACCTCGGCCGCTTCCGCTTTTCGCTCCTCGATGGGGGCAAGGGCAGGGGGGAGGATCGGCGGCGCGAGGGGTACGACTGCCTTCGGCACCGCGGGCTCCGCCCGCGCGGGCGCGGCTGGACCGGCGGGCGCCGCCATTTCCTCGAAGGAGTCTTCTACCGGTGCGGCCTTCGGCTCCTCGGGGATCGCGGCCTTGCGCTCCTCGACCTTCACGGTTTTTTCGCGAGGCTTCGCGACGAACGCGGGCTTCTTCTCCCCCGGTGCCGGGGGAAGCGCCGGGGTCGCCGCCTTCTTCGACTCGAAGGCCGGCGTCTCGGTCGCGCGCAGGTACGGCTTGGTGCCCTCCGTCGGGGGCGAAACGGGCCTGGCCGCCACGCCCTTCTGGGGCGCGAGGCCGAGCGAAGGGATCCCCTTGGCGTCACGCCCGAGGATCTCCGCGTGCTGCGCCACGTACGCATCGCGAAGAGGTACGAGGGCCGCTACGAGGGGCTCGCGCACGGGCTCGACGTTTCTGGGCAACGTCGCCCGCAGCGCCTGCTCCATCTCCTTCGCGCTCGGCCACCTCTTCTCGAGGTCGCGCTCGAGCGCCCGGACGATCGCGCTCTCGAGCTCGGGCGGGACGTCGTCGCGCACATCGTCGAGCGGCGGGATGTCCGCGGTCTTGACCGCCTCGGACGTGTCCTCGTCCTTCGACTTGCGGAACAGCCGGTAGCGCGCCAGCAACTCCCAGAGGACGACCCCGAGGCCCCACAGGTCGGAGCGCGGGTCCAGGGCGCCGCCGGCCACCACCTCGGGCGCAGCGTACGCGTGGGGGCCGTGGGGCGCCGCGATCTTCCCGAGCGTCGCGAGGGCGCGGGCCATCCCGAAATCGGCGACTCGCACGCGCCCGTCGAAGCCGATCCGGATGTTGGACGGGCACACGTCGCCGTGGACGAGGCCGCGCGGCTTCCCCTCTGCCCCCGCCAGCGCGTGTGCGTGCGCGATCCCGGCCGCCGCCTCCGCGCCGATCCAGGCGACCAGCGCCGGCGTGATCTCGACCTGCACCGATCCCTTCGGGTAGAGCGCCTCGACCGGCAAGCCCGGCGTGTACTCCAGCGCGGCGCCGATCTGGTCGTTGGTCCGGACGAGGTCCAGCGTCTGGACGACGTTCGCGTGCGAGAGCCGCAAGGCCCGCCTGGTCTCGTCGATGAAGATCTCGACGAGGTCGCCCTCGTCACGGCGGTCGGCGTGAAGCAGGCGCAGGGCCACCTTGCGCTTCGCGGGTCCCGACTCGGCGAGATAGATCGCGCCGGCCTCTCCATCGGCCAGATGGCCGAGGATCCGGTATCTCCCGACGGTCGTCCCCGCCGGAAGCGCAGTCCTGCCCTCTTCCGCCACGGCTTCCATCATACAGTAGGTTCGCGACCCAGCGCTTTCCAGTGGAGATTCAGGGGCATGGAACCCTCGCGCGGTCCTTGGTGCCCGGATTTCTTGCGATGGCCGAAATCTCGGGTCTCGGGGGTGCTACCGTTGGGCGGCATCGAACGACGATGAGGATATGGACCTTACTTGTATGGGGGGCGCTCGGGTGTGTCGGCACGGGCGGGGGTGGCGGCGGGGGCGGTGACGCCGACGCAGATGTCGACGCCGATAGCGATGCGGATTCGGACGCTGACACCGACACGGGAACGGGAACGGGAACGGGCACGGGTACGGGCACGGACACCGAGACCGACACCGGTACGGGCACCGCCAGCGACACGGGCCCGCAGCTTTGCCCCGACCCCCGCGTCGACGGTGTCGCGCTGAACGGGACGATCCCGCCGGACTGCCTGCCTGTGCCCGAGTTCGAGGCGTTCGCGCACTCCGGCGATGCCCGCGGCCCCGAGGACCTCGTCGGCGCCCCGACAGTGATGTGGTTCTACCCGGCGGCCGGGACCCCTGGTTGAACCACCGAGGGTTGCGGGTACCGCGACCTCTACGAAGATTTCGAAGCGCTGGGAGTCCGCATCGTCGGCGTGTCGTTCGACTCGATCGACGCGAACGCCGCCTTCGCAGCCCGCGAAGGCTTCCAGTACGAGCTGTGGAGCGACCTCGACCACACGCTCGGCGAGTACTACGGCGCGGACGGCGGCTTCGGCGCCTCGCGCGTGACCAAGCTCCTCGACGCCGAGGGCGACCTCATCCTCCACTACGTGGACGCGATCGACGTCGGCACGCACCCGGCGGACGTGCTTTCCGACTGCGAGACCATCTTCGGGGGTTAGGGGAGGCTGGTCGGCACCCCTGACCGTCGGGCCCCTGCTGCGGTAGGCTGACTCGATGGTGCGAGCGAGCCTGGTTTTCCTGCTGGCGTGTGCGGGTTGCGCCTGCGGAAGTGAGGACTCAGAGGGCGACGGCGCCGACGCCGACACGGACGTCGATGCGGACACGGACACGGACGTCGACACGGATACGGATACCGAATCCGACTCCGACACCGACGCGGACACTGACGCCGACACGGATTCCGACTCCGACGCGGACCTGACCTGCACGATCCTGCCGGCGGCGGTCGAGCCGATCGTCACGGTCGGGCCGGACGAGGCGGGCGACCTTCCGGGCATGCTGCTCGGCGCCGCGCCGAACACGACCTTCCTGCTCGAGGACGGCGTCTACGACACGGGCGGGGCGATCCTGCAGGCCGCGGCGAACGGGATGACGATCCGATCGGCGTCCGACGACCGCGAGGCGGTCACGATCGACGGCGCGTACGCGACGCCGGAGATCATCCAGGTGACCGGGGACGACGTGACGATCGCGCACATCACGCTGCGGCGGGCCATCGACCATCCGATCCACGTCACCGGCGGCGCCGACGACACGACCGGGACGCTGATCTACGACGTCCGCATCGTCGACGGCGGCGAGCAGTTCATCAAGATCAACACGAGCGGACGCGACCCGAACACCTTCGCGGACTACGGGCGCGTCGAGTGCTCGGTCTTCGAGATGACGGACGAAGGCCGGGACAACGTCGAGCCCTACGGCGGGGGGTGCTACACGGGCGGAATCGACGCCCACCAGGCGCGGGGCTGGGTCGTGCGCGGCAACTTCTTCCAGGACATCTACTGCACCAACGGGGGCCTGGCCGAGCACGCGATCCACTTCTGGACGGGCTCGCGCGACACGCTCGTCGAGCGCAACACGATCGTGAACTGCGCGCGCGGCATCGGGTTCGGCCTCGTCGAGAGCGGCGCCGAGCGGACCTATGCGGACGACCCGTACCCGGGCGTCGGCTACATCGGCCACTACGACGGGATCATGCGCAACAACGTCATCTACGCGGATCACGACCAGTTCGACACGGGCATCGAGCTCGACCAGGCCCGTGGCGCCCTCGTCCTGCACAACACGATCGTCATGCCCGAGCCCGGCGTCGGCCGAACCTTCTCGTCGATCGACTACCGGTTCGCGAACACGGACGTGACCATCCGTAACAACCTCGCACGCCGGATCACGGTGCGCGACGGCGCGGCCGGGACGGTCGACACGAACTTCGAGGGCGACGTCGGCACGTTGCTCATCGACGCGGCAGGCGGCGACAACCACCTGGCCGCAGGCGCCGCCGCGGCCATCGACCAGGGCATCCCCCACACCGAATCGGGTCTCGACATCGACGGCGCCCTGCACGACGTCGGCGCGCCGGACCTGGGAGCCGACGAGTTCGGCGCCCCGTAGTGGGCGGCCGTCTCCTCCCTTCTGTTCTCATCGTCGCCGTCCTGTACGCGAACGTCACGGTCATCGTCCGTCCGGTGACCTGGCAGCTGCTGGGCTGGGAGGGACCGCCCATCCCGGCGTGGGCAGGGGACGCGTTGCACGTCTTCGGAGTCTTCTGGACCTACGAGAGCATCAACCGGGACGTCCAGGTCGAGGGCTTCCGGACGGGAGACCGGCCGAGGTGGATCCGTCTGGACGTGCGCGAGCTCATGCCGTTCTCGCGCGGCGAGCGGATGTCGAGGCTGTGGGCCGACAGGCGCATCGGGACCTTCCCGCAACGCACGCGCGAGCAGGCGCTCGCATTCCAGGCGCGCCGCATCCGTGAGCGTTGGAACCGGACGCATCCCGAAGATCACCTCTCCCGTATCCGGATCGTCGAGCAAACCTGGCCGCGCAGCCACGAGGGATATGAAGCGGAAAAAGCGGGCAACGTCCGGCGCCAGGTCTGGTACCAGGACTGACGGCGCAGCGGCGCCGTCGGCGTGGAACCGTTTCTGGTTCGCGCGGATCCCGCCCCATGGGCTCGCGCTCTTCCGGATCGGGCTGGCGGTCTTCCTGCTCGGCTACTGGCTGCCCAAGGCGCCGCACGTGGCGCTCATGTTCTCGAGCGAGGGGGTCTACCTGCCGGTCCTGATCCCGTGGAACGCGCCGCCCCCTGCCATCGCGTGGATCCTGTACGCGGCACTCCTGGCGTCCTGCGGCCTGCTGGCGCTCGGCTGGCGAAGCCGGATCGTCGCGCCCGCCGTCCTCCTTCTCTACCTGCACCACTACTTCCTCGACCTCGCCGTCCGGGACACGTCGTTCGACCGCCTGATCGCGATCGTCCTTCTGCTCGCTTGCTTCGCACCCCTCGACCGCGTCTGGGCGATCTCCGCGCCCAGGGGCGCCGAGGATCCGGACGTCGTTGCCTGGCCCGCGCGGCTGCTCGGCGTGCAGCTCGCACTGCTCTACCTCGGATCGGGAGTCTGGAAGCTGCTCTCTACCTCGTGGCACCGGGGCGAGATGCTGGAGATGACCCTTCTCGGCCCGTGGGCCACGTCCACCGGCCTCGCCCTCGCCGGTCTTCGCCTGCCGGGCTGGTTCTGGTCGCTTTCGACCTTCTCGGTCGTCGCCTTCGAGCTGGTCGCCGGCCTCACACTGCACCTGCGCCGCCTCGCCAAGCCCACGATGCTGGCGGGCATCGTCTTCCACCTGTCGATCTGGATCTTCCTCGACATCCCAGAGTTCATGATTTGCGTGGTCCTCTACGCCGTCCTGCTCGATCCCGACGAGGTTCGGAGGCTGGTGGAGCGCGTCCAGATCCACTCACGGTGAGCCGCCCCTCACCGGCGGCGGAACGAACCGCGCCACGATCTCTTCCAGCTTCGCCCGATCGATCGGCTTGGTGAGAAACGCGTCGACCCCCGCCTCGATCGCCCGCTCCTCGTCGCCTCGCATGGCGAGGGCCGTGAGCGCGACGACCGGGATGCGCCGCGTGGCGGGGTCGGCCTTCAGCTCGCGGGTGGCCGCGTAGCCGTCCTTGCCCGGCATCGCCAGGTCCATCAGGACGAGTGCGGGCCCTTCGCGGCGCGCGACCGCGAGCCCCTCGTCTCCGTCCGCAGCCAGGAGGACCCGGTACCCGAGGCGCTCGAGGATCGAACGGGCCAGCTCGCGGTTGACGTCGTTGTCGTCGACCACGAGGACGGACGGGTCCGCGGTTCGCACCCGCGAGCCGCGGCTCGTGGTCCTCTCGACCGCCGCGACCAGCTCCTCGCGCGTCACGTCGCCCTTGATCGCGACGATCTCGACGCTCCCTCGAAGCCGCTGGATCTCGTCGGCGGTCAGATCGGCGGCGGTGAGGACGATCATGGGGATCGTGCCGACCTCCTTCGCGATGCGGTCGACGACCTCGAAGCCGGAGAGGTCTGGCAGGCTCAGGTCCACGATCGCGAGGTCTGGCCGCTCGCTGCGTGCGATCGCGATCCCCTCTCGACCCGTCGCGGCGAGCAGCAGCCCGTCCCCCGCGAGGGCGGAGCGCAAAACCTCCCCGACGCGCGGATCGTCGTCGATGACGAGAATTCGCCTCCCCTTCGCGGGTTCGGTCACGCTCGGATCCGTGTCGGCCGGCACGGAGGCCTTCCCCGCGGGAATCGTGAAGCGGAACGTCGCACCGCGACCGGGCGCGGTCTCGACGGAGACGGTGCCTCCATGCTTCTGGACGAGGCGGCGAGTGATCGCGAGGCCGAGCCCCGTTCCCTGGTGCTTCTTGACCAGCGGGCTTTCGCCTTGCACGAACGGTTCGAAGAGCCGGGGCAGGAGCGCCTCGTCGATCCCGGACCCATCGTCCGAGACGGAGAAGCGCACGAACGGGTGCTGGTCCTCCGCCTCCACGCGCACGGTCGAGCCCTCGGGGGCGAACTTCACGGCATTCGACAGCAGGTTGAGGAGGATCTGCCGCAGCTTCGCGCGGTCGGCACGCACGGAGAGGCGCGTGCGCACGAGTGGCGCGATCGCCACCCGGCGCTTCTTCGCGGAAGGCTCGCACAGGGCGCAGGCCTCGGTGACAGCCTCCCGTGGCGCCACGATCTCCTCGGTCAGCGCGAGATGGCCGGCCTCGATCTTCGAGAGGTCGAGGATGTCGTTGATCAGCGCGAGCAAGTGCTTGCCGGATTCGTACACGTGCCCGAGCTGTTCCATCTGCCGCGGGGTGAAGGTGGCCTGACCGTCGTCGCGCAGGATCTCGGAGAACCCGATCACGGCGTTGAGGGGCGTTCGCAGCTCGTGGGACATGTTGGCCAGGAACTCGCTCTTGAGCCGATCGGCGCGCGCAACCTCCGCGTTCGTCCGCTCGAGCTCGCCCTGCTGCACGACCAGCTCCTCGCGCTGCACGACCAGTTCCTCGCGCTGGGCGCCGAGCTCCGCGTTCGCTCGCTCGAGATCGGCCGTGCGTTCGTGTACGCGCTGCTCGAGCGAGTCGTGAGCGGCCTGGATCGCTGCCGCCATCTCGTTGAAACGCGACGCGAGCGCGCCAATCTCGTCCTTCGCGACGATCGCGACCCGGGCCTCGTAGTCTCCTCGACCCAGCGAGTCGGCAGCGGCGGACAGGGAACGTAGCGGGGAGAAGATCGTCCAACCGAAGAGGGCGCCTAGAGTGAGCGCGAATGCGGAGAGCAGGGCTGCGCCGAGGACGGAGCTTCCGACGAGCGCCCGGATCGGGCCGTCGACCGACGCGCTCGGGACGAGGACGAAGACGGTCCACGGAACCGTCTCGAGCCTGCGTGCGACCGAGAAGTTCCAGGAATCGTTCGCAGGGGAGTAGTACGCATGGATCTCTTCGGATCGGCCGAGTCGTCGGGTCCGCGCGAGGCGGAACTGATCCGGAACGGCAACGGGCTGCGATAGACGCCCGAGCGTTCGCTCGTCGAAGCGTCGCTCTCGTCGCATCTGCTCGATCTCCGTTCGAGGGACCGTCCCCGCCGGCCGGAACACATGGGCCTGTCGGGTCCCGTGCGCGATTCGAATGCCGTGTTGGTCCAGAACGACCGCGTAGGCGTCTTTTCCGGCGGCGCCGTTCTGGGCGCGAACGGCCTCCCAGAAGCGGGTCGCTTTCACCGCGATCAAGACGACGCACTCGCCATCGCTTCCCGACACCGGCGCCGAGTATGCGAGGAGGGGATCGGGTTCGATGACCGCGAGTGGCACGAAGACGTCGGAGATCGTCGGCCGATCCCGACTCTCTCGCCAGTAGCTGCGAAACGAGACGTCGACCCCGACCCCACGCCTCTCGGTCGAGGCGGCGATGCGGCCCCCGACAATCAGCGACGCGGCCCGGATCGCTGGGTCCGAGCGCGGGTAGACGTCCAGGTGGTCGCTCAGTTCGGTCGGTGGCTCACCGGGCGCCAGCCGCGACGCCTCGCAGAAGCGTCGGACCGGCGGCATGGAGGCGAGGCGCGTCGCAGACCCGAGCCAGCCGCGGTTGAAGTCGTCGAGTGTCGTCGCGACCATGTCGGAGCGCGCCGCGAGCAGGCCGCGGACCTGCTCCTCGAGCAGATCGCGACCCCGCATGTAGCCGACCACGCCCCCGATGGCGATCGGCACGGGCGACGCGAGCACGAGCACCAGCAGGCCCTTGCGGGCGATCGGCCAGTCGCGTAAGCGCCTCATGCGATTTGCTCCCGGCGAAAAACGTGCAGGTCCGCTGGAAGCCCGGGCCAGGAGCGCAGCGACAGGGCGGCGGATCCGGGGAGCATCTCGTATGGACCCAGAACCAGGGCGCCTCGGGGCGCGATCGTGCCCGCGACGCGCTCGATCGCCTTCTCCTGCAGCCGACGATCGAAGTAGATGAGGACGTTCCGCAAGAGGACCAGGTCGAAGCTCGCGACGACGGCGGCGCGCGGGGCGAGCGCGCGCCCCATCAGGTCATGGACCTCGAAGCGGGCGGTTTCCCGCAGCGCCGGGACGACTCGAACCGATTGGCCGTCGGATTCGAGAAAGCGCGCGACGCGGGGCCCGGAAACGATGGACTCCACCGCGGCCAGCGGGTATCGCGCCGCCATCGCAGTCTCGACGGAAGATTCGTGGAGGTCCGAGCCCGTCACGTCGAAACCCCAGGGGGGAGGGAACGCCTCGGCGAGCAGCATGGCGATGGACCAGGCTTCCTCGCCCGTCGCACAGCCGGCCGACCAGACGCGAAGCGGCCGAGACCGGCCGGAAGCCAGGGCCGGCAGTACCTCCGCTGCGAGCGCCTCCCAGACGGGGGGATCGCGGAAGAAGGTCGTCGCCGGAACGAGAATCGCATCGATGAGGCGCGTGACTTCGCCATCGTCCCCTTCGATGCGTTCGCAATATGCGCGCGCATCGAGGCGCGTCTTCTCCAACCGGGCGCCCACTCCGCGTGCGAGCGTGTCCGGGCGCTGATCGGACAGGTCGACTCCGCGCTGCCGCGCGAGCACTTCGATGATGCTGCGCAGGTCGGCGCTGGCAGTCACGGCGCGCCCAGCAGGAGCCGCAGGACCGTGCCGCCTCCGGGTCGGTCGCAGGCCTCCGTCGCGCCGCCGTGCGCGCTGGCCACCAGGCCGACCAGGTACAGCCCGAGCCCGTATCCGCGCCGCAGGCTCCCGCTCTTGACCTCCACCGACCCGAACTTCGTGAACAGCAGCGGTTTCATGTCGTCCCGGATGCCGGGACCTCGATCCATGACCTCGAAGACTGCGCCGGCCGGCGCCGATCGGACGGCGACCTCCACGACTCCGCCGGCTGGCGAGTAGCGCACGGCGTTTGCGAGAAGGTTCTCGAGCGCCCTGCGGACGAGCTTGCGATCGACGTCGAGCGCCGGGGCGCCCGAATCGTCCACGGACAGGGTGACGGATCGCTCTCGGGCGGCGCCCTCGAGGGTCCCGACGGCTTCGCGGGCGAGGGCGCCGAGCGCCGTGGGGACCCGGACGATACGGAACTGTCCTTCCTCGATCATTCGGATGTCGAGCATGTCGTCCACCGTCTCGCGCAACCGCGCCCCGGCTCGCAGGGCCAGCTCCACGTCCTGACGGCTGGTCGGGTCCGGCACTTCCTCGGAGAGGATCTGCAGGACGGTGAGGATGCTGGCGAGCGGGTTGCGCAGGTCGTGGACCACGAGGGAGATGAGGTCGTCGCGGAGGCCCGAGAGGCGCCGGACCTCCTCGATCCGGCCGAGGATCGTCTCCTCCTGATCGCGCAGCCGCAGCAGCGCACCGACGCGCAGCATCAGCTCCACGGGATCGACCGGCTTGGTGAGGAAGTCGTCCGCTCCTGCCTCCAGGCCCTCGTTGCGGTCGGCCTGCTCGCCGAGCGCGGTCACGAGGACGACGGGCAAGAACGGGGACCGACGCGTCGCCTTGATTCTCCTGCAGACCTCGTAGCCGGACAGCCCGGGCATCATCACGTCGAGCAGGACGAGGTCGACGGGACCCGTTTCGAGAGCCTCGAGGGCCGCATCGCCCGACGAGGCCCGGCGCACCGCGTAGCTTCGCTCCAGCCTCGCCTGCAATAGCGCCCGGTTGCGCTCGTCGTCGTCGACGACCAGGACGGTGCGCGGCGGGCGCATCTACAGCCTTGCCTCGGGAAACGGCCTCGCGGGTTTCGCGAACAGGTAACCCTGCAGGAGGTCGCATCCGAGGTCCACGACGACGTCGCGTTCCTCGGCTGTCTCGACGCCCTCCGCCACGACCTCGATGTTCATCTCGCGGCACAGCGAGGCCATCGAGCGGACGAGCCTCTGCTTGGTCGGCTCGCGGTGGACGTCGCGGATGAGCGTCATGTCGAGCTTCACGATCTCGGGCTCGAGCTGGGCGAAGCTCGTGAGCCCGGCGTAGCCGGCTCCCAGGTCGTCGACGGCGATGCGGTACCCGAGTCGTCGAAGCGCAGCCATGCGCGCGCGGACGTCCTTCACATCGTCGAGGGAGGCGCGCTCCGTGATCTCCAGGACGACACGACTCGCCAGTGGGGACAGCGCGGACTCCACACTTGCCAGCGTCTCGTCCAGAAGATCCTGCGAGTGGAGGTTCACGAAGAGCCCCACGCCGTCGGGCGCGGCTCCGCCGGACGAGGCCACGCTCGCCCGGACGGCCCTTCCGAGATCGTGGAGGCGGCCCAGTCTCTCGGCAGCGTCCAGCACGGCGCCGGGATGTGGCAGCGTCGGCTCGGCGCTGCGCAGCAGCGCCTCGTAGGCGACGATCCGCCTGCGCGACCAGCTCACGATCGGCTGGTAAGCCATCCACAGCGACTTCAGCGCGCTCTCGAAATGGACCTCGAGCCCGGCACGGTCGCCGATCTGCATGCCCCGGTTGCCGAGGTACTCGATGGCGTCGCGCTTCAGCCTCGCCATCCGGTACATCTGGACCGCCTGCCGGACCGCGCCGACGAGATCCTTCACGTCGACGGGCTTGACGAGATAGCGGAGCGCGCCGAATTCCACCGCACGGACGGCGGACTCGACGGTCGGATTCCCCGTCACCAGGACGACGGGCAGGTCGAGGTCGTGACCCCGGATCGAACGCAGAAGCTCGATCCCGTCCAGACCGGGCATCGAGATGTCGCTGACCACGACATCGAACCTGGCGCTCCTGGCCATGTCGGCAGCGAGCTGTCCGTCGGACGCGCCGTCCACCACGAAGCCGGCCGCCGACAATGCGCGCACGTGGGCACGCAGGAGGTCCGGATCGTCGTCGACGACGAGGACCCGTCCCTTGGACTCCGGTGTCTCGATCGATGCACTCCCCATGCGGGCAGGTTCACACGCGGGCGGCTCGGGCGCCCCCCACCGGCTAGTGTGGTGGTAGGATGTATGCGAAATGAAAGGCGTGCCGCCGGGGACGGTGCTGATCGTCGAAGACGACAGTGCGTCCGCACGGTCGTTCGCGAGAGCATTCGGTTCCCGGTGGCCCGTCGAATGCGTGCCGACCGTCCGCGACGGGCTCGCCTGGCTCGATGCGGGGTTCCTCGTCGTGGCCTTGGTCGCGGATGGGCACCTTCCCGACGGCTCGGGGCTCGAGGTCATGCGAGAGGCGAGGGGCCGTCACCCGGCGCTTCCCATGCTCGCGGTCACCGGCTACTTCGACGACGCCCAGTTCGCCAACGGCGCACAGGCGCTCGGCGCCGAATACGCCCAGAAACCGACCAAGGCCGTGCACGGATTCGCGCACCGCCTGGCGATCCGCGAGCACACGCGCGACGAAAGAGCGGTCGGCCACATCGACGCCGAGGCCTCGGCCGCGCACCTGACCCTGCGAGAGACGGAGATACTGGCTCTCGCAGTCCTCGACCACGACTACGAGGCAATCGCCGCGGAGCTGGGACTCACGCTCAACACGGTGAAGTCCCATGCGAAGTCGATCGCCGACCGGTTCGGAGGGACCGCGATGGGCGAGGTCGCCTGGCGGATCCGGACCGGCATCCGGGCAAGCACGCTCGGCGGCGGAAGGTCGTAGAGCCGTCCGGTCGTTGCGGTCCGAGGGCGGAGGCTCCGATCAGAACCTGCCGACCGGGACCGGAACCGGCTAGGAGCGTGTAGGGCATTGGGCCCTGCTCCGCGCTAACGCGCTGCGCAGGGCCTTGGATTACGACCGGACGAGGACACGGTAGCCGGATGCGGTTCCGGAATGCGGTTCCGGATGCGGCTC